>Ga0070712_100001676_pt1 | contig 13550 bp, 23 predicted proteins | sample LARL81metaG_FD_71396 | JGI IMG/M metagenome (GOLD analysis project Ga0070712, IMG submission 71396) | Corn, switchgrass and miscanthus rhizosphere microbial communities from Kellogg Biological Station, Michigan, USA - LAR L8-1 metaG | ecosystem: Host-associated > Plants > Roots > Rhizosphere ...
GTCCGCACCGGCAAGACGTGGACGCTACGGGATGACGGAACGGGGCTCAGCTACGTCCTGAACCGAAACGGCACCCTCACCCTCAAGTCGTAGGAGTCAGTTCCTTTGTCAGCACTCATGGGCACGCCCGCCTTCCACGGGCAGCCGTTCAATCTGCCCGCCCAAGCATCTCCTTTCGCCCAGCAGCTTTCGGGCCACCTTGCGCCGGTCGGCGGTCTCGCAGGTCTTGCCGGACTGATTCACAGCCTGCTTGGCGGAAGCCGCCAGTTGGTGCCTCCGGGGTATCACCCCGGCGCTAACGGCATCTCGGGCAGCCTCGGCCCCGCTCCGGTACCGCCTGACGTGTCGGGCTTCCACCAGCCCCCGCAGCTTCCCGGCTCGGTTCAGGCCGGAACGCCGACTCCGCCTCCCGGCGTAGCCGCTCCGCCCACAGGCTCGTACAACCCGGCCCAGTTTTACCGCTCCACCGGCCAGCCACAGTACGCGGCTCAGTTGTGGGAGTCGCACCATCCCTTCGCGGTCGCACATGGACAGGTTCCCGGCTGGGTGACACAGGCTCTCGTGCACGCGCTCCAGAGCATGCAGGGCGGTGCGGCCCCCACCCCTCCGCCCACGTCTCAGATTCAGTAGAAGGAGTCAGGTCTCATAGCCAGAGGCGCAGGCCGCGCTGGACGCGGCGGAGGCAAGGGCAAAGGCGGCGGCATCGGCGCAACAGCGCTGAGAGTCTCGCGCGCCCAGGTATCGGCTGCCGAGGTGCCGATCCTGCAACAGATCCACGCCGAGCGAGCAGCCAACCTTGCGAAAGCGCAGCAGCAGATGGGCTTTGCGAAGGCCGCCGCTGCGCTGCTGAAGGGTGTCGCTCCGCGCGTGCAGGACACGTACTCGAACGCCGCGAACGCGGACGCCGGGTATGCACACGGTCTCGGCAGCAACGTCCAGCAGTCGATTCAGCAGCAGGCGGACGCCAACAACGCCTTCCTGGCAAAGATGGGCACTCCGAGCGCAGGGCTCGAGCACCCGGCGGATGTCGGCGGCACGGCTTACGGGCTCGAGGGCTACATCCCGGCCACGACGTTGCAACGTGAGGGTGCAGCGTTCGGCTCGGCAGCGCAGACGCTGCCCGGTGACGTGCTCAGCCAGGGACAGCAGCAGGCTTCCGCGACGCTCTCCAGCGACCCGAACCTGGCGAGTCTTCAGGGCGACCTGGCGAAGCTCGCGGCCACGCAGCCTGCGGTGTACCAGAAGACACTTACGTCTCTCGAGGACATGGGCTACAAGAAGGCGGAACTGGGCCTCTCCGCGAAGCGGCTCCAGATTTCCGCGCAGCAGGGCCAGGAGCGGATCAACATCTCGGCGCAACGAGCCGCGCAATCGGCCTACAACGAGAACCGCAACTACCGCCTCTCGCTTGCCCGTCTCGGCATCGCCAAGAAGAGTCTCCAGCTACGGGCGCTCAAGTCCGAGGCCAAGAACAGCGGCGCGGGCGGCGGCTTCACGCCGGACGAGCTGGTCCACATTCGCGGTCAGGCAGGCAACATCGCCATGCACGCCCACGACGGAATCCCGGCCAGCGGCACCAAGGCCGCACTGCCTCCGCTCAACTACAAGCAGGCGATGAAGCAGGAGATACTCGCGGGCATCCCGCCCTCGATCGCCGTCAAGGCGCTACAGGACGCCGGATATCAGATCCCGCTCAAAGCCTCCGACTTCACGTTCCCCGGCGCAGGCATCCAGGGCCAGGGCAGCGAGTTCGGCAGTCTCAAAGGGCCGGCCGTTCTCGTCCGCTCGCTCCGCAACTATCCGAACCTGGACGCTAACGCAGTCATGGCTATCGCCTCTCAAGAAGGGCTTAGTGGCGGCGTCGGCGACCACGGCACGAGCTTCGGCCCCTTCCAGATGCATGCTGGCGGCGCACTACCTGCTCGCGTCTGGGCGAAGGGCGCCAGGTACGCGCAGAAGTGGGCCTGGAGTCCTGCCGGGATCAACTACGCGCTCAGGCGCATCGAGGCAGTCGCAGGCGGCCTGCAAGGCCATGCCGCTATCGCGGCCATCTCACGCGGCTTCGAGCGTCCGGCCGATCCTGCTCAGGAGATCGCGGGCGCTTCTAGCGTTTACGGACGGTACTAATGCTCATCGAAGCCGGTCTGCCCGAGGGGCACCCGCTCCGAGTCGCGGCCATCAGTCGTCACGCCCAGGACGCGCTTAGTCCTGAGCCGATCCGTCAAACACGCGGGCAGGCGAACCTGCGGAAGCTGAACCTGTCTCCGACCGAACGGCTGACCATCACTCATCCGGTCGCGCCACAGCAGACAGCTCCTGCTCAGGCGGCGGGGCTGACGCCTATGCCCAGTCCTGTTCACGCCGACATGGGCGGGGTCACCAAGGCGGTAGACAGTTTCGCCAACGCGCAGATCGCCAAGCTGAGCAAGCAGTTCAGCGGCGGCGGATTCGGCGGCAACTCTCCGCTGCCTCCGCAGGCAGAGTCAGCCCTCGGGCTGCACATCGTCGCGGAGGCGCATCAGTTTCTGGGTACACCGTACCTCTGGGGCGGAACGACTCCCAAGGGATTCGACTGCTCAGGATTCGCCCAGTATCTGTACGCCAAGATCGGGATCAACATCCCGCGCACGTCTGAGACGCAGTGGGAGTCAGGGCGCCCGGTCGGCAAGAACGGCCTCCAGCCCGGAGACCTCGTGTTCTTCAAGGGCAGCGACTCTGTTGGTGGCCTACCCGGCCACGTAGGCGTCTACATCGGCCACGGAATGATGATTGACGCCCCGCACACGGGCTCGCACGTACGGGTCGAGAGCGTTCACAACTTCGGCGGCTACATGGGAGCGCGCCGCTATGGGAAGGGATAGATGAGAGAAGGCGGCTTCCCCGCTGTCGGCACTCCCGCAAGGGCCAAGCAGCTCGCCCATCACGCTAAGGGCGTGGCGCAGGGCAAGGGCAACTTCTTCCACACGTCGGTCGAGAAGCTGGCGAAGATGAAGCTGACGCCAGTGGAGCATCTGTACGTGCAGTCGAAGGCGAACGAGCATCGGCTGAACAAGATGTTCCCAAAGCAGAAGCCCCTCCATCTGAAGCAAGAGCATGGCAGTGGATTCGGCGGAATCGAGAACATCGGCAAGGGCCTGGTTCACACCGCAGTCAACACCGAGAAGACGATCTACCACGCCTCACAGGTCCCGTACGTCGCGGATCTCGTACGGCATCCGAGTGACATCGTTCATCCGAATCGCAGCCGTCTGAGCAAGATCGGCGCGCAGGACGCCCAGGCCCAGAAGGATCTTCTCGAACAGGCGACCAACTACCGCGAGATCGAGCACATTCGGAACCATCCGATCGCGGGCGGCATCGCCCTTGCTGGCATCCTCCCCTTCGGCAAGGCCGCTAGGTTGGCCGAAGTCGGAGCTGATGCGGCGCGAGGAATCGACGCAGGCGAGCACGCCGTCAAGGTCGCTCAGGCCGCAGAAGAGGCGAAGGGACTACGCAAGATCGCGTTGCAGCGCCGCGCTGTCCGGCTTGGCCGCAGGGTAAATAGTCCCGAGGATGCTCACGCGATCCTTCAGCAAGAGGCGGAGAAAGCTACGGCCAGGGCGACGAAAGACGCTCGCAAGAATCCGCAGTTCGTAGAGTATTTGCCCGGCGAAACACGCCCTGAGACTGGCGGACTAACGGGCCTCAAGGTGCGCGAGGCGATGCGCGGCGTCAAGAAGACCTACAAGCAGGAGAAGGCGCTCCAAGGGCCGGAGGTCGCCAAGAGAACTGCTGCCCTCGACGCGGAACTGAAGGCCGCCAAGAACTTCGAGGAGGCAGCCGGCGCCAAGAAAGTTCTCGCTGGAGAGATGCCTGGGGCCAAGTTCGCGGGCTTCGAGCCGCTCAAGCCGCTTCTCGAGGACATCAAGGCGCATGTAGATAGCGTGAACATGCTGCCGCACGACAGAAGCCGTCTCTTCAACGCGGTCAAAGCTGGTGTCGCCGGCAAAGTCCCCCGCCCCGCAGAGCGAAAGTTGATCGAGAGCGTTTTTGGCCGCGAGGTAAAGCAGCTCTCGCCAGGGGCCATCAAGGAGCGTGGCATCGGACGCACGATCGTAGATGTCGGAAATGTTCCCCGCGCGCTTATGTCCAGCTTCGACCTTTCGGGTGCTTTCCGCCAGAACCTCGGCGCTATCTTCCACAACCCGAAGGTCGTGTTCGGTAACTATCACGAGGCCCTACACGCAACCGTCTCCGAAGCGAAGTTCCAAGAGCTGATGAACAGGGATATCTACAGCCATCCCCTCTACCACATAGCGAAAGCGGACGGAGTTCCGTTCACCGAGATAGGCGGAGTAAACAAGGCAGAGGAGGGCTTCTCCTCTAACATCGCCGAGCATCTCCACGAGATTCCAGGAGTGCGTTCAGTTCCGGGGGTAAAGCACGCCGCCAAGGCAGTCAGTACCGGCGTAAGAGGCTCTGATCGCAACTACGTCTACCTCCTCAACAAGACCCGCATGGCCGAATATGAGACGTTTGTCGGTCAGGCGGCCGACAACGGCTGGCGACTAGACGGACCCCAGGGCGAGAGGCTCCGCAAGCAGATCGCAGATACGGTGGCTACGCTCACGGGGAGGGGGAACTGGGGCAAGCACCTCGCGGCGCACCGCGCAACCTACAACATGTTGTTCTTCTCGCCGGGCCTTATCAAGTCGCGGCTCGATCTCCTCAATCCTGTTTGGTATGTCCATGCGGAGCCGTTCGTCAGGCAGCAGCGGCTGAAAGTCGCCCTGAGACTGTACGGCACTCTCAACCTAATTCTTTGGTCTGCCAAGATGGCGGGCGCGAAGGTCAGCACCGATCCCACGAACGCGGACTTCGGAAAGATCAGAATCGGTAACACCCGCATTGACCCAGCCGGCGGACTCACCCAGTACATGCGGCTGATCGGTCAGTTGTACGAGGGTAAGATCACGAGTTCGGTGACCGGAAACGTAGAGCCACTTTCCAATGGTCCCTTCAAGACTTCTCGCGGCAACGTGGTTCAGCAGTTCGCTCGGAACAAGTTTGCCCCGATTCCGGGACTGGCCTACGATCTGGGATTCGGGCCTGGAATCGGACAGAAGATGACGCCCAAGGCCGTGGCGGGATCAATGTTCGTGCCCCTGCTCATGCAGGACATGTGGCAGATCACGCACGCCAAGGGTCCTGGCGGCGGCCCCGGTATGGCGGCTAAGACCTTCCTGCCCGACCTGTTCGGGATCGGTGTTCAGAACTACGGCGCCCCCACAAAGGCCAAGTCCGCTCCTGGTGGCTACGGCAGTTCAGGCGGCTACGGCAGTAGCGGTGGCTATGGCGGCTCATCCGGCTATGACAGCGGCAGCGGCTACGGCGGCTAGCAGTTGTATCCGCTGCAATCTGTATAGCTACTCGGCGACCTGGGGGCATGGTGCCCGCTGCGGTCGAGCATAAACGTCACAGACGCTGCGATCACGGCCAGTCCGGCGACTAGGGCCACACACTTCAGCACTAGATCCACGCCCACAGACTACACCCTGGAGAGACCATGCCGCTTACTCCGCGCCCCTCGGGGCTGCCTCGCCGTATCCCCGCCTGGGCCTGGAAGTGGCTGAAATGGCGTACGAGACGCGGTGTAAAGCCGATCCCGAAGCCCCAGCCGAAGCCGAAGCCGACCACGATGTACATGTTCGATGACGTGAACGTGTCCCTGATCCCGAAGGACGCGCAGGCTGTCGCTGGCTACGTGGACGGCCACTGGGCGACCTGGAGCAAGGTCAAGGCCGGCTGGCCGAACGCGAAGAAGCTGATGATCGCCGTATTCGCGCAGGACAACGGCGACTGCCTCGATGTCGAGCCCGGTGACGCCTCCGCCGCGCAGGCTCCCGCCTGGGTGAAGCGGCAGCTCGCCAACTGGACCAAGAGCCCGCACGATGTGGCACGGCCTGTCGTCTACACGTCAGCGTCGCTGGCGCAGTCGCTCGTCAATCTACTGAGCAAGTCGGGGCTGAAGTACGGCCAGGACTACCTGCTCTGGACGGCCCACTACGATCCGGCCAAGGGCGTGCATCTCTGCTCGCCCAAGTGCGGTTTCGGGCTGAAGTTGACAGCGCACGCGACGCAGTACACCGACCATGCGCTCGGCCGCTCGCTCGATGAGTCGCTCTGCGCCCCAGGCTTTTTCAAGTAATGAGCGAGGAAGGGGTCACCTACTCATTCAAGGACCTGTTCGAGAAGCTCGAGAAGTCCTTGACGGCGGGATTCGACAAGCTGGACAAGCGGGTCGATCAACTGAACTTGCGGCTGGACGCCAAAGCCGACAACTCGACAGTCACCGCCCTGGAGGCGAAAGTAATCGCCAACGACCTTCGGACGGAGGAGCGGTTCTCGAACTTCGGCGAAGCGGTCGAGGCGCGGTTCAAGCCGCTCGAACTGGCAGAGGCTGGCAGCGTCGCCGTCGCGGGCTACAAGAAGGTCGCGCTCGGCGTCGTCGTGTCGCTCACGGCCGGAGGCATCGGCGAACTCATCTATCTGCTGGTGTCGTCGGGAGGGCATTCGTGAAAGCACACAGGCTCATACCTATCAACTGGATTCAGTGGACCTCCCTGCTGACCTCGATGGCGGTAGCTGTCCTTCTGCCCCTCTTCATCATCCAGGGACGACAACAGCGGGCGCAGGCCAACGAGGGGCTCAAGGTCTTCATCTGCCATTTCGAGGCGGCAGCGCTGAAGTCGCCCAACCAGACGCCACAGCAGGTTCGCAAGATTCACGTCTTCTTCGCCAACGTGCTGACGGCCATTCACCAGTCGCCCTGCGGCCCCTAAAGGAGCACCAATGAAAGTCAAGGCGAAGGCAGTGCTTCGCAAGCTGACCGTTGCCCTCATATCGAAGGAAGCACGCGGCCCTGAACTGGCGTTGGCCCGCATCATCCTTGCCGCCCTAGGTGTGAAGCTCGGCATCAACTTCGCGGAATACGTGAAGTGAACGGAAGCGTCCTCTATTGGCTGATGGCGTTCTACGCCTTCCACAGAATCAGCCAGTGGATGAGGAATCATTGGGGCGGGTGAGTGCACCGTGGAGGAAGTCGAACAGTCTGCGAGCGCTCAGCTAAGCAAGGAGGGCCAGTTGCACGGCTGGCGGCTGCTGCGGCTGATTGACGCCTACAGAACGCAGAAGTCGCCGCTCGAGTACGACGACGTTGAGCTGCTCGGCCAGATCGCGCTCGCCACATCAGACCTGCACGACGCTTGTAGCGCGCTGATGCGCGGCTGCCGGCTCGAGTTGGCCGTGATTATCTACACTTAGTATCCGCATTCCGCGCAGGCACAAAGACGAAGGCCCGGCCCTCCTGCGAGCGGCCGGGCCTTTTTTCGTCTCTCCCTGGAGAGGAGAGAATCAGCTTAGCTGGGAGTCGCGGCGAGTCGAAGCGGCAGTCGGATCAGGAGAGCCGAGGGTCGCCTCCTCCTCGCAACCGTCCTTCCACCACCAGCCGGAGCCAAGCTCCTGCCGCCGCCAGCCATTCCCCAGCAGATAGGTCACTGCGGCTGCGTACACGTCGCCAGCCTCGCTAGTAGCGGCAGTCATGTCGCGCCTCCGATCCTCATGTGTCGCGTCTCGCGGACACGCTTCCACCGCCACGGACGCCACGGCCAATCACGCACGCTGTGCGTGACGCTGTACGTCAGGCAGCCGGGAACGATCCTCGCGGCAGAGCGTTCGTCTTGGCCCTGGTCAGGCATCGCGCACTTCCTTCGCTAGATCGACCACGGCAGCAGCCAGCAACTGCACCAGCGCGTCCGTCACCGGGATCGCGCCGCCCATCGAGCGCGCGAACTCCACGCGGTCGATCAACTCGTCCAGCGCAGGCGTTAACGCGGCAGTCGGTTCACTTCTTGGGGTCGAACTCACGGATCGCCTCCTCTAGCGCGGCGTTGAGCGTGCAATCGCGGAGCTTGGCGATCTGCGTGAGCATCGCCAGCGTCTTGTCGCCGACCTCGATCTCCACAGTCGCGGCAGAAGTCGTGCGGTCAGCCTCGGGCATCGCGCATGGCCTCCTTCACGGGCGCGAAAATCTCGCCCATCATTGAGTCGATGTCGGCCTTGAACCGCTCGTTGTCCTCCAACCGCATCGTGTAGCCACAGCACAACGGCCAGCCGTTCTTCAACGGGTTCGACCCGGTACGTTCCTCGCGCCCACAAAGGGTGCAGCGGCACAAATAGCCGGTTGCGGCATCAGACACGGGACAGCACCTCCAACGCTTCCTTGCGCGTCCGGCAAGCTCGATGCAGGAGTAGGTTGCCTTCGGCGTCCACGGTCTGAGCGAGCCACTGAACGCCGGTCGTCTGCTTGGCGGTCGCGTAGTGGTACTTCTCAACCACAAGGCTCCCGGCTGGCAGATCTACCATCTTGAACGGGCCGTCCGGGTGCGACAACGTATGAGCGGCAGGCTGATCGGTGCTCACCGGCAGCACCTATCACAGACGGATGCCGGGGACGGCCTGCCACAGATCATGCAGGGACGCTTCGGGAGCGGAGGCTTCGCGGCAGGATGATCGTGGTCAGTCTCGGACACGGCGAATCTCCTCGTACCGCTCCCAAAGCTCGGTGAGCGCCTGATGCTCGCGGTCAAGCTGCCCCTGCAAGAACGATGCTCGTCTCGTCTCCTGTGCGAAGTCCTGGATCTTCAGTTCATAGGCGCTTCGTAGATTGTTGACTAGATCGGCTTGGTCGCAGAGCCACTCCAACTCTTCTTCTGTGACCCACCCAGCGCCTGTTGTGCGAATGTCGTCCACGTTGCGCCGCGATGGAGTAGCGGCAGTCCGATCACCCATGCTTGTGACCTCCCTCGGCCGTGTAGGTGAATTTGCTCGTCGTCTCCGCGTTGCGCGGTTCGCCCATTCCGCAAGGTCGGCGGCCTCGGTGCGCCACTTCTCCTCTAGCGCGTCGAGCGGATCAACCTTCGCGGCAGCACTCTCGTCACGATTACTTGCGCTGTGCATACTGTTCATAACGCCCTCCCGACAGGAGTATTCCCTGTCTCCCTTAGTGCAATCCCGAGAAGCCGCCACGCGGCGTGTACTAAAGTATGGGCTCCGCTATCAGGGTCTATCGTCTCGCCGCTTTTCCACTTGGCGATATGCCGAAAAGCAGCGGCTTCGTGGCTGTCATCCTCGTACCACGGCGGCTTCTCTTTGCGGCTGCGCTTCTGCGCGCCGTCGCCTGTCGGCTTCCGCAGTTCCTCCATGAAGCGGGCCAGCACGTCCTCCTGCTCAGTCACCAGTTTATGTCCTCGTATCGGCGGATCAGGTACGCGCGCATCACCTTGCGCCACCTCCGCGTGCGCCACCAGCGCCTCACAGCCATCCCAACTCCTTCTCTTTCCAGTACAGCCGCTCTGTCAGCACCACGTCCTGCTCGTTGCGGTTGCGGACCATCGCCAGCTTCTCCGGGTTCCAGCGGATGAACGCCTCCGTCCAGTCGCGCTGCGATAGGTGCGGCTTCGGGCCGAGCCCGAACTGCTGACACATATCCTCGAGACTTCTGCTCGGTCCACTGTGCTTCGGAATGTCCTTGAACGTGTCGATCAGCGGCCGAGCATCAAGAAACGGCAGCCCGATGTCGCGGGCCAGCCCTTGCAGGCCGCCGAAGTCGTGGCGGAAGTTGTGGCCGAGAAAGCAGTCGGCCTCCCCGCACGCCCACCACAGGTCGCTACAGATCCGCTGCAACGTCTGGTCGTCCTGCCGCCAGTCGATCAGGATGCTCTGGACTTCAGAGTCCTCGCTGCCGGCGAACTTCCACGAGACGCCATAGACGACCGAATACGTGTACCCGCCAGGACCCCATCCCCAGCGAGTCCCATTTTCGATGTCGATGCCGAGGATGCTTTTGGGCCGGGTCGCCAGATTGAAGGCTGGCTCAGTCACCAGAGTCCAGCTCCTTCTTCTTGTCCACCGTCAGAGTGCTGCGGACGAACGAGTCGATCGTCGGCCAGAAGACTTCATGCTTCCAGCGCAGATCTTCCTTCTTCTTCTCCCAGGCCCGCTTAGCTCGCAAGCTCGCCTCGAGAAGCTCCATCTCCAGGGATTTCCTAGCCATGAGCCGCCTTTCGGTCGTCTCTCAGTTGACGCATTAGATCGCGCGTCTCGATATTCGGAGCGGCGATACGCTCGCCCATCACAAGAACCCTCTTGGCCGCGTAGCGATTCCAGCGCGCACGGCCCCTCTCGCTGCGGTTGTAGCGGTCGTGTTTGTTCACGCGAAGCCCCCGTAGTCGTCCACGTACTCGCCGTAACCGACAGGCTCAGGCTGCGCCCCGTACGGCTCGAGCCGATACGTGCCGTCGCCATACGCCTTGAACTCAAAGTGGATGCGATCGGTCAGCCGACGCGGCTTTGACGGCCATACGACTTGCGAGCCGTCCGCCTGCTTGGACATCGTGAGAACCTGATCCGCCGAGTTGCGGATCTGGCTGGCTCCGCGCGAGTCGCCGCCCCCGTTCGTGTGGTGGATCACCAGGACGGCAGCGCCCGTATCGCGGGCCAGCTTGAGGAAGCCGTCATCCCACGCCTTGCCCATCTCGTTGTTCGAGTTCTCTTCGCCGATCCGCGTGACCTTCGCATGGCTGTCAATCACGACCAGCGCGGGCTGCACTAGCTTGGCGTCCTCGATCAACTTCTCGGGATGCCGCACCATGTCCACGCCAGCAAAGTTCAGGTAGTCCAGGTTTGCCTTCTGTTGGTCGGTAGCGCCGAGCTGCGCGAGCCGCTGCAACGCCAGGTCGGGGCTGCCCTCTTCGTCGGCATAGATGACCTTGCCCTGCCTGACCTCGCAGCCGATGAACTGCTCCCCGCCAGCTACGGCCAGCGACATAGCCAGCGCGAAGAAGCTCTTGCCTGCCCCGCCGTCAGCGATCAGCAGAGTCGCCTCGCCGCCGACCACGACGTTCTCGACCACCCACGCTACGTCCGGCACGGGCTGAAACAGGTCGAGCGGCTGGTAATGCCGCTTCGTGTCGCCGAGCTGGATCTGTACGAACTCCTCGACGCTGTGACCTGCCGCCAGATGATCTGCCGCGTCCTTGCCCGTCTTGGCCTGGACGACGTGCACGCTCTTGGCGATCCCATCGAGCGAACGGACGACATCTGCCGCGTGCTTTAGCCCCGGCTCATCCTTGTCGGCAACCACGATGACGCAGGCGCCGCGCAGGTAGTCGGCGTACTCGAGCTTCCACGAGCCGGCGCCGCCAGAGTTGCAAGTGGCGATCTTTCCTACGCCGCGCAGCGCGTCCACATCTTTCTCACCTTCGCAGACGTAAACGGTGTGGCCGAGTCCTGCGTTTATCAGGATTTCCGGCAGCCGGTAGAGGACCCTCCGTGTGCCATCCAGCCCCCAAATCAGTTCGCGGGTCTCGGGGTCGCAACGACGCTGCTTGAACTTCTTGCCGGGGAAGCGCAGCACCTCGTACAGCAGTTCATCTAGTTCATCGGTGTACTCGTACACCGCTTCCGGCTGCCCGTTGCCGTTGTCGTAGAACAGGTCGCGCATGGTCAGCCCCATGGCCGCGACCACATCTTCTGTCGGGCAGCCCGCATGGCAAGTGACGAGAAGCTTGTCGCCGTTCTCGGCTACGCCCAGACTGGATACGCGGTCGTCATGAGACGGACACCTGCCGGTGAAGCCGCTGCCTGACGGACGCACGTTCTCGAGCAGTTCCAGGAAGGCGTCAATACGCAAGGTACTTCTCCTTCAGCCACACGTTCGCCCTGCCGACCGGCTCCGCAAGGGTCCAGAGGAACACGAACGTAAATCGCGTGATGAACCAGGCGACGAATATCAGGGACTTCATGCCGCCGCCTTCAGTTTCGCCCGCTTCTCCGCGACCCATACGCGCTGTCTCTCGCGTTGGCAGGTCAGGCAGACACGCTTTCCGTCCTTGCGTCGGGCGATGTTGTCGGGCGTCAGATCGTGGCCCTGCGCGCAGACCATCTTGCGAATGTGATGCCCCGGCCCATAGACGCCCCTCTTGACGCCACGCAACCGATGCCGATATGCGGCGTCGTTACAAGCGGGCGAGCAATAGCGGGGCTGGTGAGGCCCGGTCTTTGGCGCCCTGTGGTGCGGCTGGAAAATCTTGCCACAGCCCGTGCGTTGACAGCGCAGGTGTCCCTTCGGGATGTAGTCGCGGCTTGCTTCGCCCTCCAGGTCAAAGGCCCAGTAGATGTCTCCGAGCCCGACATCCTCCATCGGGCGCCCGAGCGCACAGAACAGCGCGTCTGCCAGGTCGAACGCGACCCCAGGGCTGTCCTGTGCCAAGACCCCCTCTAGGGCGCTGACATCGCAGCCGACTTTCTCGGCCAGAACATCGAGGCCGCCGCCGTGCGGCCAGCGGTCCCGAATCAGCATGGCGAGCTTCGGGGCGACGGTCTCGGTCGGAATGCTCCCCGGCTTCATGCGGTCTTCTCCGCGCGGCGCCTGCGCTGATGTTCTGCATTGGCGCCGCGACAGCGAGTGCAGCGGCACTTGTGGTTCGTGTAGCCGCCGAAGGTGCCGTGGTAGACGGCTGAACCGGTCAGCACTGAGCCCTTCTCGCGCTTCTCGAACGAGATGATTCCGCCGTCAGGTGACACGCCGAGCAGGTTGTCCAGCCCCTCGATGGGAACCGTGTCCCTGAACTCAGGCGCTATGTAGTCCCTATCGTCACGTAGTTGTTCCTCAACGAGCCGGTCTATCTCAGCCCGTTCCTGCAACTCGTCCATCGGTCTCCTCTCCAGGGATGACCCCAGCCTGCTTGGCAAGGCTGAGAAGGAACGCGATGTCGCAGGTCGCGTAGATGCGACGCGACCCTCGCGGACGTTGCGCGATGACCCAGGGCCGACCGTGCGAGTTGCGCTCCGCCTGTTCGACCCAGGACGAGCGGAGCTGGAGCTTCTCGTACGACTTACATTCGAGGGAGATAGGAAGGGGAGAGCCATCCGCAGCGAGGCAATCGTCAAACTCAATGCCCTCGCCGGCACGGCGGCGCCTGCCGCCGAACATGCGGCCCACAGCAAGCTCAAGCGACTTTCCTCTCGCCCGATCCTTGGCTGCCACTAGACCCTCTCGCCTCGTAGTACGACCTGTTCATGAACGCTACAGGCAGGGTAGGACGCTGCGGTATCCCTCAAACGGGTGATACTCACTCGATATCCTCTGTACTCGCCGGCCCGAGGAACTGCTGCGCTTCCGCAAGGTCGTGCAGCTTCGTAGACAGTCGGCCGGCAGGCCCGATCAGCTCGGGGAACATGCGCGAGGTGACGAGCAGCGCGAACGGAATCAGCGCCAGCTCGGGATACGTGAGTTGCGCGAAGAGCGTCTTGTCCGCGTCCTCTTTCCTGACCGCTGAGGCGATCGTGCGGTAGCCGAGCTGGTACTGCGCCCACGACGGCAAGCCCTTCAGGTCTTCCTCGTCCGCCCAACTTGCCCTGAAGTCGTCGTCGCTCACCCGGCCCTGCCCGTGAAGCGCTCGAGAACGGCGACCAGCAACTTTCCTTTGGCTATGCCGCCACGCCACTGC
>Ga0070712_100001679_pt1 | contig 13544 bp, 10 predicted proteins | sample LARL81metaG_FD_71396 | JGI IMG/M metagenome (GOLD analysis project Ga0070712, IMG submission 71396) | Corn, switchgrass and miscanthus rhizosphere microbial communities from Kellogg Biological Station, Michigan, USA - LAR L8-1 metaG | ecosystem: Host-associated > Plants > Roots > Rhizosphere ...
CGGCGATCGCGGTCGCGATCTGGGTTCTGGTTATCTGGACGGCCATCGCGGCGATCGTCGCACACATTTAGTCCGTTCAACACAGGACGCGTCGCCGCATACGCTCGAAGATGTGGAGGTCTTCGGGTGTGGGGCGGAGTGGACGACTTAGCCCGTGTTCAACCCACCCCGCCGTCGACCGTCGGCAACGACCCGAAACGAAACACCGCGTCATGTCGACTAGCCACGCAATCCCGTTGAACAACAAACGAGAGCGCGCACGTGTTTGAATCGCTGTTCGAACAAGCATCTCCGGTACTGCTCGACGCTCTGATCTTCGATCTCACGCGCGATGATCCCCGGGCGTATGAGGCGATGAGTCAGCGGCAAATCAATCTCCAGTAACGCCGTCGGTGTCCTTGCGCTTTCGCTCACCGGTTCTCGGGCGGGGCGCGTCATCAAATGACGCGCTGCGGAAGGCGAATGGTGCTCATCGCCTGTGCGCGTGAATGTTTCGTAAGTTGGGCAGTTCGCAGCACTCGACCGTCGCACGTTTCGGCCCGCCACCGGCGATCCGTGGTGGCGGGTCGAACGTTATCCGCTAGCTGATCCCTTGGACGGCGGAGGGGAGCTTGCCAGCCGGGTTGACGCCGGGGTTGATGTCCAATCCGCCGGGAAGGCCGTGGCCGCCGCACCGGACGCACTCGACAACGGGCACACCGAAGTCCGAGTGGTCGATCGTCGGGCCTGGCCGGTCCGGGGCGGCCTGGGCGGTGCCCGCGGTCAGCCCAAAGCCGGCCAGCGCGACGCCGCCCGAAAGCAGCGCCCCGACAATCATTTTCTTGAAGTTGTGGCTGGTGTTCATGTTGTGTTCTCCATTGGTCCGGCGGTCCCGGTGGACCGCTGTGGTGTTGACGACGCGAACGTAAAGCGGGCCGCTCGACGGATCCTTGGCATGTTCTTGGCGAATTCTTGTCGTGGTAGCTGGTCGGCCGCGGCACGGCCAAAGATGGAGTTCCAATTGGAGTTTCGTCGAGTGCCGAGCGTTGCTGTCGTCGCAGGCACCCGTCTGTACCCACGTGCGGTGCCAGCACGGACCGTCGCTCTCGGCTGTCGCGCCTTGAAGAACCGCATTACAGAGGCCGCGACGGATAGCATGGTCGACCATCCAGGAGCTGCAGAGGCGTCAGGTTCTGCTCGCCGCTGGGGCTCTTGTCGGAGTGGTCGGATCGCCCCTCGTCGGTGCCATACCGGCTCGCGGTGAGCCCAACTCGAATGATGTGCCCGACCTCGCGCTGCTTCGGCGAACCTTCGTGTTGGCCGATGGGGCGCGGCACGGCGGAAGCGCTCCGTATGGCGCCCTCGTCGCCGATGCCGACGGCAAGGTGATCGTCGAACGAGGCAACACGACGGCCCAAGGCGATGGTGACCCGACACAGCATGCAGAGCTCGTCGCCAGCGCCGGTGCATGGCGCGTGCTTGGGACCGACGAGATGAATGACGCGACTTTGTACGCGAGTACCGAGCCGTGTGTGATGTGCGCGGGTGCTGCTTATTGGACCGGAATCGGCAGGGTCGTCTACGGCATGTCGAACCGTCGACTCTTCGAATTCACCGGCGACGACCCGGAGCACACCTCGTTTGCACTGCCCTGTCGCGACATCCTCTTGAACGGCCAGCGCCCGATCACGGTCATCGGTCCACTCCTAGAAGCGGAAGCTGCACAGGCCCATGAGGGTTACTGGCGCTAAGACTTCTGACGCCTGGTTCACAGGAAATAGTAGGTTAGGCCCCGAGGAATTGGTCAGCGAACTTGGTCCATAAATGTCGCCCGATCGAACGCCAGGTATTGGCAAGAGCAATGGCTCTTGCCTTCGCGGTCATCGATCGCCGCGGCTGCAATTGGGGTTCGACGGCTTTGACGGCCACGTGCAGACGTCGATGTAGGTCGTCGTATTGAACCCTCCTCCGTCAAACACGCCGTAGGCGTCGCCGTTCGTTCCGGTGTACGTAGCGCCGCCGCCGCCTCCTCCACCGCCCGAGGTCACGATGGTGGTCACAGACCAGCCCTTGCCTTCGAGCGCGGTCTTGTAGGCGTCCATCACATCGTTCGGCGACCCGTTGACCTGGAAGTGCATGTGGATGCCGTTGTCGGGGATGTTGTCAGGCCCCTTGGTTGTCTGACTGTTCGCAGGTGTCGGTATCAGCGATGGCAGTTGAGCACTGTCGCTGGGAGTGGTCGCCGCCGTTGCCTGCGCGGTCGTGGTCGCTGCTGCGGTGGTGTTCGAGGCGGCGCTTGTTGCCGCACTGGTCGTGCTGCCGGAGCTGGGCGAACTGCCGCAAGCCGAAGCGATTAAGCCAATCGCCAACGCTGCCGCTGCGACGGAATAGGCACTGCGTTCATCAACACTTCCTTCCTTTGTGCGCACCGTAGCAAACCGCCGGGATCCGCTCCGAAAAAATGGTGCAAAAACTTTGATCGTCCGTGTATTGAAGGCGTCTTTAAAGGCTCTTCAATTTCGTTGCGGCGGGATGTTTTGCGCGGGAACCCGCGCAATGACGGGGCCGCGGAGGTCGTGCTCGATGCGCGCTGCCTCGCGGAGCACGGCATCCCGATCGCGTTCGAAGGGCGCGACAGCGTCGAGTTTGTCGACATCGCTGCATTGCTGAAGCTCAGCGCGGGGGGCGGTTGGGGGGCTTTTCGACGGCCACGAACTCCTGTTCGGGCCGACCGGTCGTGCCGTAGCGAAGCTGGATCTTCACCTCGCCGGAATTGGCCAGCGTCGACAGATACCGTTGCGCGGTGGCCCGCGACACTCCGACCTCCGCGGATAGCTCAGCCGACGACATCGGCTGGCCCGACGCGCGAAGCGCCTGCAGCACAAGCTGCTTCGTGGGGGAGGCCACGGCGGTGGGGGACTGCGCAGGGGCGATTCGGGGACGGAGCGCGTCCAGCGCCGCATCCACCTCGTTGCCGCCGAGATTGGTTCCGGCCAGGATCTTGCGGTAGCGCGCATACCCTGACAGCCGCGCCGCGAGATCTGCGGGGGCGAACGGCTTCACGACGTAGCTCAAGGCTCCCGCCGCCACTGCGGCCCGGATCGTCGGTGCGTCCGTCGCTGCACTCAAAACCATGCTGTCGCACTGCAATTCGCGGACAAAGTCGATTCCCGACCCATCGGGCAGATAGACGTCCACCAGGGCCAGGTCGACGGGGTCCGCCTTGCGCGCTGCGGCGAGCGTCGTGGCTGTGGTTGTCACCGTGAAGCCCGGTAGCGCGTTGACGATACCCGAGTGCATGTTGGCGACCCGGAAGTCGTCATCGACCACGAGCACGGTCAGTTCTGTGCCACCCATTGGGCTTCCTCCTCCACCATCACGCCCGGCAGTCGGGCGATGAACTCTGCGCCGCACAGCTCCGCGCCCGGATTGCCCGGACTCGACAGCCGGACGTCACCGTTCAACGCCCGGGTGATCTGTCGAGACAGGGCCATTCCGATGCCGCGGCCGCCCGGTATCCCGGAGTCCGGCTTCGTCGACTTGCCTTCGGTGAACACGTGCTCGACGAAGTCGGGCGAAACCCCGTCCCCGGTATCGGCCACCGTGATGTGCAGCGTCGGACCATCTTGCAGCAGTTCGACTTCCACCACCTTGGTTTCGTGCGTGCCTGTGCGGGCCGCGTAGATGGCGTTGTCCAGCAAATTGCCCAGCACGGTCGTCACGTCGACGGGCAGCGCGAGTCGACCTGGCACCCAGGTGTTCTCGCCGATCGTCAGCGTCACCCCCGCTTCGCGCGCAGAGGCAGCCTTGGCGGCCAGGAAGGCCTGCAGGAACGCGTCGCGGATGGTGTCGATCCCAGGCAGGGCCGATCCGAGCGGGCCCGACCCCAACAACTCCTCGACGTACTGCGCGGCCTCGTCGACGTGGCCACTGTGTAGCAGGCCATTGAGCAGGTGCAGTCGGTTGGCGAACTCGTGGCGCTGGGCGCGCAGCACCGTGCTCATCAGCTGGACGGCGTCGAGTTGGCGGGTCAGGGATTCGACGTCGGTGCGATCGCGCACGACCAACACGGTTCCCAGATCGCGGCCCTCACGCGTCACGTGTCGCGCGGAAACCACCACGATCCGATCGCCGACGGTGGCGAGCGTGGGCGTCGGATCCGCCGACCTGAACACCTCGAGCACGCGCGGCGTCAGGCCGATGTCCTCGACCGGCCTGCCGGTCTCGTTGGTGACCTCGAGCAGGTGGCACGCTTCGTCGTTGACGAATGTTGTCTTCCAAGCGGTGTCGACGGCCAGCACGCCCTCATCGATGCCGTGCAGGACTGCTGCTTGGCCCCGTATCAACTCCGCCATTTCGGAGGGCTGGAGCCCCATCGTCAGGCCGCGCCACCGTCGGGCCAGGAACACTGAGCCGACGACGCCGATGAGTAGCGCCACGCCGACAAGGACCGCCGCTGTCCGCACGTCCGTCCACAGCTGGTGGTGAACGGCGGCCGTCGAGATACCGATGCTGACCATACCGACCACCCGATTCGAATTCGGCGCGAGAATCGGTACTTTCGCGCGAACCGACGGTCCGAGCGTGCCGGTTTCCCGCGACACCACCTCGTGGCCCGCCAGTGCCTCGGTGGGATCGGTGCTGACATGCTTACCGAGCTCGTCCCGGTTCGGATGGGAGAGCCTCAAGCCCTGATTGTTGGTGATCACCACGAACAACACGCCGGTGCGCTGCTGGATTTCGGTGGCCAGTGACTGCAACGGTCCGTTCGCCAACTCGTCGGTGAGCGCCGGGCTCGGTGTCAACGGGGCAGCGTCGTAACGCGCGACGTCGGTACGGACCAAAGGGGCGAAGGCGATGGCGCGCCCCATGTCCAACGACCGGTCTTCGTATTGGGCGGCGAGGCGCTCGTGACTCATGAAGGCGATCAGCCCGCCTGCAATGCCCAGCGTGAGCGTCACCACGGCGACCTGCAGCACCAGCACCTGGGTCGCGAGCCGCAAGTCCACATGCAGCCTTCTCACCATGGACAAAGCGTACGCGTCCTGCTGAGCATAATGCGCAAAACTCGGATTCCGGATGTCGCTGGTCTGCGGGCCGATCATGTCGGGTTGATGGCGTCGAGGCTCCGTCCCGTGGTCCGCGGCCCGATCGGTGCGATCACGGCGATCGTGGCGGCGAGCGCGACGAGCACGGCGGCGAACATCGCTGTCGCGCCGTCCTTGTCGAGCAGCGGGACGAGAATGAACGGAAGCGCTGCACTCGACAGCCGCGATACCGAGTAGGTCCAGCCGACGGCTGTTGCCCGCACGTCGCTGGGGAAGATCTCCGCCTGGTAGACGTGGTAGATGTTCGAGAACACGTTGCTCGACGCGGTGATCAGCAGCCCGAACAAGACGATGAGTGCGTGGACGGTCGCGGCCGCGAAAAGTACGCCACTAGCCGCCATGACGACGACCATGACGATGATCAGGTACTTGCGTTCGAATCTCTTCAGCAGTGGGATCGAAATGAGTGACCCGATCGGATAGCCGATGAACGACACCGCCGTGAACAGCAGCGACGAGGTGACGTCGTAGCCGCGACTGACCAAGACCAGCACCGCCATCGTGCCGAATCCGTAATAGCCGAAGGGCTGGAAGAGATGAAACACGCCGAGCATGATGAGCCGCTGCCGGTAGGGCGAAAGCCGCAGTCGTTGAAGCGCTGACGCGGTCCGAACCGGCTCCGACGTGGGCCCGACGTCATCGTCTTCATCGCTGTCAGCGGCGGATGCCGGTGCCGCGCCGGATTCGAACGCCCGCAATGCAGCCCGCGCGTCGTCGATCCGACCCACACTCGCCAGCCACCGCGGCGACTCCGGCAGGCCACGGCGCAGCAGGATGATGAGCACTGCGCCGATTGCGCCGACCAACAACAGGACTCGCCAACCCTCGAAGCCGAAAAGGTTGCGACCGTTGAGCGACAGCGACAGAAAGCCCAGCGCCGGAACAGCAAGGAAGGAGCACGTGTAGGCCCAGGCGGTCAGGCGCCCCCGATGAGCCTTCGGAAGCACGTCGGACAGGTACGAATCGGCGACGGGACATTCGGCGCCGACGCCTATCCCCGCCATGAAACGCGACCCCACCAAGATCCAGGGATTCGGCGCGACGGCACCGATGGCGCTCCACACGGAAAACCACACAAGGCTGATCAGAAACGCCCGCCGCCGACCGATGCGGTCGGCGATCCGGCCGAATGCCACTGCACCGACGAACATTCCGAGGAATGAGGAAGCGAGCAGCAGCTGCAGTGCGGTCCCGCCGAGGCCGTATTGCGTCTGCAATGCGGTGGCGATCGTGCTGGACAGGAAGATCTCGTACACCTCGAAGAACAGGCCGAGCCCGATCGCGATAACCACTCTGCGGTGGACGGGGCCGACCGGAAGGTCATCGAGGCGGCGCCCGATGTGGGACAGCCCACCTTCTCGATCGGTGTGCAGTGTCGGGGCCATTTCGCTAATTCGATCGCCCGTTGTCGCTGCTCTGATCGTGAGATGACTGGCTGTTGGCGCCGTGATCGCCGCCCGAGCGGTTGTCGCTGTCGCGGTCAGTTGTCCAGCGGCTGCCGTCGTGGTCGCGCCGGTGCGTGAACCAGTAGAAGAGGTCGTTGCGGTTCCATGTCGGGGGCGTCGAGACACTGCCGTTATTCGACTGCCACTGTTGACCATTGGTGTTCTGCCAGGACTGATCATTGGTGTGCTGACCCTGCGACGGCGGCGTCGTGTATTGAGGAGGCGACTGCTGGCTGGACTTGTCGGAGGAGCCATGGCTCACCGAACGGGTTCGCGCCTGCTTCGTCTGATTTCCAGGCGTCGAAACGGGATTCGCCGGTGCCGCGGCGGGAGCAGGGGCAGGTGCGGGGGCAGGGGCGGGGGCAGGGGTACTGCGGCTGGTCGTGGCGGCTGGGGTGCTCTGCAGCCCGTGCAGCGCGCCGAAGATGCCGGCAGCTGCGGCGGCAATGAGGCCGCCGCCGACAAACGTCAGCACACCTGAGCGCATGGACCAGCGTCGCGGCCGCTGAGGTGAACGCGGTTCTGCGATTTCCGGCGACTCGGCCGACCACGCCAGGTCGGGCACGTACGGACGTGCGGCTGTTGGTGGTGTGACGTCGAATCCGGTTGCCGTGCGCGACGCCATCGTCGTTGGAATGGAGCCCGCCATGGTCGGAGCGTCCGACCACTCGTCGTGGGTCTCATTTGACGGCGAAGTCGTCACTTTCTTACTCCTTGCATCCATGCGTTGGCCATCACTGCTCACGACGCTATGGAGCTGCTCGTGTGTTGGCCCGCTTGTGCTCACAACCCGCACAACAAACGTTTTGTTGCCTTTTGCGCGTTCTCCTCACGCCGGGCCCTGGCGTGCCGAATGTTGCTGCCGCAGATGTGCTTTGGTTCCAGACTGCGCTTGAGCGCAATGCGCAAAAGTTCAATATCGCTGCTTGCGCGGCTTGTGCGCACAAGCGAGCCACCGTTTCCGTCGCTCCGTAACTTCGAGCGCATCAGGGTGTCGGGAACGCTTCCCGACACCGACACCTACCGAGGAGTCCACCATGTCGGCTGCGCGCAAATCGGGTCTGGCGCCCGCCGCGTTTCGTCCCACGGCATCCACGCCCACCGTGGGCGATGGCTGCATCGAGCGGACGGTGACCACGAGTGACGGTGTCCGCCTGGCAGTGCGTGACTACAGTGCTGACCGGGCCGACGCCCCGACAGTCGTTCTGCTGCATGGCCTTCTACTCACACAAGACAGCTGGGCACCTCAGCTGTGCCAACTCCGGCGTCGGTGGGGCAGCAGGATTCGCATCATCACCTACGACCACCGTGGCCACGGTCGCTCGACCGGCGCTCCGATGCCCACCTACCGGATCGACAAGCTCGCGGCCGATCTCGCGAAGGTTCTCAGCGACTTGGAGATCACGGGTCCGCTTACGCTGGCAGGTCATTCGATGGGCGGCATGACGGCGCTGGCGTACTTCGGTCGTCCCGCCTCGAAGCGTCCTGTGGAACCTCAAGGTCTTGTCCTGGTTGGCACTGCCGCAGGCAGCATCGCCGAGCGGGGCATCAGTCGCCTGCTGGCGACACCCGCGACGGGGGCGCTATTCGAACTCGTTAACCGCATGCCGCAGCGCGCGACGGATAAGGCGGTCCAGAAGCTCATCCAGCCGCTTGGCGCCGTACTTGGCAGATACGCCGACGACGGGAGCACGGCCGCCGCGGTCGCGGCCGCCGCCGTGCGCACAACGTCGCTGACAACGGCGGCCGGGTTTCTGCCCAGCCTGAAGCGCTACGACGTGTACGGCGCGCTTGAGTCGATTTCTGCCAAGACGTTCGTCGTCAGTGGCGGAGCCGACGTGTTGACCCCGGCATCCCACTCACGTGATCTTGCCGCCGCCATCCCGGATGCTATTCATCTGCACCATCCCACTGCCAGTCATATGTTGCTCCAAGACGCCGCAGAATGCGTCAGCGACGCAATCGGTCGTGCGATGGGCATGCGCCGCGGATCCCCCCGTTCCGCGAAGGCACGCAAGGCACGGAAGCCTTCTTCCACAGCGCAGCTCGCAGTTGTGGTGTCCTGATCTCGGTTGGCTCTGCCTTCGCGATCTCCTTGCCGTCAACACGGCCGCGGCGATTCTCGACACGGCAGCAATCCTCTACGTCGCTGAGCGTTATGCGCAAAACGCGGAGATCGCTGCTTGTGTGAGTAGTGCGTACAAGCGAGAAGTGATGGCACACAACAAAGTAACGTATCTGGTGGTGATCGAGTGATCATCAGAGATAGTTCTCCCCAGCGGGGGACAGCACACCGGAGCAAACGAACGCTATGAATGCCATGAAGAGTCTGTTGGTCGGCGCAGCCGCCTGCGCAGCGGTAGCCGCGGCCCCGGCCGTCGCCTCACTGCCCAGGCGTGATGCGAACCCGGACTCCGCCAACAGCGAAGCCACCGCGAACCTCAAGACCACTACGTTGCACGGTGACCGCGTCGCGTACCGCGATGAGGGCGCCGGGGAGGTGCTGTTGTTGGTGCACGGCATGGGCGGCAGTTCCAATAGCTGGAGCGGCGTAATACCGCTGCTCGCCAAGAAGTATCGCGTCATCGCACCGGACCTGCTCGGCCACGGCGAATCCGACAAGCCGCGCGGCGATTATTCGGTGGGCGCCTTCGCCGTCTTGCTTCGCGATCTACTGGACTCGCTAGACGTCACCCGAGTAACCGTCATCGGTCACTCTCTCGGTGGCGGGATCGCCATGCAATTCGCACATCAGCACCGCCAGTACTGCGAGCGGATCGTGCTAGTCAGTAGCGGCGGGTTTGGCGGTGATGTCGGCCGCGTGCTGCGCCTGCTGTCCCTGCCCGGATCCGAGCTCGTGTTGCCGCTGATCGCGTCGCGGCATGCCGTTCTCGCCGGCAATGCGCTGCGGGCGCTGATGGGATCGTCCGACCGCTTCAAAGCACGTCCGTCGCTGTCGAACCGGGACAACAGGCAGGCATTCCTCCGCACACTGCGCTCGGTTGTCGACTTCCGCGGTCAGGCGGTGTCCGCCCTGAATCGGTTGTGCTTTCATGGGGTGCTGCCCGCACTGATCATCAGCGGTGACCAGGATCGGGTCATCCCCGTCGAGCACGCACGTGCAGCCCACCAGACACTGCCGAACAGTCGGCTGCACATCATGTCTGGTGTCCACCACCATCCGCCGACGGAACGTCCCGAGGCCGTGGCACGCCTGATCGACGATTTCGTTGCCACAACTGCAGAGGACACACTCTGCGCTGCCTAGGCACTGAGAATACTCAGGTGCGCATGGTCCGCTCCGTGTCGACGAATTCTCAAGACCCGCTGAATCAATAGGTCTCGAATGCTGGCAATGTGTTCCAGCTCGGCCACGTCGTCTCCCAAACGCGGCTGATCCGGCCGTCGGTGAAAGCGGCGATCAACACGACCTCGATACGAGTGGGGTTCTCGCCCGGGCGGCTGGTCGTGATCCACACCCGGCCGGCGACCTTGTCGGTCGCCTCTACCCAGGCCTGTTCGTCGTACTCCACGGAGTAGCAGATCGGCGTGGCGTAGATGGTGCGGTGGCTTGCAGCGAATGCCTCGAAGTCCTGGGTGACGCCGTTGGAGAACATCACGAATGACGGATGGTAGAAGCGGTCGATGGCCGTCGGGTCTTTGTTCTCCACCATCTGCTCGAACATCTGACGCAGCACAGCGATGCTCATGGCCCGCCAGTCTTCATCTGGCGATGGCGCACAGTCAAGTCCTTCCCCCCGGCGGTGTTCATGCGACCTCCGCCAGGCATGACTTGTCAGGTTCGGCACGCCCAGAGACCACCGAACGTGCGGGTCACGAAACACGTCGATGCGATAGCGCCCGGTAGCGGGTTCGCACGACATCCCATTCAAAGCCGGGAAAAGCCGCCACTACTCCACCGAATCGCACGGCTGGTGCGGCGATTCGAGCTCGCCGCGGTCCAACATCACCGCATGAAAGGAGGGCCGCCAATTGGCGGCCCTCCGGTAACTACTGCGGAACAGCAGATCGGCTACCCGGCATCGGCATCCACCGCCTTGCGGCCAGGCGCGGCTTTGCGTGACTTCGTCGGCCACCAGTTCGCCCGCCCGATCAGCGCAGCCAGTGCAGGCACCGTGATGGTGCGCACCACGAACGTGTCGATCAACAGGCCTGCGCCGATGATGAAACCGATCTGCAGCATCGTGGAGACACTGCCGAACATCAGGCCGAACATCGAGGCCGCGAAGATGATGCCGGCCGAGGTGATCACACCGCCCGTCGAATGGACGGCGCGAATGATCCCGGAGCGGATGCCATTGCGGGACTCTTCCCGGATGCGGCTGATCAACAACAGGTTGTAGTCCGCACCGACCGCGACCAACACGATGAAGGCAGTGGCCGGCACATTCCAGTAGATGTGCTGATGGCAGATGAACTGGAAGAAGGCAACCCCCAGTCCCAACGCCGACATGTACGAGACCACCACGGAGGCAATCAGATACAGCGGTGCAACGATCGCGCGGAGCAGGGCGACCAGGATGAGGAAGACAACGACCAGCGTCAAGACGATGATCAATCGAAGGTCATGGTCGTAGTAGCTGCGGATCGCGCTGTACATCGGGGTGGTACCGACCATCGATATCGTCGCATCGGACAGCGTCGTGTTCGGCTGTGCGCCTCGGGCTGTATCGAGGATCGTCTGCACCTGGTCCATGGCGTCAGTGCTGAACGGGTCGAACTTCGTCTCGACCATGTAGCGGGCGGAATGCCCGTCCGGCGAGATGAACACCTTCGCGGCGTTCTTGAAGTCGTTCGTCGTCAGGACCTGCGGCGGAACATACATACCCGCCATCGACGGCGACGAGGCGTCGTGCTTGATCGACAGCAGCAGACCGGCCGCCTGGTTCAGTCCACCACCCATCTTCTTGGTTTGATCGACGAGCAACTGAACGCCTTGGGCCAGCTGCGCGCTGCCATCGGCCAACGCGTTGGCACCCTGTTGCATCTGCGAAATCTTGGCCTGTGCGCCTTGGGGACTGCTGATCCCGGCGGACCGCACGCTGGCACCTGCCGACTGCATCAGCGAGTTCAGGCGCTGCACCGTGGACAGCATGCTCTGCGCGGACGCCCCGGTTTGGCTGTAGCCCGTTGACGCGAGTTGCTCCAGCTTGGCACGGCCGTCGGTGCACACCGGATCGGCGTCGCACTGCGGGTTGTTGTTCAGTGCGTTCAGCATGGCAGACGCGGAGTTCACGACCCCGTTCACCGCGCCCTGATTGTCGCCGACGCTGTTCGCATAGGTACGAATGGCGTTCAGCATTTGGGTCGTTTGAGGTCCGTCCAGCTGATTCTGCACCTGGCTGAGTGTCGCCGTCATCGACGTCATGGACCGGCTGGCGCCGTTGACCTGGTCACGAACGGTGGCGAGGCTGCTGGCCAACTGGTGGGCACCACCGCTGAGCTTATCGAGATCGCTTGACTTGTCCGAGATCTGCGACGACGCATCCTGGAGTTTGGAGCCGACCTCACCAGCTTGATAGCTGACCTTGGTCTGCTCTATCGGCTGGCCCGTCGGGCGCGTGATACCGCGCACCGCCGCGACGTTGGGCAGCTGGGCCACGCGCTGCGCCATCTGCTCCATATCGGCCAACGCCTGCGGATTCCTCAGGTCGTGCGGCGAGTGGATGTAGATGTATTCCGGCAGCAACGCGCTCGTCGAGAAGTGTTCTGCCATTGCGGAATACCCCAGATTGCTCTCTGCGGATCCGGGCAACTGCATGCGGTCGTTGTACGTCGGGTTCATGAACAATGCGCAGGCGCCGAGTGCGACCAGTATGGTCAGGCTGACCACCAGATGCGCCTTGGGCCGCCGGACGATGTGGATCGCCGAGCGCTGCCACAGTCGGTCGGTGAGTGGTCGCCGCGGTGCGATCCACCCTCGCCGGCCCGCCAGCACCAGAACGGCGGGCAATAGCGTCACAGCCGCGACGAATGCCACCGCGATCGAAACCGCCAGCGCCGGGCCCACACTCGTGAACGCGGGGAGTTGGGTGAAGATCATGCCGAGGAACGTGACGGCCACCGTGGCCGCCGACGCGCCGATCACCTTGCCGATGGAGGTGAGAGCTTTTTGCACAGCCGCGTCGGAGTTCATTCCGGACCGGATGTACTCGTGGTAGCGGCTGATCAGGAAGACGGCGTAGTCGGTGCCGGCTCCGACGATCATCGCCGTCATCAACACGATCGTAAGAGCCGAAACGCTCATTCCGACCTCAGTCAGTGCAGACACCAACCCTTGGGCCGACGCGACTGAGATTCCGATGGTGATCAGGGGAAGCAACACGGTAACGGGACGCCGGTAGATCACCAGCAAGATGAGCAGGACCAACGCAGCGGTGGCGATCTCGATCACGTGCATGTCGTGGGCGGTAACGATCGACAGGTCACCGATGACCGCCGCCGCGCCAGTCACGTGGGTGGTGAGGTCGGAGCCGGCGGTGGCTTGCTTGACCATCTGCGTGATCCGTTGATACGCCTGCGAGGACTCGGGCGAGCCGGCCGGCGCCTTCAGAGTCACCGCCATGTAGAAGGCCTTGTTGTCCTTGCTGACCATCAACTGTCGCAACGGGGGCATGCTGTCGAAATCCTGCACAGCGGACACATCACTGGTGTCACTGCGCAGCTTGTCGGCGACCGCGCGGTAGGTGTTGTTGTCGGCGGGCGTCAGGCCATGCTCGTTGGTCATGACCGCGACAAGAATGTTTTGCGCGGACTCGTGGAAATCCTTGGCCATCTGGTCGGTGGCCGCCATCGCCTGCGGCGGTAGCGGTTGAATCGTTTGGTTCTCGACGACCTTGGTCAGGGCGGGAAAGGCCATGAACAGCACGACGACCAAGGCGATCCATGCGGAGATGACCAGCCAGGGAGCGCGTACCACGGCGCGGCCCAACAGCGAGAAGCCGTCGAAGTTCTTCGCGGTCTTGGTGGTGGCTTTCTTTAACACGGCGGG
>Ga0070712_100001687_pt1 | contig 13524 bp, 7 predicted proteins | sample LARL81metaG_FD_71396 | JGI IMG/M metagenome (GOLD analysis project Ga0070712, IMG submission 71396) | Corn, switchgrass and miscanthus rhizosphere microbial communities from Kellogg Biological Station, Michigan, USA - LAR L8-1 metaG | ecosystem: Host-associated > Plants > Roots > Rhizosphere ...
CAAGACGCTTGGACTTTCCTTCGTCGGTAACGGAGAGCACGGAACCGGTTAGTGTTTTTCCGATCAACAGGCGAATTGCTTTAGCCTTGTAGTTTTTGACTTTGACCATCCCTTCGACGGTGACGGCGTCGTAGCTGTAACCGTGGGCGTGAAGCGCGTCAATCTGGCGGTCCACCTCGAGCTCTTCGCGGTGCGGGCGGACGTCGGTAGCGATGGTGATTTTAAGGTTAGTATGCGCACCGCGAGGAGTGTAGGCGAGCGTATCTTGCGCGAGTGGCTGATTCGCGGAGAGAGTTAGTGCAGGGGCACTAGTCCAGGGGAATTGAGTCCCGTTGGTCAGGCGCAAGGAGTGCCAGATGTCATTTGTGGTTTCGCGGGCACGGTCGACGGGAGAGGCGGCGTTGTACTGCGCGTTGCCGTAGGGATCCACGTGCGTGGTGTCCGGGATGTCCCACTCGTAGATGTGTTCGTAGGCAACCGTGCCGTTGAAGACGTTGTAGGTGGCGCGCTCCCCCCGGGCGAGAGTCACTCGCGGCCGGTGGTAGAGAAACAGGCCTTCCTCAGGCGCGCCTTCGAGCTCGGCGACAGCGGCGCGAAGGTCAGCGTCGGAGCGATCGCCCTCAAATGCGTTGCGCTCGCTCACCGAAATCTGACCGTTTAGAGCGCCAAGGCTGGCCGCGCCCACACCGCCTCCTACGCCTCTTCCCATTCCGCCCCCGCGAAAATCGGACATCGCCTGTGCTAGTGCTTGCTGGAGGACCATGGGGGAGAGAATCTCGGAGTAGCGGAAATTGGGAACGCCAACGACGAAGAAGAGATCCGCGTCCTGAAGATCTTCAGCATCGTTGGTGACAACGGCCTGCATGAGGATGCGGGCAGTCTTTTCGTCTTCGAGCGTGACGAGATAGGACGGAGTCCAGCCGAAACCCTTCCGCAAGTAGCCCATGGTGAGGTGTGCGTTCTCCTGCGCGCCGTTGATTTTGAAGCGGAGAGCAGCAGCTACCTCGGTGCGCGTAACTTCCAGCGCGGAATCCTTCGGAAACGAAACCTGCGCAACATTGTTGAGATGAAGGCCTACCACACGGCCATCGGCAGTGCGGAGCAGAAGCGCCTCCGACGCAGGCGGGGTGACTGCGCTGGACTCGATCCCGCGCTCGCCCGAAGGGGATGCAGAGGCGGACGTGGGCGGTGCGAAGCCGACGATTTCCCCGGTGATGTCTCGGCCATCTGAGTAGACGGTCACCAGTTTTCCCGGATTTGAGTGCAGAAGTTCTGCAAGTGAGACTGCGGGTGCGGCGTATTTCGTCTGTTGCTCGAAGGCCACTAGCTCTTCGAGCGTAGCACCGGGATCATTCGGCGCGAGCCAGAGAGTGCCAAGAGTCGCGGCCGGCACGGAGAGAATCCGGCCTTCGCCGCCGGCCAGGCGGACTTGCCCCTGGCGGATGAAAAAGCCCAGGCCGTTCTTGAAAGCGGCAACGGTCGTCGTTCTGATTTGCGCGTCGGGAAGTTCGGCAGTCCATACGCCACTCGGGGCCAGCAGGGTCACGATCGTTACAAGCACAGCCGGTCGTTTAAAATTCAAATCCGCACCTCCGGGCCGCTTTGGCAGCGAGAGACCAAGATTTGTTCGTGGCGATGGAATTGCCTCGCGCCACTGCGGCTGCCGGTTCGAAATGTCGGACCACAGCGCGGCAAGTACCACTTATTTGATACCGGGGAGTTCACACAATCGAGTACGTAGAATGATTCCCCGCTAACAAGGCTGTCGGTCAGATGGAATCGTGTTGTAGAGGCTGCCCGACGCCCTTCCATCTTTTTCCCAACATTTGATTGGGGGGGCAAAACTCTATAGGGTGATGGTGGGGTTTTGCTTTGGAAATCTATTTAGTTGACGGGACCTACGAGCTCTTTCGCCACTACTATGCTCTACCCTCTGCGCGAGATGCGGAGGGACGCGAGGTAGCGGCGGTCCGGGGCGTCCTTGCGTCGGTTCTGGGCATGATTAAAAGCGGCGCCACGCACATTGCGGTGGCAACCGATCACGTAATTGAGTCTTTTCGCAACGAACTGTGGTCTGAATATAAGACCAGTGAAGGCATCGAGCCCGATCTACTTGCCCAATTCCCTCTGCTTGAGGAGGTCCTTTCAGCCGCCTGCGTGCTTGTTTGGCCCATGGTTGAGTTCGAGGCGGACGACGCGCTGGCCGCGGCGGCCGTTGCGTCCGCTAAAGATGCGCGCGTCGAAAAGGTGATCATCTGTACTCCAGACAAAGATCTCGCCCAGTGCGTAAGTGGCACGCGAATCGTTCAGCTGAATCGGAGGACCCGCGTCACTCTGGACGAAGCCGGGGTAATTAAGAAATTTGGCGTCTCACCGGCGTCCATCCCCGATTATCTCGCGCTCGTGGGCGATTCGGCAGACGGCTACCCGGGTCTGCCCGGCTGGGGTGCGAAGTCGTCGGCTGCAGTGCTGGCCAAGTTTCTGCACCTCGAAACCATTCCCGCGGACAGCCGCGATTGGCACGTGAACGCCGCAAACGCCGGCGCCCTTGCAGCGACTCTGGTTCGCGAGCGCGACCGTGCGCTACTCTTCCGGAGGCTCGCCACTCTTCGCACTGACATCGCTCTATTTGATGATGTGGATCAATTGAGGTGGAATGGTCCTACCCCGGCCTTTGCTAAGCTCGCAGCTCGACTGGACGCAGCGCGTACCGAAAGCCGGGGGCCGTCTGCAAGCCGCTCTCAGAAAAGGAGCACTGTCTGATCCTCGCCCGGCCATTTCAAGCCGGGTGGCAGAGCATTGCGTTCCCCTCCAGATCTGACGATTGATCTATAAGGCCCGCCCCGCGCACGCTCCGGACGCCCACGCCCACTGGAAGTTGAATCCACCCAAGTGTCCGGTCACGTCCACGACTTCCCCGATGAAGAACAGTCCGGGCACTTTCTGGCTTTCCATGGTCTTAGCCGATAGCTCGTTCGTGTCGACGCCTCCGACCGTGACTTCAGCTTTGGCGTACCCTTCCGTTCCAACCGGAAACAATGTCCATTCGTGGATGTTGTGCTCCAGATCGCTGAGTGCGGCGTTCGTCCATGCCTTGGGAGAATGCAGTTCGAGCCAGCGGTCGGCGAGCCGGTTCGGAAGAAATTTCTGCAATGCCGCTCGCAGTGTCGGGATATCTCGCCGAGACGCCGCTCGCAGAAGAGGCGCTGTGACTTCCTCACCGGGTACAAGATCAAGCAAAACAGGTTGATTCTTGCTCCAGTAAGACGAAATCTGCAGGATTGCCGGCCCGCTGATGCCTCGATGAGTAATGAGCATTTTTTCCCGAAAGCGTTGGCGGCCCCACCGCGCAACCACTTCGGTAGAGACTCCTGACAGCTCGGCATAGGATCGCCGATCCTCGTCGTTGAATGTGAGGGGAACCAGTCCTGGCCGAGTCTCGCAAATCTTCAGGCCGAACTGGCGAGCGACGGCATAACCAAAATCGGTAGCGCCCATCTTAGGAATTGAAAGTCCGCCAGTGGCGACAACCAGAACCGGAGCACGAAATCGTTTGTCAGAGGCTCGCACGACGAACTCATCGCTGCGGGCCACTTCTTGTACACCGACTTTCGTGATGAGGTGCACGCCGGCATCCGCACATTCCCTTTCGAGCATTCCAAGAACATCTTGCGCGGAACGATCGCAGAAAAGCTGACCTAAGGTCTTTTCGTGATAAGGGATCCTATGTTTGTCGATGAGTGCGATGAAGTCGGCTGGCGTATAACGAGCGAGAGTTGATTTAGCGAAGTGCGGGTTGGAGGAAATAAAGTTATCGGGTGTGCAATGAATATTGGTGAAATTGCATCGCCCACCGCCGGAGATCAGTACCTTTTTCCCAGGCCGTTCGGCCAATTCAAGAATCGCGACACGCTTACCGCGCTTGCCCGCTTCCATCGCGCACATCAGACCGGCGGCTCCGGCGCCGATAATCAATGCATCGTATTTAACCGGCGGAGAACTCATCGGCCACACAGAATATACCGAGGCACCAATAAGAGTGGGACGAGCTCAAGGATCGCTTTCTCTGGTTCATGCATTTATAAATAAAAACACGACGGACGGTATCAAGGCCGCGTAAAGCAGTCTTCCACAAGCGACCATTGTTCCGATTCATTTCAAGGATTGGAAACACTTCAGCGAATCGAAAGAAGTGATCTCACAGGCATTCAAGGCTGGCATCGGTTTGCGTGTTCACTAAGTGCAGCGCAGCCCCAAATTGAGGTTCCCCTAGGCGCTTCCACGTTGGGAAGACGAATTTAAATATCTGAACATCAAGCACTTGCGAATAGCTCGGTTTTTAGAACTTGCGGCCCTGCCGAAACCCGATCAGGAGTCGACCTCCTCCACCAATGTGCAAACAATTGCGCAGCCGCCCCAGAAGCCGTACGCAAAGCCGCGTTTACGCAATGCACAGTTTGGTACAGGTATTGCATATACCCATATGCCGCTCCACTAGTGGGTTTTGACGGAGCGACAGGCCGCCGCTGACTCACAACGTTTTCGGGGAAACGGAGCCGCAACCTTTTTAGGGAGATGAATTCAATGAAGACAATTGTATTCGCAGCGTTCTTTTTCTTTGCCACTGCGGCTTTGGGGCAAACTACAGGCGGCGCCGCATTGCTCAACAGCGAACCAGTCGTGACCCAGTTCGCAAGCCATGATGCACGTGCGAGTCAACAGCCCATGGGTATGGAACGGAATCTTCTGGGAGTATCTGCTGTCACTTCTGCTCGCGGCGAGCGGCCCCTGTGGGAATTTGCCAGCGCAGTCGCACTTATTCCTCTTGGCGATTCAGCTCGGGACTTGAAGAAGGCGCACGAAGTGGCTAAGAGAGCCAACATCGTCTGGACCAACTAGTCAGTTGGCGCCAGCAGGCAGCTCGAAGTGACTAAAACTTTTCTGGCCGGAATGCCCCATTTGATCGCGTCTCTTGCGAACACTGGGGCATTTTCATTCGAGCTTAACGTCCGCAGGTGAGGCCTCTGAAAGATTTACCGCTATTTGCATTTCCAGCAGCAAACCACGTTGAATTTCTCAGTCTGACTCAAACCCGTCTTTGCCTGCTACATTAAATCCATGACCAAGCCAAAGCTGAACATCGCCATGATCGGCACCGGCTTCATCGCCAAGGCCCATTCCAACGCCTTCCGGCAGGTTGGCCACTTCTTTGAGGTTCCTTATAATCCCGTCTTAAAAGTCTTGTGTGGACGCAATCAAGAGAAGCTCACAGCTGGAGCCGAGCAATGGGGATGGTCAGAGACCGCCTTGGATTGGCAAGCAATCGTTCGTCGGCCCGATATCGATGTCGTCGACATCGCGGTTCCTAACTCGTTGCATGCGCCCATCGCGATCGCTGCCGCGGATGCCGGTAAAATTGTGCTGTGCGAGAAACCGTTAGCTACGTCACTGGCCGAAGCCGAAAACATGGCGGTAGCCATGCGCAAGGTGCCAAGCTTGGTGTGGTTCAACTACCGTCGGATTCCGGCCGTCGTATTTGCCAAAAGACTGATCAGCGAAGGCCGCATCGGGCAGGCCTATCATTACCGCGCAACCTATTTGAACCAATCCGGCAACGATCCCAGCAAAGCCACCACCTGGCGATACAGGCGATCCGAGGCTGGGATGGGGGCTGCCGGCGACTTACTTTCTCACTCAATCGATTCCGCTTTGTATTTGAATGGCCCGATTTCCGAGCTTACGGCCTTGTCCCATACCTTTGTTCCCGGGCGGGATGTAGACGATGCCACGACCGTGCTGACGAAGTTCGCTAACGGCAGCATCGGAACATTCGAGGCCACAAGGTTTGGCGTGGGATGCCGGAATCGAAAGACGTTCGAGATTAACGGCTCGAAGGGAATGTTACGTTTCAATCTGGAGGAAATGAATCAGCTAGAGTTTCTGGATGCTACTGAGCCTGCAAACCAACAGGGTGTACGGAACATAAGTGTTACCGGCCCCAATCATCCGTACTCGGACAATTTCTGGAAACCGGCCCACATCATCGGCTATGAGCACACCTTTATCGCCACGTTAGGAGACTTTCTAGCTACTCGAGACCGTGTAAAGCCCTCAACCGAGGATCTCGACAACGCTGTAGCGGTTCAAAGAGTATTGGACACGGTTGAACGATCGGCTGCGTCGCGACGTTGGATGCAGTTGTAACCTCGGATCAACCTGCATCCGAGGGAAGTTCAAGCGGCTCTATTGAAGAGTCACTTTTCCGCTTAACTCGGTTTGTGCCGACGATCGTGCGACATATACATCAAAGTCGCCGGGCTCTACTGTCCACTCATTTTTTTTCACGTTGTAGTAGGAAAAAGCTCTGTGGTTGAGGATTACGGTTACGGGCTTTGTTTCCCCAGCGCCGAGAGTGACTTTGCTGAATCCTTTTAGTTCTTTCATGGGGCGAGGAACGCTCGAATGGTGGTCTCCAACATACACTTCTGCGATCTCCGCTCCCGTGCGCGTGCCCGTGTTGGTTACGTCAAAATGTATTTCCACGTCTCCGGAAGCCGATGCTGGCGAAATGGTAAGGTTTTTATAAGCAAAATTTGTGTACGAGAGACCGAAGCCGAAGGGAAATAGCGGCTTGATTCCAGACTTGTCGTATCCGCGATAACCTACAAATACTCCCTCTGTGTAGGCGACCTTCTTGTCTCCATTTTTAGGATAGTAAGTATCGTGTGCGGGATTGTCTTCCCAGCGGCGTTCGAAGGTTACTGGCAATTTGCCGGATGGACTGTAGTCTCCGAAAAGTAGCTGTGCCAGCGCTTTTCCCCCTTCTTGTCCAGGGAACCAGGTTTGGAAGATAGCGGGCACACGATCCACCCAAGCGGTCATATCCACCCCGCCGCCCGATGTCACTGCAACCACCGTTTTTTTGTTGATCGTTGAAATTTGTTTGATGAGCTCATCTTGCCCGGGAGGAAGAATAAACATGCGATCCCCGCTTTCGCCTTCGATCGACGGGTCAAAACCAACCGCCAGGACAACCGCGTCGACTTTCTCTGCGATTGACTTGGCTTGCTGACTGACTAAATCTTCCGGACGGACGATCCCGAAATTTAGCCGGGTTTTTCCCCAGCCGCGTTTGACGAAGTAATCCAACTCAACCGCGTGCGGACCCGACGGCAAAGAGATTTTGACCTGACTAAGAAACGCATAGGCCTGCGTCCAGTCATCGATTATTAGTTTCTTATCCACATAAAGGCGATAGCCGCCATTCTCGCCCGGCCCTTGAACGAAGGCCAAATACTCTCCTGGCGTGCTTGGCCTAAAATATCCTGTCCATCGGATCGACTGATTGTTTGCCGCCATGCCATCAGTGGCGCCCGGATCGTAGCTGGCTTTGTCGTCAATACGTTGAATGCCCGGTGTGCCGGAAAGAGTAGTGTTGTCGAAGAATTCGACTTTCAGACCTTCTTTGCCGCCGGTGGCTTCAGTCGTGAAGTGAGTGAGCCCGGCGAGGTCCGCAAGACTCGGCAGTCCGGCGGCGTAATAGACTTTCGCGCCGCTGGCCAAATGCTCTGCCATTCCCTGAAGGAAGCTGGCCGCCCAGAAAGGTCGGACTTCTCCGCTGCCACCGCCCACAGGCTGTGCCGGCGTGGCATCTGGCCCGATTATGGCGACGGATTTGAGCTGGGACTTGTCGAAGGGCAGCAGGTTGCCATCATTCTTGAGTAACACCATTCCAGAGCGCGCTGCTTCGAGCGCGACCTGATCGCCGTGAGGATTCAGGAGCGGAATCGACGTATCGGTTTGGTCACGATCAAGCCACCCAAATTGAATCGCTGTGCGCAATATACGGCGCACCTTGTCGTCAATCGTCGCCTCGCTGACCTTGCCGGCTCGGATCGCCGGGAGCAGAGTGTTGCGGTTCATGAACTTTCCGGACGGCATTTCCAGGTCCAATCCGCCGTTGGCCGCAGCCACGGCATCATAAGTGGCGTCCCAGTCCGACATCATGATGCCCTGAAATCCCCACTCCTTCTTCGCGATATCGGTGTTGAAGTAACCGCTCTGAGTAAGATGAAGACCGTTGGTCAGGTTATAGGAATCCATGATTGCCCCAACGTGGGCCTCTTTGACTGCGGCTTCAAAAACAGGCAGATAGATTTCGCGCATGGTGCGCTCGTCGATGATCGAATCCACATTGTGCCGGTCAAACTCGGAATTGTTACCCATGTAGTGCTTGACCGTGGCGCTCACTCCCTGACTCTGCAGTCCCGTTATGTACCCCACGGCAGTTCGTGCGGCGAGAAAAGGATCTTCGCCGAAATATTCGAAACTTCTGCCATTCAGAGGGGCACGATAGATATTGACGCCGGGGCCGAGTAGGAAATGCACCCCCCGCGCGCGGGCGTCTTCGCCAAACACAGTGCCGACCTGTTGGGCAAGTCCGGGATCCCAGGATGCGGCTAACGCAACCCCGCCTACGGCTGTGGAAGGGCCGTAATTACGCAACCCAACCGGCCCGTCGGACATTTTCAGCCGAGGCAGATGAATGTGTTGAATGTCGCGAATGTAGAAGCTGTCGACTCCGCCGATCAAATCAATTTTCTCTTCAAGTGAGAGTTGCTTGAGAAGCGAGTCGGCACGAGTTTCAACGTCAGACTGCGACGTCTGGCTGAAAAGCGGAAGCGCCAACAACAGGAGAAAGGCGGCAGTCCATTGAAATCGTTCCCGCCGGAGGTTACGAACTCCCGTGGTTACCGTTCTGCGCTTGCAAATCATCAATGCCTCCACTTTTAACAAAATGGATAGCGCCTGAGTAAAACCCCTCGACACAGACACCCTAACGTTGCACCCTTCCCGATCCGCCGCCCTTGAGCAGGGTATTCACTTCATCGACAGTGGTGCGGCTGAAGTCGCCAGGAATAGAGTGTTTCAGGCAGCTCGTGGCCACCGCAAACTCAAGGGCCTCGTGATGCGTAGAAAGAGCCTGGAATCCGTAGATCAGGCCGGCGGCAAAAGAATCGCCAGCGCCCACTCTGTCTACGATGTGCGTGATGTCGTAGGCGCGGCTGACCATAAAAGATTGTCGGTCGTTGAGGCACGCGGACCAGCCGTTGTGCGACGCGCTCTTCGATTCCCGGAGAGTGATCGCGATAGCTTTAAGGTTGGGGTACTCGTGCAAGACCTTCGCCGTCAAGTTCTCATACTGTTGGCGATCCAACGAACCGGAATGGACATCCACCTCAGCTTCAATGCCGAGGGCCATTTGGACATCTTCTTCATTCGCAATCGCGATATCGATATGCTTGACCAATTCGCGCATGACATCGACGGTAGGCTTGCCCCACTTCCAAAGATTCTTGCGGTAGTTCAGATCGCACGAGACAGTAATTCCCTTCTGTCGGGCTTTTTTCGCCGCCTCCAGCGCGAGGTCGGCCGCAGAACTGCTGATGGCGGGCGTAATACCGGTGACGTGAAACCAGCCCGCGTTTTCCAATGAGTGGTCCCAATCGATATCGCCTGTCTTAGCAAGTGCGATGGCACTAAAATCGCGGTCATAGACCACCCTGGAAGGCCGCTGATTGGCGCCAGCCTCGAGATAATAGATACCTAGACGCCCCTTTCTCCGAACAATTCGGGACGTATCCACGCCGAACCGCCGCAGTTCGCCAATGACTGCGTCAGCCACGGGATTCTTTTCTGGCAGCACCGTGACGAAGGCAGCGGGCAGACCTAATTGCGCTAGTGCGACAGCGACGTTGGCCTCGCCGCCTCCAAAAGTGGCTACAAACTGGGGGCTTTGCAAAATCTTCTCAAAACCCGGAGGCGCCAGCCTCAACATGATTTCCCCAAACGTGACGGTTATCTTTCCCATATCCCTATTTTATTTTGAGCCTCAACTCGATCTGTACCTGAGTGTTGAAGGCCGAAAGCGTTAGCTGCCCTTGGCGGGCTGTCCTGAAACCAAGTCCACACCAAGTGTGGCCAGGACGATATCCTCGCTCGATGAGAGGCCGCTTACGGCCACAGCGCCGGCCACATGGCCATCTTTCCAGACCGGAATACCTCCACCCCACCCAACAAACCGGGGATCGCCATAATAAGCGATATCGTGGCCCTTCTCCGGGTGCCGGACTTTTTCACCAATCTCCTTGGTCGGCTTGCGCTCCCGGGCCGCAGTCCACGCCTTGTTGGCGGCGATGCGAATGGAAGAGATAGGCGCGCCATCCATGCGGGCAAAGGCTATTAATTCGCCGTGAGAGTCCGCCACGGCGATGACTGCAGGCTTCTGCATTTGAACAGCTCGGTCCACAATGACATCAATAATTCTCTTCGCGTCTGAATAGTCGAGCGAGTGATTTGTTTTCATAAACGAGCCTGGTACGGTTAAATCTGATCGAGCGGAGTAGCGCAGAGGATTGTAAATCAGGCAACAGGCCGCATCCGAACCGATTTTGAGCTTGATTAGAGGAATAGACAGAAAAGGGCAGGCTCATTGAGCCTGCCCAAGCATTGCCGTTGCCAGATTTAGAAAGCCAACTTCAGGCCGAACTGAATCAAGCGTGGAAGATTAACCGTGTTGGTGACCTGACCGAACGTCGCACTTGTCTGTGTTCCGTTGGGAGGTCCGAATTGGGGGTGGTTGAACAAGTTGAAGAACTCCGCACGGAATTCGATACCGACCCGTTCGGTAATATTGGTTCTTTTGAATGCGGCGAAGTCGAAGTTGTTCACGCCTTGCTGACGCAGCGTGGCATCGACGCGCGGCTCATTGCCGAAGGTCCAGGGGTTGAGTTGCGCACCTGTTGCATCAACGCCACCCGGTGCGGTGAAGCAGGACGTATTGAACCAGTGGGTAACGCGAGAGACTGCGCTTCCGGAGGTACCCTTGTCGCATCCCGGAATGTAATCAGGCCGCAACGTACTCTGTCCCAGAAGGCCTGAGTTCGTCATGGCGTTAGCGCCGCCCCAGCTGATCTTAACCGGGAAGCCACGTTGGAAGGTCGTCGTTCCATCAACGCCCCAGCCGGAGACCACTTTGTCGGTCACGCCGCTCACGTTTGAGGCAAATCGCTTGCCGTGGCCGAATGGCAGATCAAGAACGTAGCTGATAGCCAACCGCTGGGAAACGTCCTGTGACGAAAGTGAACGCTCGGCGCTCAGGTTGTTCCAATCCTGAATGGCACCCGTTCCACCCGTCGTGCCGCCTTCCAACCAAGAGGTAAGCGTATCGGTGTTGGACATCAACTTTGCGTTTGTATAAGCAGCCAACAGCGTGCCGCCGCCCTGGAACCGTTTGGTCACGGTTGCCTGCAAGGCGTTGTAGTTGCTGCCGCAGCAGCCTTGTCCGTTTAGGTTCACACCCGCGTATTGCGGATAGGGGCGGTCGAGTTGACCTTGAATCAGACCTGTCGGCCCAAGTGCGCCGGGAAGAGCTTGACTGAAGGGATAGATGGCGACGGGTTGCGTGATAGCCACCGCAGCCGCGCCACCTGTAGCGAACTGGCTGTTCGCCTGGTTGATGAAGCGGTCTGGAATCTGGTTGATATTCGGGTTCGATTGCGGCAGATGTACGCCGTGAGCGCCGGCGTAGGCAACGTCCGCGAAAAAGCCCCCAGGCAACTCGCGCTGGATATCAAAGTTCCATTGCTCGTTGTACCCGTACTTTTGCACCGTATAACCCGTAGCCGAGAAGTTGTTCTGCGTCAGAATGTACTGCGACACATTAGGCTGAGGATTGCGGCCCGGTACTGCAACCAGATTGTTGGCGCCGGTGCCTCCAGTACCCTGGTTGAATGGTCCCGCTCCGAGACAGGTGATGGTACCGTCGCCGGGAGCGGTACAGGTATTGGCGTTCAGCGAGGCAGCTGGTGTCACACCGTGGTCGTTGCTGGCGAAGAAGTTCGAAGTGGCGCTGCTGACCGGATCCACGTAAGGATTGGCGTTGAATGCGACGTAGTTCGGAATAAAGAAGATTCCGTACCCGCCCCGAACTACCGTCTTCTGATCTGGTGAATAGGCGAAACCCAAACGAGGCATGAACTGGGTCTTCGATAGCGGCAGATTGTTGCGGCTGTCGTTGCGGCCGGTCTTTACCAGGAAGGCATCGCCGAGACAAGGGCTTCCAGCGACTCCGCTGCAACCCGTGACGGAACTGTTTGTAGCCTTTGGGTCGAAGTACGTCATCTTGTCAAACCGCTCCGACCATGGTCCTTGCAATTCGTAGCGGAGACCAAGGTTCAAAGTCAGCTTGCTAGTAACGCGCCAGTTATCGCCGAAATAGAAGGCGCGGTAGGTTTGTTTCCCCGAAACCGGACCCGAGATCACCAGCGATCCAGTGGTCTGGTTGCCGAAGGCGGAACCTTGACCATTACCATATCCGAGCATGAAGTCGGCGAAATCTTCGCCGTTGCCAGCGTTGGTACCGGCAACATTGCCCGCGCCTACAACGCCGGGCGCATTCGAGGTCCAGGAACCGGTAAAGGAGATAAGGCCGCCACCAGTATTGGTTTGCAGGTAATTGTCGTAGCCTTCTTCGAGTTGGCCACCCCATACAAATGTGTGGCGCCCGCGAATCATGGTGACCTGGGGCGAAAGGTTAAATTGTGTATTCAGATCGTTGATGGAACTTTGTCCCTGACTGCAGGTTACCAAGCTGTCGTTCTGACCGAAACACGGAGTCAGCGGTGTGCGCTCGATATCCGGCACGAGTGCGTTATAAGCGGAAGGCCATCCTTCCTGCGTCACGTCGAAGGCAGAGTTGATCGGCTCGCGCAGATAGTGAAAGCGACTGATGCTGGCATTAAGGTTGAAAATCGTATTCGGACTGATGGCGTAATTCCATCCCAACACGAAACTCTTGCTGCGAGTGTTTTCCGCACAGCGATCTTTACACATGCCGGTACCGAACGGATCCTGCGCCAAACTTAGAAGCTTCCAGTAAGCGAAGCGCCCGAAGATCGTGTTCTTGCTGTTGATGGTTTGATCGACGCGGGCGATATAAGTATCGGTGTCGCCGCCCGTGCTGGAATCTTTCAGGAAATTCAGGACGGTTCCGCCCGAGGTGGGATCGGCGATCAGTTTGCCCAAGAGAAATGCCGAGGTCGGATTGATGGCCGCGGTAATATTATTGTTGGCAAAAGGTATACGCGTGCCCGTTGTAGGGTTTCCGCCGGTGAAGGCGATCGGGTTGTATAGCTGATGAACGTGCGCGCCTGTCGAGGGGTTTGTGTCAGAACAAATGTTGACGCCCGAGCCGCCGGGGTCGGCAGTGTTGAATCCACTGGTACAGAGATCAGAAAAATCCCCGCCGCGTTCGGCGAGCGTCGGCACCGTGGTATTGAACGGAGTGCCCGTGCGCAGCCGGAACCCTTCATAGCTGAAAAACGCAAAGGTCCTGTCCTTGATGACAGCTCCACCAATAGTTGCGCCGAACTGATTCTGCGTAAACGGAGGCGGCTCGTTTGATTTTCCGAGCGCAATCTCTGAATTTTTATTGAAGAACTCGTTGGAGTTGAAAATCTTATT
>Ga0070712_100001688_pt1 | contig 13523 bp, 12 predicted proteins | sample LARL81metaG_FD_71396 | JGI IMG/M metagenome (GOLD analysis project Ga0070712, IMG submission 71396) | Corn, switchgrass and miscanthus rhizosphere microbial communities from Kellogg Biological Station, Michigan, USA - LAR L8-1 metaG | ecosystem: Host-associated > Plants > Roots > Rhizosphere ...
TCGGCCGGCAGGCGGCCGGTGACCGGCAGGTCGAATGCGGTGGTCTCCTCCTCGACCGCGGCGAACGCGCCCTCGAGGAACGGGTTGCGAGCAGGCATCGGCTATATCCCTTCGGGTTTTGCTCCGCGGATGACCGGGACCGGTTGGGCGCGGGCGGCAGCCAACGCGGCACCGGGTCCTCACGAGCCGCTGCCCGCGGGGGCCGGCTGCGGTGCGGGGTGGGTAAAGGCTGAGCGTCCATCGCGAACCTCCTGACGCCTGACTGCCTCAGCCAGTCCGGCGATGACCGCGGGGTAGCCGGCCGCCGTCGGCTGTCCCCCGGTGCCTGAGCCCGAGCCTATACTGGATCTATTAAACCAGCAACGAATTTCCGGTAATCGGGTTTACGTATCACGGTGACTAGCGCGGCAAGGGGTTGCCTACCGGAGTCCGAAGAACCTGCGTACCCGCGCGGACTTGCGGGCCAGGACCCGCAAAAGCGGGAGCGAGAACACGGCCTGAGAAACGCTTCCGTACCGTTCGTAGATGGCCGCGTTCAGCTCCATGGCCAGCACGATTCCTCTGCCGAGGATGAAGAACCAGCCCAGCGTCACGATGGTCGTGCCGATCGCTCCGTAGAGCTGGCTTGCGCGGTCGAGCCGGTCCGGGAGATAGAACTCGCTGATGGCGTGCATGACCGTGATGATCAGAGCCACGAGCAAGGACCCTGGCAGCAGCGCTCCCGGGTCGTCGGTGGCACGCGGCAGCATCATCGACACGCCCAGCCACGCCAGTCCGTAGATCACGAGGGCCGGGATAAACGTCAGGCCCGCCACGCCCAGTCCCAGGTCCTCCCGGACTCGATTGACCAGGATGGCGATCAGGGCTATGCCGCAGATCAGGCCGGCCACCACGCCCGCCGCGCGCAACGAGGCCCGGGACCCCGACAGCGGCAGCTGCCACGCGGCTGCGCTCGCTGCCCGCAGGACCCGGCTCAGCGACCGGCCCGCCGTCAGCACCCCGAACAGGCCGAACAGCAGCGCCAGCCATCGCGTGAAGCCAGGCTGGTGAAAAGCCGCGCTGATCTCCGCCCCGAGGCTGCCGTACACGCCAGTAGTCCTGCTGACTTCGCGGGCACTGACGAACCCGGAGGCGAACCCCGCGATGCCGACCGCCAGCAGCAGCAATGGCACGAAAAACAGAAACAGGCGAAACGCGATCGCGCTGCCCAAGACCGATCCTGCCGATTCCCGGTCTCGCCTGTAGATCCCGGCGATGACACCGACCACAGGAACGTGCTCGTACCGCGCCAGCCATTGCCGGCCTGTACTCAGGCGCGTCTGGGTCGCTTCAGCCATCCTCCGGAACGCAGTGAGTTCGCGGCCGCCTTCACCAGCACGCTGATCACCGGGGTCATCAGTCATCCTGCCCGGTTCGGGCATCTCGCGCCATCCAGAATCTCGCCGTCGCCCCGCCCGAGTTGAGCTCGCCCTCAGGCGGGCCTTCAGGTAAGGGTCTCACGTCGGCCATGCCGATGATCTGCTACTCGTCGTCAGGCCGGCATGTGCAGGCGGACAGCCGCCTATTTCGGCTCATGGTGGGGTTCGGCGAGCTCATTCCGGGCGTGTTCGTAGGTGATCGTCCGATGGGGGCGGTTCTTGCTGAAGGTCAGCGCCCGTGCCCAGTTGAAGACGGCGGCTACCCGGTTGGCCCAGCCGACCAGGTAAAGCACGTGCACGATTCCCCACATCGTGTAGCCGGTGACGCCGGTGAACGTCATCCCGAACGAGTCGGTGACGGCGGACAGGTGGCCGATGGTGGCCATGCTGCCCTTGTCCCGGTACGCAAACGGCGCCGTTCCGGCCTTGCCCGCCAGCCGGGCCCGGATCAGCGTTCCCACGTAGGTGCCCTCCTGGATCGCCGGCTGGGCCACCCCCGGCAGGTCGTTCAACCGGACCATGTCCCCGATGGCGAAGACCTCCGGGTGGCCCGGCAGGCTGCAATCCGGCAGCACCTCCACCCGGCCCGCCCGGTCCGTGCCGGCACCGGTCGCCGCGGCCAGGATGGCCGCCAGCGGGGAGGCTTGCACCCCGGCCGCCCAGATTCTCGTCCGGGCCGGAATGCGCCTGTCCCCGTCTGGGCCGGTGACGGTGACGCTGCCGGCATCCATCTCTCGCGCCATGGTGTTCAGCCATACCTGCACGCCCATCTTCTCCAGCCGCCGCTGCGTGTAGCGCTGCAGCCGGGGGGCGAACGCGGCGAGCACCTGCGGCCCCGCCTCGATCAGCAGGATCTTCGCTTCCGCCGTGGCCACGGATTTGTACTCCCGCGGCAGCGTCTCGTGTGCTAGCTCGGCGATCTGGCCCGCCACCTCGACTCCGGTGGGTCCGGCTCCTATCACCGCGAAGGTCAGGTACGCCGCCCGTTCGGCCGGGTCGGTGGCCAGTTCGGCCATCTCGAAGGCGCCGAGGATATGGCTGCGGAGATGACCGGCGTCCTCCAGCGTCTTCAGGCCCGGCGCGAACACCGCCCATTCGTCATGCCCGAAGTAGGCGTCCGTGCACCCGGCCGCGACCACCAGGCTGTCGTACCGCAGCATCAGCTCCCGGCCGTCCGGGGCCAGGGCATGCACGACCCGGCCGTCCAGGTCCAGGTGCTGCACGTCGGCCAGCACCACGCGCGCGTTGGCCTGCTTCCCGACCACGCTGCGCAGCGCCGGCGCGATGAGGCCATCGGGCAGGATCCCGGTGGCGACCTGATACAACAGCGGCTGGAACAGATGATGGTTGGTCCGGTCCACGATCGTGATGTCGACATCCGCGCGGGCCAGGGCGCGCGTCGCCCTGATCCCGCCGAACCCGCCACCGACGACGACCACCCGGTGACGGCCCTCGCTCATGAAGACAGCATCTCAGGATGCGGCGTCTCGCCGCGCATCGGCGCCCGGGACCGGACCTCCGCCTCCCTATGGGGCCCGGGGAAAATCTGACCGGCGCGAACCGGATCCGACCTTATTGATCCCGAACGGGCCGGGCTATCGCACCGGCGACGGTGCCGCGCCCAGCCGGGATGGCGCATGAGCCCGGCCGCACCGGTGTGCGGCTGAACCAGCAGGCGACGATAGCCGTACCACCTGGTATGGCAGGTGCGTGATGGCCGGCCGGGTGGTCGTTCATCAACAGGTTCGAGATGGTGCCGGGAGGCATCCGCGGGCACCGGCCGCGGTGTGCCGTTCCCTGGCGGCAGACGGGCGGACCCGGTGATGAGGGATGCGTGCCTGCCACTGCGCCTGGAGCTGGGAGCGTACCTGCTCGGCGCGATCGAGCCCGGCCAGCGCGCGGTGGTAGACCACCACCTGGTGACCTGCCCGGCCTGCCGGGCCGAGCTCTCGGATCTGGCCGGGCTCCCGTCGCTGCTGCGCCGGGTCCCCGCCGACGTGGTCTTGCGGCTGCTCACCCAGCAGGCCGTCCCGGCGGTGCCCGTACCGCTGCCCGCGCTGGCGCGCCGGATGACTGCGGTGCGCCGCCGTGGCCGGATGATCGCGGCCGCGGCCGCGCTGGCCACAGGGGCCGCCGCCGCCGGGGTCCAGGGCCTGCACGCCGCCGGGAACCGCCCGGCGCCGGCCGCCGTGGTTGCGGGAGCCGTCACCGTCCAGGCCGCCAACCCGGCGACAGGCGCCCGGGCGGCCGTCAGGTATGCCGCCCGGCCCTGGGGCACCGAGCTGGAGGTGAATCTCACCGGAGTAGCTCCGGGGACCCGCTGCCAGCTGCTGGTCGCCGGGCCGGCGGGCCAGCTGGTCGTGGCCGGCGGCTGGTACGTCACCGCGAGTCGGTCGGCTACCTGGTATCCGGCGGCGGTGCCGCTGACGGCATCCCGCGTGCACGGCTTCGACATCGTCAGCGGCGGCAAGACCCTGGTCACCATCCCGGCCTGATGAGGTGCAGCGGAATCCCCGGTCCGCTGCGACGGACATGGCCGCCTTGGCGGCAACGACGGGAGCCTCGTACGCTGCGGCCGAGGGAACCTGGAGCAGAGCGAACATCTCCCGAAGGAGGGCACCGAATGCCCCGCGGATCGCTGGTGGCGGTCAGCTACCCAGTAGACGGTGAATTCGTCCAGATCACGACCAGCGTCCTCGACGGTCTCGCCGAAATCGCCTTCCTGGGCGGCAGCCCGGACGCTCAGTTCCGGGACGTCTTGCACCGGGCTGACGTGCTCATCGGATGGCACCTGAGTCAGGAACTGCCGGCTGGCGTCTTGCGAAGTTCGCCCAGGCTGCGGTTTATCCAGCTGTTGTCGGCTGGCGCCGACTCGGTGGACTTCGCGGCCATCCCGGAACGGCTCATGCTCGCGGGCAACGTCGGCGCCTATGCCGAGCCGATGGCCGAGTACGTCATGGCCATGGCGCTCGCCCTGGCCCGCCGGCTGCCGCAGCGCCACGCCGATCTGGCCAAGGGCGAGTTCAAGATGTGGGAACGGGTGCTCACGCTGGACGGCGCCGTATGCGCGATCCTGGGCTTCGGCGGCATCGGTCGGGCCACCGGTCGCCTGATGCGCGCCTTCGGGGCGCGCATTCACGCCGTGAACTCCTCGGGCCGCACCAGTGAGCCGGTCGAGTTCATCGGCACGCTGGCCAGCCTGGACCAGGTGCTCGCCGCCGCCGACGTGCTCGTCATAGCCCTGCCCCTGATCAACGCCACCCGGGGCCTGATCGGCGCCCGGGAACTAGGGTTGATGAAGCCCGCCGCGATCCTGGTCAACGTCGGCCGGGCGGCCATCGTGGACGAGCGCGCTCTCTACGAGCACCTGCGCGACCAGCCCGAGTTCTGCGCCGGGATCGATGCCTGGTGGCATGAGCCGGCCTCTGGCTCGGGATTCAGGACCGAGTACCCGTTCTTCGACCTGCCCAACCTGATCGGGTCTCCGCATAATTCGGGTGTCACGGATGGCGCCCTTCAAGTCGGGGCGCGCATGGCGGCTGAGAACGTCCGGCGGTTCTTGTGCGGCGAGGCGGTGATCGGGGTGGCCCGCCGCGAGGACTACGTGTGAGCTGACCGCGCCGCCGGCTCGGCCTCGGGCGGGAACGTCTTGGCCCAGAATTCGGCGACGTCGATACGGCGCATGAAGCGCACGCCGTCCTGGCCCAGCGCGTACTCGATGAAATCCCGGACCGCGGAGGCCCGTCCTGGCTGCCCGCTCCAGCGGGAGTGCACGCCGACCGACATCAGCCGCGCGCCGTAGCCGTGCCGGGCCTCCTCAAGCAGGTAGTCGAGGCTGAGCCTGAGGCTCTCGAAGAAATGACGGGGTGAGGCGTAGGTCGGGGCGATCAGGTACCGGACATCGTTATGCACCTTGCTGTACGGCACCACGAGGAAGGGCGTGCCCAGCGTGTCCGCGTAGTAAGGAAGCTCGTCGTTGTTGGCGTCGGAGTCGTACAGGAAGCCGCCGTGCTCGACCAGGAGTTCGCGGGTGTGGACGGTGGGGAAGGACCGGACCATCCAGCCTCGCGTCCGCTGGCCGGTGGTCCGCAGCAGTGAATCGACCGCTGTGCTTATCTCGTCACGCTCCTGGTCACGGCCCATGCCGACGGCATCCGGGCCGTACCAGTGATAGCCATGGGCGAGCACGTCATGATCCCGGGCCCGCAGCCACTCGCCGAGCGGCGGATTGCGTTCCACGGCCAGCGCGCAGGCGGAAAACGTCACCGGGATCTGGTGGCGGTCAATCAGGCGGCACAACCGCCAGATCCCCACTCGGCTGCCGTACTCCATGTGCGTTTCGGTGCCGATGTCCCGGATGTCCGGTCCGTACTGGAACGAGTACTCACCCCAGGTGTCGTTGACGCCATCCTCGTTGAGCGAGTACTCGGCGCCTTCCTCGTAATTGACCACGAGGTTGATCGCGATCCGGGCGCCGCCTGGCCAGTCGAAATCGGGCGGCTCCGGGCCGTAGCCGACGAAGTCGCGCGCCGGGCCGGGGTGAGCGGGGTCGCGCGGGCCGGTCATGGCTCAGTATGCCATCCAGCCGCCGTCGACCATCAAGGTCGCGCCGCTGATGTACGTGGCGCCATCCGAGGCGAGGAACGCGACCGCCGCGGCGACATCCTCCGGCTCGCCGAACCGGGCAAACGGTGTCCGCGACCGGACGTAGGCGGCCGTCGTCTCGTCCCGGCTCAGGTCGCCCGGCGTGCCCGTGACGACCTTGCCGGGGGCGACGCCGTTGCTGATGATGCCGTCGCGACCGTGCTCGACGGCGATCTGTCGGGTCAGCTGGATGAGCCCGGCCTTGCTCACGGCGTACGCGGCGTGGCCGGGCGCGCCGACCATGCCGTGCTGGGAGGTGATGTTCACGATCCGGCCGCGTGCGTCGCCGCGGGACGGCTGGGTGAGCATCTGGCGGACGGCCGCCCGGCAGAGCATGAACGGGCCCCGCAGGTTGACCGCCATGATCGCGTCGAAATCGTCGTCCTCGGTGCCGAGCAGCGGCCTGGAGTGACGGCCGGCCAGCGCGGCGTTGTTGACCAGCACGTCCAGCCGTCCGGCGTGCGCCACGGCGCGCGTGACAAGCCGGTCGCAGTCTTGCCGGTCGGAGACGTCGACGGCCAGGTACTCGCAGCCGCCGCCGCTGCCCCGGATGAGATCATCGGTGGGCTCGCCGCCGGTGATCGGATCACGGCGGATGTCGGCGAGCAGCACCCAGAAGCCGTCCGCGGCCAGCCGGACGGCGATCGCCCGCCCGATCCCGGACGATGAGCCGGTCACGACGGCAGAATGCACCATCCGACGAGCGTACCGGCGGTCGTATGCTCGCCTCATGGGTGTGGCATTCGTGGCGCATTGCCTGCTGAACCAGAACTCCAAGGTGCGCGACGGCGCGCATTGCGCGGGCGTTTACTCCCCCGTCGTGGACGTGCTGCGCGCCCGAGGCTGGCGCATCGAGCAGATGCCCTGCCCCGAGCTGGCCTTCGCCGGGCTGAACCGGTTCTGGGCGGTGCGGGAGCAGTACGACACCGCGGCGTTCCGCCGGCACTGCCAGCGCCTGGCCACCGCGGTGGCCGGCGCCATCGCGGCCCGCGTTCAGCAGGGCGAGGACATCGTCCTGGTCGGTGTGGAGGGGAGCCCTTCGATGGGCGTGACCATCACCAGTTCCGATCCGGAGCGCGGCGGCAGGCCGACCTGGCCGGACGGCTCACCCGAACTCACCGGCGGAGAGGGCATCTTCGTGGAAGAGCTGCACGCCGAGCTCGGCCGGCGTGGCATCACCGTCCGGGTGGCCGGCGAGACGCACGCGATTCCCGGGCACGACGAGGCCGACCAGCGGGCCCGCCTGGAGTCAGTCCTGGAGCACGGCGATGCGTGACGAGCGCTCCTACCGGATCGCGCTGGTGGCCGACCGCTACGTGAACCCGGAGCCGGGCCAGGTTGACGGGCTGGCCGTGCTCGCCGCCACGGGCTGGGGGGTGATGCAGCTTCCCGATGACGGCTACCCGGCCGAGGTCGCGCGGCCGCTGCTGGCCGAGGTGGCCGAGCAGGTGGAGGAGTTCTCCCGCCGCGGCTACGGTTTCATCCTCGTCGGCGAGCGCGACGGGCTCGCCGAGGCTCTGGCGCTCGTCGGCGTCGCCGTTCCGGACCGAGTCGTGCCCGCCAGCGAGGCCGAACTCCGCGAGTTCCTGGGGGCCCGGCCGGTGCCGCCCGCTGACCTGGACCGGCCGGAGCAGACCGCTACAGCCGCCCGGGAATGAGGTCCAGGCCACCCGCCGCGTCCGTATCCACCCGCCAGAACGTCCCGGTGCGCTCCGAGGCCTCGATGTCAGCCGACCGGGTGGCGGTGACGTAAAGCGCGGGGCCCTCGAAGGCGCAGTTCGTGGCGTGCTCGCCGAGGTTGATCTCGGCCAGCACCTGCCCGTCGGGTGAGATCACGGTGACGCCTTGGGAGACGGTCGTGGCCACGAACAGCCGCCCGTCGGCGGCGAAGGCCATGCCGTCGGGCACGTGATCATCGGAAAGCTGGCAGAAAGTCACCGGCTTGCCGTCCTCGAGCCGGCGGACGCGATGCGCCATCGACTCGGTCCAGTAGAGGCGCTCGTCGGCGTCGAAGGCTATCCCGTTCGGGTAGACGCCCGGCAGTTCCAGCAGCATCTCGCCGCCGCCTGACCCGTCGACGGCGAACAGCCGGCCGGGTGAGCGCACGTCGAACCGGAAGTCCTGCTCCGATCCGGACTCGGTGAAATACAGTCGGCCGTCGGGGCCGAAGGCCAGGTCGTTCGGCCCGTACAGCGGGTACCCGGCCACGTCGGAGAACAGCAGCTCCACCGTCCCGTCCGGGTTCACCCGCTGGATCCCGGACACGGCGCTGACGTCCCCGCTGCCCGGCACGTTGCCGCCCTGGGTCACGTAAATGGCCCCGTCCGAGCCGAGCACCGTGCCCCAGGGCGAGCCCCCGGTGTGCGCGTAGGCCGAGACAGTGCCGTTTTCGTAGGCCAGCAGCTCACCGGTGTTGCCGTCACACAATACGATCCGCCCGCCCAGGATGGTCGGGCCCTCGGGGAACCCGAGGCCGGACGCTAGCAACGAGGATTGCACGGATCAGGTCCTTTCGCCGGTCGCCGGTCAGGCGAACGAGAACTGCTCGAAGTTGAAGTCGGACAGCGGCTGGCCGACCCGGGCGGCCGTGTACCCGGTGATCTTGGTGCTGTAGGCATCGAGCGCGTCGATGAAGGCAGGAATGATGTACCCGCCCTGGGTGAAGTCGATCTGCTGCATCTCGTGCTCGATCTCGCGGCGCAGGGCCGGGTCGGCGGTCGCGTTCGCCTGCTGGTACAGGCTGACATAGCGGGGCAGGCTCCAGTGCGTCTCGTTGAACGGGGAGGCCGGCAGCAGCGACTGGGCGACCTGGCCCAGGTAGGGCGAGTAGTTGTAGAAGTCCTGGGAGAAGGTCCAGCGCAGGTAGTTGGGACCGAAGAACGTCGTCGGATCGACCGTCTTCAGGCTGATCGTCACCCCGGCCGCCTGGGCCTGCTGGGCCAGCACGGTCGCCATCGCGACGGTACCGGTAGCCACCGCCGAGGTCACCAGCTGGACCTTGAGGTTCTCCTGCCCGGCCCTCTTCAGCAGGCTCTTCGCCTGGGCGATGTCCTGCTGCCGGTGCAGCGACGCGTCGTAGTTCGGATCGTACGGAGACGATACGTCGGCCCCGACAGTCCCGGCCCCGTCCAGCGCCGAGTTGATGAGCTGCTGCCGGTCCACGATGAGCCGCATGGCCTGCCGCACGTTGACGTCGTTGAACGGGGCCTGGTCGACACGCATGGTGAAGGGGGTGATCGCCCCGGTGTGCGACTTGACGGTCCGCACGCTGCCGGTGGCCGCGAGGGCAGCCAACTGCGGGCCCTCCAGTGCCCCCGCACCGTGGATGACGCCGGTCGAGAGAGCGTTCTGCAGGGAGGCGCTGTCACTGAAGTCAATGACCGTCAGCGTGTCGACGTAAGGAAGGCCCGACTTCCAGTAGTTCTCGTTCCTGACGAAGACGCTGCGCTGTCCCGGGGTGAAGGACTGGTACTTGAAGGCACCGGTTCCGTTCGGCTTGGCCGGGTTGAAGCCGGTCGGCACGATGTAGAGGTAATACCAGTAGGCCAGCTGATCGGTAAAGCTGCCGTAAGGGCTGGTCATGGGCACTTGCACCGTGAGCTTGTCGAGCGCCTTGAGCCCCTTGACGTCGATCGGCCCGAGCGGCGTCGCCCCCGTCAGCTTCCCGGTGACGATCCGCCGGATCGTGAAGATGACGTCGTCGGCGGTGAGCGGCTTTCCGTCGTGGAAGGCTATGCCCTTCCGGAGCCTGATCACCCAGTTGGACGTCGAACCGTGCGGGCTGATCTCCTCGGCCAGCACGAATTCTGTCTGGGCATTGGTGTTCAGCTGGAGCAGCGGCTGGTACAGCGATTGGGCGCGGGCCGTGTCGAGATAAGTCAGGCCCTTGTGCGGGTCGAGGGTGTCCGAACCAGACCCGCCGGTCAGGCCCACCTTCAGGGCACCGCCCCGGCGCCTGACCGTGCTCGTCGGGGACGCCGCCGCCTGGCCTGACGACGTGGAGGAGCAGGCGCTGAGCAGGCCCCCGGCGCCGGCCAGCACCCCGGTCGCCGCCAGCCCCCGGAGGACCTGCCGGCGGCCCACCGCGTTTCCTGGTTCCCCGTGATCAGGTCTTTCCACGAGATTCCTCCTTGGGCAGGCGTTCGGGCATCGTCTGAATGTAAATCCGAGAACATCGCTCAGCGGGATGGCAAGCGGTAACGGTTAGCTCTCGTTTGACCAGAAGCCTGGGCTCGGGATCTGAGGATCATACTCCGTGCAGGTCAGGCGGGAACAGGCATCATTTTCCCGCCAGCACGGCCCGGTCCGGGCGCTCTAGCCGTGTCGGCGACCGCACGCTAGTCTCATCGACAGGTGCGGAAGGATCACCGACGTGAGAGATACCCGGCCCGCCACCCGGCCCGATTGCGGGACAGCATGCTCGTCTGGTACCGGGTGAGCCCGTGGCGGTAGCTACCGCCCCGGCTGAGCAGGCCGTCCCGGGGCAGAACGAGCATCCCCTGCTTGCTCTCACCGCACGTCGGCTGGGCCTCGGCGTGATAACCCTGTTCGTGGTTTCGGTCATCGTGTTCCTGGCCACGCAGGTCCTGCCGGGGAATGCGGCCTTCGCTGTCCTGGGCCGGTCCGCGAATCCCGCGCGGCTGCATGCGCTCGAGCACCAGCTGCACCTGGACCAGAGCGTCCTGGCGCAGTACTGGAACTGGCTGTCCGGCCTGTTCACCGGCAAGCTGGGCACCTCGCTCGCGAACGGCGAGCCGGTGTGGGGGCTGGTCGAGCCGCGGCTCATCAATTCGGCCGTGCTCGTCTTCGCCGCCGGCCTGATCGGCGCGGTCCTCGGAGTGGCGCTGGGGGCCATCGCCGCGCTGCGCAAGGACAGCTGGTTCGATCACGTCTGCTCGGTCGCCGCGCTCGCGGTGACGTCGCTGCCCGAGTTCGTCGTCGCGATCACCCTGATCATCCTGTTCTCCACCGTGGTCTCGCACCTGCTGCCCGCGGTCTCGCTGCTGCCGCCCGGCACCTACGCGTGGAGTCAGCCGACGCTGCTCATCCTGCCGGTGGCGACGTTGGTGATCGTGATCGTCCCGTATACCTTCCGGATGATGCGCGCGGCCATGATCGAGGCGCTGGAGTCCGACTACGTCGAGATGGCGAGGCTGAAGGGCGTTCCCGAGTGGCAGATCGTCCTCATGCACGCGCTGCCGAACGCGATCGCCCCCACGATCCAGGTGATCGGCCTGAACTTCCTGTACCTGGCGGGCGGCGTGGTCGTGGTCGAGTACGTCTTCAACTTTCCCGGCATCGGGCAGGGGCTGGTGTTCGCGGTCAATAACCGGGACATCCCAGTGATCCAGTTCATCGTGGTGGTCCTCGCCGCCTTCTACGTCTGCGTGAACATCGTGTCGGACGTCATCGCGCTGCTGTCCACGCCGCGGCGCAGGATCCCGAGGTAGCGATGGCCGCGGTCGCGCCTCCTGTCCCGCCTGGGCGCCCCGTACCGCCTGGGACTCCGGGGCCGGCCTCCCGCGCCGGGCGGCATCCCTGGCTGTCCGTGCTGTGGACGGCGGCCCGCACGCCGAGGGGCGCGGCGGGCCTGGCGATGGCGGCTTTCGTGCTACTCGTGGCCCTGGTCGGCCCGGCGTTCGCACCGCATTCGCCGAACGCGCTGCTGACGCTGACGTTCGCCAAGCCGTCCGGCCAGTTCCCGCTGGGCGGTGACCAGCTGGGCCGGGACGTTCTCTCCCGGCTGCTCAACGGGGGACGCCTGCTGCTGCTCATGGCCGCGGCCGCGACGGCGATCGGCGTGGTACTCGGCGCTGCGGCCGGCATCTCGGCCGCCTACCTGCGTGGAGCCCCGGACGGGATCATCATGCGCAGCGTGGACGTGATCCTGGCCTTCCCGCAACTGGTGTTCGCGCTGCTGCTGCTGAGCCTGCTCGGCCCCAAGCCATGGCTTATCGTGCTCGCGGTCGGCGTGTCGCACGCCCCTGCTGTCGCCCGGGTGATCCGCTCGGCGACCCTCGACGTCGCTGAGCGGGATTACGTCAAGGCGGCGGAACTGCAGGGGATGCGGCCGGTCAAGGTCATGGCCAAGGAGATCCTGCCCAATCTCATCTCCCCGCTCATGGTAGAGGCGGGACTCCGGCTGACCTACTCGATCGTGATCATGGCCGGCCTGGCCTTCCTCGGATTCGGCCAGCCTCCTCCCACGGCCAACTGGGGCACGATGATCAACGAGAACCGGGTCGGCCTGGCGCTCAACCCGTGGGCGGTGATCGCTCCCGCGGTGCTGATCGCCCTTCTCACCATCGGCACCAACACGTTCACCGACGCGGTGGCCCGGGTGGCGATCGGCGTGGACCGGCGACCGGAAGAGGCGGCGCTGCTGGATGAGCTCGGCCCGGAGCGGGCGTGATGGCCGGCCTCGATGCCCCTGGCCCGGACACGTCCGCCGGGCCGGCGGCCGACCCGGTGCGGCTGGAGGTCAGCGGGCTCCAGGTCCGGCTCGGCCGGAGCGGAGCCGACGTGATCAGCGACGTTTCCTTCGCCGTCCGGGCCGGCCAGGTGCTCGGCCTGGTGGGCGAGTCCGGATCGGGAAAGACGACGGTCGTCCTCGCGCTGCTCGGCCACGCCCGCCGCGGGCTGCGCATCAGCTCGGGCCAGGTCCTCCTCGACGGCATCGACCTGCTGCGCCTGTCCCCCGCCGGGTTGCGGGCGGCCCGGGGCGCGCGGGTCGCGTACGTGCCGCAGGACCCGTCCGCCGCGCTCAATCCCACGCTGCGGGTGGGGACGCAGCTACGGGAGGCCATGCGGGTGCACCGCGGCGCGATCGACGATCCCGACGCTCGCATCGTGGAGGTCCTGCGCGAGGTTCGCCTGGACGCCGTGCCCGACTTGCTCCGCCGCTACCCGCACCAGCTCTCCGGCGGCCAGCAGCAGCGTGTCGGGCTCGCCATGGCTTTCGCCTGCCGCCCGTCGCTGATCGTGCTCGACGAGCCGACCACCGGTCTCGACGTGTCCACCCAGCGGCACGTGCTGGACACCATCCGCAGCCTGTGCGTGGCCTACGGGGTGGCGGCCGTCTACGTCAGCCATGACCTCGCTGTCGTGGGCGGGCTGGTGAGCGAGGTCGCGGTCATGTACTCGGGCCGGATCATCGAGATGGGCCCGACGGCCCAGGTATTCGGCGACCCGCTGCACCCTTACACCCGCGGGCTGCTGGGCGCCGTACCCTCGCCGCTCATGGCCGCCAGATTGACCGGGATCGACGGGCAGCCACCGCGGCCTGGCCGCCGCCCGGCTGGCTGTTCGTTCGCGCCTCGCTGCGGCTTCGCCACCGACACGTGCCGGTCAGAGCAGCCCGCGCCCGTTTATATCGACTCCCGCGCCGTTCGGTGCCTTCGCGTGACGCAGGTCAGGGCGGCCGTCGTCGGCGCGTGCGAAGCTCTCGGCCTGCGAGGCGCA
>Ga0070712_100001690_pt1 | contig 13522 bp, 12 predicted proteins | sample LARL81metaG_FD_71396 | JGI IMG/M metagenome (GOLD analysis project Ga0070712, IMG submission 71396) | Corn, switchgrass and miscanthus rhizosphere microbial communities from Kellogg Biological Station, Michigan, USA - LAR L8-1 metaG | ecosystem: Host-associated > Plants > Roots > Rhizosphere ...
CACCGGTGGATCATCGAGTACAACTTCTCGCGCCAGGACGAGCGCGTGATGATCAACCAGCGCTACGACACTCCGGAGAAGCTCTCGTCGACCGATGCCGAGGTGATCCAGTGGCGACGCCTGGTCGTCACCCGCCACTTCGGCGGCCGGGATGCCCCCTTCGAGTACAAGAATCCCGACGGGCTCGATCCGCACGCCGTGCCCCTGAACCGCGTGTCCGTGAGGTATCTCCAGGAGCAGGCGCGGCAGCGGGCCGCGGAATCACCCGCGGCGGGCTGAGCCCAATGCCCACTCGCGAAGACGGCGACGCCATGCCGGGCGCAGCCCGGATCAGCCGGCGCCGGCTCCTCCAGGCGGGAGCGCTCGGCGGGGTCGCGTCGGCGCTCGGCCGCCGCGCTTCCGTCACCTGGGCGGCCGCTCCCCCCGCGGACTGGCCGCAGGTAATCGCCGCGGCCAAGAAGGAAGGCAAGGTCGTCGTCAACACCTTCCCCGGCGACGGCTACAAGCGGGCCCTCAAGTCCTTCACCCAGGCCTTTCCGGACATCAAGCTCGAGCACACGGGCCTCCATTCGCAGGACTTCGCTCCGCGCATCCTCCAGGAGCGCCAGGCCAGCCTTTACACCTGGGACGTCGCGACCATTCCCACGAGCACCGCGCTCCAGGTGCTGCGCCCCGCCGGCGTGTGGGATCCCGTGCGGCCCGTCCTCGTGCTCCCGGAGGTCACGGACGACGCGGGCTGGGAAGGCGGATACGAGCGCGGCTTCACCGTGGTGAAGGATCGTGCCCTCGCCTACGGCTTCTGCGCCGTGCGCGGCTCCGGCATCACCATCAACACCGATCTCGTCAAGGATGAGCCCAAGGGCCTCGCCGATCTCCTCAATCCCAAGTGGAAGGGCAAGCTGCTCCTGCCCGACGTCCGAACCATGGGCGACTCCTTCTGGGCCATGACGAGCGCACGGCTCAACCTGGGCGACGACATCATCAAGAAGCTGTTCGTCGACCAGGAGCCGGCCCTCAGCCGTGACACCCGCCAGATCGCCGAGTTCATGGTGCGCGGCCGCTATCCCATCGCCCTCGGGGTCAACCCGCTGCTCCTGAGCCAGTTCCAGCGTCAGGGGCTCGGCAAGAACCTCAAGACCTTCCACTTCCCGGAGATGGACACCTTCAACTCCAGCAGCAGCACGCTGTGGCTGGTCAACCGCGCGCCGCATCCGAACGCGGCCAAGCTGTTCGCGAACTGGCTCCTCACCAAGGACGCGCAGATCGTGTGGGGCCGCGAGGTGGAGACGAACAGCCGCCGGATCGGCGTGGAGCCGGGCAACCCCTTGTACGCGGTGCCGCGGGGGGCCAAGCTCCTGCAGGTGGACGCCGAGGAGAACCTGCCCGAAGTGGTCAAGACCCAGGACATCGCCAAGGCCGTCATCAAGTAACGGACGGACGGAAGCGTGGGGACGGAGCCCGGCGGCAACGAGACGGTCCTCTCGCTCGACGGCGTCACCAAGCGGTTCGGCGCGGCGGCGGCCGTCGACCGCGTGTCCATGTCGATCCGGCGGGGCGAAGTGTTCACCCTCCTCGGCCCCAGCGGCTGCGGCAAGACCACGACGCTCCGCCTCGTCGCCGGCCTCGAGCATCCCGACGCGGGCGAGATCACCCTGCGTGACCGGGTAGTCGCCTCTGCATCGCGCCGGCTCTTCCTCCCCCCGAACCAGCGCAACCTCGGCATGGTCTTCCAGTCGTACGCGGTGTGGCCCCACATGACCGTGTTCGAGAACGTGGCCTACCCCCTCGAGCTGCGCGGCATGAAGCGTGCCCTCGTGCGCGACAAGGTCGCCCGCGTGCTCGAGCTGGTGGGCCTGGGCGGCATGGAAGAACGGCCCGGCACCCTCCTGAGCGGCGGGCAGATGCAGCGCTTAGCCCTCTGCCGCGCCCTCGTGTACGAGCCCGATCTTCTCTTGCTCGACGAGCCGTTCAGCAATCTGGACGCGAAGCTGCGCGAGCAGATGCGGGTGGAGGTGAAGCTCCTCCAGCGTCGCCTCGGCATCACCGTGCTCTTCGTCACCCACGATCAGGTCGAGGCCCTCAGCCTCTCCGACCGCATCGCGGTAATGCACGGGGGGCGCGTGGAGCAGGTCGGCTCTCCGCGCTGTCTCTACGAGGAGCCGGCCTCTGCCTTCGTGCGTGACTTTCTCGGGCAGACGGTGATCCTCCACGGCCAGATCGGCGCGCTGGGATCGGGCGCGGCCGACGTCATGGTGACTCTGAACGGATCTCTGGCCGGGCGCACCCTCGTGGGCCGGCCCGCCCCGAGCGCCACCCTCGCCCAGGGGGCGCTCGCGCAGGTGACCATCCGGCCCGAGGACATCGAAGTGGGCCGCGGAGAGGCGGGGCGGCCACCCGCCAATCGACTCCCCGGCGTCATCGATACGCTGTCGTTCGTGGGCGACCGGTACGAGGCGCGGGTGTCGCTGGGCACCGAGCATCGCATCGTGCTCCTCCTCGGTCGCGACCGCGCGTGGCGCGAAGGCGACCGGATCGAGCTCGGCTTCCCTCCAGAACTGGTCAGCGTGTGGCCGGCCTGACCGAGGCGATCGACGCGGGAGGGCCGCGGAGGATCGAGCTCCAGTCCATCCTCTGTAGCGTCGTCCTCGCCGCGGTCGCCCTGTGCGTCGTCTTCCCGCTCGTGCTGGTGGCCGTCCAGAGCATCCAGGTCGCGCCCCCCGGACAGCCCGCGCGCTACGGCCTCGACGGCTGGCGGGCCGCCTTCGGCGAGCCGGGGCTTCGCGCCGCCCTCGTCAACACCTTCAAGGTCACGCTCGTGCGCCAGCTTCTCTCCCTCCCCCTCGCCGTCCTCATCGCCTGGCTCATCGCGCGCACGGATCTTCCCGGCCGCGGCTGGATCGAGTTCGCCTTCTGGGCCGCCTTCTTCCTGCCCCCCTTCACCGTCACCCTGAGCTGGATCCTCCTCCTCGATCCCGAGTACGGACTGGTCAACACCTGGCTCGCCAAGCTGCCCTTCGTGGGCACGGGCCCGTTCAATATCTATTCGTTCTGGGGCATCGTGTGGGTGCACGTCCTCACCGGCTCGGTCACCGTCAAGGTGGTCCTCCTCACCCCGGCCTTCCGTCACATGAACGCGTCCTTCGAGGAGGCCTCGCGCGTGGCCGGAGCGGGCGGGCTCCGAACCGCCCTGCGGATCACCGTCCCCGTCATGGCTCCCGCCATCCTCTCCGTGCTCCTCCTCGGCACCATGGTCTCGCTGCAGACCTTCGAGGTGGAGCAGGTGCTCGGCCTGCCCTTCCGGTTCTTCGTCTTCAGCACGTCCATCTACGATCTGCTCGTCACCCGGGTGCCCCGCTATGACGCGGCGACCGCGCTGTCCGTGGTGATCCTCGCCGCCATGCTGCCTCTCGTGTTCGCGCAGCAGTGGCTGACCAGAGGGCGCCGCTACACCACCGTCACCGGCCAGTTCCAGAGCCGGGTGCACCCGCTCGGCCGGTGGCGCGCGCCCGCCCTCGCGTGGCTCCTCGGCGTCGTCTTCCTCGTGCTCGGCGTGCCCGTGCTCTTCTCCATCCTCGGCACCTTCATGAAGCTCTTCGGCTTCTTCCACATCGCCGATCCCTGGACGCTGGCCAACTGGAGCAATGTCCTGGGCGACGAGACGTTTCTCCGCTCGCTGCACAACACCCTCGTGCTCGCATTGGGCACGGCCACCGCCACCATCGTGGTGCATTCCCTCGTCGCCTACATCATCGTGCGCACACGCTATGCGGGGCGGCGGCTCCTCGACTTCGTCTCGTGGCTCCCCTTCACCGTGCCCGGCATCATCCTCGGCCTCGCCCTCCTCTGGCTCTTCCTGGGGGTGAGCGTGCTCCGACCGCTCTACGGCACCACCGCCCTCCTCATCATCGCGGGCGTCATCGCGGGCATGCCGCTGGGCGTCCAGCTCATCAAGAGCGGGCTGATGCAGCTGGGGGCGGAGCTGGAGGAGGCCTCCCGCATCGCCGGCGCATCGTGGTGGATCACCTACCGCCGCATCGTGCTGCGCCTCATGACGCCCACCCTCCTCGCCGTGGGCATGATCACCTTCGTGGGGGCGGCGCGGAACATCGGCAACTTCGCCCTGCTCACCACGAGCGCCAACCGGCCGCTGTCCATGCTGCAGCTCGACTATGTCGCCCAGCGCAAGCTCGAGGAAGCGGTGGTCGTCGCCTGCATCATCATGCTCGTCTCGTTGGCCGGCGCCCTGCTCGCACGCCTCCTCGGGCTGCGCAGCGGCAGTCTCGGCTGACCGCGGAGGTAACCGCCATGGACACGCCGAGCCGCGAGAACGGACATACCCGCCTCGCCGAGAGCACCACCCAGGAGGCGTACGGCGCCTCGCCCATCGGGCCCTTCGACTACTGTCCCAAGCAGGGCTTTCGCGAGTACTGGTACCCGGCCATCGAAGCCCGCCACGTGCGCGGCAAGCCCGTGCATCTCCTCATGCTCGGCGACGATCTCGTTCTCTTCCGCGACAAGGGGGGACGGGTGGCCGCCCTCAGCGACTGGTGCCCGCACCGCGGAGCCCGGCTGTCTCTCGGGGTGTGCGAGTTCGAGGGCACCGTCACCTGCCCGTACCACGGCTACACCTTCGACGGGACAGGGCAGTGCGTGGCCGGCCTCATCGAGCGTCCGGACTCACCGTTCATCGGCAAGCTCCGGGCCCGGGCCTATCCCACGGAAGAGCGCATGGGCATCGTCTTCGTGTGGATGGGCGAGACGACGCCCGTCTCCCTCGACGAGGACCTCCCCGCCGAGCTGTCCGATCCGGAGCTGACGGGACGGCGATACCTGCGCGTGAAGGTCTGGGAGGCGAACTGGACGGAGCCGATGGCCCAGGGCATCGACTTCCACGAGTTCTACCTGCACCGCGGGGTGAACGTCTGGCGCCTCTTCAATTACCGGCTGGGATTCTTCCGGCCCAAGGTCGCCTACACGGGAGGGGTCAGGATCACCAGCGAGGACGAGACGTCGGTGAACGCGGCGTGGGCCGCCCCTCACTTCGGCCAGGGCTACCATCCAGGCCTCGGCGCCTCCTGGCCCCGGCGCGTGTGGTGGCGCCGGCTCGCCGGCGGCGCCCAGTACCGCGGTAGCGAGCCGCTCCTCGAGCGCTATCGCGGCGTGCAGCACAACGTGGAGCTGCCGAGCAAGATCCGCGTCATGATCGGGGCGAGCATCCACCTGCGCTGGATGGTGCCCGTCAACGAGCGCGATACCCGGGTGTGGACGTTCACCCTCGTGCGAAAGCCGCGGAATCTCGCCCACGCGGCGTGGCAGGTCCTCTGGTATCACGGCTACCGCAAGCCCAGCATCATCATCGCCACCAACGAGCAGGAGGATCTCGTCGTGTTCAAGCGCGAGCGGCTCAATCTCGAACGGCCGCAGAAGCTCGGCCCTCTCGACGTGGGCCTCATCTACTTCCGCCGCCACCTCGCGCAGCGGGCCCGTGACTATCAGCGCCTCGGCCACGCCCGGGGCGCCCTCAAGTCGCCGGGGCGCGGGGGCGCGGAGGCGCCGCGACCGGTGACGGTGAGGGCGGCGGGCGAGCCGCGGGCATGAGCCGTCTCGCCTCCAAGGTGGCGATCGTGACCGGCACCAGTCCCAATATCGGGGGCGGCATCGCCGAGGGACTGGCCGACGAAGGGGCGACCGTGGTGTGCGTGGACGTGGGCGAGGACAATGCGCGGCAGTGCGCGGAGTGGATCACCACGCGGGGAGGAACCGCCCTTGGCATTCCCTGCGACGTGACGGATGAGAAGCAGGTGGAGGCCATGGTCGCCCGCGTCCGTGAGACCTACGGCGGCGTCGATCTCCTCGTCAACAACGCGGGCATCCTCGGCGGCCTGAGCGTGCTCGACATGCCCCTCGACCGGTGGACGCGACAGGTCGCGGTGAATCTCACCGGCACGTTTCTCTGCACCAAGCACGTGGCCCGGCTCATGGTGGCGGAGAAGCGGCGCGGGAGCATCGTGGTGATCATCTCGACGGCCGGTCACCAGGGTCAGGCCGGGAACATCGCCTACTCCACGACCAAGAGTGGCCTCCTCAACTTCACCCGCGCCGCGGCCATGGACTTGGTGAAGCACGGCATCCGGGTGAACAGCCTCACCCCCACCGCCACCGACGTGGCGGAGGGCGACGAGCGCGCGGTGGCGTGGGGCCGGCCCCGCCCCGATCGGCGCGGACGCGTCCTCGACTTCGCGAAGATGCTGCCGATGGACAAGCTTCCGAGCCCGCGCCACTACGCCCGCGCCGTGGTTTTTCTCGCCTCCGACGACGCCGAGATGATCACGGGCGCCGATCTCCGCGTCGATGGCGGCGCGATCGCCAAGTACTGGCCGTGGGTCCCCCACGCCTAACCGCCTCTCCCTCTCCCCCACCGGGGGAGAGGGCAGGGTGAGGGGGCCGTTCTAAAGGAGCAGCGACACTTCGTGGCCGCGCTTACTTCGGGAGCAGCAGCACTTCGACCAAGCCGTTCGGCTCATTCATCTGGTACTGGCACGGAACGTCGGGATTGCTCTCCGTGCCCAGCTTGCATTCGCCCTTGCCCGCGTCGCCGCACGGCGCGTCCATGATGCCCGCGCAGATCGTGCACGCGTACGGGAAGACCCCGAAGAGCTTCTGATTGCCGAGCTTGCCCACGGGAGGGCCCAGCTGGGTCATCTTGCCCCCGGTGGGCGTCAGGTTCATCTGGATCTTCTCGTTGAAGCCGTCCACCACACTCACGTCGAGGATGTCGAACCACTTCGGGTTGTTCACCAGCACCTCGGCCTTGGTCGACCCGCAGGTCACCGGGGCGTTGAAGGAGAAAGCCATGTTGAGGTACTTGGCCTGCGGATTCGGAACGTCCTGGGAGTTGTTGGCGGCGAGGGTAAACTGGCAGTTGAGCGGCCCCGTCACCTCGCAGAAGGGCAGGTCCGTGGACTTGAGCACCGAGTCCGCGGCGAAGTTGATGTAGACGCGAGCGGGGGCGCTCTGCTTGTTGGTGATGCGCACCTGCTTGTTCTTGGCCTCGGTCTGCGCTTCCCCTGTCCCCTGTGGCGCGAGCACCAGGGTAGCCACACAGAGACCCCACCGTCCAATCGCTCTCATCGCACCTCCCGGAAAGTACCGCAGAGTGGACTCACGCGGCCCATGGCCGCTTTGCAGCCCGGGCCCTGGTAGTTGAAGGCCGAGGCCGCAGCAATTCCCGGACTGTTCCGGTCTACAATGCGCGCCGTGATCGCCATCATCCTCACCGGGGCGCCAGGGGCGGGAAAGTCCACGGTGGCCGCGGCGCTTGCCTCGCGACTCGAGCGGGCCGCCCACGTCCCCCTCGACTTCTTCCGGAAGATGATCAAGGGCGGCTACGCCTCGCCTCATCACTGGAACGATGAAGTGGCGCGGCAGTACCGCATCGCGCGCAAGAGCGCGGCCCAGACCGCGATCAACCTCGCCGCGGGGGGCTTCATGCCCATACTGGACGACATCGTCCCCGCCGATTGGGTCGACGAGTGGCGGCGGGACCTAGAGGGGCTGGACTGCCGATTCGTGGTGTTGCGCCCGTCGCTCGCGGTGGCCCTCAGCCGGAACCGCGCGAGGGAAGCCTGGACCGTCGACCCCACTCTGCTCGCCGAGCTCCACGAGATGCTCGACAAACCCTACACGAGGGATTGGCTGGCCATCGACAACTCGGACGGCTCGCCGGAGGACGCTGCGGAGGCGGTGATTCGCGCCCTGGGGATCAGCCTCCCCTGACGCTTCTCCGCTCGCCGTCTCGCGCCGGGAAGGTTTAGAGCCGGGCGAGGGCGGCCCGCACCGCATCGACGACCTGGGCGAGGTCGTACGGCTTGCCGATGATCTCGAGCGCCTCCGTCTCCCCCACCAGCTTGTCGAGGGCGGGCTTGTTGGTGGTGGTGATGACGAAGGGGCGGCCCTTCACCGGCTCCAGGTTCTGGACGAGCCGCAGGAAGGTCCAGTTCGCGTCGTAGGGCGGGGAAATGTCGTACACGATGACGGCAGGGGCGTGATGCTCGATGAAGCTCACCAGGTCGAGTTCTCCGCTCTTCACGTCCGGAATGTGACCGATCACGGTGTGAAAGCCCTGGCTCTCGAGGGCAGTACGCAGGAGCTCCACCGTGTCGTCACTCGCGTTGAATACAGCAATGATGGGCTTGCTCACGCGCCGCTCACCTTCCCTCTCCGGAGTCCTCGAGCCGGTAGTGCTTCACCCATGGGGCTCTTTCCCGTCGCCACGAGCGATGAACGCCGCCGGCGCGGGCGGGACACCGGGAGAGCCTATACCGTCACCGCCGCGCTGTCCAGACAGGTGGCGCGCGGAGTGCGCCAGGCCATGACCGCGCGGTCGCTTCGCGACTAGCCCGCTCGTCCGGCCAGGCTGGCCACGATCGCCGTCAGCTCCGCCGGATCAACGGGCTTGGACACGTGGATGCTGAAGCCCGCCATGAGGCTTCTGATCCTGTCCTCGGGTCGGCTGAAGGCGGTGAGGGCGACCGCGGGCGTCTTCCCGCCCTGCTCGGGGGCGAGAGCTCTCACCTTGCGGATGAGCGCGTGCCCATCCAGGCCCGGCATCTCGATGTCCGAGACGAGGACATCCGGCCGCCACTGGCCGAGCGTGCTCAGCGCGACCTCCGCCGACGCGCAGCCCCTCACATCTCCGCCCGCTCGGGTCAGGACTTCCGCGATGAGATCCACGGCGGCCGGGTCGTTGTCGACCACGATCACCCGCACTCCGGCGAGCGAGAGATCGGAGAAAACAGGCTTCGCCTGGTGGGCGATCGGCTCCTGCCGCACGTCGGCGATCATCAGGGGCAGCTTCACCACGAAGGTCGCGCCCTGCCCCTCGCCGGGACTCTCCGCGAACACGCTCCCGCCGTGCAGCTCCACGAGGTGTCGGACGAGGGTGAGGCCGATGCCGAGGCCGCTGTGGGGCCGGCCCGCCGAGCGGTCGTCCTGGCGCAGGCGATCGAAGATGTAGGGCAAGAGATCCGCGCGAATCCCCTCCCCGGTGTCGCTGACCATGATCTCCACGTGCGAGTTCACGCGCTGGACGCTGACCTGGACTCGGCCGCCCTTGAGGGTGAACTTGACCGCGTTGCTCAGGAGATTCCACATCACCTGCTGGAGCCGTCCCGGGTCGCCGCTGACCGGCGCCCCCGGCGATTCGATCACCACCTGGAGCCGAATGTCCTTGGCGTCCGCGGCGGGACGAACGGCATCCACGGCCTCTTCGATGACGGACCGAAGATCCACGGCCTGCACGGCCAGGCGCATCCGGCCGCTCACCACGCTCGTCATGTCGAGCAGGTCGTCGATGAGCCGGACCTGCACCGCGGCATTTCTCACAACGATCTGGATGGCCCGGCGCGACTGCTCTTCGCTCAGCTGTCCGCCCTCGAGCAGCTTGGCCCATCCCGACACGGCGTTGAGCGGATTGCGAAGCTCGTGGGACAGGATGGAGAGGAACTCGTCCTTGGCACGGTTCGCCGCTTCCGCTTCGACGCGGGCCGCCTCCGCCTCCCGATGGAGGCGCGCCCCTTCCATGGCGATGGCGGCCTGCCGCGCCACGACCTCCGCACACAGGAGATCGGCGCGACGGTAGCGGCGCCTGGATTCCGTCACCGCGAACGAGATGGCGCCCAGCGGCTGTTCGCGACCGACGAGAGGCGCGATCATCCATGATTTCGGATCCAGCTGTCTGAAGATGCTCAGCTGGTCGGGGTTCAGCGCCTCTCCTTCCAGATCGGCGCCGGTCACCGTGGAAAGGAGAATGGAGCGTCGAGACTGGATGGCCGCGCCCACCCCGTTCGGAGAGCTCCGGTTGAAGCCGTGTCGGCTTCGCACCTCGTAGACGAGGGCCTCCTTGGTGCTGTCGAGATGGGCGGAGGCCACGCGCGCGATCGAGCCATCGACCTGGAGGAGATCGATGGCGCACAGGTCGCCCATGACGGGGAGGGCCAGGCGGGCAAGACGCGGAAGCACGCGATCGTAGTCGAGCGAGGAGCCGATGAGAGCGCCGGCCTCGGCAAGAAAAGACGCGCGCTCCTCCTCCGGCGATCCGCGGGAGCCTCTCATGACCGCCGGTCGGGCGCGGGACACCTGGCGAACATCGAGTCGGCTGGCCGCCGATTCCGGGCACTCATCGGTCCCCTCTCACTCGCCACGTCGCCGATGCGTGACCCGCTGTCCATTCTCGCCCGGCGCTCGATGATCTTGGCATTCCCGCCTCTCGCAATCAACCCAAACGACCATGATTCGCTAGTGGCTCGCCTCGATTGCCTGGCGACAGGCAGCGGCGGCATCTCAGGACGCAAATGGGATGCCGGGAACACGGGGCGGGTAAATGCCCGCCAATCCACTTGCTCTCCGTTGGGAATGGCGAAGAGCCGGCGGAAGCGGAAAGCACGACCCGGTAAAAAGGGCGGAGTTCAGTCGAAGATTATGCCGCCGTCCACGTTGAGGGATTGACCGGTGATGTTTCGCGCGCCGGACGAGGCCAGAAACACCGCGAGGGCCGCCACGTCATCCGGCTCGTTAGGCCGGCTGAGCGGAATGGCGGCGTTCCGCCGGCGCGTCATCTCTTCCACGGAGAGCCCTTCCTCGCGGGCGCGCAGGGCCACGTTGGCTTCGGAGAGCGCGGTGACGGTGATGCCCGGGCAAATGGCGTTGACGTTGATGTTGTGACGGGCGAGCTGCTGGGCGGCGGTGCGCGTGAGGGAGATCACGCTCCCCTTGCTCGCCGCGTAGATCGCGTTCGACGTGCCCGCGTAGCCCTTGCCCGCGATCGACGCGATGTTGATGATCGCCCCGCGCCGCCGGGGAATCATCTCCCGCGCCACGCGCTGCAGGCAGAAGAACGCGCCCTTGGCGTTCACACGCATGATGCGGTCCCAGTCCGCCTCGGTGAGATCCATGATGTAGGCTCGCCGCGTCACCCCGGCATTGTTCACGAGGACGTCGATCCGCCCGAAGGCATCCACCGCGCCCTCGACCATGCGGTCGATGGCGGCGAGATCCCCCACGTCGGTCTCGAGGGCTAGGCTCCGGGGACCGAGGGCGGTCGCGGCGTCCGCAGTGGCTTTTCCGAGGGCCGCGTCGATGTCGACGGCAACCACGTGGGCGCCGGCCCCGGCGAGGGCGAGCGCCACCGCCCGGCCGATGCCGTTGCCCGCCCCCGTGACGATGGCGACGCTATCCGTAAGGGTCATGGCGTCCTCCAACCCAGCACGCGAAATGCCGGCACGGGGCGGGCGAAGCCCTTGAGGGTGAGCGGGCCCAGGGTCTCCATGGATACGAGATGCTCGACGGCTCCCGCCACGCGCTGGGATACGAGAATCTCCGTGGCGCTCGCCTCCCCGCACAGTCGCGCCGCGAGGTTCGTCACCGTCCCGATGGCGCCGTAGTCCAGGCGTCCCTCGAAGCCGATGGCGCCAATGGTGGCGTAGCCCTGCGCGATGCCGATGCCCATCCCCAGATCATGGCCACGCTTGCGCCAGCCCACGTCGAGCTGCCGCGCCCGCTCGCGCATGGCGAGGGCCATGCGTATGGCCAGCTCCGGCGCATTCGCCACCGGCACGGGATCGTTGAAGAAGACCATCATGCCGTCGCCGGTGAACCGCTCCAGCGTTCCCTCGTGCTCGAGGATGAGCCGCCCCATCTCCGCGTGGTACTCGCGCAGGACGCCCATCACTTCCTCGGGATCCGCGGTCTCCGCGAAGGCGGTGAAGCCGCGGAGGTCGAGGAAGACCACCGTCACCTCCACCCGGTGGCTCTTGAGGGGATCGGTCGCCCCACCTGCGACGATCAGCTCGGCGAGCTGGGGCGAGAAGAAGCGCTTGAGGCGCCCCAGACGCTCCACCTGCCCCACCTGCTCGGCCACCCGCTGCTCGAGGGTGCGGTTCCACTCCGCGAGCTCCCGTGCCTGGCGCGCTTCCTGATCGCGGAGATGCTTCTTCTCCAGGCACGCGCCGATGCGGGCGCGGAGGAGGACGGGATCGAACGGCTTGGGGAGATAGTCCTCGGCGCCCAGCTCGATGCACCGCACCACGCTGCCCACCTCGTCGAGGGCGGAGATCATGAGCACGGGCAGCTCGCGCAGCGTGGCGTCACCCTTGAGCCGCCGGAGCACCTCGTAGCCGTCGAGACCCGGCATCATCACGTCGAGAAGCACGAGCTCGACGGGCGGCGAGGGCTGATGCCCGAGCAGCTCCAGCGCGGCCTGGCCGTCCGCCGCCGTGTGCACGGCGAAGCCTTCGCGTACGAGGCGACGGGCCAGAAGGTCGCGATTGCCCTGATCGTCGTCCACGACGAGGATGACGCCCCGGGGCGCCCGGCCCACTTCGGTGGCGTCCGGGCCCGCCTCACGGGGACTCGGCGGTACGCCGGAGTCCGCGGGCCCGAGGAGCCTCGTGAGACGATCGGCGGCGTCTGCGATGCGGGCAAGATCCGGCAGGAGCTCCCGCGCCCCGAGCGCCTCCGCGCTCTGCCCGATCTTCTTGGTGCCGGTCACGATGCGGGTCACGGGATCGATGATGGCCCGGCCGAGGGCGGTGACATCGACAGTTTCGGCATCCTTCCCCCCGGGGGCGAGTCGCTCGTTGACGATCGACAGCACCGCGCGGGCATCGTCCAGGAGGTGCCGGAGGTCGGAGGCCAGCGGGCCGTCCTGCCCGGCGTCCTCGAGCAAGAGCTCCGTGTACCCCATGATGTGATTCAGCGGGGTGCGGAGCTCGTGGCGGAGATGAGCGAGGGCGCTGGGCCCCGTGGTCACGGACCGGCCTTACCCTTGAGAAGACCCTCGATCTTTCCCAGCAGGCGCTCCAGATCCACCGGCTTGGTGTCGAAATCGTCGCAGCCCGCCCCCATGGCCTTCTCACGGTCGCCGGACATAGCGTGGGCGGTGAGCGCGATCACGGGAATGCCCCGCGTCTCCGGGGCGGCTTTGAGCTGCCGGGTCGCCTCCCATCCGTCCAGGCCGGGCAGGCTCATGTCCATTAGGATGAGCGCCGGCGCCTCCGAGCGCGCCATAGCCACGCCTTGCTCCCCGTCGATGGCGATGGCCACGTCATATCCGCGGCGGGCGAGCCGGCGAGAGAGCATGTCCCGGTTCATCTCGTTGTCCTCGACGAGCAGGATCTTGGCCATCAGGCCGTCGGCCTCCGACGGGCGACGTTGGTCGCCACGAGCTCGCGCACCTCGGCCAGGAGCTGGTCGCGGCCGTGGGTGCCCTTCTGGAGAATTCTCTGGACGTAGCCGTTGAGCCGCTCGTGATCGTCGCGGGAGAGATCGCGGGCGGTGATGACGATGATGGGAATCTCGCGCCAGACCTCGTGACGGCGGAGCTCGGCGGCAAAGTCGAAGCCATCCATCTCGGGCATCATCAGGTCGAGGAGGATAACGCTCGGGGCTACCTCGCGGAGGCGCTCCAGCGCCACCCGCCCGTTCTCCGCTTCCACCACCGTGTAGCCCTCCGGCTCGAGGATGC
>Ga0070712_100001693_pt1 | contig 13517 bp, 12 predicted proteins | sample LARL81metaG_FD_71396 | JGI IMG/M metagenome (GOLD analysis project Ga0070712, IMG submission 71396) | Corn, switchgrass and miscanthus rhizosphere microbial communities from Kellogg Biological Station, Michigan, USA - LAR L8-1 metaG | ecosystem: Host-associated > Plants > Roots > Rhizosphere ...
CGGGCGCTACGGGCCTAGGGCTGTTTCGGCCTGATGGTGCCCGTTCTGCCGGGGTCCGACCGGGGTCCGTGGGGGTCTAGGTTTGCGCCTTCATCGGACACCGGGCAAACAAAAAGCCCTGCTAATGAGGCCTTTTTCGGGGAGTACCGCTACCGGGATTCGAACCCGGGTTTCCGCCATGAGAGGGCGGCGTCCTAGTCCCCTGGACGATAGCGGCGCGAATGAACGGCACGAGGCTAGCAGAGAGCCTCGAGCCAGAAAGGCCCGTGGATGTCCCGCGGACAGCGCAGGCGAGCTGCCGGGTACGTCGCCGCAGAACGCACGAGCGCGTGCGCTATCTTCGCTCTTCGCTGACGCGCGGATGTGGCGGAATTGGTAGACGCGCACGGTTCAGGTCCGTGTGGACGCAAGTCCGTGGAGGTTCGAGTCCTCTCATCCGCACCATATGAATGTGATGCAGACCCGCGGCCTCCTCCAGGGGGTCGCGGCGCGCATTCGGGGTCGCGGGCCTCGCGCAGCGCGCCGATGAGACAGGCGGCGTGGCCGGCCGCCGACTTGGCCTGGCAATCTGCAAAGAGATCGTGAACCCCCATGCAGGCCCATCCCGATCAAAGGCCGTCGCCCGCGCGGGGCGATGGTCCACTTCCACGACGTCGTTCGCTTCGCAAGCCAAGATCAGCTCGCCGTCGGACGAGGGGCGTGTGATTCTTGGCACCTGAACGCGTCTCGGGGCGCTTTCGGAGAGGCCCGGCGAGCAGCCGTGCGCTGAGCGTCTTCGCGTGGCGCATGGCGCTGCTCGCCATCACCGTGTCGTGCCTGCTCGCGCTGGGAACGATCGGGCTCGCGGTCGCCGAGGGCGTGGGGCCGTGGTATGGGTTCCGCTGGGCGCTCGACACCGCGGCGACGGTGGGTGGCTTTCCCCAGCCCCGCACGACAGTGGGGCAGATCATCCACGTGGGCCTGATCGTCGTAGGCGTCGGTACGCTCTTCTACGCGCTTGCCACCGTTGCGGAGTTCTTTGCCGCGGGACACGTGGGCGAACTGCTGGCCGCCCGCCGCATGCAGAAGATGATCGATTTGCTCGCCGACCACCACATCATCTGTGGCTACGGTCGCGTAGGCCGCCAGGTAGCGCGCGACCTGCGCGCGGCGCGCGCACAGTTCGTCGTCGTGGACGCGACGACCGAGAACCGGAAGCTCGCGGAAGCCGAGGGTATGCGCTTCATCGAGGGCGACGCTTCCGACGACGCCGTGCTCATCGACGCCGGCATCGAGCGAGCGCGCTCGCTCATGGCGTGCGCCGACTCCGATGCCAACAACGTGTTCATCACATTGACCGCGCGCGAGCTGCGCACGGACATCTTCATCGTGGCCCGAGCCGCGATCGAGGACACAGAGAAGAAGCTGAACCGCGCGGGAGCCGATCGCATCATCTCTCCCTACAAGGCCAGCGGCACCGAAATGGCGCGGCTGGCTCTTCACCCGCAGCTGAGCGGGGTGGTCGACGTCGACGTCGAATACCGCCTGGAGGAGATACCCGCGGGTGAGGGGTGCGCGGCGACGGGCCAGACGGTGGGCGACATCCGAGGAGGCTCGATGATCGTGGGTCTTCGCCGCCTGGCAGAGTTTCACCCTCAGCCCCCGGCAGACACCATGCTCAGGTCCGGCGACGTGCTCATCGCGATGGGGACTCCGGCCACGCTGCAGCGGCTCGAGGACCTGCTCGCCCCGGCATCAGCCGCCGGCGGCGGATCCGACGGGCGGTAATCCCGGCAGGAAAGCGAACCGAGCCCCCATGCAGCAGCTCACATACACCGGTCCCTACAAGCTCGAGTGGCGCGATGTCGACGAGCCGCATCTGCAGGCCGATGGCGCTGCTCTGGTTCGCCCGCTCGCGGTCGCAACGTGCGATCTCGACGCCCTGATCGTCGCCGGGGTCTCGCCGTTTCAGCCGCCGTTCGCTATCGGCCACGAAGGCGTCGCCGAGATCGTCGATGTGGGTGACGGCGTCCGGTCGCTGCAGCCGGGACAGCTCGTGAGCGTCCCCTTCCAGATCTCCTGCGGCGCGTGCGAGGCGTGCGCCGCCGGCCGGACCGCCAACTGCAGCAGCGTCCCATTCATGTCCACGTACGGCTTCGGGCCCGCGGTGGAGCAGTGGGGCGGCTTCCTGGCCGACGTCGTCAGCGTTCCCTACGCGGAGCACATGCTCGTGCCCGTGCCCGGCGGCGTCGAGCCGTCGACGCTCGCCAGCGCGTCCGACAATCTCAGCGATGCCTGGCGCGCCGTCGGCCCGGCGCTCGCCGAGCAGCCCGGGGCCGACGTGCTCGTCGTCGGTGGCGCCGCTGCAGGCTCTATAGGCCTCTACGCCGCAGGGCTCGCCGTCGCGCTTGGAGCCGCATCGACCATGTACGTCGACGCCGACGAGCGCCGGCGGCAGACAGCCACGAAGCTCGGGGCAGACACCCTCGCGGAGAAGCCCAGGCGGCTCGGCCCGTACCCGATCACAGTCGACGCCAGCGCCGACCCCGAGGGGCTGGCGCTCGCGCTGCGTTCGACCGCTCCCGACGGTACCTGCACAAGCACAGCGATCTACTTCGCCGAACAGCCGCAGATGCCGCTGCTGGAGATGTACACCAAGGGGATCACGTTTCGAACCGGGCGCGTGCACGCCAGAGCCGCGATGCCGAACGTGCTCGCGCTCACCGCATCCGGAGCGCTGCACCCCGAGCTCGTCACGACCGCCGTCGTGCCGTGGTCCCAGGCGCCCGACGCGCTCCTCGAGCGCGGCTGGACAAAGCTCGTGATCACACGGTGACGCCCGCGCGGCTTGGGCCACGCGTCGCGATCCTCGTCCTCGCCGCAGGGTGCTGCGCGCTCGCCGGCGGCTGCGCGAGCGCCCGAAGGACAACCGTCCGGCGGACCGCCGTCGTCGCGTCAGCAGCCGCCGCGGTCCATGCGAGCGCGGCCGGCCAGGCGCCATCCGCCCGCCGCACCGATTCGACCGCAACGCGAGCGCCCGCGCCTTCTCGCGTTGGGCCCGGGCCTTTAAGGCCGCACATCATCTGGGACCCGATCCCATTCGGGGCGCGGCGCAAGGCAGAGATGGTCGCCTACGCCCGCCGCCACTACGGCAGCTTCATGACCCCCGCGTACAGGCTCATTCGTCCGCACGTGATCGTGATCCACTACACCGAGACGGCGAACTTCCAGGCGACGTTCGACACCTTTTCGCCCGACGTACCCGACCCCGAGCTGCACGAGCTTCCCAACACGTGCGCCCACTTCGTGATCGACAGCTCCGGCGGCATCCACCAGCTGGTCTCCCTGGGCGTGATGTGCCGGCACACCGTCGGGCTCAATTGGACTGCGATCGGCGTTGAGCACGTCGGCTTCAGCGACCAGCAGGTGCTCGCCGACCGCGCGCAAATGAGCGCGAGCCTGAAGCTCGTGCGCTGGCTGCGCTGCCGCTATCGCATCGCGCTGAGCGACGTCATCGGACACAACGAGAGCGTCTCGAGCCCCTACCACCGCGAGGATGTCGTCGCGCTTCGAACTCAGACGCACGCGGACTTCGACCACGCCGATATGCGCGTCTACCGTCGCCGCCTCGCTGCCGCCGGCCCCTGCGAATGAGCTCGGCTCATGCGCGGCAGACGAATGCGCCGACGAGCGTTTCGCGCCATCATCGAGGCATGCAGCAGATACATGAGCTGGCAGACACCGGCTATCCGTCGGTGCTGGTGCCCGTCGACCACGTCGAGCCCGTGCCGCGGCGCATCCGCGCCAGGCTCGCCGGCGAGGTCGTGCTCGACACGACCCGCGCCCTTTACGTGTGGGAGTGGCCCGCCTATCCGCAGTACTACGTCCCGCTCGACGACGTCCGTCGCGAGCTGCTCGATCCCGAAGGGCGCACGCAGGCGAGCAGCCGCGGAAAGGTCGAGCTGTACGCGCTCTCCGTGGGCGACGTGACCCGGCCGCACGCGGCGAAGGTACTTGAGGACTCGCCGCTCGAGCGGCTTTCCGGCACAGTTCGCTTTGACTGGGGCTCGCTCGACGCATGGTTCGAGGAGGACGAACAGGTCTTCGTCCACCCCCGTAGCCCCTACGCTCGCGTCGACGCCATCCGCTCGACCCGGCACGTGCGCGTCGAGCTCGAAGGCGTGCTGCTCGGCGAGTCCTCCTCCCCGGTGCTGCTGTTCGAGACGGGCCTACCGACGCGCTACTACCTCAACCGCACCGAGGTGAGCTTCGATCAGCTCATACCTACGAGCACCGTCACCGCCTGCCCGTACAAGGGAATCACCAGCGCATACTGGTCAGCGCGCGTCGGCCAGACGCTGCACGCGGACATCGCCTGGGCGTACGACTTCCCGAGCGCCGCCATGCTCCCGATCGCAGGACTCGTCGCCTTCTACAACGAGCGCGTCGATCTCAGCGTCGACGGGCGCCGCCTCAGGCGCCCGACGACGCACTTCTCAAGCTAGAACGCGAGGTGAATCTGCAGGCAGCGCGGTCGCCTACCCCTCCGCGCGACGGCGGTGGCGGTACTGGGCGCCCACAATCACAAGACCCGAACCGAGCAGCAGCAGCCCGACGCCGATCGTCCAGCGCAGGTCGAGACCCGTGAAGGGCAACGTTGTCGCTTTGGTGGTTTTCGACGGTGAGGTCGTTTCACTGCTCGGAGCAACCCCGCTCGGAGAGGAGGACGAGGACGAGCTCGAAGAAGAGCTCGAGGACGAGCTGCTTTCTTTCGAAGGCGCGGTGCCCGATTTGGGCGTTTCCGTCGTAGCGGGCGTGGTGGTGGTCGTAGTGGTGGGAGGCGGCGGAGTGGCAGTGCTGGTCGTCGGAGGCGGCGTGCTGTAGCCGGACAGGCCTTCGCCCGCGGCCGCGGCCGTCGCCGGCAGGGCAAGCGCGAGCGCGCTCCCGAGCACAGCCGGGAGGGCCGAACGCGCCCACGCCGATCGTTTGCCCGATCGCGCGTCTGGTACCTGTGGCCTGCTCGAGGCCACGAAATTGGTCCGAGTCATGCCAACCTCCGTGATCGTCTGTCGCTGTGCCCCACCCTGCGGGCTCCTTGCCTTGAATGGGTTGATTCTAATCGCAATTTGGGGAATCCGATTGGCCCACCGGGCCTGAAGGCGAACGCGCGTTCGACTCACCATTCGAGTCTGCGCTCTCGCCGATGTGCTCAGCGGCGCTGTCCCCTCATCGGAGGCACGCGCAGATTCGCTTGAGCGGCGAAAGACGACTTGCAGGGCGCTCGCGCCGGCCTCAAGACACGGGCGTGCGCCCTTCAAGCGTGCCGTCGCGCAGGTTCGAGCGCAGGACCTTCTTGTCGAACTTGCCGACGCTCGTCTTGGGTATCTCCTCCAGGAAGGCGAACTCGTCTGGCAGCCACCACTTGGCGACGCGGCCGCGCAGGTGGTCGACGATGTCGGCGGCTGTCGTCGAAGCGCCGTCGCGGATCACCACGCAGCACAGCGGGCGCTCCGCCCAGCGCTCGTCGGGCTTGGCGATCACTGCCGCCTCGATCACGTCGGGGTGCGACATGACCTCGTTCTCCAGCTCGACCGACGAGATCCACTCACCGCCCGACTTGATCACATCCTTGGCGCGGTCGGTGATCTGCACGAACCCGCGCCCGTCAACGGCGGCGATGTCGCCCGTGCGCAGCCAGCCCGAGTCGAACCTCTCCTCGCCCGAGTCGTCCTTGAAGTAGCGCGCCGCGATCCATGGGCCGCGCACCTCTATCTCCCCTGTCGAGTCGCCGTCCCAGGGCACCTCGGCTCCTGCGTCGTCGACCAGGCGCAGCTCCACCCACGGCAGCGGCCGGCCCTGCTTGGCGCGATCTTCCCAGTAGCCGTCCTCGCCGTCGCGCTCGGGCGGGCGCGAGAAGGTTGCGACTGGGCTCGTCTCGGTCATTCCCCACGCCTGGAAGATGTTCACCTGATGACGCGTGGCGAAGTCCTGCATCAGCGCCTTTGGCACCGCCGATCCGCCGCACGTCGCCTTCGTGAGCGAGGACAGATCGACCTCGGAGTGCGCGTCGGCGTAGCGCAGCAGGTCGGCGAAGATCGTCGGCACACAGCCCATCAGCGTCGGTCGCTCCGACTCGATCAAGCCGGCCAGCGCGTCGGCTGCGAGAAAGCGGTTCGGCAGAATCAAGTCGGCGCCCGCCAGCGCCGCGCCGTGCGGCAGCCCCCAGGCGTTGGCGTGGAACATTGGCACCACAGCCAGCACCCGGTCCGCGCGCGAGAGGCCGAGACCGTCCGCTATCAGGGTCCCCGTCGAGTGCAGGCTGATCGAGCGATGCGAGTAGAGCACGCCCTTCGGGTTGCCCGTCGTGCCGCTCGTGTAGCACAGCGCCGCCGCCTGGCGCTCGTCGAGCTCGGGGTAGTCGAACTCACCGGGACCAGCGTCAGCGAGCAGCTCCTCGTAGCGCAGAGCGTTGGGCAGATCGCCCGCGTCGCCGCCGCCCATGACCACGTAGTGAGACACGCCAGGCAGCTTCCGCGCGAGCGGCTCGAGCGTCGGTACCAGCGAGTCGTCCACGAAGATCAGCTTGTCTTCAGCGTGGTTGACGATGTAGATGAGCTGCTCCTCGAACAGGCGCACGTTGAGCGTGTGCAGCACTGCTCCGATGCATGGGATCGCAAAGTAGAGCTCGAAGTGACGCTGGTCGTTCCACGCAAAGGTGCCGACCCGATCTCCCTGCTCGACGCCCAGCAACCGCAGCGCCCGGGCCAGCCTGTCGATGCGCTCGAGCAGCTGCGCGTGGCTCGCTCGTTCGACGCTTCCCGGCTCGACCACGCTCACCACCTGTGCGTCGGGGCTGCAAGCGCGCATCCTGCGGCGGATGTGGTGCAGCGTGAGCGGGAAATCGTCCTGCATCAGCCCCTGCATCGATGCGCTCACCGCGTGCTCCCTCCTGAATTGCGGACCGCCAGCTCGCCCGTCTGCCGGCCGGCAGCCTCGCTCTCTGTCACTGCTCCGTAAGTGCCGCGCGTGCGCGCCGCGATGTCATCCCAGTCGAAGCGCAGCACGTGCTCCGAAGCCTCCGCGACGAGCCGCTCGCGCAGGGCCGAGTCGACGAGCAGACGCTCGATCATTACCCCCAGGTGGGCTGCGTCGCCCCCGTTGAAACGCAGCCCTACGCGCTCGCCGTGCGGCACGACCTCGCGCAGTCCGCCGGTGTCGGCGACGATGCACGGGCACCCCGACGCCATCGCCTCGAGCGCCACCAACCCGAAGGGCTCGTAGATCGACGGCACCACGCACAGGTCCGCGATGCGGTACAGCGAGTGCAGCACGTCGTCGCCGATCCAGCCCAGAAAGCTGCCATGCGCCGATAGGCCAAGGCCGTGCGCCTGGCGCTTCAGCTCCTCCTCGTGCGTGCCGCTCCCGGCGACCAGGAAGCGCACGCCGGCGACCTGCTCGATGACGCCCGGCAGCGCGTCGAGCGCCAGCTGGAACCCCTTCTCGTAAACGAGGCGCCCAACGAACAGCACGAGCTTCTCATCGGGGCGCGCGAACTCGAGCCGCAGCGCCTGAAGGTCGTCCACGGCGCGCATTTCCGTCGGATCGATGCCGTTGGGGATCACCGCGATGCGCCGCTCGGCGATGTCGAAGATGTCGGCGACGTGCCCGCGCATGTAGTAGGAGCACACGATCACCGCATCCGCCCTGTGGGCCATCCAGCGCTCGACCGCATGGATGTGCGACTGGGGGTGGTCCTGTACCCAGCCCTGGTGGCGACCGTGCTCGGTGGCGTGGACCGTAGTCACGTATGGCACGCCCAAGCGATCGGCAAGCGCCGCGGCGGCTCGCGCCACGAGCCAGTCGTGACCGTGGATCAGGTCGAAGTCCTCCTCCTCCGCGAGCGCGCTGCCAGCGCCCAGCATGTCCTCGTTCATCTGGTCCACCCACGCTACGAAGCGATCCAGATCGCGGGGCCAGCCGGGCTCCGGGACACGGTGCACGCGCACGCCGCCCACCTCTTCGACCGCGAGCAGGCCCTTTCTCGACGGCCCAGCGGGCGCCGCGCAGCGACCGATCGCGCGGGTGAGTACGTCGACGGACGTGCCCTGGCGCACCAGCGCCTCGGCCAGCTTGCGCACGTGGCGCGCGAGCCCTCCCTCGACGACGGGCGGGTACTCCCAGGAGACGAGCAGCACGCGCTTGCCCATGCTCAAGACCCTATCTCGCCGGCGCCGTGCGCGAGCGGCCCGCGCCGGATGCGTGCCGGCGACGCGTGGATACATTGGGACAGTGCCCGCGACCCCTCCGTCGGCGCCCGCGAGGGTGGTCTTCTTCTTCGGGGCCATGTCGCCCTACTCGTGGCTGGCAGCCGAGCGGATCAGCGAGCTCTTGCCCGACGCCCGCTGGCAGGCGCTGTTCCTGGGAGGGCTCTTCAAGGCCAACGGCAGGAGCTCATGGGGCTTGACCGAGGAGCGCGCTCGCGGGCTCGCCGACTGCGAAGCCCGCGCCTCCGCGCGCGGGCTCGGTGCCATCCGCTGGCCTGAGCGGTGGCCGACCAACGACCTGCACATCGCCCGGGCGCTGACCGCGGTGTCCTCCAAGAACGCGGACCCCCCACCGGCCGCGCCGGGCGAGCCGGGAGAGCCGGAGGGCGTAGCGGCAGGCGAGGTCCGGCTGAAGCGGCTTGCGCTCGCCGCCATGCGGCTCTCCTTCCTCGAGGGCGCAGACCTCGGCGAGCTCGAGGTCGTGCTCGAGGCCGGCAAGCGCGCGGGCGAGGATACCGAGGAGCTGCGCCAAGCGATCCAGCGCCAGAGCGTGAAGGACGCCCTGCGCGGCGCCAATGATGAAGCGCTCGCGCTGGGCGTCTTTGGGGTGCCCACCGTGGTCGTGGGCGAGCAGGCCTTCTGGGGCGATGATCGCCTCGAGGAGGCGTCCGAGGCCCAGCAGCGCCTCGATACGTAGGCTGCGCCGGTGCGATGGCTCGTCGATGGCATGAACGTGATCGGCACACGTGCCGACGACGAGTGGTGGAGAGACCGCCACGCGGCGATGGTCAAACTGGTGTACCTGCTCGAGCGCTGGGTCGCGGCAAGCGGCGAGGACGTCACCGTGGTTTTCGAGAAGCCGCCCTACCCGCGCATCACCTCGACCGTGATAGAGGTGGCGCACGCACCCCGTCCCCGACGTGACTCGGCTGACGACGAGATCATGCGCCTGTTGCACGCCGCAGCGGATCCCGCGAGGGTCCGCGTGGTGACCTCTGACAACTGGCTCGCCGACCGCGTGCACGCCGCCGGCGGCACGGTGCATGCCGCACGCGCGTTCCGCGAAACGCTCGAGGAGCATTGATGGCGGCGCTCACTCGCTATGCGCGCAGCGGCGAGGCCAGCATCGCCTACCAGGCGATCGGCGACGGCCCCCTCGACCTGCTCTTCCTGCCGGGCTGGATCTCGCAGGTGGAGCACCTGTGGGAGCTGCCCGCACTGCGCCGCTATCTGGAGCGCCTTGCCGCCTTCAGCCGCGTGATCGTGTTCGACCGGCGCGGCGGCGGCCTTTCCGACCGCGTGCTCGGCGAGTACTCGCTCGAGCAGGACGCCGAAGACGCGCTCGCGGTGCTCGATGCGGCGGGCAGCGAACGCACGGCGCTGCTCACCTACTCGCTGGGCGGGCCAGCGGGCGTGCTGCTCGCCGCCGAGCATCCCGACCGCGTGGGCGCGTTGATCATGTATGCCTCGGTGGCGCGCACCTCGTGGGCACCGGACTACGACTGGGCGCTACGCAGCGATGAGCGCATCGAGGCAGCCGAGCGCGGCGTGGCCATCTGGGGCGAGCCCGACAACCCCGCGCTCGCGCAGTTCGCGCCCTCGATGGCAGACGACCCTGCCCTTGCGGCATGGTTCGCGCGCCTGCAGCGGCTCGCCGCGAGCCCCGGCGAGGCACGGGCGATGGCCAGAGCGGCAGTCGACCTCGACGTGCGCGAGCACCTGTCCCGCATCAGCGTGCCGACGCTGATCATGCACCGCCGCGGAGAGCTCGTGTGGGACCTGCGCCACTCTCGCTATCTGGCCGAGCACATATCGGGGGCTCGCTACGTCGAGCTCGAGGGCAACGATTCGTTTCCGTTCATGGGCGACATGGACGCGATCCTCGAGGAGATCGAGGAGTTCCTCACCGGAGCTCGCAGCCGCGGCCGCCTCGCGAGAGCGCTTCTGACGGTCATGTTCACGGACATCGTCGACTCCACCGCGCGTGCCGCAGAGGTCGGCGACGGCCGTTGGCGCGATCTGCTCGCGCGCCACGACGACACAATCCGCAAGGAGCTCGTCCGCTTCGGGGGTCGCGCGGTCAAGACCGTGGGCGACGGTTTTCTCGCGACCTTCGAGGGCCCGCCTTCGCGCGCGCTGCGGTGCGCGCTTGCGATCACCTCCGAAGCCCGTGAGCTCGGCGTCGAGGTCCGGATCGGCATGCACACGGGCGAGTGCGAGCTGATCGGCGAGGACGTCGGCGGCATGGCCGTCCATCTCGCCTCACGCGTCGGCGGCCTCGCCGGTCCCGGCGAGGTTCTGGTGTCGGGAACGGTCTTCGGCACCGTCGTCGGCGGTCCGTTCACGTTCGAGGACCGAGGCCTGCACGAGCTCAAGGGCGTTCCCGGACGCTGGCCGCTGTTCCTGCTCGGCGCGTGAGCCACGCCGGAAAAGCGCGTGAGGCGTTCGTGTGCCGGGCGCTTCCAAGGCGCACTCGGCGAGGCGGCGCAGCGACTACGATCGTGCCGTGAAGATCCGCGCCGCCGTGCTCGAGCAGTTCGGCGAGCCGCTCGTCGTGCAGGAGCTCGAGCTCGCCGGACCGCGAGCCGGGGAGGTGCTGGTGCGGCTGAGCGCTTGCGGGGTTTGCCACACCGACATGTACACCGCCTCGGGTGCCGACCCCTCGGGCTACGCTCCCACGGTACTCGGGCACGAGGGCGCGGGCCTCGTGGAGGCGATCGGCGAGGGCGTGCGCTCACTGGCTCCAGGCGACCACGTCGTGACCCTGTTCTCGCCGCAGTGCCGCGAGTGCATTCACTGCCTGAGCCCGCGCACGAACCTCTGCCTCGCGATCCGCGAGCAGCAGAACCAGGGCCATCTGCCCGACGGCACCACGCGGCTCTCGCGCGATGGCGAGCCGATCCGCCACTTCATGGGCACCTCGACGTTCGCCGAGTACACGGTCATGCCCGAGATCGCGCTCGCGAAGGTCGACGCCGAGGCTTCGCTCGAGGCGGCGTGCGTGTTTGCCTGCGGGCTCTCGACCGGGCTCGGCGCTGCCATGTTCACGGCCCAGGTCCAGAGCGCCAGCACCTGTGTCGTCTTCGGGGCCGGCCTCGTCGGCCTCGGCGCGGTGGCGGGATGCCGTCTTCGGGGCGCCGAGCGCATCATCAGCGTCGACCTCTCCGAGGAGCGGCTCGCGCTCGCTCGCGGCCAGGGCGCAACCGACTGCTGGCGCGCCGACGGTCACGTCGTCGAGCGCCTGCTCGATGAGACCGGCGGCCTCGGCGCCGACTACACCTTCGAGGCGACGGGCCTCGTCGCGGTGATGCGCGAAGCGGTGGAAGCAGCGCGGATGGGTTGGGGCCTGTGCACGATCGTAGGCGTCGCAGGCAAGGGCGAGACGCTCGAGGTCGTGCCGCGCCTGCTGATCACTGGCCGGCGAATCTGCGGCTCGTCCTTCGGCGGCGTCAAGGGGCGCGACCAGGTGCCCGAGCTCGTGCAGCTCTACCTGGGGGGCGAGATCGACGTCGCGCCGCTGATCTCACACCGCATGGGACTCGAGGACGTCAACCGCGCATTCGAGCTCATGCATGCTCAGGACGGCATTCGCTCCGTGCTGGTTATGGGCAGTTGATGCGCACCGCTGGTATGGTCGGCGCATGGATCAGCTCGGCCCGTCCGCGCCCGCGCTCGAGCTGGCTGCAGCGCTGCAGCGCCGCGAGCTTTCGGCCGTAGAGCTGCTCGACGCCTGCCTCGAACGCGTCGATGAGCTCAACGGCGAGCTGGCTGCTGTCGTGTGGCGTAACGACGAGGACGCGCGCGCGGTGGCGGCCGAGGCCGACCGCCGATTGGCCGCCGGCGAGCAGGCGCCGTTCCTCGGCGTGCCTCTGCCGATCAAGGACCTGACGCCCGTGGAGGGCTGGCCGGTGAGCTATGGCTCCAACGGGGCGCCCCCGGGGCCCAGCCCGGAGAGCGAGCTGGTCGTGACGGCGCTTGAGCGCGCCGGATTCGTTCTCTGCGCGCGCACGAACACGCCCGAGTTCGGGCTCATAACCGTCGCCGAGAACACGCGCTACGGGATCACGCGCAACCCTTGGGATCATGCCCGCTCGCCGGGTGGCTCGAGCGGCGGCGCGGCGGCGGCCGTAGCCGCCGGCATGTTCCCGCTCGCCCACGCTAACGACGGCGGCGGCTCGATCCGCATCCCCGCCTCCTACTGCGGCCTGGTCGGCCTGAAGCCTAGCCGCGGCCGCGTCCCGCGTCTGGCGCAGGGCTGGCTAGGCGCAGTGGTAGAGGGCGTGCTCACGCGCACCGTCGCCGACTCGGCCGTCGTGCTCGACGCGATCTCGTGGATCGACCCGCAAGCCTGGTACAACGCCCCCGCGCCGGATCGCCCGTTCGCCGAGCACACGCGCACGCCGCCGCCGCGGTTGCGCGTCGGCCTGATGGCCGAGGCGCCGCTCGGGATCCCCACCGACGCGCACTGCAGCGCCGCCGCGCGCGCTGCCGCCGTCGCGCTGGAGTCGCTCGGCCACACGGTCGAGGAGGTGCAGGTGCCGACCGTGTCGGAGGAGCTGATCGCGCCATTCATCGTCCTGACCCAGGGCGGCCTCGCCGACTACGACGGAGTCGATTGGACGGCCGTCGAGCCGCATATCGCCTACCAGCGCCAGCAGAGCGGCGAGGTGTCGGCATACGAGTACGCGCTCGCCGCGCACGGACTCGAGCGCATCAGCCGCCAGGAGACCGCCCGCTGGGGCAGGGACTTCGACGTGCTCCTAACGCCGACGTGCGCGGGCCTGCCGCCTGCGGCCGGCAAGATCCTCGAAGCCGCCCACGCCGCACCCGAGGCGCCCGTGCCAGAGGTCGTGGCCAGCGTGTCGTTCACGGCCTTCGGCAACGTCACCGGCCTGCCCGCGGTCAGCCTTCCGCTGCATAGCACCGAGGAGGAGCTTCCCGTCGGCGTGCAGCTCGTCGCAGGCCCCTGGCAGGAGGGGCTCCTGATTGCAGTGGCCGCGCAGCTGGAGAGCGCCCTACCGTGGGCCGACCGGCGTCCCGCGACGCGCGAGATCGCCTGAGCAGCAGAGCTCTTTCTCGCACATGGCCTACGAGCAGATCGCAACGGAGGTCGTCGATCGCATCCTGACGATCACGCTGAACCGCCCCGAGCGCTTGAATGCCTGGACCGCGACTATGTGCCGCGAGCTGATGGCGGCCTTCGATGAAGCCGACGCCGACGATGGAATCGGCGCGGTCATCGTCACCGGCGCCGGCCGCGGGTTCTGCGCCGGC
>Ga0070712_100001698_pt1 | contig 13496 bp, 12 predicted proteins | sample LARL81metaG_FD_71396 | JGI IMG/M metagenome (GOLD analysis project Ga0070712, IMG submission 71396) | Corn, switchgrass and miscanthus rhizosphere microbial communities from Kellogg Biological Station, Michigan, USA - LAR L8-1 metaG | ecosystem: Host-associated > Plants > Roots > Rhizosphere ...
CTAGCGGTAGGTCCGCAGGCCATCCGTCGACAGCGACGTAACGGAAGCCGTGAAAAGTGAAATGGGGCTCAAAAACTTCGACTCCTCCCCCCTTCGTCGTGTATTGATCGGTCGCCTTCGCGGCTCTCAAATTGGCGGTGTAGAAATTTCCAGCACTATCAAGCACCTCTGCATGGCGCAGCGTGATCCTTGTACCGGCGGGCGCGTTTACCTGCATGCGAACCCATCCGACCATGTTTTGTCCCATGTCGAGCACAGTATCTCCGCCCGGAGTCTTGATTACTTTGATCGGCTTGATCTCTTCGATGGCGCGCACGGGCGGTCCGGCGGGCGCGATCAGCTTGGACTTAGGCGCATCCACCACCGTCACGCCAGACCAATCTTTTTCGTCGTATGCGCCTTCGCTCCATCCCGCTCGCTCGAGTCTGGCATCATAGGTCTCACCGTTGTAAATGTCGGAACTGAGAATCGGTCCCGTCGCGGCTTTCCAGCTTTCATCACTGACCACAATCTGTTGTGAACCGTCTTTATAAGTAATGATGAGCTGCGCCAGCAGGGCGACCCGGGTGCCGTAAGAATTCCGATTGTGGTTCCACGCCATATTTCCGCGGAACCATCCATCCCCCAGAGTCGCGCCAATCGCATTACGCCCAGACTTCAGCCACTCGCCGACGTCGTACGTCTGATACTGATAGCGGAAGTCATAAGCCGTCCATCCCGGCGTGAAGTACTGATTCCCCACGCGCTTGCCATTGATCTGCATCTCGTACAAGCCCATTGCTGAAACGTACAGCCGCGCCTGCTCGACGTTCTTTTTAACTTCAAACGCTCGCCGAAGCATCGGAGACGGATTCGAGATTGCTGGATCTTCCTTGAGGTTTGGCGTAACCCACTTGGCCTTCCAGTCCGCCGACGAGAGCAGTCCCATTTCCCAGTACGCCGGTTCGCTCCATCCGGAATCGCGCCCATGATTGTCCCAGACTTCCACCTGCCAGTAGTAACGCTTTGCGCTCGCAAGCGCCGGGCCTTCGTACGCAACCTGTATCGATGCGTCAGAGCTTTTTTTCCCCGAATCCCAAATCAGCTTCTTCTTGGAGAAATCTGCGATCGACGATGCAACGCGCAATTCGTATGTGGTCTGCAACGTTCCGCGATCAGAACTAACAAGTTCCCAACTCACCCGCGGATTCATCACATCAATGCCAACAGGATTCGTCGTGTACTCGCACCGCAAATTTGTGACGGACAAAGGCGTTGCCGCAAAGCCGACCGATACACAACCCAAGGTGACAAGCAAACGAGCCAAGAACCTCTGGAGCATGAGACCCTCCGGATCAATGAAGCGATTCTCAAGAACGTGGCATCATTTCACATCCGCGCGATGAATGAAACTGCGCGTCGATTTCCCTGTGGTCCTCTGTGTCCTCTGTGGTGGGTGCTTTGCTTTTTCGTTCTAGAAGTGGCCGCGAATGACAGGCAGGACAGGCAGTCCGGGCGGCCGCCCTATACACGATGCGTACTGCCCGTGCGGTGCGGTCGTCACAGGCTTCCGCTCGATGAGTGGCGCCTGGATGGATCACCTCTGGCTGGTGTGCTCCGAACTGCACCACGAACGCTAAGCGCACTGCGCAGTTGATTCACGGTCAGCAGAGGCAGCCGTGACTGGGCGCCGCTCGGTCGCGCGCTCGCCTCTTCGGATCAAAACTATTGCGCCAAGAATCGCGACAGAAGCCAGCAGCACACGCGCAGTTAGCGATTCTCCGGCCAACAGCCACCCTAACAGTACTGCCACGACAGGGTTCGCGTAAGTGTGAGTCGCGACCAGCGTTGGCGGACAGCGCTGCAGCAACCACATGTAGGCAGTAAACGCCACAATCGATCCGAAGAAAATCAGGAAGGCTAATCCAAGAATTGATTTGAGAGAGATAGCTGCCCACTGCAGGCCGTGAAACTCACCGGTTAATCCAGCGGCAGTAAGCAGCATCACCGCGCCGCAAACCAGAGGCACCGCCGTCCGGGCCAACGCATCGGTGGGCAGTTTTAGTTTTGGAGAGATCACCACGCCTGCCGCCCACGACAACGATCCAAGCAACACGGCGAGCATTCCGATGAGGCTGGTATCTTTCGACGACAATTCTGCACCAGTCAGGATTGACACGCCCACCACGCCAACAGCCAGGCCCAAAGCGCTCAGCCGGCTGATCTTCTGCTGGCCGCTCATCCATGCGAGCACCAGAATGAACATCGGTTCCGTCGCGATCAGCAAGGCTGCCAGGCCGGACGCAACGTGCTGCTCGGCCCAGTGCAAAGAGCCGTGGCCTATGAGGAAGAAGAGCGCGCCCACCACGATGCCAGCTGTCCAGTGCTCACGGCGCGGTCGGTATCCGCGAGCGCACGCGAACGCCAGCAACATGCCACCTGCAATCGTGTGGCGAATGCCCGCCGTCACGAGCGGTGGAATGGTCTCGACCGCGTATCGGATCGCCAGGTACGTCGAGCCCCACACCAGATAGATGGCGATGAATGCAAGCGCCACCTTGATGGACTCGCTACGCTTCTGGTTCGCCGAATTTTCCCTGGCCACCATCACAGGTCTACCTCCTATGTTTACCATCTTCACTTTCGCGTGTTGTCGGCTTCGGGTAAGAGCCAGCATCTGCGACGGATGATCGCGAACCATTTCCTAACCTCCAAAAATCTGTTTAAAGGTTAGATCGAATGGTAGACTTATTGAACTAACTTGTCAATACGGTTTTACTGGTTAGATAATAGGGGAAGGATTGGAGGATGAAATCTACACAGAACATATAAAGCGGAGGAGGGCTCCACGGTTCGAACTCATGGGCGGAGCAGTGTCTCTCGACTTCGTCAACACGCTAGATGACCGTTTCGCAAACGAACCCAAGGAACTACTGAAGAGCTACATCGATCTGGCACGCTTTGGCGAGGATACAGGGATTTTGACCGACGCGCAGGTGGATCGTCTCTTTCCATGGAGCATCGAGTACAAAGAAGAAGCAGAACATGTACTGAAGTCGGCGATTGAATTGCGCGAGGCGATCAGCGAAGTTTTTTATGCAATCGTGCGAGGGAAGCCGGTGCCTGCCTCGCCGCTGGCCACGTTGAACGCTCACATGCAGGAGGCGGCAAAACACCTGAAGTTGGTTCCCGGCAAAGGACGCTTTGAATGGAAGTTCAACTCAGGAATCGACGATCCCTATGCGCCGATATGGCCAATTGCGCGGGACGCGGCAGAGTTGCTCGCGTCGGACCGGCTAGAGTTCGTGCGCGCTTGTGCGTCGAAGACCTGCGAATGGCTTTTCCTCGACGAAAGCAAGAACCATCGGCGGCGCTGGTGTGACATGACGAAGTGCGGAAATCGCGCCAAGGCCAAGCGGTTTTACGTGCGGCAGAAGAAGGAAGGGAACTAGAGATAGTCTTGCATCCTTCAGGGAGACCTCATTGAGTGTAGATGAACATTCACCGTACCGACACCGTTTTCTCAGCAGTACGAAAAGACTCCTCCATCCTTTCTGTGCTCGCACATCCACATCACCACTACTCTCACGCCGTTGCGGGTTTTGTCTGCTGCTGGACTGATGCCCATTTTGCGTGCTCTTGCGAGACAAGCGATTCAATTCTCTCCGCCAACAAGGCGTGCGGGTCTGGTGTGCCCGCATAGGGGGCGGCTTTGCCCAGGTATACGTATTTTTCGTGTTTGAGCGATTCGCAGGTAGAGCGGTAGGCGATCCAGTTTTGCTGGTACTGATTCAGGTGCAGCATCCCTTCGAGGATGGTGATCAGGACTCCAAGGCCGCCGGTCAACCAAGTTGTCCAAGTCATTTCGGGCCGATGAGCGGCGGAGAGCAACGGAATCAGGGCGGCGGCCAATATCTCAATCATCTTGATCCGCTTGAAGTAGCGCTGGTTCGTCATGCTTTTGCGGTCGTACCAAGCAATCTGGTCTTCGAGACGCTCCATGATCGGATCTATCGTAGTTGTATTCGTCGCTTGAGTCGCCATGGCTGGCGATTCTAACTCTCCGCCTACAGATTCCATCCAATAAATTTCGAGGAAATAATCCCCAGGGGCAGGCACCCACAATTGGAATGGGGATTCATATCGCCGCGGGTTACACTGACTCATTTCGTTCGGCATGATCGCACCTAGCGAGGACAAGCATGAAGCTGCTCACCAAGATCAACCTGATTTTGATCTGCCTGTTTGCGATTGCCGGATTCGTGATCTGCGCAATCGCCTACCGGTTTTTGATCGAAAATGCGCGCCGCGAAGTCATGAATGAGGCCGAGTTGATGATGGCAAGTGCGCAGTCGGTTCGCGACTACACGGCCCAAAACTTGCGCCCATTGCTCGAGCAGAATCCGCAACACAAGACCAAATTCATCGCGGAGTCCGTACCGGCCGTCGGCGCTATCGATACATCTAATCGCCTGAGGCAGAAATATCCGGACTATTCGTATCGCGAGGCAACGCTGAACCCAACGAATCCGGAACATCGCGCGACCGATTGGGAAGCGGACGTTATTCGTTATTTCCGAGACCATCCTGGGCTAAAGACATTCTCGGGCGATCGCGATACGCCCACCGGGCCTTCGATATTTCTGGCGTCTCCGTTGCAAGCAACCGTGGAGTGCATGGAGTGCCATAGCCGTCCAGCAACAGCGCCCGCCGCGATGATCGCGACATACGGATCGGACCGAGGATTTGGATGGAAAGTAGGTTCCGTCATAGCCGCGCAGATTGTTTCCGTGCCAACCTCAGTGCCGATCGGCATTGCGAAACGCGGTTTTCGCGTGCTTCTCACTTACCTGATTGTTGTTCTGATACTGACGATCGCGGCACTCGACTTGGGAATTTATTTCATCGTGATCCGGCCATTGCGCCTGGTGTCGGAGGCGGCGGATCGTGCCAGCAAAGGACAAGTCGGCTCAGATCCTTTGCCAGTGAACAGCGACGATGAGATCGGAATGATGACAGCGTCCTTCAATCGAATGCAGGTCAGCCTCGCGAAGGCACTCAAGCTTCTGGGATGAGCATGGATGTAGAAGCCGAGGGCTATCCTGACTTGAGAGAGAAGTGGACTGTGATCTGCGTCTGAACCGCAACCGCTTCGCCGTTCAACATGTAGGGCCGGTATTGCCATTGTTTGACGGCATCGATCGCCGCGGGAATCAACATTGGATGTCCGCTAGCGGCCCTCAGATTCTCGACTGCCCCCGCCTTCGAGATCTGTGCATCGAGAACAACTTCGCCCTGAATGCGAGCCTTCCGAGCCAGCTCCGGATAAGAAGGAACAACTTCTTTGACTAAGAGTGAGTGCGCAGCCTCAGGCGACAAATGGGCGATTGGGTTCCTCGCTCCGCCTACCGAGCCTAAGTTTTCCTCTGGGGCAGGCTTGGCAGTGCTGCCGGGCTGAACTGAAGGTTCGGCGCTCTTGGGGGCTTCAATTGGGGTTGATTGAGTCGATGGCGGTTGGCGATCTGAAGCGGAATTCGAGCTCGCAGACGGTGCGAGCGTTCGGCGAATGAGGACGAAGGCGAACGCAAGCACAACGACCGCCACAATAGCGATGGCGTATGGCTTTATTGAGCGCGATTGGGTCGGCGCTGGTCGTGCCGTTTTGGGCGGTTCCGGAACGTCTTGACGTGCAGGAGTATCCGCGCTGCGCGGAAATGCTACTGCGTTGATCGGAGCGGGAACGGCGACGCGCGCAGATCGCAGTCTCGAAAGGAATTTCGCGCGTTGGGCGGGCGATTCAATCTCATCGGCCAGCTTTAAATACAACTCGTCCTCAGATTGGCAAGCAGTCGACGCGCGTCTTACCATCACCTCTGCTATCGGCCCGATCTCCAGCGCCAATTCTTGAGTAACTTTCTGCAGCATCGCAGCATTGAAATGTAATCCGCTGTCCAAAGACGCAGCAGCTGCTGTTTGTCCTGATGGTCTTTGGGCGGCCGATTTAACTTCTCCGGAGCTACCGAGCGATCGTCGCAGGGATTCGATAAATAGTTGAACGTCAGACTTCCACCGGGCGTGGGTTAACTCAACTGCATTGCGGAAAGCCAAGTCTTTGACCGACTCGGGTAATTGCTCAGCGCGAGGCATCTTTGCGCCGCGCACCAGGACCGGAACCACAGGTATGTCGCGCCGCAAAGCGGAGGCGACTTCTTCGCGAACAAAGTCATTGGGATCTTCCAGCCGGAGCCGCCCGGTTTCATCCTTGGCCGTGGCCCAGGACGGGCCCATGATTACCAGCAAGACGCCGCAGCCAGCTACACTCTCTTCGATGGCCTTGCGGAAGTCCCGGCCAGCTTCAATGCCAGCGACATCCATGAAGACCATCTGTTCGCCGAAATGCGATACGAGGTCGTCGAAGAGGCGACCGGCTTCGCCCTCGGAATCACTTCGGCGATAGCTGACGAAAATAGCGCGCAATCTTGAGCCTCCTGAGTAGCCAGGATTCCCCGAATTATGGCTCTAGGTAGATCCGCAAAGAATGGCACCAGTTTACTACCATGGCAATAGCGCAAGGCCCGTTTTTAGTCGTTTTCTATTATTGCCGCCCATTAACGATCACCAGTAACGTTCCATGCACTCAAGGCGACTGTTGGAGAACTGGTTATGCCGATACAGACCGAACCGATTGGCAGCATCCCACGAAGTGCAGAATTGCTGGCCGCAATGCAGGCTTATGACGCCGGCAAGCTGTCTGCAGAAGACTTTCATGCGGCACAGGAAGTTGCGCTCAAGGACACGATTCGACGGATGGAAGAAACTGGATCGACCGTGATAACGGATGGCGAACAAACAAAGCCGAGCTTTGCTACTTATCCGTTGATGGGACTGAGTCTTGCTTCTGACGGGGTCACGATTCCTTTTGCTGATGGACATACGCGGCAGTTGCCGCGCCTTACCGAAGGCCCTTTTCGCTATGGGATTCATGCCGTGTCGTATCTGAAGGAAGCGCAACGGCACACCAACCGTCCCGTCAAGCAGGCCGTGATTTCCGCGTCGGCCCTCAGCTTGTTGTATCCCCAAGGCGGAATACCGAACTATCCGCGCGACCAGTTTATGGAAGACCTGGTGGCAGCCGCGCAACAGGACATTCGCGGCTGTCTGGATGCGAATGCTGCCTGTGTCCAAATCGACTTCACCGAAGGCCGATTGTCGCTGAAACTCGATCCTTCCGGCGGATTGCTGAACTCGTTTGTGGAACTCAACAATCGCGTGCTCAGCGGCTTTAGCGAGTCCGAACGCAGGAAGATTGGAGTGCACACCTGTCCGGGCGGAGATCGGGATTCCACGCACAGTGCCGACGTTGACTATGCGGGTCTGTTGCCGACTCTCTTCACTCTGAATATCGGGCGTTTTTATGTTCAGCTGGCCAGCGAGCGTGATCGTAAAAAGGTGCTGAAAACCATTCGGGATTTGATTAAGCCCGGCCAAATCGTGTTCGTTGGAGTGACCGACCCGATTAATCCCAGCGTTGAGAGTGCGGACACGGTCCGCGACCGAGTGCTGGAGGCAGCGAAGTTCATTCCGCTCGAATCCCTGGGAACGACCGACGACTGCGGCTTCTCACCGTTTGCCGACGACACATCAACCTCGCGGGAGACGGCATTCGCCAAGATCGCAAGCCGGGTTCAGGGCACGGCAATGGCTGAGAAAACTCTGCGAGTCGCCGCGTAGAGGCCGCATGGTTCGAGTAAGTCGACGCCACCCGGGGCCAAGGCCCTTTTCTCCGTCGCTCTGAACGCGGCCTGAAGGGCCGCTCTTCCACGATACTCCCACGATCCATTGAGAAATGCTTCTGATGTGCGAGAATCTCTGCATTCCAAGACCCGCGGGGGACTCGTGCGACTTTACAAAGCAGTTGCTGCTGCTTTTTTCCTAAGCGTTTCCGCCATCGGTCAGAACGTAGTTCACTACACGACCACGAATGCGAACGTGAAATATCTTTTCGCTACGGCGGAGCCTGTGTTGCATTTGAAGGCGGGAGACATTCTCGATACGAACACGCTCGATTGTTTTGGAAACGGACTGAAGAAGCCCGGCGACACGCTCGACATGGCAAAGGGCGACAATCCTCTGGCGGGGCCGTTCTACATCGATGGCGCCGAGCCGGGCGACACGCTGGCCGTGAAGATTCTCGACCTGCAGGTCGATGGCGAGTACGGAGTTGGCGCATTTTCGCCCGGGTTTGGATCGATCAATTCGTCGAAGTACACGCCTGTGCTGGAGAAGTCGCCATGGCAGGAGAAGGTGTGGTTCTATCACATCGATCATGCGGCGAACACGGCAACGTTCAAGGCGCTGGATTCTGATTTCTCGGTCGCGATTCCAATGCGTCCGTTTTTTGGTTGTATCGGTGTGGCTCCAGCGAGTGGAGAGGCGCGGAGTTCGATTGTCCCGGCAGAGTTTGGCGGGAACATGGATTCACCGCAAGCCTCGGTGGGAAATACGGTCTATTTTCCGGTGAACGTGAAAGGCGGACTCTTGTATCTAGGCGATGGGCACGCGGCAATGGGGGACGGTGAAGCCGCGGGATCGGCAGTCGAGGTGCCGCTGAAGGCCCGGGTCCAGGTGAGCGTCATCAAAGGACGGACAATCGACTGGCCACAGTTTGAAAATGATCAGGCGATTATGACGGTGGGAGCATATCGTCCGGCAGACGATGCGGTGCGGATCGCCTTGACGGAGCTGGTCAAGTGGATTCATCGCGACTACGGATTGTCGGAGATGGATGCGTACGAGTTGCTATCCAAAGTCGCCAAGCTGCATTTCAACGAGATGGTGGACCCGAATTACGTAGTAGTGGCGTCGATCGAGAAGAAGTATTTGCCGAAGAAGAAGTAACTCTTCGAATCTCAGCGACCGGTAGGCAGCCGTTGACGGAAGTTGCCGAGGGACAGATTGTCTATCTGCAGCTCAATGCTACGGCGTCCCGTTTGCTCCGGATTGCTGAGCGTTAGAGGAGTTCCGGGGCAGACTCCGGGACTGACCGCTCGGACAGCAAACGAGTCCCAATCCGACAGATTAATGTCGAACTGAACAACGGGGCTGATACCCATCTCCGCGGGTTCAGGAGACCCTTGCACAAATGCGTGCAGAAATACCCCATCTGACCCTGAAGTCTCGGCGCCGTCGAGTGGGCAAGTGCTAGCTGTGCTTTGAGAGGTCACGAGAAGGAAAGCCGGTCTGCGAAGAGGGGCCAAGCAGCGGATCCCCCGGGAGTATTGAAGTTCAGTCGTGCAAATTCCAACCTCGGGCAGGCTGAATTTTCCGCTTGGCACCACGAACCGCTGTCGATTTCGGTCTCGATAGAGAGTGAAGGCCAGAAGCAGATGCGCAGTGACCGGTTCAGAGTTGAGTTGATTGAAAATATCCTGCTTGATCTGAAAAAACAAGTTAGCCGTCTGCTGTTCGGGAAATAGCCACTGCGAATCTGTTTTCCACCCTGAGTCCCAATGGAATCCCTTGGCGTTTGTTATCGTTACGATCATCCCGTCCAGTCTCAGAAACGACTCGTTAGGAATACCTGAAACGCTCAGCGGAAGCTGGATTGAAACCTCCTCATCGTAGATGGGGGCGAACGCGCCTCCGTGCGTGTCTGTCCGAATAAGGCCAAGTTCTGTTGGCGGGTTGCCACTTGAAATTGGATATTCACGCAAAATCGATGTCCGATCTGGTGGAGTCGCTCGTGAACTGGCTACCGAGATCAGAGTGAGCAGGGCGCAGATTCCCACAACCATCCATCGCGAAAGGGCTGTCTTTCGGCGTGAATACTGCAGGAAGATTATGGCTACTGCGACTCCGATCACAAGAAGTCCCCACCATAAGTCGACGTCTCCGGAGGAGTTTGACTTTCGGATGATTGACGAGAGAGCAGAAGTGCCGATCACATCGAGCACAATAAATAGCACCGCCAAAAGCATCTGGGCGATGTTGCTCGTCACGGTGGCCAACGCAGCCATCCAGAGGAACAGGACAAGAATCCAGAACAACTGGATCCAAAGCAGGCCAACGATGAAGTGGGTGGGGTGCAAGCCCGCGTGGGCGAGAAGAAATGCGCCTGCCAGAAGGAGCGGAAGATCGATGAAAGCCAGAACGAAGAGTGCCTTGGCGGCGACCAGTTGTTTCCAATCGTAGGGCCGGGTAACCCAGAACTGGCGGTCGCCAACGAGGGATTCTCCCTGCACAACGCGAACGATCAGGAGAATCCACGACAGCGGGAGCAGCACGTCAACGAGACTCGGCAGCATTTCTGCGCTGAGGAATACCGCAAGAGTCCCCGTCGCCTTGGCTCCGGCAGGTTGACTCCAACTGCGGATGTCGAGCCAGGCAAAGGCGACGAGCAGTGCGAGCGAGGCGGCGATCTCGGGCCAGTGGTGGTGGAGATCTTTGCGGAAAATATTCCAGATCTGATTCATCGGATCCTCTCCTTAATCCGAATTGCGGCCGGATTTTGCCATCACCAGAAAAATCGAACGTAAAGACATGGGGGAAAAGGTCATGTTCCGTGGTTCGCCAAAGGTTGCGCGAACCTCGGCTGGAGTACGTTCGCTGTCGAAGTTGCAATGAGTGAATTGCACCACAGCCGCGGCGGTGCAAAGCTGCAGCCAACTGTTCGGGGGCTCTTGGGGCAGAATCGGTGGCGAATCGAAAGTCAGTTCGACCTCGCGGAAGCGGTTCGCCAGGCTCGTGAGTTCCTCTTCGAATCGGACCTTGCCTTCTTCGAGATAAGCCACATGGCTGGCGAAGGTTTCGATCTCCGCGAGATCATGCGAAGAGATGAAGATCGTGGATTCTTCGGCGCGGTCGAGGAGGCCTTGAATGAGTTCATCGCGAACGAGAGGATCCAGTCCAGTGAAAGGCTCGTCAAGCACGATGAGCTTCGGATGATATGCGAGAGAACTCGCCAGAGCGGCTTTCATCCGCATTCCACGAGAGAGGTGGCGGATCTTGCGGTCGCAGGGAAGGTTGAATTGTTTCAGTAACTCGGACTCCAGCTTCTTGTCCCATGCGGGATAGAAGGGACGCAAGAAGTCGAGAAGTGCGCTGATGGTCATCCACTCGGGTATCTGCTGGTTTTCGGAAACATATCCAATCGTCTCGAAATAGCGTCCCCGGACCCGAGAGGATTCGACGCCGAGCACTTCGGCGCGGCCTTCGGTTGCACGGATAATGTTCATCAGGATTTTGATAGCCGTGGTCTTCCCTGCACCATTTGGGCCCACAAGGGCGTAAACAGCGCCCTGGGGAACATTCAAGTTCAGTCCCTTGAGCGCATCGACACGGTGAAACTTCTTGACGAGGGCTTCAATCTGGATTGCGCTGTTCATTTCTTGACGCGTCCTCCTCGCGCTGTTTCGGGATTCGCGCTCAGCCGGCGCCAGTGGCTCGACACCGAGTCAAGGATGTCTTCGATCTCCATGCCGAGCTTCTTGGCCTCCACAACGAGCTGTTCGACCTCAGGGCCAAGTAATTGGCTACGCTCCGCATTCGTGGACTCTGGCAGAGAAGCCACGACGGTGCCGATCCCAGGCAGCGTCTCCAATAAGCCAGCAGCAATCAGGGCCGTGACCACCTTGTGCGCCGTATTGGGATTGACTTTGAGTTCTCTGCTGAGCACGCGAACGGAAGGGAAGGGGTCGCCTTGGCGAAGATCGCCGGAAATAATCGCCTTCTTGGCCGCGTAGATTACCTGTTCGTAGATGGAGACTCCCGGGCGGAAGTCGACACGAAACGGAATCATCGGTGTGTACTATTACACGTAGTACAGCATTGGGCAAGAAGAATTCGATGTTCTCGCCCTGGCTCGAACTAGATGGCTCTTCAGGGAATCCGGACAGCAGGAGGTTGCTACCCACTAAAGCAAAATCCCGGGGTGCCTACAGCGAGGGCCGAATTATCCGGGGGGAGCCGGCGGCGCATCCTAGTCTCGCTGGTCCGATCGCTAATTCTCCACGGAGCCACAAAAGGGCCTTATGTCTCGCAGTGTGTGTTCGCTCGCGATTGCAGCGATCTGCGCCGGGGCAATTCTGTCATCTGGTCAGGTCCACTCGTCAACTGCACAAACCCCGTCGGCACAACTGAGCACGCCTGCCGCTTACGTATACGTAACAACCAATGGAACAGGGCAAATCGATGGATTCGTTGCCTCGTCGAATGGAGCTCTCAGTTCGATCTCGGGATCGCCGTTCCATTATTCCGCGAACTACATGGCGGTCAGCGGCCGAACTCTCTTCGGAGTTAAGGGCGGTAACGGAGTCGACGCCGGTCAGGTGATCGAATCGTTTCTGATCAGATCGAATGGAGCATTGATCTTCCGAGCTGGAGAGAAGGTGACAGACTCGTTCGGCGGTGTGATTAGCATCTATACCGACCGCACGGGATCGTCGCTCTACGCCGATTACCTCATCACGAACAACGATTATCTCTCATATAGCATTACACCCTCGAACGGAACGCTCACCTATGTGGGCATGCTGGAGGAAGGACCTGCGCAGGGCAGTCCGCTCAGCTTTGTTGGAAGCAATCAGTTCGGATATTCGTCGGCTTGCTATCACTACATGCCTCAGATTTATGGTCTGGAGCGGGGAAGCAACGGAAGCCTGTCATCTCTGAGCATCAGTCCGGAACTGCCGGCCGAAAAGTCAGGCGGATTTTATTGTCCGTGGCTCGCGGCCGTGGATTCGACGAATCACGTGGCGGTTGCGATGCAGCCTCTGAACAATGACTGGGCTGCGGACGGCCCCTGGCAGATTGCAACCTATACGGCCGACACTGCGGGGAACCTGACGACATCGAGCACCAACTCGAACATGCCTACCGTGAGTGTGGGCACTGTGGTCGATTACAAGACTTCTCCGTCGGGGCGGATTTTGGCGGTGGCCGGCACGGCGGGGCTTCAATTGTTCGGGTTCAATGGCGGGAATCCAGTCACCAGCCTGACGGGACCGGTGATCAGCGCACCGATCGACCAGATATGCTGGGACCACGCAAATCACATCTACGCGATTAGCCGGAGCTTGGGCCGCTTGTATGTGTTCACCGTGACCGCAAAGGGAGTCGTTCAAGCGCCCGGATCGCCTCATGCGATTACCGGGGTACAGAATATGATCGTCGTGTACAAATGAGCGAGTTTGCGGATCCTTTCTTTGAGATATACCCACTTCTGGCAAAACCGGCCAGAAGTGGGCTCCCAACTTTCCGCTCATTCCAAACCTTTCGAGTAGAGGGAGGGGACCGATTCCTCGTTTTTCTGGGAATGACAAAACATCGTTGTGATTCCGACTAAAGCAAATTCCGGATGCACCTACACAGACGGCCGGGCCAACCGGGAAAAATCAGCAGGGCATCTGAACTTCGCTCGTCCGATTTTCAATTCTCCATTGACGTTCGAAAGGTCGTATGTCCCGCAGTTTGTATGCGTTCGCGATTGCGGCGATCTGCGCCAGTACAGTTCTGGCATC
>Ga0070712_100001699_pt1 | contig 13489 bp, 13 predicted proteins | sample LARL81metaG_FD_71396 | JGI IMG/M metagenome (GOLD analysis project Ga0070712, IMG submission 71396) | Corn, switchgrass and miscanthus rhizosphere microbial communities from Kellogg Biological Station, Michigan, USA - LAR L8-1 metaG | ecosystem: Host-associated > Plants > Roots > Rhizosphere ...
CAGTCCCGCTGAATAGCAGGTGCTTGGTCCCAGAAAGCGTGCCGGTTGAATTGGTCTCAAACCACCCAAAGTCGTTGACCTCATCCGGATTCGCAGTCGCATTGAGATACAGAGTTGCCCTCAATCTCGCACCGGAGCTTCTGAAATAAACCTTGTTGTCGCGTGCGCCGCCTGTGTCGGCCACTGAGTCGTAGGGCATAGACCAAAATGGCAATGTGCCGGGCGCGAGGGCGCCACTGCCTACTCCCACGCAATCGCCGGTCGCGGTCATGCAGAACCCCGGATTCTTGTCCGCACCCATGCTATTCAAACCATAACTGCCGGCAGCCGCCCACTGCAGGTCCCACCAGGGCGCTCCGCTGTCATTGAGGTCGGGCTGGTTATTGCTGATGGGCGTCACCGTCCAGGTCTGCCAACCAGCTCCAGAGCTTCCTATCAGAGTTTGAGCGTTAGAGGTTCCACAGATCGTGACTGCGGCGATCGCAATCAGCAAGAGAAGACGTGTTCTGGGAGTCGTCATGGCGCATCCCTCCTTAGAGGATGTGGGAGTGAAAATCGAAACACGCGAGATAGTGTTGTTGGCATATGCAACGTTTCAAGGTCCAACTCCGCGGTTGGACGAACAGAGACGTTCTCGGCTCTTAAACTCCTGAGGAGTAACTGAGCGGAGAAGTAGACCAGGCGATCCATGATCCCAAGTTAGTGCTCATGAATACCTGTTCAAATGTCTCGATCTGTTTCTGCGATAGCTACAACCTTGGTATTAGTCGCGAGCATTCCTTCACAAAGCAGGTACGCTCTATCTGGATAACTTTTCCTGGGTCACAGATGTTGCTTGGGCCGGTGTGAAATCGGGCCGTGAGGAGCCGGCCTATCCGGCCGGGCGATTCTGCCACTACGAGTTGAAGGAAGCTAACACGGGGACTTTGTGCTGTCAACATCAAGATGGATGTAAAGCCGCGTGGGACGGGCCATCTGAAGGGGAGTGCGTAGTTTGCTTGATATATCCCGTTCAGACGGAAGCATCTCTAGCAGTCAACTGGCGAGCGACTCCAAACGGTCGTACTATTAAGCCTTAATAATGGGAAGCGCTGGGCAAAGCAAAAATAATTCCGATAACCCGCGACCGTGCTCTTCTCCTGGAAAACTTAGCCAAAGTAATTGTGGAAAACATCGCCATTGCACGCATCGACCCACCTCGGTCAATATTCTCAAACGAATGAAATCCCCAACTTCGTGCCTGGAAACATCGTGCGTTCCTCTACACTTCTGAGCATGAGAACGTGCTTCGCAGTTGTCCTGCTGATGCTCGCCCATGCTGGCGCAGGGGCGCAGACCGCGCCGCAAGCCCCGACATCGGGATCGGATTTCCTGGCGCCATTTCCGCCCCATCATGTGATCGGCAACATCTACTTCGTGGGCAGCAAAAGTCTGGGCATCTATCTGGTCACGACTCCTCAAGGGCACATCCTGATCAACGCCGGCCTGGAAGATTCCGTTCCCATGATCCAGCAGAGCGTCGAGAAACTCGGGTTTCGCTTCAACGACATCAAAATTCTGCTGATCAGTCATGCGCACTATGACCACGACGCAGGCGCACCCCGCATCAAGAAATTAACCGGCGCGAAGTACATGGTCATGGACGCCGACGTTCCAGTGGTCGAGTCGGGTGGCGAGAAAGATTTCTTCTACAGCCACACTCCGGGGATGCGTTATCCGGCCAAAAGTCGATCGCGTCTTGCACGATGGCGACACCGTGAGCCTGGGCGACACTGTGCTCACGGCCTACCTCACGCCCGGCCATACCAAAGGCTGTACCACATGGACGATGAAGGTGAACGAAGCCGGCAAAAGCTACGATGTGGTCATACTGGGCAGCACTAACGTGAACGAAGGATACAAGCTGCTCAACAACGCCACTTATCCGCAGATCGCCAGTGACTACAAGAAGACGTTCGATGTACTGCGCTCGTTGCACTGCGACATCTTTCTGGGCGCGCATGGCAGCTATTACGACTTGGAATCGAAATATCCTCGCATGACCGGAAACGCGAACCCGTTCATCGATCCGCAGGGCTACAAAGAATTTGTGGACGACCGCGAACAAGCATTTCAATCGGAACTGGCACGACAGCAAACTGCAACAAAGTAAGGCCCGCAAAGTTTCGTATCACGGGGTGCCTTCACGCGCGTACTAGCGGGGTGCCCCGTTCAATCGCGCTCTCTGCGATTGGGCGGGAGAACGATGCCATCTGCCGATTCCTGATCCGTTCACCTATCCCCGACCCCGCTTCCAAGACGAGGCAGGTTCGTATCGGGGCGCGTCTTCAGGCGCGCCGTAGCAGCGCACCTCGATTGCGGCTTTGGCCGCCGTCTCAGTTCTAAAATTTACCTAAACCTCGTAACCAGTCCTCCGTCTAAACTCTGCCACTCAGGAGGTGCTCGTATGAACTCACTCCGAATCTTCGCAGCCACGCTCATCCTCGCCGCCAGCGCGCTGGGCCAAGCCGCACAAACCGCCGCACCCGCACCGCAAGCCCCGCCGGCCACTCCCACTCTCGCCTCCGCCATCGACCGCGAGATCACCGCGATCGAGAAGCAGGTCCTCGACGCGGCCGAGGCCATGCCCGAAGACAAATTCAACTTCTCTCCCGAGAGCCTGAACCTTCCGGGCGCCAACTACAAAGGCGTGCGCACGTTTGCCGTGCAGGTAAAGCACATTGCGGCGTCCAACTATTTCATCTGGTCGGGTCTCACCGGCGACAAACTGCCTGCCAATCTGAAGGACGGCAACGGTCCAGAGGACATCAAGACGAAAGCCGAGATCCTGGCGTTCCTCAAAGATTCCTTCGCCCTGGGTCACAAAGCGGCCGCCACCTTGACCACCGAAAACATGTTGCAGACGCCCGAGCACAGCAAGTCGACGCGTCTTCGCCTGGCCACCTTCGGAGTCGCGCACGCATTCAATCACTATGGGCAAATGGTGGAATATCTGCGGATGAACGGAATCGTCCCGCCCGCCAGCCAGGGAAAGTGAGAGACCGACGAAGCGACGTTCGGGAGCGAGTGAGCAACAGGTTGCTTTAAACACCTGAAACGAAGAGATGCCTCTTCGCACAATGCTGTGAGTCCATTCTCCAGTGGTCAGGAGGGTTCTATGCGTTGTTGCCTCGGAATTGCTCTTCTGCTCGCCCTCGCTTCCACGGCGCCTTGCCAGTCCAAACCGTACGCGCCTGCGGTCAATCCTCCATCGGAGAATGTGGCCAGTTTCACGATCGAGGTCACGACGCCCGCCCCTCGGGCCGCAGAAAGGGCCGCTACAAAGGACCAGCCCGAGATCAAGTTGATCAATGGCAAAGCACTAATGCATCTCACGCCCGAATTCAACACGCGGTCCATTGCGGCTCCGCAGAGCACTCTTCTACTCCTTCATTTTCCTGCTTCCACGGGCGCGGTGGGTTACTCGATTTATCCTCCAGGAATCGTTGAAACACTCCCGGGACTGTACTCACGCCCTGACAACGTGATTGGTGTGCTTCGTTGCATCAAACCAGGGAAGACGACGATCACCGTCAAGGGATTCTCGGCACGTGCGAAAGCCATTTCCGGTCTGTTCGCTGAGCAATCGGGCGCGTGGTCCGGGTACAGCATTGTGGGCGGGCCCTTCACTTCTATCTCGGGCTCCTGGACAGTTCCCACCGCTTTTGGGGATGCCGGGGACCATGCGATGGCGTGGATCGGTATCGACGGAGCTCGCGGAGTGAGTGACACTGTCATTCAAGTAGGGACGGGTTCGGACTATTCCTCGGGTTGGTTGGGCACAGGGCTTTTCGGCGGGCCCTCATATTACGCCTGGTGGGAAACATTTCCCGACAACGATGCCCAAGTCTTGTCGAATCCGGTGCAGCCCGGCGACAAGATGACGGCGATTGTTTCCGCGAGTGGTGATCCCCAGCCCGGATCGCCTATGACTTGGCTCATTTTTCTTATGGACGAGACGCAGAATTGGACGTTCACGCAGAATGTTACTTACTCCGGACAATTGAAAACCGCCGAATGGATTGTCGAAGCGCCCGGGGAGTGTACCTTGTGGGTTTTTTGCTCCATCACCGACCTGGCGGACTACGGCTCGGTCTCGTTTGACGCGTTTGACTTCGTCAATAGCAATTCTCCATCTCTGAGCTCGGGTGATTCAGTGACGATGGTGCAAGGGGGCAAAACGGTTTCCACACCTTCCGATCCGGATGGGGACCGGGATGGTTTTACGGTGATGTTTGGCGACCAGAAACCATTTCCGCCCGGCCCCCTCATCTCCACAGGCAGTCTGCCCGACGCATTTACGAACTTCCCGTATCAGGCGCAGTTTTTCGCCACCGGGGCTCCCGCATTTCAATGGTCTTCCCCAGATCTCCCCTCATGGCTCACACTGAATCCAGGTACTGGAGCCATCGCGGGAACGCCGGTGGATGCGGGAATCTTCCCGTTCCACATGGTGACGCGTGACGCAACGAACCAACATGTTTCTTCTGAAATGCGCCCCTTCCACGTGAGCGTGAGTGGCACGCCACCCCCTCCGGACTTCTCGCTCTCCGCGAGTCCGACGGAAGTTCATCTCATGTCGACGCCTGGCGGCTGTATCGGTTCCAGCACCATCAGCGTCAATTCGCTTTTTGGCTTCAGTGACGCGGTACATCTCAGCGCGTCGGGTGCGGGGGTGACTTCGGCGCAATTCAGTCCTTCCTCGACCCATTCAACATCGCACCTTACTCTGCATTCCACGCTTTGCCATGGCAACCTCGACGACCACTTTGTCGCCATCACGGGAACTTCCGGCTCGCTCACACATTCCGTTGTGATTGACCTGGTTCCCCAGGTCATTGTGGGGCCATGCGATACACCGCAGGGTGCACATTTGAAGTTCTGTAATCCGGCACCGTGAAAGGTGGTGTGCCAGTTCTGAAAGTGACCCTCCCGGGACTATGCTCGCCTGCATGCGGCGACCATATGCGCTGCTGGCAGGGCAAGCTCAGGCATTGCCGCTTTGATGATTCTTCTCATGGTGGTTGAGCCAAAACACAGCGGCCGAGGGAATCAACACGCCGATCACCAGACTGTTACCCATGCAGAAAAAAAGAGTCGCCGTCCCGAGATGGCGGACGATCACGAACAGATTCAATGCCACCAGTAATATGGCCGACCCTATGAGTAACAGCTTCGCGCCCTTGGGAAATCCGACATACAGGAACATGCCCAGCGCTATCCCACCCACAAGGTGCCACGCGAAATAATAGCCAACGGCCGGCGCGCGGAATTGAAGGAACCGTACGTAAAAATGCCAGTACAAGTTCAACCCTACGTACAACAGGCCAAGTATTCCGGTCAGGCACATGCACCATTGCTCACGACTTCTAACGCCTTTTCGTGAGGTTAGACCGCCGATCAGGAACAGCATGCTTCCGATACATATGAGTGACAGCGTGACCTTAATAAAGGTGGGTAGGTGCACTTTAATCGTCTGATTCAACCGTTGACTGCGTAGACATTGTAAGCCAGTCCTCCGCCTGCGTAGCCTGCTGACCATGAATCCCAGGCGACGGAGTGGAATGCTTGCTCTGTTCGTGTCGGTGCCGGAACTGGTCTATCGGGCGCACTCGGACCCAGCATGCTCGTAGAAATCGGAAAGTTGCAGGCACTCTTCCGCTATCCCGTGAAGTCCATGGGCGGCGAACCACTCGACGAAGCCAACCTGGGCTGGCACGGCCTCGAGGGTGACAGGCGCATGGCATTCCGGCTCCTTGAGGACCGCAGCGAGTTTCCGTGGCTCACCGCCAGCAAACTCCCCGACTTGCTCCGCTTTGCTCCGCACCGTGAAAACGGCGACCAAGGCGACCTTCCTACGCACATTCGCACGCCTGATGGCGAAGCACTGCCTGTCTTCGGTGAAGCACTGGCCGAAGACGTCGGACGCCGGTACGGGGCTCCCGTGCAGATGACGCAGTTGAAGCACGGCATCTTCGACGAAGCGAGCATCTCCGTGATCGCACTCGATACGGTGCAAGAGATTAGTCGACTCGCAGCGCAGACCTCGGACATCCGCCGCTTTCGCCCGAATGTTGTGGTTCGTGCTCGGCGAGCGCTTCCCTTCCAGGAAGACGCATGGGTGGGCGGCATTCTCTCATTCGGTGCGGGAGATAATGCCCCTGCCGTCACCGTCACACTGCGCGACCTCCGTTGCTCGATGCTCAACCTTGATCCCGACTCAGCACGTCCGGCGCCAGAAATGCTGAAGACGGTCGTGCGTGTACACGAGAACACCGCAGGCGTCTACGCCACGGTCACCCGCATCGGCCGATTGGCGGTCGGACAAACCATATTTCTTCGCGCAGCGACCGGGAAAAAGGACCGCGCGTGATCTTCCAATGCCGGAGGCTGGATCCTGCTTCAAGCAGCGCCACCCACCCCGCCTCGACCTCCAATAAGCATCAGCGCAACTCCTTCGCGACCTTGGCGGGTTTTCTTTGCGACCTTTGCGGTTAAAAGCTTTCCCCAAAAGTTGCAAGCATGCTCACCAGAAAAACCGGCCTGCTTCCGAAGAAAGCAGGCCGGTGGCTCCGTGACAACGTTCGCCTTACTCGTGTCCCACGAAGTTTCCGTTCACGTTGATGTTGTCGAGCACGACCATTCCGCCCTCGGCGTCCGGTCCATCCTCAAGCACGAGTGCGATGGACTTGATCGTCGAGTCTGGAGCAATCGCCGGCACAGCTTTCGCCGGATCGAAGCGGAACCGCTGCCAGCCTTTGGCCGGGGCCGGTTGTACGTTCGCCAGGCCGCATCCACCCAGCGTGTGCACCACGGCATCCGAAGTGACCACGACAAAGCGCGGTCCCTTCAGTGTGCACAGGCTGCCTTGGCGGATATCGAAGCCCAGCACGCTCAGGACGATTCCCTCCACGTTCTGGAGTTTCACGCCTGCGCGCGCCTTGCTTCCCGCTGCTGCATTGTTTATGAGCACCAGGCCTTCATTCGTCCGGTCCTCAGGATCGTCCGCCGGAACGCCGGCACCATGCACCCACTCGGCCGCCACCGCGCCCGTATTCTTCGGGTCGTGGAGGTACGTGCTTGCTGTTGGCTTTGCAGTCGAGTCGTCGCCGGCCACAGTGAACGTGATCGGCACGGTCACGCTGTCCATGCCGGGCGCCGACAGCCGCACTTGTCCGCCGTACTTGCCTTTCGCCAGACCGTCCGGCGCCGCCGTCACCATGACTTCTCCGGAAGTTGTGCCTCCCGATGGAGTCACCGAAAGCCACGGCCCGCCCAGCGCCTCAGCCGTGAATTGCACTGCGGTGCCGGTGCTGCTAACACCAATGCTCTGGCTGAGCGAACTGGTGCTCGCACTCGCGGCCGCCTGTTGCAACGACAGCGCGCGTGCACTCGCCTGAAGTGTATTCAATGCTGCCGCGTTCACATTCAAGGTGACCCCAACCGTTTGCGGACTGTTGCCCGCTCCCGTCGATGTCACCGTCACGGACCCGCTGTAGGTTCCGATGGCCAGCCCCGTGGGCGTCACCGACACGCTGACGGTTCCCGTCGTCGTTCCGCTGGCAGGGACGACCTTCAACCACGATCCGGTCGCCGCCACCGTGTAGCTCAACGCTGATCCCGTGCTGCTGACGGTAAGGTTCTGCGCGGCCGGCGTGACTCCGCCCATCGCAAAGGTGAAAGCCCCCGGACTCAGTCGGATGTTCGGAACCGCCGCCCTAACCGTCAACGTTACGCTGACTATCTGCGGGCTGTTCGGTGCGCCTGAGGACGTTACCGTCAACGTGCCCGTGTACGTGCCCGCTGCCAGTCCCGAGGGGCTGACGCTCACACTCACGGATCCTGGAGTAGTTCCGCTACTGGGAGTGGCCGACAGCCATCCACCCGACGTTCCTACCGCGTAATTGAGCGCCGAGCCGTTGCTCGACACCGCGATCGCTTTCGCCGCCGGCAGGAAGCTGCCAATCTGATAAGAGAACGACAGCGTAGAGGGACTCAGCGACAAACTCGCCGACCCCGCCGACACGGTCAGCGCGACATTTACCTTCTGCGGACTGTTGCCCGCGGCCGTTGAAGTGATTGTCACCGTTCCGTTGTACGTGCCAGCGCTCAACCCGCTGGGATTGATCCCGACATTCACTGTACCCGGCGTCGTTCCACTGGCCGGCGAAGCCGTAAGCCATGCCGCCGAAGTGGAAGTGGTGTAGCTCACCGCGCCACCGTTGCTGTTCACCGATACACTCTGCGTCGGAGGCGCGCCCCCTCCCGTGTGATAGTCGAATGTCAAGCTGCCCGGGCTTAGCGTGAGGTTAGGCTGCGCCGCAACGTTCAGTGTGACACCAACCGTCTGCGGACTGTTGGACGCACCCGGCACCGTCACCGTCACGCTGCCGCTGTAAGTTCGCGCAGCCAGTCCGGAAGGATTCACCGAGAGACTGACACTTCCCCCCGTCGTGCCGCTGGTGGGTGTTGCGCTCAACCATGAAGGTGAAGCGCTCACCGTGAATCCCAGCGCCACGCCACCACTGGTTATGGAGAGGTTCTGGGCCTCCGGCAACGTGCCACCCGCTGTGTAGCTGAATGTGAACGCGCCGGGACTGAGCCGGATTCGCGGCGCAGTGGCGGTCACATTCAACGTCACGCTCAGGTTCACAGGACTATTCGCTGCCCCGCTCGCCGTTACTGTCACCGTTCCCGTGTAGGTTCCAACCGCAAGTCCCGAAGGATTCACGCTGATGCTCAACGTCCCCGGCGTGCTGCCACTTGCCGGAGTGGCCGAGAGCCACGCGCCCGCGGTACTGACGCTGTAACTGAGCGCCGTTCCGCTGCTCGTGATGTTCACGTTCTGCGCACCCGGCAGTGTGCCACCGGTCAGATAGCCGAACGTCAACGACGACGGGCTGAGCAACAGGTTCGGAGGCCCCGCCGCCGTCACAGTCAGCGTGACGTTGACGCGCTGCGGACTGTTCCCTGCTCCGCTCTCCGTCACCGTCACCGTTCCCGTGTACGATCCGGCGGTCAGGCCGCTCGTGTTGATCCCCACCGAGATGGAGTTGGGCGTCGTGCCGCTCGCCGGGGTTGCTGTCAACCATCCAGCGGACGTTGTGACTGTGAAAGTCAACGCGCTGCCGCTGCTCGACGTCGTCACCGTCTGTGCCGCAGGCGTCGTGCCGCCCACCTGGTACGCGAAGCTCAAGGTAGTCGGACTCAGTGTCAGGTTCGGCGTTGAAGACGTGATATTCAATGTGACAGCAACAGTGCGCGGACTATTCGAAGCCCCGCTTGCGGTCACTGTGACGTTACCGTTGTACGTTCCAGCCCCCAGACCAGAAGTGTTCACGCCGACGCTGACGGTTCCCGGTGTCGTGCCGCTGGTGGGGGACGTCGTCAGCCACGCCGCTGAGGTTGTCACCGTGTAGTTCAGCACGCTGCCGCTGCTCGTGACCGAAACATTCTGCGAGGCCGGCGTCGTGCCGCCAGTCTGGTACGAGAAGGTCAGCGTGGTTGGACTCAGCGTCAGACTCGGCGTTGAAGATGTCACATTGAACGTGACGGCAATGGTCTGCGGACTGTTGCTGGCTCCGGTTGCCGTGACTGTCACCGTCCCGTTGTACGTTCCCACCGCCAAACCCGAAGTGTTCACGCCAACGCTAATGCTTCCCGGCGTTGTACCACTTGTAGGCGTTGCCGACAGCCATGCGGCCGACGTCGCGATCGTGTAGCTCAGCGCCGTCCCCGTGCTCGTGATTGAGACGTTCTGCGCCGCCGGCGACGTTCCCCCCAGTTGATAATTGAACGTTACCGCGCTGGCGCTCAGGCTCAAGCCTGTGCCCGATCCTGTCGGGGTCAAAGTCAAATTGGTTGTGTAGACCGAGTCCCCCGAAGTGTCACCCGAATTGTCGGCGCCCAGGCCCGCCGCATAGAGTGTGACGTTGCCCACATTGGTCGCAGGCGATGTCCAGTCGACCGCATAAGTGTGGCTCGCGGCCGTGTTCGGGAAATCGTTCGCCTGTTCCGCATAACTTTTGGTGCCGCTTGCGCGCACGCTGCTCGCAGTATCGGTCGCAACAAACGCCCCCGCACCTGTCGAGGTGGAGGTCGCTTGGACCGCCGTCATCTCGTAGCCCCACGCCGCTGCTTTTGCGTCGCTGATGGTTACGCTGAGGTGCTGCGTCATGCCTGGGGTATACGTGTTGCCGCTCGCCGAAGCGATCGTGACTCGTCCTCCGCCCGGGCCGCCGCCATGGCAACTCGCGCACGTACCCTCGCCGGGAGCGCCCGTTCGTGAGAGCGGTGGGTTGCGGGTGGACGACCAGACGATGAGCGGAATCAGGAAGACGATGGCAATCACGAGCCAGGCAGAAGCAAGCTTCTTCAGCGTAACCATGGGGGAGGACTTCCTTTCGTATGTATGAATGCCTTTAGCCGCGCGCGCCTGCGCGACTCACATCCCACTGCACGGCCCGTCCCGGTTTTTCGCCCGGGATATTTCGAAGACGAAGTGGCAGCGTGAACTTCTATTGCTCAGAAGTGTGCAGGGGGGATGTACGTGTGGTCGGTGACAACTGTCACAAAGGTAGGTGATGCGAAACGGAGAGCCTGAATCGGTGTTCTCTGTGCCTCTGTGGTTGATCTTCGCGGTGGCGGGAAGGCGAGCGTGAGAATCTAGCTGGCGCGTTCCTTGGCGAGTTTACGCGCGGACTCGGGCAGGACTTCCCACACTCCATCAAAGTTGATGAAGTAGGGCTCCACCGAGATGTCGGGGAAATGCTTGGTCAACAACTGCGCAGCACGCTGCAATTCGCTACGATGGTGTTCGGATTCGGCGGCTCGGTCACCCTTGAAGTGGGCCAGGCCTCCATAGGTCGCGCAATCCGAGTGGCTCATCACCAGCACGCGCTTGGTCTGGTGCAGGCGGATTGACATGCGCACCTGCTCGAGAATGAAGTCCTCCTCGAAGTCGTTGCGCGGCGAGGCCAGCGTCTTGGCGCCTCCGGCCACCACGATCATGTCAGGCCGCTCGATATTCTGCTTGCGCAGAAACTTCCGCACCGCCTGGTTGATGCGGTGATCGAAACAACACAACACAGCCGCATCGGCCACGTAAGGCTCGGCGGGAGAGTCAAAATGGAAGATCTTGCGCAAGCGTCACCCTAGTTCATTGTAACGTGGACAACGCGAGGCTTGGATGTACATGACGGTAGCGCCGGGGTCTCGCCGGCAGTCGCGAGGGCGGCCCGCCCTCGCGAATTTGGATTTGCAGCAAAGGCGGAGAATTTATTTATTTGCTGAACTCGCGGCGGGCGGGTCGCCCTCCGGACTGCTGGCAAGATGCCGGCGCTACAAAATCCTAAACCCAACAACCGACAACGGAAAACCGAGGACCGAGGACTGAGGACTGACTTTCCTGTGACCCCCATCACCTGTCAAGCCCCTCCCACGTCACAAATCACATCCATATCCATCAATCCAAGCAAAATATAAACATCCCCCGCGTGTCACAATCGCCCTACCCAAATTGCTATTCTAAAATCAGGCCAGAGATGGCGTCGTTCCGCGTGTCCTAGGCAGAACCGCGCGGACCCTTACCGTGTAACTTGGACCCCAGGGAGACCAAGCCGGAGATCTGATGCGGCGTAGGCCTTCTCACCCGCTACTGAGCCATACAGGGCTCATAGAATGCGTGAACCGTACCCGCAGCGGGAGTGATCACTCCTCATCGCTTGAAAGCGATGAGAAAACAAGCAAGATGAAAACAAGATCGGAGCACAAAAGGACTCAAGGAAAAAGCAGAGAATGAAATGAGCGGCCGAGTCGGACAAGAGTGCCCGACCCACAATGATCCGTGTGGGACCGACACCTGTCCGCCACTTGCTGACAACATACACGCGGCCCGCGACTTCACTCGCCGTCACTTCACCGGAAGCGCCTCGAGCTATTTTCCCTTCCCCACTTTATCCACTTTTCAACCGACGAATCGGGAACCAGCGCTAGCATCATTAGGACTCCGCCGGTAACCACCACAGCCGGCGAGTACACCTCTGCTCGATAGTAATTGCGGAACACGAATATTCCGCGGCTGAAGAGTGATGTCCCATAGCAGGCGATCAGCAGGCCCCCGGCGAACACACCCAATCTACTCCGCAAGCCTCCCGGCAAAGCTCTCCGATGCCGAAACATCACGCCCCGCGCTTCGCCTTCAGCTCGCCAAGCAACTGCTCGATGCGATCTTCTTTCTCGAGCGCGGCCAGTCGATCTTCGACGTTGTCAATCGCGATCTCAGACTTGGCCTGGCTCACGGCTTCGGCGCGCACGACTTTATGCTTCATGCGATCGAACGCTGCGGCCTTCGATCCGTCGCCGATGTTGATGCGGGCGTCGCTGGCTTTGCCGACGGCGCGGGCGCGGCGGTGCTGCGCGATCAGCAGATCGGCTTTGGCCTGCGCTTCGGCGAGCTTCTGATCGAGCTGCCGCAACGCCGTCTTCAGATTCTCGACCTGCGCTTTCTGATCGGCCACCTGCTGCCCGAAGCTGCCCGACATGTCGCGATAGCTTTCGACGCGCAGCAGCGCGGCACGCGCCAAGTCGTCTTGCTTCTTGTCGACAGCGAGCTCGGCCTTGCGCATCCACTCGGCGACTTTGTCTTCGTTCTCTTTTTGCTTCTTCTCGAGCAGGTGCTGGTCGGCGATGGCGATGGCCACCTGCGTCTTCACCTGCAGTAACTGGTTCTGCATATCGAGGATGACCTGTTTGATCATCTTCTCGGGTTCTTCGGCCTTGTCGATCAGGTCGTTGAGATTGGCTCGGACTAATGTGGAAACGCGCTCCAGTAATGCCATGACTCCACCTCGGTTTAATTCAGATCTTAGTTCTCGGTTCTCAGTTCTCAGTTCTGGCTATCAGCTATCAGCCACCAGCTCGCAATTGCTTTCTCGCTTCGCACTCGGGACATTTCTTGCGGCCCAGCGACGCTCCAGCCGCGATGCCTAGGAAGATTCCGGCTACGAGCCAGACAGCAACGTGACCGGAGAGACTCGCCGCCAGTGTGCCGATCGCGATTCCGATCACGATGCTCAGGCTCAGGTGCTTGGATTTGTGTTCGGTCTCCATACGCTGATTCCCTTTTGCTCTTGCGCATGTTGAAGGTGACCGTGTCCCACCGTCTGCGAGGGCAGGATGTCCTCGCGACTGCCGGCGGGACGCCGGCGCTACAGTCGTGCACCTAGTTCTTTCCGCCGTTCGTGGGCTTCTCCGCCTTGTCGCCAATCTGGCGGACTTTGCCTAGCAACTCGCGGACATCCATACCCGAGAGCGTCTCGAACAACGCCGGGACCTGCGCGGCCATTTTGGCGATGTCGCCGGTGATCTTGCTCATGCCGGCGGAATCGCCGTTGCCGGTCGAGACGATGGTGATCTTGTCGACGTTGGCCAACGGGCTGGCCAGCGCGCG
>Ga0070712_100001705_pt1 | contig 13467 bp, 11 predicted proteins | sample LARL81metaG_FD_71396 | JGI IMG/M metagenome (GOLD analysis project Ga0070712, IMG submission 71396) | Corn, switchgrass and miscanthus rhizosphere microbial communities from Kellogg Biological Station, Michigan, USA - LAR L8-1 metaG | ecosystem: Host-associated > Plants > Roots > Rhizosphere ...
AGGCTCGTGGTGGCAGCGATTGCAAACGCCAATACAAACCAAGAAAGGACTCGGACCAAAGCGACCCTTCCTCCTTGGCGAGTGAAAATTTGGCAAAGCCAAAATTCAACGAATTTCCCCACTTCGAACTATCCTTTTTTCTCGATGACCGTTTGAAAGACTGACTACTCGTTTGGTGTTGCGATGCTCCAACCCTGGCGTGTCGGCTTAGGCATGGAAAGAATCTCTGGACCGCTTGATCCACTCAATGCGACTCCTGATTCCGTGATGTCATCAACATGGCGTCCATCGATTGTGTCTCCCGCGTGAAGCGTCACGACTTGCTTGACTGCCTTGCGTTCGACCAGCGCCAGCTTGACATTGCCCGCGAGGACGATGCCGACGAGTCGGTAGCTGTCGAGCGTGGGTATCTGCGATGCTGGATTTGTAATCGACGGATCGGCCATGTGGCCAGGATTGAACAAGGGTTTCTCTGCGATCACCGCGTAGGATTCGAACGATCTTGTCGCGACGGTGGGAAACTCGATCCGAACCGCTGGGTCTGAGATAATCTCATCGCTCCAGACCAAAGAAGGCAGGAACGTCAGAAACAGTGTGAGCAAACCCGCGCCGCAGAAGAACGCCAGCAAGATCGTCATGGGTGGAGTGTTGGCGAGCTTGGTCATGGCTGACGGCTATAGCTGACAACCGTAAGTTCGGCTTGAAGGAGATTCGGTGCTGGGCCTGAGGCACCAGCGCTGCGAATCCATAGTCGCGTCGGAATGAGGAGCGGTCTCGACTGGCGCAGTGCGAACAGAACCTTGGAAATGGTTGCAATATTTGCGGTGAAGGAGAGATTCGCATAAACCGCAACCGGACCGTCTTCGCGATTTGCGTTCAAAATTGCTTTTTCCTGAAAACCGGTGCCTCCCGCAGCTGAAACAATGCTGGACAATTTGGCTTGCAGCTGTTTGGCGGCGACGTCGGCACTGCGTGCAACGAATACGAGTTCACCAGTCTGAGAGGCCATCCGAAGTCGGTCAATTTGGCGCTTCAGAATTGGCGCGCTTTGGGCCAGCGCGCTGTAGCGTGCGCGCTCGCGTTCGAGGAGGACGACCTGTTCGCGATGCGCCGCGACATCGGACGCGTAGCCATAAATGAGTGCGAGGAGGACGCCAATCGGAACGAGGAGCAGACATACGGCTACAATTCGCTGCTGTAGTGCCGTCAAAGTGAATTCGAACGCCATCAGCGTGATCTTTCCGCTGTGAGTATTGCTGCCAACTCGAAGATTTGCTCTGCGGAGCCGTGCGGAGAGGAAGAAACGAGGTGCACTGAGCGCAATCGTCCCGCTCTCCGCAATGCGGCCACCACCGCATGCGGGTCTTTCGCAAGACCGATCAATCGAACGGCGCGTCCTTCGACCAACAAGTTTGTGACTTGCACGTCGACAGGAATAGAATTTGTCAGGAGTTCAAGAACGTCCAAAGCATTGGGCTGAGCCACCAGATGGGTTGCTGCGACCAGTGGCCGTGCGAGACGTTCCAACTCGGTATGTGCCGCCGCTGCGTCGAGCGCCGGGGTACGCAAGTCGGTCAGTTCGGCGGACAGGCTCTGAACTTCCGCATCGCGTAGCGTTGGCGCCAACAAAAGTGCGACGGTCCAAGTAGCCGCAGCCGCTCCAGCCAACAGCACTTGATGTCGCTCGTGCAACGTCCAAACGCGTCGAACCGGGCGAAACGACAAATTACAATCGGCAACGGCAAACCGGCGCGGTGTTAGTCCGATTGAGGACAATCGCTCCTCATATCGGCTGAGAGTCGCTTTCTGGACAATTCCAATCTCAATTTCTAGATCGTCCGGGCCGATGGCGCCGGTCTTGTAACAATCGAAGTGCACTGTCTCGCCGGCAAATGGAGACAGTCGGTCCAGCTGCAGCTTTGTGACTGCGCGCATGTGAGTACCCGCCGACTTTGGAATGCGAATGCGCCGCGTTAAGATGTCGCTCGACGGGATGAGCACGTTAAGACGCTTCGCCCGAACGCGTGGCTCCAGTCGCTCGATGAGAGTCTGTACCGCCGAGGCTGGCGCTGCCATGTCAAGCTCAATACACTCAGCCTCGCGCGTGTCACTGCGCAATTGCCAGTGTTGATCGACGATACGAACGGTCCATCGTTCGACTGAATTCTCTAGAAATGTCTTGACGACACTCGGGAGGAGTTCCTGGAGCTGCTCTGTCCACCATCGCAAAAATGCGGCTGCAGCATCGCTCAATGTGTCCAACGTGACCGGCGTATTGAGATCGATCCGCATCGTCAGGTCTTCCTGCACGATGCGGAGACAGGATCAAATTGACAGCTCGCATCTTGTGCGATCGCAGACCGCACGATCAATAGGGGCCAGATAGAGGACGGTTCGTCGCTTTTGATTCGCACCGCGTCGGGCAGTCGGTCACGATCCCGCCATACGGCAAGCCAGGTTGGGATTCGCTCGGATCCATCCATGTAGTCGATATGCAAAGGTTCGAGATGATCGGCGAGTATCGCCTCGCGTGGCGTTGCGCCATCGGCCGCAACGTGAAGGATCAGCTCGTCACCGTCCTCACCGTGTCGAATGGACAACTGAAATCGCGCCAAACCGCCGACCCCGAGAGCCTGGGGAGCCGGTCCGTAAAACACAATCTCGTCCCTTTCTCCGTCGAAGCGCGCAAATCCAGCCAGCTGATGCGGTAGCGCTGACGCCATGGCGGCCCGCACGATGCCTTGCGCCAAGGCAACGGCGCTTGTCGTCGCGATGTCGGTCTCGGAGCGCTCCCAGACGCGCGAGCCGAACTGGACGCCACCGGCAATCGCGAGTCCGATCAAACCCAACAGCAGCATCGCGACTAGCAACTCGATCAACGTGTAGCCAGCTTGGTGTCCGAGAGTTTTGGTGATCATCGCGGCGAAATCGCGAGATGGCGGGTTTGCAGCGTCAAAGTTTGTCGTCCTGAATCGCGTGGCCACGTGATCATCAAACGGATGTCCTGTATCCGAAGCAGACCGGGACCAACCGGTGAAAGGTCGGAAGCAGTCATGTTCCAGCTGACCTCGGAACCTTCGAAAACTCCCCGCGATGAATTGGGAAGTGGACCACGCAGTGCTGCGATCTCGGCAAGTTTCGATTGTGCCAAAAGGTCGGCGCGTTGCGCGCTTGCTCCAGCATCAATCGCGTGCAAGGAACTGCCACCTGCAGCAAAAAGGGCGACCAGTACGACGCTCAGAATCGCAAACGCGATCAGCGCTTCCAGAACGGTGTAGCCGTTTTGGTTCATGGACTGTCACCGATGGTTATGGCTCCGGTGAGCCAAGCGACGTGAATGTCTTTGGATTGATGTCCTTCCTTTAGTCGCAGCGTTCCGCCGATAGTCGTGCCGTCTGAGAAATATTCGACCGCATGTGTGTTTCCCACCATGCTGAGCACCCCGGCTGATGTGAGGGGGATTTCGTCTTTCGATTCGGCCGGTATCGATGCTTGCACCAGAACGACCACTGATCGTTGTTCGTCCACAGCGCGACGCTGGGCTTGTCGAAGCGCGACAACGACGGCGCGAACATCAGCGCGCAGGGCCGCCGCTTCGACAACCTTGCGCCCAGCCGGTATGGCCGACACCGCAAGCAACCCAATGATCGCAATCACCACCAGAAGTTCAAGCAGCGTATAGCCCTGGTTCAACGACGAGCGCGGTTGCATTGCCATCACCGGGCAAGGTCGTTGACGGCGAGAACGCCCGATACGATGCCCACCATAATCACCGCCACGAGTCCACCCATCACAAGCGTGGCGATTGGCAAAACCAGTGCCGTCAAGCGATCGAGCCGGCTCTCAACGTCCTGATCCAAAATGTCGGCAGCTTCTCCGATCATCGGTCCGAGACGCCCGGTTTCTTCTCCGACCGCGGAAAATTCGATTGCAATCGTCGGAAGCGCGAAGGATTGTTTGAATGCACTCTGCAACGACCGGCCCTCTGCGACAGCGTCGCGGACTTCGGCCATTCGGGCGCGGAACCAGGTGTTGGTCACGCCGTCACGCGCCGCAGAAAGGGCGCGGTCAAGAGGAAGGCCGCCTCCAAGCAGCGTTTGCAGGTTTCGGCAATAACGGGCGGCCTCATAGCGGTTTGGCAGACGCAAGAGCACACGGCTCGTCATCAAGTATTTGTCAATTTGCAATCGCTGGGTTGGCTGTCGCCAAGCGTAAATCAGTGCCGCGATCGCTATTACAGCTACTGCGAGCAGCAACAAACCGTAGGAATCAACGAAATTGCCGACGCCCAACAAGACCGCAGTCGACGCGGGCAACGACGCGCCCGCCGCACGAAACATGGGTGTCAAACGCGGCAAAACCGTTGTGAAGACGACGTACAAAACGCCAACCATGGTCGCCGCGAGCACGGCCGGATAGGTGAGGCTCAGGAGAAGTTTGTCGCGAAGGGCTTTGGCTCGCGCCAGTCCCGACGCCAGGCGAGTTACAACTTCTGCGAGCTGCCCACTTGCTTCGCCGGCGGCAATCAATCGAGAGACATATCGAGGAGCTTCGGTGATGACAGCGCCGATTGATTGTGCGAGCGGCTCACCACTGCGGACGCGCTCCAAAATTTGGCGCACGCGCACAGCATGATTGCCATTTGGCGACAGCTCGAGGAGAACATTCAAGGCGCGTTCGACTGGAAGGCCAGCCTTGAGCAAGACACCTAACTCGCGGAGAAACAACAAATAGTCAAAGGATCGATGTCTGACGGCATTTGCGGCGCGCCGAATCGCACTTTGGCCGCGTTCTGCACGCAAGGCGACGGGCGTTTGTCCATTCGCCAGGAGTTGTTCCATCGCAACCGAGCGCGTCTGCGCATCCAGCGAGCCGCGCACGAGCACGCCGGATCGATCGATCGCCTCAAAACTGAATCGAGGCACGCGCCACCCCTACTTTCCCCAGTCGCCAATTGACGCGCGCGACTTTCTTGATTGCGCAAAGTCTAGGACCGCATCAGCCACATGACAACCTAGACAGAAGGAATAGACGAGCGCCATATGGCGAACGAGCCTCGCTGGCGTCAAAATTGCTTCGATGCATCCAAAGAAGAGAAATCCGCAGAAAGAAAACCAACAAGGCTTCGCCTTGTTGGCTGTCGCTATCGCTTTGGCCGTGTTGACGTTGTTAATCGGGGTTGTGGTTCAATCAGCGCAACTATTCGTGGCGCGAACTGCGACGAGTTTGCGCGGCGTGCAACTGCAGGCGGCTCTCGATGCGGGCAGCGTGACGGTTGTGAGCGCACTCAGTGCGCCAGCGGCAGGACCGCGGCAACAAACGTTGGTCCCTCAGGCTCTTACGATGAACGGCGCGTCGGTGAAGATTGCAGTTCGGCCGGAAGCCTCGAAAATCAATTTGAATTATGCCGACCGGAAGTTGATCTCTGCGCTGCTGCAAGCTTCGAACATTTCCGCCGCAATGGCGGAAAAACTGACCCAAGAGGTCGTTGCGGCACGCGAACGCGATGCAGACGTGAAGTACTCGACTGCGCCCGACCGAAAGCTGACGTCGGGGCCCGCCGCACGCACAACGCCATTCGAGACCATCTCCGATCTCGCGCGAATAGCCGATGGCGGCCCAGACCTTGTGACGTGTCTGGAATCAGACGTGACGATTTATTCCGGTCGCGCAGACGTCGATTTGTCGGACGCTTCAGAGCGTGTTCGTCGCGCGACCTTAATGACGGAACCTGGACGCGTAACGCCGTTACGCGTGAACCCGCCCTCAACGATTGCCACTTCGCCTGGAGAAGTGTTTGAAATCACGATTTCGGCCGACACATCGTCAGCACCCAATTACACACGCCAGCTGATCGTGCGGCTGACGGGAAATGCTCGCGACCCTTACTGGATATTGCATCAACAGGCGCCAGCGCCGGAAAAAGGCGTCGCCGACGCCGCTTGCAGACGCTACAAAGAGGCGCATGACAGGCCTTAGGAGAACATCACGGCTCAATCTCCAGAAGACTTCGAGGAGCATGTGACATGGCCAAATTGGCACCCGCAACGCCGCGCTCGCTGGGTGAGCGAGACGAACGAGCCTTCGGGGAGCGCTTGCTTGTCGCTTTGGAGGCGGCAGGCACTCTTGGCCGCGAGAGCGCAGAGCGGGCTCGCCGTGCGCACGAACGAACAAAAAGTAGCATCGTCGACATTTTAATCCGTTTGGCACTGTGCGAGGAAAAAAGCCTCGCTGAACAGGTGGCCGCGGTGCTCGAACTGCCCCTGTGCGAGGCGAAGCACATGCCCGAAATGGCCATCCGGGCAGGCTCCATCAGCGTGCCATTCTTGCGTGAGGCCCGCGTCTTGCCATTGGCCGAAACCAGCGTGGCGGTGCTCGTCGCGGCAGTAGATCCATCCGACCAATTTATGGTTACGGCCCTCAACCTCGTCTTCACCAAGCCGGTTACGTTTCTCGTCGCCACACCGAGCCAAATTGAACAAGGAATTCAAAGCCTCTACGCACGGTCTGGAGAGCCCGACTCGCCTCAGACGCCTTCGTTTGCCGCGAGCGACGTCACAGACACAGACTTAGTCCGGCTCCGCGAAAGCGCAAGTGAAGCGCCGATCGTACGCTTCGTCGAGCGGCTGATAGCGAAGTCCATTGATGAGGGCGCCTCGGACATCCACATCGAACCACTGGAGCGGCGTCTGCGCATTCGCTTGCGGATCGACGGGATGCTGATTGACGAGGATCCTGCCGTGCTTTCCTCAGCGCCAGCGATCGTGTCTCGCATCAAGATACTGGCACGTCTTGATATTGCAGAGCGCCGCTTGCCGCAGGATGGTTCGATCAAAATGAATGTTCGCGGCCGCGACGTCGATCTGCGGGTCGCAACCAGTCCCGTGACCTATGGCGAGGCGGTTGTCATTCGAATCCTCGATCGCGAGTCTATTCCGCTGGATCTGAAGGCACTGGGTTTTGACCACCGCCTTCTGCAGAATCTTGAACGCATCCTGGATCGGCCCAATGGAATTATCTTGGTGACCGGGCCTACGGGATCGGGCAAGTCGACCACATTGTACGCCGCGCTCACGCGGCTGAACGTGCCGACCCGGAAAATCGTCACGGTCGAGGACCCCGTCGAATACAAGATCGACGGGCTCAACCAAATTCAGGTAAAGCCAGATATTGGACTCGATTTTGCGCGCAGCCTTCGCTCTTTATTGCGCCATGACCCTGATGTGGTGATGGTTGGCGAAATTCGTGATGGCGAAACAGCCCGGATCGCCATGCAGGCAGCCCTGACCGGCCATCTGGTGCTCTCGACTCTGCACACCAATGATGCGGCCTCGGCCGCCACGCGGTTGCTCGATATGGGCATTGAAGACTACCTCGTGACATCAACGATTTCTGGAGTGCTGGCGCAGCGATTAGTGCGTTCCTTGTGCGTGGCGTGCCGTAAGCGCGCCGAGATTCCTGCTGCCCTGGTCATCGCGGTGGAACAACGGCAGGCGCGTGCGGAACCAACAAGTGTTTTTGAACCTGTTGGGTGTCCTTCGTGTCGTGGTACTGGCTATCGCGGCCGCACCGTCATTGGCGAATTGCTGACCATGTCGGGTGATATCCGAAAAGCGATCTTGAGGCGCGCTGAGGCAGCGAATATTCGCACTGTTGCTGTCGAATCCGGCATGGAAACCCTCTACGAGAATGGCCTACGTGCCGTATTTGCAGGTACGACAAGCTACGAAGAAGTTCTGCGTGTGGCCAAGGACGTGGCCGAATGAAGACGGGCAAGCGTTCCAACGACGACGGTAAGCAGTTTGCCGTGCGTGCCGGAGAAGCCGGCTATACGTTGCTCGAGCTGCTGATTGTGATTGCAATTTTGGGTCTGATCGTTGGCCTGGCGGCCCCCCAAGTCATTGGCTATTTCGGTCGATCGAAGACGAAAGCAGCAGAAATACAGATTTCGAGCATTCAGTCTGCGCTGGAACTCTACCACTTGGATGTCGGTAGCTACCCAAGCGCTGATCAAGGCTTGACCGCCTTGGTCGCCAGGCCATCCGGCGTGCAAGACTGGCAAGGTCCATACTTGAGCCGCGATGACGGCATTATCGATCCTTGGGGAAGAGCTTATATGTACCTGCCGCCGCCACCTTCTGGACGTGCGTTGATTCAAACATTGGGTGCCGACGGAAAACCCGGAGGAACGGGTGTCGATCAGGACATCACGAGCGCTCACTAGACCAAGGCACGCGCGTCGTTTTCTTCAACGGAATTGTTGACGGGATTTTTGTCTGCGCGCCGGTGTCGATCAACATCAATCTTTTGAGTCTGTCCGTGATTTGGATTGACGCCGTGCAGGACTGTTCTTAGGATCACAGTTGGGGAGTGTCCTTCGCACATAGATTTTGCGAAGAGTTTTCGACGGCGTTTGGGGGCCGGGACCTGCGTTTCCATTAGTGTTGGTGCAGTCTGCAATGACTGCACACACTGCGTTGCTCTCATCCATATCTGATTGAAGGAATGCCGCGCTGGGCGCGGCGTGGCGCTTTCGGCTGCGCAGCCTATCTGCGTCGGTCGACGACGTTGATGAGGTGGACCAGATTCTGCGCTCCATTTGATCTTCGCGGATGCGTTGATCGCAAGGACCAGAGCATCTGGGCGATGGAGACGCGATGCTGGTCAGAGCGCTTGGCCTAAGTTTGCTAATTGTCGGCGTCTCCATAGCCGCCGGTCAAGCGGCCGATATCACGTACACCTATGACGCGCTCGGGCGCTTGACGAACGTGGCCTATGGCTGCGGCGCATCCGCCGGCTATGTCTACGACGCTGCCGGAAACCGGACGTCGACCAGCAGTACGGGCCCTTGCAACGGTGATAACCCACCTGTTGCAGTCAATGATTCGATCACGACCAATGTCAGCACGCCCATCACGTTCGATCCCCGAACCAACGACAGCGATCCGGACAACGACCCGCTCACCATCACAGCGACGGGACCAGCAAGTCACGGAACAGTCGTCATCAACAGCGGGACGTCGCTCACTTACACACCCACGACGGGGTACGCCGGAGCGGACTCATTCACCTACACAATCTCAGACGGTCGCGGCGGCATGGCGACGGCGACTGTGTCGGCAACCATTGGGGGTCCCAACCAGCCGCCGGTCGCGCGCGCCGATACAATCGCCATCCAGAAGAGCATGGCGACGAGCTACGACCCTCGCATCAACGACAACGATCCTGACAACGACCCCATCACCATAACGGCTGTCTCAACGCCGTCGCATGGAACGGCGACGATCCTGAGCGGCACGCAGATTCGCTACACGCCGACGAGCGGATATCTCGGCGCGGACAGTTTCACCTATACGATCTCGGATGGTCAGGGTCACTCGGTCACAGCCACCGAGACCATAAACGTGCAGTCGACCAAAAATAACTCACCGAATGGCACCAACGACAATGTGACTGTGACAAGTTCTCCGTTCACTTTTGATCCGCGCGTCAACGACAGCGATCCGGACGGCGACACAATCACAATTGTCAGCCTGAGCGGCACTCCATCGCACGGGACGGCCGTCATCGGGCCTGGGGGTCAATCTCTCATCTACACAAAGAACGCCGGCTACACAGGCACTGACCACATTGTCTACAGGATTTCCGACAGTGCCGGAAACACCTCATCCAACACCACCGTCAATCTTACGGTTCAGTAGAAAAGTGAAGCGAGACCATGACGGGACAGAGATCGAAAAGTTAGACCGGCAATCGAATGATGAGATTGATTTTGCCCATGATCGCAATTGAGGTGGACGATGAGCAGAATTGAAGGCGTGCAGAGGGCGATGCTGGCCTCGATCCTCGGCGCGATGCTAGCATTGGGCTCGTCGATATCGGTTGCTGCACCGCTACCTTCCGAAAGTCTTGTGACCGCTCCGCTTGTAACTCCGGCGAGCGCCTGGACCTTTTACGGCAGCGGCACAACGCACACCAACGGTGTTGCCGCCTGGGCGCAGCGGCCACCCGAAATTCAGGCGCTGGCTCGCGCACTCGGGGCCGGAAGATACTCGGCCGCCCAGTACACATTGAATGTCGTGGAGTATGTCCGGCGCAACATCGCGACCGAATTCAGGTTTGGATTGAGTAAGGGCGCGCGTGGTGCTCTCATTGATCAGTCCGGAACATCGTTCGACCAAGCCAATCTCATGGTGGAGTTGCTGCGACAGGGCGGAGTCACCGCCAGCTATAAGGTGGGAACGATCACGCTCACGCCACAACAGTTCGGCCAGTGGAGCGGTTTCATCAAGAATCTCAACCAGGGAGCGCAAACTTTCGACGTCGACGCGCGTGCGGCATGCCAGTTCATTGCAGACGGTGGCATCCCGGCCACTGTTAACGGAGCGACGAGTTGCACCACGCTTTCCGGCAACATGACCACGGTGACTCTCGGTCACATCTGGGTTGCCGCGAACGGAAACGTCTACGATCCATCATTCAAACCCCATACCTTCAAGAGTGGCATCGATATCGCAGCGACCATGCAATGCGGAACACTTGCTTCGCCAACTTGTGGAGCAACTGCAAACTCCGCGGCAATGGCCGGAAGCACATCGGGGACGTTTCATGGCGTACCCTCGATCACGAGCGTCAATGAAACGGGTCTGTCGAGTCAGCTTCGAACTTGGGCGATCAATGTTCAGAACTACATCACGGCCAACCAGCCGAACGCGCAGTTGGACGACATCGTCGGCGGCCCCCGAATTGATTCGACCTACAACCCCACGGTCGGGGCAACTTTACCGTATACCTCGGCATTGCAGTTCACCTGGACGGGTGACATTCCCAATCAGTATCGAACCACTCTGACTGTCCAGTTTCTGGAAGTAACGCAGCTCTTCTACGCCGACGAAATTTCGGGAAAGCGACTTCAACTCGATTTGGACATCTTCGCGAATCCCGAGACGCGGGTGATTCGAGCGGAAGGCGTGACGCTGGCCTCGGCGACGTGTACGGCAACCTGCTCCGCGTTGGCTCCAGCAACCGTGTTTCTTACCGCAAATCATCCTTATGCTGCCCAGTCCGGCGCCTACGCCGACGATACAGCAAGTGCGAACGTTCCCGACGAGGATGAGACACTTTCAATTGTCCAAAGTTGGGGCGATAGCGGGCCTTCGCACCAATCCCACTATCTCGGACTTCAGGAAGCCAACAACGCGCTCTTTGTAAAGTCGCATGATCAGCCGACTTTGGTCGCGCAATACCTTGTTCAACAGAGCGCAATGCACGCCCTTCTTGGGCAGCTCGGTGCGACGCCGATCACGCGCCACCACACCATCGGCGTCGCGTTTTGCGTCTTGGTCGACTTCAACTCGCAAAGCATGTCGACGCCGAATTTCACAATCCAGCACACTGAGAGCGCAAACTCCCGCACGAATGATTCCGTCACACGGGCGTCGACGTTCGAGACGGCGTCAACCCTGTCGGCGATGCTGGAAGGCTCTCTCAGTCAGCAGACCCAGGATGGCTGGGACCAGATTTCCGGCGCCGGGTTGCTGGTGATTGCCAACCGTTCCGGCCAAACGCTCATCGATGTGCCCAGTGCGAGCATGGCCTCGGTGATACCCTCTCTGACGAACTACACGGCGAGTCAGACATACGGAACGTTTGACCGCACGCCTCTTCTGCAGGCTGCCGCAACCGAAGGTTATGAGATGATTATCTCGACCAACGGATTTGCCGGTACATTTGGCGTTTTGACCGTCACCAGCAGCGGCGACATCGCCTTCAAATCCGGCAAGTCGGGATTGTTGATTGGCGAACTGAGAAAAGGCGGCAATGGGGCACAAACGGCCGACCAAACGACTCTGGCGAGTTTGGCTGTGAAGGAGACAAACTACAGTCTCAAGCAAAAAAAGTATGTACGCGTCGACCCAGCTTCGGGTGGTCTCGATCTTTCTCCACCACCCGACATCGTCACGGGGGCTGGCGAGTTCCCGATGAGCCTGCCATTTCAACGCCACTACACGTCCGACGATTCGGTTCATGAGGACTACGTCGGTGATCCGTTTAACGGAGCCCAAATGGTTTATACCGGCCCCGGCAGTGTGGTGTCGTCGCATCTGGGTTCGGGCTGGACTCACAATTACGAAATCTCCGCCATCATGAACAACGATGCATTTTTGTCGTTGGGCCTGAACTCCGCAATCGAAGCGTCATCGACTATCGCTGACGTCTATGCGCTGCTCGATGTCTATCGCGCGCCGGCATTCAATCGCCGTCTGACTGGCGCGTTCGCGTCCTATTGGCTCGGACAACAGTTTATCAGCAACGCCGTAACGCTCGACTTGGCACCGGCAAAAGTAACCTTCGTCCGACTGCCCGACGGCACGCTGCACGCGCCGGCCGGCTCGTCGGCGCGGTTGGTCCAGACCGGCGGACGGTCAACGACTGTCTATCTGGGACAGCCTATCAACTTCTACTTCGACTACGGTACGGTTGCGCTTACCTATACCGACGCCACTGGAAACGTCCTCTCGTTCGATGGAGCAGGAAGCGGGTGTGGAAATGTTTATTTGCTCGATCCCGGCCATACCAACGGATTTTATTGCTGGGGCCTCCCGCGATTCAAACCGACCGTCTGGACCTTTGCGACCGGCGTGAAGCTGACGTTCCAATACCAGCAAGACAATTCCGACACGACGGCGCCACACTCTGTGCTCTCCGGGGTATCCAACAATTTGGGCCGCTCCTTGACTTTTGCCTTGCAACAATTGAGTGACACCTTTGGTATCTTTCACGACTGGCGAATTCTGTCGGTCACGGACGATTCCAGCCGTCAATCGACGTTTGGACTGAGCGACTGTCCCGGAATGTTGGACTTTCAGGGTATAGCATGGCCAAACCATCTGGCCTGCAACACCTTTACGGCAACGACGCCAGGTGGACTGACAATCAAAGATGACTATTTGGCGGGTACCGATTCTCCGGATCCGGCGACATTGCTGCGTTCGCCGTTTCGTTTGCGTCGCTGGTTCACGCCGTCGGACGCCGTAAACGCATTCGAAACGGTTGCATATGACGACCTGTTCCGTGTGAAGTCTTTGACAGACAAGCTCGCACATCAATCACAATATTTCGTCGGCGGACTGTTCGATGAAGTTCTCAAGCGATCCGACACGCTCGATCCAACCGGCGGGCTTGCAACAAATTGGTTTGATCGCAAAAACAGTCTCACCAAGACAATCGATCCCTTGGGCCGCACGACCGTCAATCAATATGACGATCTCGAGCGTCTCACCCTGACAACTCTTCCCGAGAGCAACACGATCGCAAAGAGCTATGATGTGCGCTCGAACGTACTGGTCGTCACGCGCCACGCCAAACCGGGTTCGGGTCTCGCAGACGTCACGAGCTCCACCACCTATATGGAAGGCCCTGCGATCCTGCAGTGCGCCAATATCCTGATCTGCAATAGGCCCGCAA
>Ga0070712_100001707_pt1 | contig 13459 bp, 10 predicted proteins | sample LARL81metaG_FD_71396 | JGI IMG/M metagenome (GOLD analysis project Ga0070712, IMG submission 71396) | Corn, switchgrass and miscanthus rhizosphere microbial communities from Kellogg Biological Station, Michigan, USA - LAR L8-1 metaG | ecosystem: Host-associated > Plants > Roots > Rhizosphere ...
CACGGCCGCCGTCCGCGCATCCCTTCCCTCTTCTCCACAATCTCAAACAGCAATCCCCCGCGATCCGCCGACCACAAAGGGGCCGCGCTTATAGGCCCACCCCAACCCCCCGTCAACACCTCTTTGCAACGTCGCCAAAAAAATTGAAACCGTACTCCGTCGCCAGTCTCATACCGCCTCGGCACCGTAGTAGAGGGTTACGGTGTGCTTGGCTTCGGCAAAAAACAGCCAGCGTTCGACGACGATGCCGAGGGCGGCGCTGACGGCGGCGAGACCTGCCGCGATTACCCCGAACACGCCGCCCACGAACAGCGCGCACAACGTGAGGAACGCAGGGAGTGCAAAACCGGCGAGCCGCACGATGCCGCGCAGCCGGGCGCGATGCTTGCGCGCAATCGCAAAACCCATCTCCTTCAGCAGATAATTCTCCTCGGTGTGCGGTGGCTCGAGCATGCGCACCTTGCCCCGGCTGCCGAGCAAAGTGGCACTGGCCACCGTACTGGGCGCCGAGGTCGTATCGATCGAGCGCCAATACCATTCCTTCAGCCGCCATGCGACAGCCACGAGGATTACAGCCAAAACGGCCACACCCGGTGCGCGCGGCTGCCACAACCGGACGAGAAAATTCAGCGCGAGCAAGGCACTCATCAGGCCGAGGGCGAAATAGTTCGGCACGACCCATTGGTTGTGCCATTGGTGGATCGGTCTCAGCGAGGCGTAGATCATGCCGGTGCAGTAGATCGTCACCGTCGCGAGGGCTGCGGCGAGGATCCCGCAAAGGCCGACCAGCCCCCCGGTGGTGCCGAAGAACACCCAGCCGATGCCGAATACCGCGGCCGGCAGAAAGGTCAGAACGGAAAACACCCCCTCGCGCGACAGCCAGGATGACCGCCATTGCGAGAAGGCGCGCCAGGCTCGCTCGGGCCGGCCCAGGTGAAACGCAGAAGAGGCGAGCCCGGCGCCGGCGAGCAGGACCGCGAGCGCGAGGGCGGCAAAGCCGAAGCTGGCGCTCGGAGGCACCAGGCCCAGGGGTGCGCCGAGTCCGAGCAGCAGCAACAGAGCGAAGCCGGCACCCGAAGCGCTAGTGAAGAAGACGATCGACAGCGCGGGATGCATGCTCTCTTCCCGAACGCCGCCCCATCAGCGGGACAGCAGCCGATCGACCCAGCGCAGCAGGCGATCGCCGGTAACGGGCTGATCGGCCGGCGGAGCACCGGCCGCTACCGGCGCAGCCGGCGCCATGCGACCCGCTCTCGGCGGCAGATATTTGTTTACCGGCTTGTAGCCGAGCTCGGGCATCAGATCGCCGCCAGACCGGCGCGCCACCATTTCGGAGACCTCCGAGGCGGGGTCGCCGAGATCGCCAAAGTGTCTGGCGTTTACCGGACAGACCATGACGCAGGCCGGCTGGCGATCCTCGGGCGCCAAATTTTCGTTGTAGATCCGGTCGACGCACAACGTGCATTTCTTCATGACGCCCTCGTCCGCGTCGAACTCGCGCGCGCCGTAGGGGCATGCCCAGGAGCAGAGCTTACAGCCGATGCAGATCGACTCGTTGACCAGCACGATCCCGTCCTCGGCGCGCTTATAGGACGCCCCGGTCGGGCACACGGTCACGCAGGCCGGTTCCTCGCAATGCAGACAGGATTTTGGGAAGTGGATGGTCCGGGCGCCGTCGCCCTCACCCTCCTCGAATGAATGGATGCGGTTGAACCATACGCCCCAGGCGCCGTCGCCATAGGGGTTGAAATCGGGCAGCGGTCCCATGTGGCCGCTCGCGTTCCATTCCTTGCAGGCCGTCGCGCAGGCATGACAGCCAACGCAAATGTCGAGGTCGATGACGAGACCGAGCTTCTTCTGACCGGGGCGCGGTTCGGGCAGCGAGGTCATTGCACCTCCCGCTCGCGGTCTGTTCCCGCGAAGTAGCGCAATATTCCGGGTGGATGGCTGAGCGATGCCGGGTGTCCAAGCATCCTGAACGAGGGCGCAGTGATATCCGCTTCTCCCGGCGCGACCCGATCGATCCGCACCCGCAGATCGTACCAGGCGGCTTGGCCGGTGATCGGGTCGGCATTGGCGTAGGAATAGCCCCCATCCGGCGGCAACAGCTCCGAGATCAGGTGGTTGAGTAGGAAGGCCTTGCGGAACTCGGGCGAGTCGGGGTCGAGGTTCCAGGCGCCGGCGCGCTTGCCGATTGCGTTCCAGGTCCACACGGTGTCGTGATTGACCCCGTCCATGAGTTTGGTCGGGACCCGAATGCGGCCGTGATGGCTGGAGAGCCAAACCCAGTCGTCCTCGGCGAGGCCGAGGGCGCGCCCGATCGCCCGGTTCACGAACAGCCGGTTTTTGCCGAGGATCTGCCGCAGCCAGGCGTTCTGCGAATGCCAGGAATGGTACATCTGCATCGGGCGCTGGGTCAGCGCGTGAAGCGGGAAAGTGTTGCGGTCGATCCGGGCTTCCTCGAACGGCATGTACCAGAAAGGCAGCGGGTCGAAATAAGCCGCAATGCGCTCGCGGTGCGTCTCGGGCGGCAGCACGCTTCCATGCCCTTGCGCGGCGAGACGGAAGCGCTGCAGCGGCTCGACATAGAGCTGCAGCACGATGGGTTCCGGCTTGTCGATCAACCCCATCGTAACGGCGGCTTCCAGATAAGCCTTGTTGGCATGCTTGAAATAAAGCTGATCCTCCGGCAACTCGTGCTTCCAGAAGCAGCCATTCGCGATATAGCGTTCGAGCTGGTGCGGGTTTGGCGCTCCCCGCCCCGCATATTCGCCTTCGCTCCCGCGCCAGCCGGCGAGCGGACCGACCCCGGGCCGCCGCTCGTGATTGACGATATAATCGGGATAGCCGCCTGGGTAGCGCGGCACGCCTTCCGGCGTGACGAAACCGGGCAGCCCGAGGCGCGCGCCGATCTCGATCAGCACGTCCTGAAACGGGCGGACATCACGATCGGGCGCGACCACCGGCTGACGGATCGAGTCGGCCGGCCCGTCGGGCGAGCCGATCGGGCGGTCGAGCAACGATATGCAATCCCATCGTTCGAGATAGGTTGTATCGGGCAGCACGAGATCAGCGTAGGCGACCATCTCGGAGTAATAGGCATCGGAATAGATGATCCGCGGGATGCGGTATTCTCCGGTCGCTGGATCCTTATCGGTCAGCATCCGCATCGTCTCGGCGGTGTTCATCGCCGAGTTCCAGGCCATGTTGGTCATATACATGAAGAGCGTGTCGATCGGATACGGGTCGCCCTTGCAGGCATTGCTGATGACCATGTGCAGCATGCCGTGCGCGGCGATCGGAGCATCCCAGGAGAAAGCCTTATCAATACGAAACGGTTGCCCCTCTGGGTCGAGGATCAGGTCTTCGGGCGACAGTGGGTAGCCGAGCGGGATGCCGGGGAGCGGTTTGCCGGGGGCGACCTGCTCCGGCCTGCCGGCCGGCTTCGGGCCGGGCGGAGCCGGTTTCGGATGCGGCGACTTGTACCGCCAGCCGCCGGGCACGTCGATCGTGCCGAGAAGGACCTGCAGCAAATGCAGCGCGCGGCAGGTCTGGAACCCGTTCGAGTGGGCGGAGATTCCGCGCATGGCATGCAGCGAGACCGGTCGGCCGCGCATGGTTTCATGGCGTCGCCCAGCCCAGTCGGTCCATGGCACCGCGATCTCGATTTCTTCGTCGAATGCGGCATGGGCCATCTCGGCGGCGAGCCGCCGGATGGTTACAGCCGGAACGCCGCAAGTGTCGGCGACGGCCTCCGGTGCATAGCGCGGGTCGAGAAAGCGCTGAGCCATTAGTTGAAATACCGGAACGCCGCGGCGGCCATCAGGGAGCGCGGCATCGCCGACAAGACGGGCGGCAACCCCAGCAATAGTCCCGCTGGCGAGTGACCCAGACGGCTCAAGCACAAGCGGATCGCCGGCGTCGTTGCGGGCGAAGAGGCCGTCATCGGCTGCGCCGGGCGACTGGATGACCAACCACGCGGCATTGGTGTAGCGGCCCAGATAGTCGACATCGATCTTCTCGGCCTTCAACAGTTCGTGGACCAGCGACAGCACGAAGAGTCCGTCGGTGCCGGGCCTGATCCCGACCCATTCGTCGGCAATCGCCGAATAGCCAGTGCGCACCGGATTGACCGAAACGAACTTCGCGCCGCGCCGGCGCAAGTTCGACAGCCCGATCTTGATCGGGTTCGAATCATGATCTTCGGCGACGCCAAACATCACCAGGAACCGGGTACGCGCCCAGTCCGGCTCGCCGAACTCCCAAAAGCTGCCGCCAAGCGTGTACATACCGGCTGCGGCCATATTGACAGAGCAAAAGCCGCCATGGGCTGCGAAGTTCGGTGTCCCGAATTGCGCGGCCCAGTAGCCGGTCAGCGATTGGCTCTGATCGCGGCCGGTAAAAAAAGCGAGCTTCTTCGGGTCCGTGGCGCGGATGGGGGACAGCCACTCGACCGCTGTCGCTAACGCCTCGTCCCACTCGATTTCGCGGAACTCGCCGGAACCGCGCTCGCCGGCACGCCGGAGCGGCTTTTTGAGCTTTGCCGGCGAGGCTTGCTGCATGATGCCGGAAGCACCTTTGCCGCAGATCACGCCCCGGTTGACCGGATGATCCCGGTTGCCCTCGATATAGCGGATCGCACCATCTTTGAGATGCACCTTAATCCCGCAGCGGCAGGCGCACATGTAGCAGGTCGTACACTTCACCTCATCGGACACCCGGGGCGAAGTATCCACGATCTCGCGCGGCGAGAAATAGTCACGCAAGCGGCTGCTAAAACTCATTCTCCGACTCGCGACCAGACGACCCGAGCGATCTTCATTCGCGTTCCTCGGCTCTTTTCCTCAAGATTTACTCGCGCCTGCCCAGCATGCCGTTTTTATCGAGCGGCAAGCCGGCCTCGCTGTAGAAACGCTGTGCCCCTGGATGCAGGGGTACGGAAAGGCCGTCGAGCGCGCCCTCCAGCCGGACCTGCCTGCCGAGCGGGTCGTGGGCATCGAGGAGGCGCTGGGTGGCGTCGTTCCACAGGGCTCTGGTTATTGCATAGATCAGATCGGCCGGCTCGTCGGCGGACACAATCCAAAGCGCATGAAAGCCGATCGAACTTGTCTCCACGCTGACCCCCGGATAGGTTCCGGCCGGTATCGTAGAACGGCGGTATGCGGTCGAGCTTTCCCGCATCTTTGCGAGTACATCGGCATCGACCGGGATCAGTCGTATCGGAGCCGCCGCCGCGAGTTCGCGGATCGCCGGGACAGGCACCCCGCCGATCAGAAAAAAGCCATCGAGCGTGCCGTCCTTGATGTTTGCAGCGGCCGCGCCGGGACGCAGGTATTCGGCGCTTAGGTCCTTCTCGGTCAGCCCGGCGGCAGCGAGCACGATGCGAGCATCGGCAAGGGTTCCCGAACCAGACTGGCCCAACGAGATGTGCTTGCCCCGGAGATCGGCGAGTCTTTCTATCGCGGCGTCGCCACGGACTACAAGCTGCAGGGTTTCCGGGAACAGGCTCGCGATCGCACGCAAGTTCTTCAGCGGTCCGTCGGCAGCAAAGATGCCGGTTCCGGCATAGGCCCAGCTGACGATGTCCGATTGGGCTATGCCGGATTCGATCTGACTCGCCGCGACCAGACGGAGGTTCTCGACCGACCCTTGCGTCGCCTGCGTCACCGCAACGAGGCCGGGAACCCCGCAGCTGCCACCATACTCGCAAGGCGGTGAACCGGCGGGCTTGGAAATCGCGCTGGCAATCACCCCACCGATCTCGAAAAAGGTCCCCGAGGTCGCCGCGGCGCCGATGCGGAAGAAATGTCCTTCCTGTGCGCTTGGCGAAACGCGCGCCGCGAGGAGACCCAGAACAAAAATAGCGACCGCGCCCGGACCGCACCACCAAACGCCGAACCTAGCGGGCATCGTCTCACCGGCGAGACAGCAATTTTGGAAGACAACACGGATCACACCGGATTGCAACAACGCTTACCCGCCTGGCCGCAGGCCGTCACAGGGGCGGGTTCTCGTTCGTATCGGCGGCAGGTTGCACGGCGGGAGCCGCACCGTCCGGGTGGCGGGCAATGCTCTCGGCGACCAGGGCGATGACCGCAGCGCCGTAACGTTCGAGCTTGCTGCGGCCAACTCCCGGGATCTCGGCCAGCGCCGCCAGCGAGGCCGGACGGCGGCGCGCCACCTCATTCAAGGTTGAATCGTGAAAGATGACGTAGGGCGGAAGCTCCTGCCGCCGTGCCTCTTCGAGTCGCCAAGCGCGTAGCGCCTCCCACAACGAGCGTGCCGCGGGATCGAGCTCGGCCGGCTTCGTCGCCGCTTTGCGATCGGGCCGGACGGTTCGCCGCTCGTTGCCGCGCTCCTCGATCCGAAAGCGAACGCTTCTGGTGCCGCGCAGGATCTCGGCGGCCCCTGGCGCGAGCGAAAGACCGCCGTGACCCGCGACATCCGGCAGTACAAAGCCCTGGGCGACGAGCTGGCGGTAAACCGAGAGCCAGCCCCGGCGATCCAGTTCCGTGCCGACGCCGAAGGTCTTCAGGCGGTTGTGCCCGAGCCTCAGGATACGTTCGGTTTGCGCCCCAAGCAGGATGTCCACGAGGTGACGGGTGCCGAAGCGCTGTCCGGTGCGGTAGATGGCCGAAAGCGCCTTTTGCGCGGCGATCGTGCCGTCCCAGTTCGGGACCGGCGTAAGACAATTGTCGCAATTGCCGCAGGGCGCGTGATCGGCTTCGCCGAAATAGCCGAGCAGAACCTGTCGCCGGCACGACACCGTCTCGCAATATCCGATCAGCGCCTCGATCTTTTGCCGTTCGATGCGCCGTTGCCGGTCCGTTGCTTCACCCATCTCGAGCAGGCGAAACAGGTTCATCACATCGGCGATACCGTAGGCCATCCAGGCGTCGGCGGGCAGCCCGTCCCGCCCGGCGCGCCCTGTCTCCTGATAGTAGGCTTCGAGGTTTTTCGGCGCGTCGAGATGGGCGACGAAGCGGACGTTCGGCTTGTCGATCCCCATGCCAAAGGCGATCGTAGCGGTGATTATGACGCCCTCATCCCTGAGGAAACGTTCCTGGTGGCGCTCGCGCACCGCCGGTTCGAGCCCCGCATGGTAGGGCAGCGCCGCGCGCCCTCGCGCCTTCAGCCAGTTTGCGGTCTCCTCGGCCGCGCGTCGCGTGAAACAGTAGACGATCCCGGCATCCGCCGGATGTTCGGCGGCGAGAAAACGCCAGAGTTGCTCCAGCGGGTTTTGTTTGGGGACGATACGGTAGAACAGGTTCGGCCGGTCGTACCCCGCGGCGAAGATCCGCGCTTCATGCAACCGCAGCTGAGCAACTATGTCGCGCCGCGTCGGGTCATCCGCGGTCGCGGTCAAGGCCATGACCGGCACCCCGGCAAAGCGCTCTTTGAGTATCGAGAGCTGCTGGTACTCCTGGCGGAAATCGTGTCCCCACTGTGAGATGCAGTGCGCCTCGTCGACGGCAAAAAGGGCGAGGGGAGTGTCGGACAAGAGTTCCAGGCAGCGCGGGGTGAGGACCCGTTCAGGCGAGACGTAGACGAGATCGAGGCCGCCGCCCCGAACCGCGCGCTCGACCTCGGCGGCCTCGCTTCGCGACAGCCGCGAGTTGAGGGCCGCCGCCCGCGCCCCCGCCTGGCGGAGCGCGTCGACCTGGTCTTTCATCAGCGCAATCAGCGGCGACACCACGACACCGACACCGGGACGCAGCAGCGCCGGGATCTGATAACACAGCGACTTGCCGCCTCCGGTCGGCATCAGCACGACAGCATCGCCGCCCGCCGCGACGTGCTCGATAATCGCGAGCTGCTGGCCGCGAAAACTGTCGAACCCGAAGATCTCGCGCAACACCCCGTGAGGACTGCGTTCAAATTCGCCACTCACGGGCTCGCGGAGCTCCCCTTCATCAGCGGAATTCTATACGAGCCATGCTGCCCTCGCAGTGGTTTCGGCACACGCGGAGAGCGATCGATCCGCGGCTGCTGCGCAACGCCGAGTTCAATACATACTGCCGGGCTGGAGACCGTACCGGCCAACCTTGTCACGCTGCCGTTGCAGGATAATTCTACCACCCGCTTCTTGCTCGCACGCCGAGGGGATCAAATTGTATCGAAAGGGATTAAGGTTCTCGCGTTTAGAGTATGCGTGCAGTCCGGACGTGATGCGAGGTCATGTGTCTATTCGTCGAACCGTTGGATACAAAAAAAGGCGGGTATTTGCGGCCTGCGTCATAGCTCTCTTCGTTGTGGCCAGCGGATCATTCTTTTCACCGCGAGCTGTGTCCGAAGAGGCAAATTCGCCGGAGGCCGATCCGCCCGTTGTCGACACCGCAACCCCCTTCAACGGAAATCTCGAGCTCAAGGCGCGCCTGGACGCGCCGGGCAAGCTGAACGTTGGCGGTGAGCGACTCCATGTTTGGCTTTTGCGGCGCTTCTACGTTGCGCACGGATATCAAACGGTATGGGATGGTCACCCGGCGGAAGGGGCCCGCTTGCTCCAGGATGCAGTGCTGCGCGCCGGCGAGCATGGCCTCGACCCGGGCTTGTTCCACAGCGCTGCGCTCGGCGAACGCGGCCCAAACTTGTCGCCGGTCGAACGTGATCTGCTGCTCTCCGATGCATTTCTTTCCTACGCCGATGCGCTGGCACGCGGGGCGATGCCGATCGAGGAGCGGGTGGACGACGAGGATCTCACACCCGAACCGGTCGATATCGTGGCGGTAATCGATGCCGCGGTCGCCGCCCCCGATCCGGCGAAAGTGATCGGCGCGCTCGCGCCGATTTCAGCCGAGTACGAAACAATGCGCCGCGCCTATGCAGAATACCGGGCAATTTCCGCGGGCAGCCAGAGTGTCCGAAACAAGGCCGCGCAAGCGTTTCCGGAGCGGGGTGCGGCTGCGGAACGGCGGCTGCGACAGCTGGCGGTCAATCTCGAGCGGCTGCGCTGGCTGCCGCGCCAGATTCCCCGGGACCGGGTCGTCGTCAATGCGGCCATTGCGCGGCTCCAGCTGTTCCGCGAAGACCGGCCGGTATTCACCACCCGGGTCGTCGTCGGCGAGACTGACAAGCAGACCCCCGAATTTCAATCCACGATCGATGATATTCTGCTCAATCCGCCCTGGAACATTCCGCGGTCGATTGCCCAAAAAGAAATCTTGCCGAAATTGGCCGCAGATCCCGGTTATTTGGTCAACCACCATATGAGATTTCGCAGCAACGGGGCGATCCAGCAGGAGGCCGGGGCCTACAGTGCTCTGGGTCGGCTGAAATTCGAGATGAACGACCGCTATGACGTCTATTTGCACGACACGCCGACGAAATCCCTCTTCCAGTCTGCCGCGCGCATGATGAGTCACGGGTGTGTCAGGGTCGAGAACCCGCGCGCGCTCGCGGCAATGTTGCTTGGGCAGCCGGTAGAGGCGATCGACAAGGGAATCGCCACCGGTCACACCGGTCGGCGGGCATTGCCCGCGGCAATGCCGGTTTTTGTGGTCTATCAGAGTGCATACGTCGAATCGGACGGTTCGATACAGTTCCGCGCTGACCCGTACGAGCGGGATGAAGAGATTTGGCACTACCTGACGCGAGCCCAGCAGCAGCCGGTTGCTCAAGATTCTGGCGCCAGCCAGCGGAAAGGGTGATTGAATTAAAATCTCTTCAACCTTGGCTCAATAACATAATCCCAAATTCCAGCAGTCTGGTTGATTTGACAGATCGGGGCTTGTCCAGCCAGTTTTGAGATGCTATGGCGCTCCCCGGGGAATTTGGGGGGTTGCCAATGCCAGCGTCTTCTTTGCTGAGCCGGCGCCGATTGCTCGGCGTTGCGGCCGCTGTTACTACGATTGGTCTCATCACACCGGCGCCGGCCATTTCATATGCGCCGCGATCGATCTCACTTTACAACACACATACCGGCGAATGGCTGCGTACCGTCTACTGGGCTGACGGCCACTACATCCGCGAGGCTGTCAGGGACATCAACTGGATCTTGCGAGACCATCACACCGACGAGATGCGCCCGATGGATGCCGGTGTTCTGGACGTGTTGGGGATGCTCCGTGAACAGCTCGAGACGCCCGAACCCTTCCTGGTGGTCAGCGGTTACCGGTCCCCCGCGACCAATATGAGGATGTATCTGCATGGCGACGGGGTGGCCAAGCACAGCTATCACATCAAGGGCATGGCGGTCGATCTGCGGTCGGAAAGCCGCAGCTTGACCCAGGTGCGCGACGCGGCAATGAGCCTGCAATGCGGTGGCGTCGGGTACTACCCCAGGTCGGATTTTGTTCACGTCGATTGCGGACCTATCCGCCGCTGGTGAGGCCTAGAAACAGGCTAGATGGGTGCCGGATCGTTGCACGGCGCGCGGTGACGTTGCGTCTTTCCTGAAACCGTACGTGGAACTCCAGGTAGCGCCCCCGGGTTTTACATGGAGCAGCAACTTTCCTGACGGGCTACCATGCTGAGCACGATACTTCTGATAATCCTGATCCTGCTCTTGATCGGCGCGCTGCCGACATGGGGATATAGCGGCGGGTGGGGATACTACCCGAGTGGCGGGCTGGGTCTTTTGCTCGTAATCTTGATCGTTCTGCTCGCCCTCGGTCGCATATAGCGGCGCAGGCTGAGGACAGCCGCTGGCAGACTCAGCCCAACCGCGTCCCTCCGCCAATCTCGCCGGCCGGCGTCGCCGCACCGGGACCAAGCGCGCGCTGCATTAGGACGCAATCGATCCAGCTGCCGAATTTGAACCCGACCGCGGGCAGGACGCCGGCTCGCGCGAAGCCGAGCATCTCGTGCAGTCGAATCGACGGCCACTGGTCGCTCCCGCCGATCACGGCGACCATCTGGCGATAGCCGAGTTCGGCGCAGCACTCGACGAGGGTCAAGAGCAGGGCACGACCGATCCCGCGGCCGACCTTTGCCGCGTCGACGTAAATGGAATCTTCGAGTGTGAAACGATAGGCGGATCGCGTCCGATACCGTGACGCGTAGCAGTACCCGACCACCTGTCCCGATTGCTCGGCCACCAAATAGGGCAGCTTCAACGCAAGAATATCCCGACGGCGCCGCGCGATCTCGTCTTCGTCGGGGGGAATTTCCTCGAAAGAAGCGATGCCGTGCAGGACGTGGTGCCCATAGATGGCGGCGATTTCGGCGATGTCGCCGTCTCCCGAAGGCCGGATCGCGATACTCACGGGCGGCGGATCGCGGCCTTAACCGGTGATCACGCGCACCGGGCTGCCATCGAGGAAAGCAGCGACGTTCTCGGCAATTTGCGGATAGAAACTCCGGTAGTTCTCCTCCGTGACGTAGCCGATATGGGGCGTCAGGATCACGTTCGGCGCCGTGCGCAACGGATGGTCGATCGGCAAAGGCTCTTTATCGTAGACGTCAAACCCAGCATAGGCGAGGCGTCCCCCCTTTAGTGCAGCGACAATCGCCTCGGTGTCGCAGATCGGTCCGCGCGAGGTGTTGACAACGATCGCGCTCGGCTTCATCAACCCTATCTCGCGGGCGCCGACGAGGCCGCGGCTGCGCGGGCTCAGTACGAGATGCACCGAGAGGATGTCGGCGCGGCGGAACAGTTCGTCCTTCTCCACCAGCTCGACCCCCTGCGCGCTGGCCCTCTCGGCAGTCAGGTTTTGGCTCCAGGCGATTGCCTTCATGCCGAAGGCGAGGCCAACGCGGGCGACCGCGCTGCCCAGCCGTCCGAGGCCCAACAGGCCGAGCGTCTTGCCGCCTACCCGGTGGCCAATACGAGTCTGCCACCCGCCCTGCCGCATGAACTGATGATCCTCGGCTATCCGCCGCGCGGCGCCGAGGATCAGCCCCCAGGCGAGTTCGGCAGTGTCCTCGTTGACGCCGCCGCCGGGACCGCCGGTGCCGCACACGGTGACACCGCGATCCTTCAGCGCGGCCATGTCAAACGAGGCGTTGCGCATGCCAGTGGTAATCAGCAGTTTCAGCTTGGGCAGCCGGTCGACCACGGATTTCGCAAACGGCGTGCGCTCGCGCATCGCCGCGACCAGCTCAGAATCTGCGAGCGCGCGCACCACCGCGTCTTCATCGGCGAACGCATGGCGCTCGACAGCGATATCGACAGCGCGGCTCCTTATCGGCGACCAGTCCGCCATATTGAGCGCCACACCTTGATAATCGTCGAGGATGCTGAGCCGCATCGCCGTCTCCCTATTTGCGGTCCTCTTAGGACGCCATCGCCCTCTGAAGATTTGCGTCGAGCTTGTCGAGGAACTGGTTGGTCGTCTGCCATGGGTGATCGGCGCGGATCAGGATCGCCAAATCGCGGGTCATATCCCCGCCTTCGACGGTATCGATGCAGACCCGCTCCAGATTTTCGGCAAAGCGGACGACATCGGGTGTGTTGTCGAAGGTGCCGCGATAGCGCAGCCCGCGGGTCCAGGCGAAGATCGAGGCGATCGGGTTGGTCGAGGTCTCCTTGCCCTGCTGGTGCTGGCGGTAGTGGCGGGTGACCGTACCGTGGGCGGCCTCGGTCTCAACCGTCTTGCCGTCGGGCGTCAGCAGAACCGAGGTCATCATGCCGAGGGAGCCGAAGCCTTGGGCCAAGGTGTCCGACTGCACGTCGCCATCGTAGTTCTTGCAGGCCCACACAAAGCCGCCGTTCCACTTCAGCGCCAGCGCCACCATGTCGTCGATCAGCCGGTGCTCGTAGGTCAGGTTACGTTTTTTGTATTCGGCGGCGAACTCGTTGTCGAACACCTCCTGGAACAGGTCCTTGAAGCGGCCGTCATAGGCCTTGAGGATCGTGTTTTTGGTCGAGAGATAGACTGGCCAGCCGCGCTGCAGCCCGAAATTGAAGGAAGAGCGGGCGAACCCCTTGATGGATTCGTCCAGATTGTACATGCCCATGGCGACGCCGCCGGCGGGGAAATCGAACACCTTGCGCGTGACCGGCGCGCCGCCCCCCTTGGGGGTGAAGGTCATCGTCAGGGTGCCGGCTCCCGGAACGACGAAATCGGTCGCGGCATATTGGTCGGCATAAGCATGGCGCCCGATCACGATCGGCTGCGTCCAGTTGGGCACCAAGCGCGGCACGTTCTGGCAGACGATTGGCTCGCGAAAGATCGTGCCGCCGATGATGTTGCGCAGGGTGCCGTTCGGCGACTTGTACATGCGCTTGAGGTTGAATTCCTTTACGCGCGCCTCGTCCGGCGTGATCCCCGCGCATTTGACCCCGACGCCATAGCGCTTGATCGCCTCGGCAGCCTCGACGGTGATCTGGTCTTCGGTGGCGTCGCGCTTCTCCATGCCGAGATCGTAATATTTCAGCTCGATATCGAGATAGGGCAGGATCAGCTTGTTCTTGATAAAGCTCCACATGATCCGCGCCATCTCGTCGCCATCGAGTTCGACGACGGGTTGGGCCACCTTGATCTTCGCCATCAATTTCATCCTTACATGCCGCCGCACC
>Ga0070712_100001709_pt1 | contig 13421 bp, 14 predicted proteins | sample LARL81metaG_FD_71396 | JGI IMG/M metagenome (GOLD analysis project Ga0070712, IMG submission 71396) | Corn, switchgrass and miscanthus rhizosphere microbial communities from Kellogg Biological Station, Michigan, USA - LAR L8-1 metaG | ecosystem: Host-associated > Plants > Roots > Rhizosphere ...
TTGATGCTGATGATCTGCCCCTGGATCTGGGCGCGCACGACGTCGGTGTTGTACGCGATCACCGTGCCGACGCCGGTCAGGTAGATCGGCACGTCATGCTGGGCGACTGTGCCGGCGACGATCGGCGCTGGCGGTGGTGCGGCCTGCGTCGTGGCAGAGGCCTTTTCCAACGCCTGACTATGCACGAAATGCAGTCCGCCTACCGCAAGCACCGCTGTCAGCAGGACGGCAGGGATGATGGCTTTCTTTTTCATGACTGCTCTCGCTTGCAAATTAGGGGGTTTACGGGGTCGTGGTTGGCGTCGAGGGCACAGCCGGTAGCGTCGGTGCCGTCGAACCCGCTCCCACGGAGCCGGTAATGGGCGACACACTGGGAGTTGGCACTACTTGCGCGGCGCTGACCCCTAGATTGTCGATCTGATAAGATCCCAACGGAATTCCGGCGCGGGCGCCACTGCTCGACGTGGCGGGGGAGGTTGAGGTCGGGTTCGACGATGCCGTGATGCTGCTGGAGCCGGAGCCGCACATTCCGGTCAGCCCCGACGTTTCCACCATTCCCGAGGATGTCGATTCTCCGGACGTCGCGAGGACCGCCGTCGAGGTCGATATTCCCGACGATGTTGATGTTCCCGACGGCGCTACGCCGCCGGTCGTGGCTGCGATGGCGGGAGCCGTCGTTCCGCTTGCCATTGCCATTCCGCCACCGTCGTAGGTCGCGGGCGATCCGAACGTTCCCGTTGGCGAAGTCGCCAGGGTCGAACAAGGTCCCACGCCGCTGCTTGTGCTTGGAACCGCAATCGTGCCGGTGAGGCCGTTGGGAACGGCCGGAGTTGATACGCTCGGCGTCAAACCGTTGGTGCCAACCGGAGCGCTGGGATCCGTTCCGAGCGAAGAGGTGGCGCCGAGCGGAGGCATAGTCATCCCGACCTGGGCGAACGCCGGGCCGCAGCACAACAGGGTCGTCGCAACTATCATTAATCTCATCGGGGATCCTCTATTCGAGCGGTGGGAATACGCGCCCGAGCGGGCGCAAGGCGCCGCAGTCGACAAGGCAGCGGAAGCGATGGCATTCATTTTCATGGCCGTTGGCAAAGGATGGATTGTCTCAGCATCCGCGCTGGGATCGACGTGCCGGGGACCCCAGCGTTGCCCTCGCCGGCGAAATTCCCGAAACCTGGACTTGCGAGCGTGCCGCACGCGGGATTGCTTGACACCGTGGTGGTCGGTGAATTCGTGGTGGTCGGTGAAAGTGTGGGCGTTGTTGGCATCACCGGCGACGGCGCTGCCATACTTAGGGTGGGCAATACGCTTGGCACCGGTACGGCCGGCGTCGAACTAACGCCGAGATTGCTGATCTCGAAGGATCCCAATGGAGTTCCGGTGCGCGCGACGCCACCTGGCGCGGTCGGCAAGTTTGATGTTGGCACAGACGACGCAGCAAGGCTGCCTGAGCCGGAGCCGCACATTCCCGACATTCCGGACGTGTCGAGCATTCCCGAGGAGCCGGAGCTTATCGGCATCTCCGATGTCACTGATGTTGCCGACGGCGTCGATGATGTGGACATCGCGGTGGTTCCCGAATTTGCCGCGGTGGCGGGCATCGTGGTTCCGATCCCCATTCCGCCGCCGTCGAAGCTCGCGCTCGAGCCGAACATTTCCGAGGGCGGAGTCGCAACCGTTGGACATGCCGTGCTGGTCGTTGTGGTTGGAATCGTGATTGTGCCTGTCGCATCGGTCGGCAGTGGACTGACACCGGAAGAATTGATTTCGGTCGAACCGAGCGGGAGTCCGGTCGGAGAACCTGCCCCACCCATTGCGATGCCAAGCGGCGAGGTCGCGCCAACCGTGGGAGTAGGGGTGACCGTTCCGACAAATTGTCCGTCAACTTGCGCCACGGCAAAGTTGCCGACGAAGAGCGCTGGAAGGATTGCCGCGATGAACAAGACTTTCACGCGCATTCTCCATTTGCAACAATCAGGCCCGGTGCTCGGCTATCAAACATCGGTCTATCTTCGGCCGCATCGCGTGAAACCTGGAAAGATCAGCAGCGGCAGATGTCCAAACTGTCATTTGGCGCTCTGTTCAACTTCTTCTGCCTTGCATCGATTCTTTGCTCGGCTCGGTTCGCTGCAGAATGTGGACGGAAATCTTCGACTCGCGGTTGAACGTGAACGATCGTCGGCGCGGCAGAGAGCGGGGGAGCTGTTTCGAGTGGGCCGGCCCCGGCAGCGATGTTGCTTGAAATCAGAATGCTCGCGAGGATCGAGGTGGCAAGAAGGACACGCATGGGGCGGCTCGTTTTGCTACGGTGTTTCTCTGTGCCGCAAAATGGACCGCTCGCTCGGCCCGTTCAATTAAATACGCGTTTATTGTCGTGAGCCCGATGAAGTTGGATCTCGCCGCAATGCGCGTGACGCGATTGCGCGCTGTTGATGTCTAACAGTATTTTTAATTGAGCAGCTCTCGTTCACTCCCGATGTCTCTCGGGTCATCCCTGATGGAAACATCGGCGAATATCGCGTCATGGAGAGCTCGATGAGCAAGGACGATGTCGTGGGCGTCGGCGACTACACGGGCGCTGCTGCGGGCTGGGGTGCGCTGAAGGCCGTTGCAGATGCCGTCCGTGGCCAAAAGGCCATCGTCAAGGAGACGCACGGACTGCTCACCATGAACCAGCCGCACGGATTCGATTGCCCCGGCTGCGCCTGGCCTGATCCGAAGCACACCTCGTCGTTTGAGTTTTGCGAGAACGGTGCCAAGGCCGTTTCATGGGAGGCGACGGCCAAACGGACGACGCCGGAGTTCTTTGCCGCGCACACGGTCAGCGAACTCTGGAAATGGAGCGATTTCGATCTTGAGAGTGAGGGCCGTCTCACGCATCCGATGGCTTACGATCGGGCAACCGATCGATACCTCCCGATTTCGTGGGACGAGGTGCTGGCAAGGATTGGCGCGGCGCTCGGCGCCTTGCCGCATCCCGACATGGCGGAATTCTATACGTCGGGCCGAGCGTCCAACGAAGCTGCCTTTCTCTATCAGTTGTTCGCGCGGGAATACGGAACCAACAATTTTCCCGATTGCTCGAACATGTGCCACGAGGCGACGAGCGTCGGCCTGCCGGAGTCAATTGGTGTTGGCAAGGGAACGGTCACCCTCGAGGATTTCGATCATTGCGATGCGATGATCTGCATGGGTCATAATCCCGGGACCAATCATCCCCGCATGCTGACGACATTGCGCGAGGTCTCTAGGCGAGGCGCGCCGATCATCGTCTTCAATCCGCTGCGGGAGCGCGGGCTGGAGCGGTTCACCTCGCCACAGCACCCGATCGAGATGCTGACGCTGAACTCGACGCCGATCGCGTCCACCTACTATCTTGTCAAAGTTGGCGGCGACATCGCCGTGCTGAAAGGAATGATGAAGACCGTCGTGGCGCTTGATGCAAAGAGTCTCGCCGAAGGTGGTCCCGGCGTTCTCGACCGTGAATTCATCGCAAAGCACACGACCGGGATCGATGAACTGCTGGCTGACCTTGACGCGACGTCCTGGGACGAGATCGAGGAGGCCTCGGGCCTGTCGCGTTCAGACATCGAATTCGCCGGCAACATCTACGCGAAGGCGAAGCGGGTCATCGTCAATTATGGCATGGGGATCACGCAGCACCGCCACGGTACTGGCAATGTACAGCAGATAGCCAATCTGTTGATGCTTCGCGGCAACATCGGACGGCAGGGCGCGGGCATCTCGCCGCTGCGCGGTCATTCAAATGTGCAAGGAGACCGCACGGTTGGAATCACCGAGGTTCCGAGTGACGAGCTTCTGAACGCAATCGCCCGCGTGTTCGGATTTGATCCACCGCGGTCCAAGGGCCATAACGCGGTCGAGGCCGTCGCGGCGATCCGGGACGGACGCTCGAAAGCGCTGGTCTGTCTCGGGGGTAACCTCGCCGTCGCGATGTCCGACCCGGAAGTAACCTTCAGGGCGATGCGGAATCTCGACCTGGCGGTGCACATCGCCACCAAGCTCAATCGCTCGCATCTGCTGATCGCGAAGCAATCCTTCATCTTGCCCTGTCTCGGGCGTACCGAGATCGATATTCAGGCGAGCGGCCCCCAGTCGGTCACGGTGGAAGATTCGATGTCGATGGTCCACGCTTCGCGCGGGGGCCTGAAACCCGCGTCGGAGCAGCTCAGGTCAGAAACCGCGATCGTTGCGGGGATAGCGTTGGCGACATTGCCACACACCCGGGTCCGCTGGGCGGAACTGATCGCCGACTACGGAAAGATCCGCGATTGCATCGAAGCGGTGTTTCCGGATTTCGCGGACTTCAACGCCCGCATCAAGAAGCCGGGTGGATTTCGGCTCTATGTTGCCGCATCGGAGCGCGAGTGGCGGACGTCGACGAAGAAAGCCAATTTCCTGGTCTGTCCCGGACTTGACGAGGATCCTCGCGTCTCGAATCGGGAAGCTCTCACGCTCGCGACGATCAGGAGCCATGATCAGTACAACACGACGATCTACGGCATGAACGATCGCTATCGCGGAATTGCCGGGCGCCGCGACGTCGTATTCGTCAACGCGCGCGACCTCGCCAGCCGCGGGTTGAAGCATGGCGATATCGTCGATATCACCGTCGTGCCCGAGGCTGGATCGAAGCCATGTAACAAGCGTGTTATGCGCAACCTGACCGCGGTGGCTTATGATATCGCGCAGGGTTCGATCGCGGCCTACTATCCGGAGGCGAACATTCTGGTTGCGCTCGATCACTACGACGCAAAATCAGGAACACCCTCCTATAAATCGATCCCGGTTCTGCTGCATGCCTCGCTGGGCTACGAAATGTCGCACCGATTGCTCGAGACCGTGACCAAGTAAGACGAAGATGCCAATGATTGCGCAGGCGGGCGGGCAGGCCCGCGCTGCATGAAGCGTCGTTTTCGTGCAGGCTAGAATGGGCGCGATCACTCTTCACCAGTCCGAGGTCGAGTGTGACCCACAAGCGGCCCCGTGGTTCAGGCGCGCGAAGCCACCAACATCGCCGCCGGTGCTGTTGCGGCGCGGGCCTTGGCGGCTTTCCGCACTTTCTCGAACGCGCGCGCCTCGATTTGCCGGATGCGCTCGCGGGACACCTTGAACTTTGCGGAGAGGTCTTCGAGCGTCGGCGGGTCGTCGGCCAAGAGGCGTGTTTCGAAAATACTGCGTTCGCGCCCGTCAAGTACGTCGATCGCGGCCATCAGCGCCCTGCGCTGGCGATCTGTCTCATCCTGTTCGACAACAATGGCTTCCGGGGAGGGGGACTGATCGACGAGATAGTCCTGCCATTCGCCCGCTTCGCCGTCATCGCGCACCGGAGTGTTGATCGATTGGTCTCCGCCGAGCCGTCGGTTCATATCGATGACGTCCTGGTCCGGAACATCGAGGCTCTGGGCAATCGAAGCGACCTGGTCGGGATGCAGGTCGCCGCTTTCGAACGCCGCGATTCTGCTTTTCGCCGAGCGCAGTTTGAAAAAGAGCCTCTTCTGGTTTGCGGTTGTACCGATCTTCACGAGCGACCACGAGCGCAGAATGTAGTCCTGGATGCAAGCTCTGATCCACCACATCGCGTAGGTCGCGAAGCGAAAGCCTCTTTCTGGCTCAAAGCGGTTCAATGCCTGCATCAGGCCGACATTGCCTTCGGAGATCATTTCCGAAACGGGCAGGCCGTAGCCGCGGTATCCCATGGCGATTTTGGCGGCGAGACGCAGATGGCTCGCGACAAGCTCATCCGCCGCCTTTCGGTCGCCGAGCTCGCGCCAACGCTTGGCGAGCTCGAACTCCTGATTCCTCTCGAGCATTGCGAAACGACCGATGTCGGAGAGATACCCTTTGCCGCGTCCCGGTCGGACAAAGGCCGGTTGACGCTGGCTTCGAACGGCGAGCCCCGCGAATTGTCCTTCGATGCCCATGTTAGTCGCTCCGTCGTGAGAACCTTGGATAGCTTCCGCCGCTCAAAATTCGAGTGGCTCACTGGAGGATAAGCACAGCGCGCAGAGGAGCCATTAAATTGGGGTTTAGGACATTAAATTCGAATTCACTGGGCTCATCGGAAGGCATTTTACCGATGAGCCCGAAGATGCGTATCCGCGACGTCCGGTTGGCTTGGTATTTAGTAGTCGTAGGTGCAGTTGTACGGCGCGGTGTAGGGCGGGTAGTACGGACAGCCGAGGTCGTCGTCGTAGATGCCGCTGCCGGGGAAATGTCGCCTTCCCGTGCGGAAGTGATCCCGACCCAGGCCTGCGACGTGACCCATCCGAGAAGCTCCGATGTGCGATCCGCCGAATCCGCCGACGTGGGTTCCACCGATGTGGGCTCCACCGAAGCCACCGATGTGGGCTCCGCCGAAGCCACCCATGTGACCTCCGCTGAAGCCACCCATCTGACCTCCGCCAAAGCCGCCCATGTGGCCGCCACCAAAGCCGCCACCAAAGCCGCCACCATGACCGCCGCCACCACCGCCGCCGCGGGCTTGCGCACCTGTGGCAACAAGGCTGCCGGCGAGCAGCGCAGTTGCCAAAACCATCATCCATCTTCCTTTCATGATCTTTCTCCATTGGAATGGGCGGGCGTTCCGCCACAGGACCTTCGTCCGACGCTGGCGCGTCCTAACAAGGCAAACGCCGACGTCGCGATAGGCTCGAAGATGAGAAGTCTCGTCCGCAGTCCCTATTAAATTCTCTGTCAATCATCGGCTTGAATATCGGCGTTCGTCGCGAACGCACCGATAGTCCGACGTAAATACAGGATTCGTCGACTGGCGTTTTCGAAGGCTAAATTCGTTTTTAATTGAGAAACCGGCCTCGTTCCGCGACGTCTAGTTCATGATGAAACCAACGCAGATCGTGGAACGCCGGTGTTGGCGCCACAACGATCTCAGTTTCGGCGGTCGCGCGATCCCGGAAGAGACCGCCGTGGCGCTTACCTATAACGGTGGTACCTATGCGGTCATGATGACGACGCCGCAGGATCTGGAGGATTTCGCGGTGGGGTTCAGCCTGAGCGAGGGCATCATCAGGTCTGCCTCGGAGCTGGACTCGCTGGAAGCCCTGCACCTCGGCGACGGCATCGAACTGCGGATGTGGCTCAGCGGGCCCAAAGCCGATCGCTTGCAGGAGCGACGGCGACATGTGGCGGGACCCACCGGTTGCGGATTATGCGGCATTGATTCGATCGCGGAAGCCTTGCGTCCGACCACCATTGTCGGACCCGGCCGGCAATTCTCGTCGGAGCAGATCATGAGTGCGATGAAAAACATATCGTCCTTGCAAAAGCTTAATGCCGAGACGCACGCGGTTCACGCCGCGGCGTTTTGGGAGGTCGACAAAGGCTTCGTCGCCCTGCGCGAGGACGTTGGCCGTCACAACGCGCTTGATAAACTCTCGGGGGTATTGTTGCGCGCGTCGATCGTGGCGGGAGAAGGAATTGTTCTTCTCACCAGCCGGGTTTCAGTGGAGATGGTGCAGAAGAGCGCCGCAATGGGCGCAACCGTGATGGTATCGGTTTCGGCGCCGACAGCACTGGCCGTTCGTATGGCGCAAGCCGCGGGTATCACGCTTGCCGCCATTGCCCGCGTTGACGGATTCGAAGTGTTCACGCATCCCCACCGGATTCTGTTTGGAGCGGTTGCCAGCGCTGCGCGCCGGTAGGGCGTTCAGTGACGCAGGCTGGACTTTGCGAAAGGTAATTGACCATGAAGATTGGAATCGTTGGTGCAGGAAAGGTCGGCAGCGCGTGCGCGCTCGCGGCCGTGGTTCGGGGGAGCGCCCGCAACATCGTAATCGTCGACCGGACCCGCCGGCGCGCCAAGGCGGTCGCGACCGATCTCCGCTATGGATCGCCGCTTTGCCCAAAGACGGAAGTCGTCGACGGGGATTATGAGGATTTGGCGGACGCCGCACTTGTCATGATTACCGCCGGCATCAACGAAAAAGCCGGCGGCGCCACCGATCGAAACGACCCCCAGGGTCGATTGCGACTTTTGAATACCAATGCCGAAATCTATCGCGAGATCGTTCCGCGCATCGTCGGCGTGGCGCCCCAGGCCGTCATATTGGTGGTGACCGATCCCCCGGATCCGCTCGCCGATATTGCCCGCGTCAGCGCGGGGCATGGTCGCATCCTGAGCACGGGAACTTTCCTGGATAGTTTGCGATTCCGCGTTCAGCTGGCGCAGCATTTTGAGGTCGATGCCAATCAGGTCGAGGCCCAAGTCGTTGGAGAACACGGAGTGTCACAGGTGTTCCTCTGGTCGAGTGCCCGCATTGCCGGCGTGCCGATCGGCGCGCTTGTCAAGGATCGGGGCGAAGCTCTCGAGACGGTGCGGGAGCAAATCGAGAGCAGCGTGCGCTACGCCAATATCACGATCATCGAAGGTAATGACGCGAGCCAGTTTGGCATCGGCATTGTATCGGCACGGATCGCCGAAATTGTTCTTCGCGATGAGCGGGCGGTCCTGCCGATAGGAAGCTACAACGACAGGTTCGGCGTTACGCTGTCACTTCCCAGCATCGTCGGTCGAAGTGGTGTGGTTCGTATCTTGCAGCCAGAGATGTCATCCGAAGAGGAACGGGCACTTGAGCGCAGCGCTGCCAGCTTGAAGAAATCCGAAGACAGGATTTGAGAGCGCCAGGCTGACCAACGAAACAAGAAAAGCCCGGCCAGCGCCGGGCTTTTTTATGCGGATTGGACGGAGGGCCTGTTAGCTGCCCGCCTTTGCTGAAGGCCCGGGGTGAGCCGATGATACGCGCCAGACCGCGTTTCCGACGTCGTCGGCGATCAGCAACGCGCCGGAGCGATCCATCGCCAGACCAACCGGCCGACCCCGCGCGTGACTGTTCGCATCGAGGAAACCTGTGACGACGTCCTGCGCCGGACCGCTCGGCTTTCCGCCGCTGAACGGCACGAAGACAACCTTGTAGCCGTTAAGAGGCGTTCGATCCCAGCTGCCGTGCTCGCCGACGAAGGCGCCGTTGCGATAGTTGGCGGGAAAGTCGGTGCCTGAGGACATCGCCAATCCCAATGGGGCGACGTGGGAACTCAGCGCATAGTCCGGCGCGATCGCGGAGGCCACCAGATCGGGCCGCTGCGGCATGATGCGGGGGTCCAGGTGTTGGCCGTAATAGCTGTAGGGCCAACCGTAGAAGCCGCCGTCCTTTACCGACGTCAGATAGTCCGGAACCAGGTCGGGCCCGATTTCGTCGCGTTCGTTGGCGATGGCCCACAGCTTGCCGGTCTCAGGCTCCCATTGAAGCCCGGTAGGATTGCGCATTCCGCCGGCCAAAATTCGGTGCGCGCCCGACGCCCGATCGACCTCCCAGATCGCGGCTCGTTCGTATTCGGCTCCAATGCCATTTTCGCCGATGTTGCTGTTCGACCCGACCCCGACATAGATCTTGGAGCCGTCTGGACTGGCCAACAGTGCCTTTGTCCAGTGATGATCGATCGGCCCGCCCGGAAGATCCGTGAGCTTGGTGCCTGGCGCGGTGATGCTGGTCTGTCCATCCTGATAGGGGTAGCGGACGATGGCGTCGGTGTTCGCAATGTAGAGATCGTGGCCAACAAGCGCGACGCCAAAGGGCGAGTTGAGGTGATCTAGAAACACGGTGCGCAGATCAGGAACGCCGTCGCCATTGGTATCGCGCAGCAGCGTGATGCGGTTGGCGTCTTTTGCCTTGGCGCCGGCGAACCACTGTACCCAGCCAGTGACGATGTCCTTGGGCCGGAAAATCGGTGCCTTTGGACCATTGCTCTCGACGACGAGCACGTCCCCGTTGGGCAGGACATAAAGGGACCGCGGATGTACAAGGCCGGTTGCCAACGCTTGGACCTGCAATCCCTGTGGCACCGTGGGCGTTTCGTCGCCCCATCCGACGGCCTTCGCGATCCGGATCGGCGGGACCAGATACTGCTGCAGTGCGGGTAACACCGGATTGGCGCCGATCTGCTTTCCTGGATTGCCGCCATGATCGTCGCAGCCCGCAAGCGCCAGGCTGGTGGCAGCGACAGACAGAACAACGAGACCGCGGGCGAGTTTCCTCGACCGTGCATTCCTAAGGCCATGCAACATGATTATCCTCCAACACGATGGCGATTTGACAGAGCCATTCCGACCCAGTTCGTCAACAGGAGAACGATGACAACGAGCGCGGAAAGCGTCAGGCCCAAGGGTACGACCGCGGTATAACCGTCGCGGCTATGAACGAAGGCATTTGCCAGCGAGAGCAAGACGGCGATGGCGTAGCCAACAGCGCGTGGCCAGGCGGACCTATTGATGGATCTGTTGTCCGCCAGGTCGAACACGTAGGCGATGACGGCCAGGCCCGCCATGATCAGTCCCGCCGTAATCAGCCAGATCGAGAACCTCTCCCACAGCACATCAGGGACGTGCCAATAAGCAAGATCAGTGACGAGAGCGCCCGTGAAATAGGCGGCCGAAAACGCCACCAGCATGTTGTGGATCGGTCCTCGACGTGGCTTCGCTGCGGAGTTCAAATTGGTATTGAAAGTCGCTTCCCTGATCACGGCATGCTTCATGCGTTGATCCTCCTGATGAACTGGTCACATTTGCTGGAGTCCGCCCGCAAAACCGCGCGAAGTAGCAAACTCAATGCGATCTAGTCTGCGCAGCTGCCTGCGCCAATAAATTGAAGTTTAGAATGGGCACACCCGAGGAGCTTCTCGGCGTACTGCCACGCATTCCAATGCGGTCAGTAGAAAAATCAATTTACCTCCCCGAACCTCAATTTAGTGGGCTGAGCTAATTATCTCCGTGATAACGCTTCTGAGCATTCAAGGCGGAGAAGTCGCACCCATAGATTCACGGAAAACAAAACAAGCCATGACCAAATTCAAGCTATTCTGCGCGGCAGCCATCCTGTCACTCACGTTCGCAACGCCGGTATTCGCGCAGGCGGCTATCCAGGAGATGTACGCGTGCTACCACCCAAACAACGGCGGCAGGCCCACGCCGGCGGCGGGCCTGGACGCAAAGACACTGATGCAGTTGAACCGCCGTGACGCGGGCTTCTGAAACCAGGCTGGAGTTGAGAAAGCCGCATCGGCGACGATGCGGCTTGTTTCAATGCGGTGTTCGTCCTTGCTCCGCTATGCCCAATTCATGCGAGAGTTCGCCGCAGATGATCTCTGCTCGTCAGACTAACAGCGATTATAATCGGCTCCGTGGGTCTGTCGCTTATGTCAGCAGAGGGGCGACTTAATCCAGAAGAAGGTAAATGAGCAAGATCTACAAGACTGCTGCGGCCGCGGCGATGGCCGTTTCGGCCGCGACATTATTCGTGATGGCTGAGCCCGCATCGGCCGCGCCGCATCGTGCCGCTGTCAACTACTGCATGTCGTACGACCAAGGCGCCACCGACTGCAGTTTTACCAGCAAGGCGCAGTGCGACGCGTCAGCCTCCGGCCGGGAGGCTGAGTGCTGCACTCTCGAGTGGTAACCGAATCGGGCCGGCGCAGCCCGCCGCTCCGGCCGGTGTAAGCAGCGTTGCTGAACCGCGCGTCCGCGAACGCGCGGTTGCAATGGACCCGGAAAACAGAAGAACGGGAGAAACGGCCTGATAACCGGCGATGATGACCTGGTTGCTAGTTGTCGAATATTCGTTATTCGCGCGCGAGTTCGATCCTGCAGACGTTCGGTTTGATAAGCTTTCAGTATAAGCGTGGCCAGTTTCTGGTCGCTGCTCGAACGCCAGGTGTGAGGGTTCCGATTTTCACGGTCAGACAAGCAGCGCATGTCCTTGGGAATCGCCTCGAGCCTCTCTCAGGCATCACCATGGCCAGGGTGATCTTCGCTTCGCACACCGTGGGCGCGGCCGTCCTCCCCCTCATGCTCTTCCATCAGATCCAGTTGATGGTCTGCGCGGCGCTGGCCGAGCGGCGGTGGGGCCGTCGCGCTGAGTCCTCTCCACCCCTGGTCCAGAAAGCACGAAATCGCTGCTGCCACGCCGACGAGCGCTCGGTTCATAACCGGATGAAGTACCGATCACAGCCCCCCTTTCGGTGGGAAGAAACAGGTCGGCTTTCCGTCTATGGCAAACAGTACGGCCTCGCCTGAGGGCGAATGCTCGTCCCACCAGATAACGTCCGGCGGGACTGCCAACCACTGGTCGTCCTTTTTATAGTACCACCTGTCGTCGCCGCTTGCCCTGTCGACTCTGAATTGTGTCTCCACCTTGTCAGAGCCGTCGCAGCAACTCCTGAACGGGAAGCGCTTTGCGGCGGCGTCGGTCAGCTTCCGGGACTTGTACCAGTCTTGAACTTCCTGCGGGGCAGAAGCGTACTGAGGCTTCCACCTGGCCTGTAAAGTAGCCGGCAAGAGAGCTGCGGTTGCCAGCACCAGATAGACCAGCTTCATCGCGACCTCCTTTCACAAAGGAACAGCCGCCACCAATTATTTCACGACAACTTCACCCAACCTTTATTCGAGGCACGATCATGCCGTCGAAGCCGGAGCGGCTCACAAGCGTCGTTGCTAACAAGGCTGCACCTGACGGCGGATATCTGGTCATGAACTGCTTTTCTCAACGAGCAAGCCGTTCGTTCTTCTTTAATTTATTTGTTAGAGTTTCGGCGCGAATGCGCCGGTGTGCCTGGATTTTGGGCCTTGAAGCCGGTTTCGTGGTTGCGCTTTAATTTTGGATCGAGCTTCGTATAGCGGCGATAGGACCTTCTCCGCGAAGCCATTTGCTGTGCTCAACGCTGCCGACCGCGTAAGTCTTCTGAATGGGCTGGGGCGCGTCCTCGGCCTGCGCGCACCACCAATCCGAGAAGATGGCGCCGCCCTCGGTTTGACGCATCAACTCATAAAATCCTCGCGAACCGCTCCAATCGTTGGCGGCAGACGTCATCACCATGGCGCTGGCGCAACAATTGCTCAGGTCATCATTGGCCGAAGCCGCGCCGGAATCGTCGACAGACTCGCGACCGTTCGAATAGACCCAGCGTTCCAGGCCGGTGAACTACTGCCGAAGCTTGGCATTGTCGAGTAAGCGGACCTGCCCGGAGAGGAGCATCGGAAGGGCTGCCAAATAGAGCGCGCTCTTCGGTCTCTCGCTTGGTACACACTTGATGCCCGCGCGCTCCCATTTGTCCGCGTTCCAACCGCTCGAATAGCGATCGCCGGACGTCGCCCGGCGAAATAGAACTCGCCCTGTTCCAATGAAGGTGGGACGGTGATGTCTTGAGGCGCAACGTTCACCTCACCGCGATTGCGCACCGAAATCGTCACACTGGCAGAAGCGGCACCGGCCGGGATGATTTGCAGGTCAACGGCAGGTAACTGTTCGCTGATTTCCCGTTGGTCTTTTGTAGCCGAGAGGCCGAAAGGCAATTTCGAAACCATGTGGCTGCTGGCCGAGATAACAATCGCG
>Ga0070712_100001714_pt1 | contig 13409 bp, 16 predicted proteins | sample LARL81metaG_FD_71396 | JGI IMG/M metagenome (GOLD analysis project Ga0070712, IMG submission 71396) | Corn, switchgrass and miscanthus rhizosphere microbial communities from Kellogg Biological Station, Michigan, USA - LAR L8-1 metaG | ecosystem: Host-associated > Plants > Roots > Rhizosphere ...
GAGAGCGCGAGTCCGCTGTTGATGTCGGGGTCGCGCTGCGGGACGTAAAGTGGATTTCCCTGAGTCGGTGACCGAAAGGCCGGCGGGAGGGTCGCCTGCTCGCCGCCGACTCCATAGTTCCAAAACGGCAGCGCCCAGTCAGATGACCCACCGCTCTCGACCACGGCCGCGCGCACGATCCGCTCGAACCAGTAGATAAACATACGGTGCCAGGCGACAAAATACCATGTTCCGTGCTGACAACCGTTCCAAAGCGGCTTGTTCTGCGCCGCCATGGTTCCGTGCATGGCAGCCTGATAAGTCCAACTCGTCGGATCATCGGCTGACCGCTGCTCCATCTTGTTAACTGCAGTGGCGTATTCCTCAACCGTGTGGTCAGCCGCAGGAAGCGTCCAAACACTCCTTCGGACATGCATTCCGCTCGCCATCGCGCCTCCCGATCTCTGCCGTCCAGGCAGGCCTAGGGACCACGGGGAGGTCGTTCGCATCGCGCCGAGCGGCCTTCCGCAGCTCGTAGGGGGAGGCTATCGATCCAGAGGTTCGTTGTCAATAGGCACCCGGGCGCAGGTCAGAGTCCGCAATCGAGGTGCTACGTGGGAATGACCTCGGTCCTCAGATGGTCAGCTTGCTCGAGGACATTCGTAGCGAATTGTTACCCCAAGCCCCGATCGGCAGTCCCGGAGCCTTTTGGCGGAGCATGATCCTCCCGGCAAGGCAGCGCGGATCGCCGCAGCGGTCTAACCGCCTGCTCCGCTCGCATTTGTGCATGTTGCTGCCCGATGCCGACGCCGCTCGAGCGCGACGCGTCGACCATGCTGTGGCGGGATGACAAAAGGCATCGATAGACGCTAGACTCCGGTTGGGCCTTAGAACACCTCGGGAGAATCGATGGCAGCGACATACAAGCCAGGGGACACCGTTCCACGAGACGGCGCCGTGGAGTGCACCCAGGACAACGGCACGCAGGACACGGTCAAGAAGGGAACAACGTTCGCGCCATGCGATCATTGGGGCGACCATCACGGCAAGGGCTGCACCTGGCAGTACATCGATTAGATCGAACCGGGCCCCTGCGCTCGCCGCGGCTGGTCGCTGACGATGACGCCGTCTCTGCTTGACGCAAGGCGACGGGTGCCCTAGTGGTTAGGCCAGCGCACCATTGTCGTTAGAGAGGAGTTCATCGTCGCGCTTCTTGACGTCGGCCAGGAACAGTACGGCGATTGCATCCTGGTGCAGGGCGGCGGCCGCAACATCTTGATCGACGGTGCGCAGGTGTGGCCAGCGCGCGCGAGGCTGCTGCCTACCGCCGGCGCCTGGCCCGACCTGGGGCGCCTCCCGACCGTTGGAGATAAGCATCGATCAGTTGCGCGGCCTCGTCCTCGTTCCCTGGGAACAGGTGCCCGTAGAGATCGAGGGTTATCGTGATCGACGAGTGGCCCATGTAGGTCGAGAGGGCCTTGACGTTGACGCCGGCGGCGATCAGCACGCTCGCTGCGGCGTGGCGTGCGTTGTGTAGGCCGATCGGAGTCAACTCAGCCGTCGTCCAGGCCTTGCGGGCGCGCTTCGCAGCGCTTCCGGGATGGAACGGTCTGGGCCCCGCCCCGAATACGTACTGGGAGGAACCGTTCTGGAGCCTGTGCGCCTTCAGGTAGCCGCGGAGCACCTTCGCCATCGGAACGGTGCGCGTTCCCGCCGCGCTCTTGGGAGCGATGATCGTCCCGCGACTGTCCATGGCCTGACGGACGTGGATGACCCCGGCCTTCAGATCGACATCCTGCCAGCGCAGCGCCCGCAGCTCGCCGCGGCGCAGCCCCGCATACAGCGCTGTCGCCCACAGCCCGCGCTCTGGTTGAGGCAAGGCTGCGAGGAGGGCGGCGGCCTCTCCCGGCGATGGAATGTGTTCCCGCCGGCCGCGCACCGCCGGAAGATCAAGGCTGGCGCAGGGGTTCACGCTCACCTCACCGCCGCGGATCGACCGGCGGAAAATGACCCGCACCGGGACGATGGCGTTTCGGATGGTCGATGGACTCTTCCCGTCCGCGTGCAACTGGTCGACGATCGCTTGGATGTCCTGCCGCTTGACCTGAGACACCCGCATCGCCCCGATGGGCGGCAGCACGTGGAGCCGCAGCGATTCGTCGTACGACCGGATCGCGGAGGGCTTGTACGGATCGCCGCTTCGCGTGCGCACCGCCCCTTCCCGCATGCCATCGATCATCGCGGCCGCTGCCTCGCGCACCCTCCGCGACCGACCGCTGCTCAGTTGGCCGCGGTTCAGTTTGGTCAGGGCATCCGCCCGCCACGATTTCGCGGCCGCTTGCGACTCGAAAGTGCGCCTCACCTTGCCGGCGCGCCCACTGCCGACCGACGCCTCCCATGCCGGACGGCAGTCGCACTGGCCGCCTGAGACCGTGGCACAGGTCGATCGGTGCCGCGGACGAATGCCGGTGAGGCGGCGGCGCGGACTCACAGTGTCCGAGCTGCGTTGCGCTCAGTCCAGGTCTCCAACTCGCGCACCGGGATAAGCCGCTTTCGGCCGACTCGGATCACGCGAAGCTCGGGCAGGATCTGCTCGTAGAACATCGACCGGCCTACGCCGATCGAGCTGGCGGCCTCGTCCGGGGTCAATGCGATGCGCGGGACGACCCTTGCAGCGGTGCTCATCTCAGCGTCCTCAGAGGGTGCATCCACGGTCAAGGCTCGGTGGTTGCCAGAAACGAGCACGGAACGCTCGCTGAACTGCGGGCACGGAGTAGCCGCAGCGCTCCGACACCAGCCGGAGGGCGTCCTCCTGCTCAATCGCGAGACGGGGCGGGAGTGTGCCCAGCCAGGCACCGGCGCGTTCGAGCGCATGCCGCCGAACGTCCTGGTCGGAGTCAAGCGTGACGTCAGTGAGGAGTTCGTTCGCGCGCCACACGACGCCGCACGTCCGCGTGGCGAGCAGCGCAGCCCAGGCACTCGCACCTGCCGTGCCTAGGAGTTCGTCCGGATCCTTCGCAGGTGCGAGTCGGTCGGGATCGACGATCGACAACGCGGGGCTGGCGCTGGCGCGCGCCGCGTTCTCGACCGCACGCGCGCACCCCGCGCGGCCCGCCGCGTCGCGATCAAGGCAGAGCGTCACCCGCTCCACCCCGAGCCGGATCAGTTGCTCAAATGTCCGGGACCTGATCGCCGAACCGCCGAGCGCGGCACAGTTGTGGATGCCGTGTCCGCGGAGCTGGAGTAGGTCGAACACTCCCTCGACCAGCACGAGGTCGCTCCTGGCGCTGCGAGGCCCGGACAGCACCTCGGACAGCCCATACGGCGGGAGGTTGGTCCGACTCGCCCCGCGGAGGTACAGATACCGCGCGGCCGCTGCACAATTCGCGTCGATCGATCGGGCCCAGACTGTTCCCGGCCTGCCTGACGCCGACCTCCACGGGCCGCACAGCCGCCCCGGCCACCGCGAGTCGGCGCACACGCCAAACGCCTCGATTTCCGCTGCGCGGAACCCGGCTCGCCGGAGCGCCGTGCGCGTCTGCATCGTCTCGGGCACCAAGCCCAGGTCGGTGCTGGCGATGGCGTCGCTGGGCAGGCCGCGGTGCTGCAGATATTCCCGCGCGCGGCTACCACGGCTGCCCAGCAACTCGTCATGACACAACTCCACGAAGCGATCGAGCAACTGTGCGCGCCGATCCGGGCGCTCTCTGTGCTCGATAGGTGCCGGGTCCACACCAGCGCGGCGTGCCAGTTCGCCCACGGCCCGGACGAAATCCGCACCTCGGGGACTTGTCCCGCCACTCAGATAGACCGTCCAAAGCGTGGCATCGCCGCCGTGGATGAGGAAGCCGCGCGGCGCCGGTCCGTGTGCGACGACTCTGTCTGCACGGACGCCAAATAGGGAATGCGTGTGCTCCTGGTTCGTCGCGACCCAGCCGCGGGCATCTCGACGCCATCCGAATTCCGGGAATGCCTCATCGAGGCGCTCGGCGAGCGCGGGCAGGACGGACTCGGTGTAGAAGTCCACGGCCGAGACCGAATGACGCTCCGACTCCGATACTCGGTGACCCATGTGTCCAGTGCTCACGCGACCCCTTCGACCAGAGCAAGTCTCTGACCTCTTCCAATCACGCGTAGCGTATATGGGTCATAGCTCGATTGCAAGTCGCGTGCAGGGTACGTACACTGCGCCGGTGCGAGGTGGTCCGCTCATACGCGAGGCCCGGCTCCGTGCCGGACTGACTCAGACCGAGCTCGGGAAGCGGACAGGCCGCGAGCGCTCCGTGATCGCCCGGTGGGAGCAGGGCGCCGTTTCGCCGAGCATCGACAATCTGCTTGAGGTCGTCAACGCCTGCGGATTCGACCTGCCCCTAATCCTCGTCCCGCGGGACGAGAGCCAGGATGTCCGCCTCGAGCAGAACCGCAAGCTCTCGCCGGAGCGACGCGTCGAACGGCTCGTCACGCGGGTGCGCGCTGAGCAGAAGGCCCAGGGTGGCTGACCCTCAGCCCGCCTTTGATCCGCTCGCGATACTGGCCGCGCTTGACCGCCAGCGGGTCACCTACATCGTGGTAGGCGGATTCGCTCGCGTCATCCAGGGAGCGGAGGAAACCACCCGCGGGGTCGACCTCGTGCCGTCCATGCGCGAGGAGAACATTCGCCGGCTCGAACTGGCGCTTCAGGAGCTCAAGGTACGAACGCCGTCAGGCGGCACCGTGTCCCTCGATCAGTCGACGCTTCATGAGCCGGTCGTCGCGGTCACAACCGACCACGGCGAACTCAAGCTCGTCTGGGAACCGGCCGGCACCGGCGGATTCGACGACCTCCGCCGAGCGGCGACCCGCGAACCGCTCGGTCGCGGCCTGCGGCCCTCGGTCGCCTCGATCGGCGACCTCTCACGCATGCTCTCCGCGCTCGGCCGTCGGGAGGACATCCCGAAGGTGCTCGCGATGCGCCGCCTGGCCGAGCTCGAGATCAGCCGCGGGCTCGAGCGCTGACCTTGACCCCGACAACGTCGCGCAGAGAGTCGATCGCGGCGAGAAGGGCGCGCCTATCAACTGGGGCCGCCATGAGAATGACCGAGCCTGTCGTGACCAGCGCATCGAACGCCAACGCGAGCCGATCGGCCGCAAGCAGGTAGCCCAACCGCCGCAGAGTGTCCGCCGCGTCTGGGGCATCGAGGGGGATCCCAACGACGAAGAAGCAATCGACTGGGGTGGTCACCGCGACCTGCAATAGCAGTCTGTAGGACTCGTTCCTGCCGGTCGGCGGCAGACCGAGCCAGGACACGTCAACGGTGCCACCATCGCCCATGAAGAAGGCCCGGTCGAGGTCGAGGACGTCCGCCCTGCCGGTCGAATCTATGGAGAGGGCCGTCGTCAGCCCGTCCTCGGGAGCGGCCGTTCGCGGAGCGACATCGACGCACTCGAGCGAAGCCTTCGCGAGCGCGAGGATCGACCTGTGCGCGTCGTTCTTCGCGGGGGAAAGCCCGCTGGCAGGCACTGTGCTCTGAGAACGACGTAGGCGACGCATCGAACGAGTGGTCCTTCTCCGGGTACGCATGCGAAGCATAGAACTCACGCTCCGCCGTTCTCGGGAGCCCCAGCCAACATCCGCGCATCCGTGTTGACGAGTGCCTGCTCGAAGCTGGATAGCCGGTGATGGACGAGGAACGAACGTCGCCCGACCTTCCAGAGCGCCTCACCGCGCCGAAGCGTTGGGAGGATCTCTGCCTCGGTATCGGTGAGACCGAGCAGTTCCCGCGTGAGCGGTAGCTGGTCAGGCGGCTGGGCGTAGATCACCTTGGTCTCGGTTTCGGCCAGGAGGCCTTCGGCCAGCCGAACCTCGCGGCTGCCCTCGGCTCCCACCGCGCGGAGGTCGGCGAACCTGTGCATCACCAGGATGATCTGCTGACCAAGGGCTCGGGAGAGCTTCATATTCGCCTGGAGCCATTCGCCGACGCCGAGCATCGAAAGCACCTGCCAGGCCTCGTCGACGACTCCGATGAGCTTGGCACCACTGTCGCGGATCATGGCTCGCAGACACGCGGTGCCGCAGGCCATCAGGATCGGGAGCGCGGGGGAGTCGTAGACGTCGGAGAGGTCGAGCACGACCAGGGGCGCGTCGAAGTCCACGCCCGAGGTGGTCGGCCCGTCGAACATCCCGCGCAGGTCTCCTGAGACGAGCCGGTTGAGCGCGAACGCCATCTGCCGAACCGTGTCGGCGACAACGTCGGCCGACATCACCATGGCGGGGACGAGAACGTCGGTCCGGTGAAGCAGGATGTCGACGACTTCCGGCAGAGTTGGCTCATCAAGCAGCGTTGCGTGGGCCTCGCAGGCTGCGCGCAGCGCCTCCGTCAGGCCCATGATTTCCTCCGGCGCGAGCGGTCGCCCGAGTGCGCCCGCTGCGATGCTCTGGAGGAGGTGGAGTTGGCCGTCCCATCCCGAGGCGGGAGTCAGCGGGTTGAGTTGCACATCCCCACCGGGTCGAAGCCTGATCGGCACGACCCCTAGGGCGGCGGCCAGCGGCCGATATTCGCCCTTGACGTCGATCACCCACGCGCGCCTGCCGAACACGTGCTGCCGCCAGAGGTATGTCTTAACGAGCGAGGACTTGGCTCGGCCCACGATCCCGGCGACGAGCAGGTTAGGGGAGGTCAGTTCCCGGCCGTAGAGCTCGAACGGGTCGTAACAGAACGATCCGCCGTAGGCGTCCCGGCCGATGTACACGCCGCGACCGCCGAGCCCGCCCTCTGCGACGAACGGGTACGCCGCCTGCACGTGCGCGGTTGTGGCGCGATGGCCGTGCCGCCCTTGCGAGCCACGCGATGTCATCGGAGTCCCCGGCAGAGCGGCAGCGTGTATGTGAATGCCGCGTCTTGTTCGCCGTACAGCCGCTGAAGCTCAAGACGCGACTGCTGCGCGGCATGGGCCACTTCGACGAACGAGCGCTCGAGATGAGCTTCGTCCCGTGCGGATACAGTGACGTATCCGGCGAATCGGATTGAGGCGTGGCCGTCGGCCAGTTCCTGCTCGCGACGCACCGCCGACTCCACCAGCTTCCGCCGCCGGGCCGTCGGGAGAAAGCCGTGGCGACGCCGTAGCTCATCATCAGCCGCGTCGGCTGTCCGTGCCGCCTCTGCCTCACGAAACGCGCGCGACGGTGGCACAGGCTCCATCGTCACCGAGACCGTTCGGATCGTCGTCGTGTGCATCAGCAGGGGCGCGAGAAACGACACGCCCACATCGCTCCGTGGCCATCCCGCTATCCACGCGGTCCCGTGGACGGCCGCATCAGTGCGGTAGTAGCTCCACGAAGCGTCGGCTGCTGTGGGGAACGCCGATACGGGGGCAACGCCGCGCGAGCTCTCGTCCCCTTTGCGCCAGCCGTTCAGAAACGGCCGGGCGTAGGGGTCGTACGCGAGTCGTATCGCGCGAGCCAACATCCGTGGGCGCAAGGCGCCCTGAACAGCAAGATCCGCAGCTGCGAGCCTGTCGCCAACCGTCTCAAGCTCACGGATCAAAAGAGCGGACGCGCCGGCGTCGAGGCCGTCGTTCTGACCCAGCTTCTTCATCTGGCGTCCGCCGCGGCGCGCGTCGACCTGGATGCAGACGAACAGCTCGTGATCCTGGGTGGCGGCCCCCGCGTGGTCCATGAGTTCCAGATAGGACTGCATCGCGCGCCCGTCCGCAGCGACGTGCTCCCGGTCCCACGCCTCACTGAGGTAGCGACCGATCTCGTCGGCGTCCGCGGGCGCCGTGCGCTCGATCCACTGGATGCGTGAGACAGCGCTTCCCTCGCTCGCGAGGCTCGCGAGTACCCAGCCCCAGGATGCGATCCGCCTCTCCTGTTCAGCGCGATCGAGAAGACCGAACGATGCGACGCGCACCGCCAGGACTCCGGTGTACGTCCGGGCTCGGCGATCCTTCACGATGCCGATCTCGTCTCCGGCCACCGGCACGCTCATGAGTTCGAGCCCGTTGAGGCAGGCGGGCAAGGAGAGTCGCCCCTCCGGCTCGCCAGCGTGCACCACGGCTATCCCGGCCGTCGGGGCACGGGAGCGGTGGCGGTGTCGACCAATCATGCGGCGCACGAGCATGGACACCGCGACAGGTGACCATTCCTCGGCGGATCGTCCGGCGATCGGAAAGAACGTCACCACCGCAGCACAACCGATCAGCCCGAGCGCCGCAATCACGCCGACGGGACTCGCCGCAACATGGACGAGGACGACGGCCACGGCCACCGCGCCGCCCACGAGGACCACCTGGGTCGCGCGGAATGAACCGATCACCCCACGGCGCTCGAGGGGGCCGAATCGGTAACGGCGCGGATCAGAGTTCGCCATCGCCTGTCCTTCCTCCCTCTGAGTCCCCGCGCGGACGTGCTGGCTCCGAGTCCGTGCCTGGCGGCGGAACAGAGCGCGAGGAGTCGGACGTCGGCCGGAGGATCTCGGTCTCGGCTCGTACGCCCTGGTTTGGTTCGCCTGCGATCGGCTCGCTGGCGGACGATCGCCGGTAGTTCGACTGGCCGCCTTCAGCGTCGGCTGGCGCATCCGTGGTGCGTGGCGCCTGTCCCGATCGGTACCAGTGGGCATCGGCGGTCTGGCGGATGCTCTGGGCCGGACTTGCTGAGCCGCCGTGGCCCGCGCTCGGCGTCGGCATGTGGCTTCGGAGGTTCGCGCTGGTGACCGCATGCGCCTCGACCGCGGGTATCAGCCGCAGCAACGCGACGGGGCTCAGGGCGGCGAGGATCAGGATCGCCATGCCAACGATTAGCTGGCCGAAGAAGTGGCTGTTAGAGCTCGGTGCTGTCGCGATCCCCGGGTCGCCGGGGATCGTTGCCGGCGCGCTGACGTTCAGGCTGACCAGCGCCGCGGTCGCCATCACCAGGATCACAACGATCACGAGCTTCGAAAGGATGGCCGCGACCAGCACCTCTGCTAGTCGGCGGACTGCGTGGCCGGCGGCCTCCCAGATCATGGCCACGAACGACAGCGGAAGGAACACGGCGGCCACGTATATCGCGGCCTCTCGAATGACGAGCTCGATCCAGAGGACGAGCGATCCGATGAGCACTACAATCGAGCTGAGAAGAAGTGCGACGAGCGGGAGGTTCCCGCCCTGGCCGCCCTGCTGCATTGACTGCTTCAGAGAGTTGCCGATCGACCCGAGGAAGTTGTTGGGATCGCTTCCGTGTCCGATGCCCCGCGCGACCTGCCCGGAGAGATCGTCGGTGACCGAGAGCAGGAGCTGGGTCACCACCATCGCCGCTCCTGCGAATACGAACGCGAGGGGTAGGTATCCGAACGCTGCTCGGAACAGCATCCACCAGTCCTGCCTGATCGTGGCCTGGATGACTGCAAGGGCGAGGAGCAGAAGAGCGAGCTCGCCCGCGATCACGACCATGTGGTGGTACTGGGCTGGGAACCACCCACTGGTGAGGTTAGGGGTGGTCGTTGCGTTCATGACGGAGCCGATCCCGGTCAGCGCCCAGGCGGCGGAGTCGACGGTGTCGTGGACGATGCCAGTGAATGCGTCGTTCGCTGCGCTGCTGACCGTTCCCACCGGATCGCAGATAGCGCCCACAGGGCCCCAGTCGCAGGGGTTGATCGGGTTGGCTTGCGCCTGCTCGGCATGTGGTGGGCTCAGCAGCAAGGCCGCTGCCATGGTGGCCACGACGAGGGTACGCAGAAGGATCCGGCAGCTACGGGTGGACATACGCGAACCCCTTGAACTCGGGCGAAGCCGAGAACAGGTCGGTGGGTAGGCTCGGCACCTGGCTGGCCGAATCTGGCGGTACCGGCCCCGAGGTGGTGCGATATCCGCTCATGCGCCAGTCTCCGGCCCAGTCCAGGGTGATCGTCGTCGTCGACCAGGACGCATCGGGCGGACGCGTCGTTGAGCTGCCCACCACTCCGGCCGACCAGATGCTGACCGTTGCCTGGTCCGGTGAGTAGGCATCGATTCGATAGCCGAGTGGGGCGGAGCGGACGATGAGCTGCGGCGCCGGTGACCCACCGACGCCGAGGTTCTGGAGGGCCTGGGGACGACCGGCGTCTGCCTGCCGCTTCAGCTCGGCGTACCCCTTCGCGGTCGTCATCCGGCGTAGAAGCGCGTCGTAGGCGGGTGGGTCGAGGAGCTGCGGGCCCGCGAGCGCGCCCAGGTAGTTCGCCGCAGCAGACGCGGCGCCGTCGGGGCTATGTGCGTACCCGACGGGGACACCAGCGACGACGCTCGATGGCCCGGAGTCGCCGAGAGTGTGCGTGGTGGTGGGCGGCGCGGCGCTCGCTGACGATGTCGCCTGGGCTCGCGGGACCTCGACAACGCGAACAGGTTTGTGTACGAGGTGGAGACCGAGCACGACCCCGAGCGCCCCGGCGAGCGCGATCGCGCCGATCAGCCACGCGTACCGCCATGCGTTTCGGTCGCCGTCACCGGAGTAGGTCGCAGCCGCCCGGGCCATCTACTTCACCGTGTGGCCGACGTTCTCGAAGAACGTGACGATCGCCGGCGCAGCGCCGATCAGGATTGCTCCTCCCGCCGCTCCGAGTGTGCCGCGCCGCCCCGATGCGGAGTGCTGGTAGTTGCCGGAGTACGAACTCAACGCCCAGATGGCGGCCGATACCACGAGTCCAACCAGGCACGCGATCAGGCCCCAGAACATGAGACCGTCGACCAGCTTCTGCAGCGCGGCACCACCCGGCAGGCCGTTGGGATCGGGAGTTCCGTTGACGGCTGCGACCGTGAGATCCAGTACGGACATGGTTGCTACCTCCGAGGTTGGGTCGCCGGAGACCGAAAATCGGCGGCGACCGTGGCCGCCAAGTTCAGGTACGCGTCCTGCGTCTCTGGTCGGAGTTCCTCAAGCGAGCTCTCGACTCCAGAGGCGAGATGCGGGTCCCATGGGATGTGGATCACGGCTCGGCATCGCGCACGGAAGAACCCGTCGATCCTCTCGATGTCGACGACGCTGCCACCGGGCGGGTGGACGGCGTTCACGACGACCACGGCGCGCCGCACGAGCTCGTCGTGGCCGTTGGTGCTCAGCCACTCCAGCGTGCGCGCGACCGCCCAGCCGGCATCAACGGCGGCCGTAGTGACGACCACGAGCTGGTCTCCGAGCCGCAGGATCCCCCGGTTGGCCGAGTCGAGGACACCAGTGCCGGTGTCGAGGCAGATCAGGTTGTAGAAGCCCTGCAGGACGTCAACCACCGTCCGGAAGTCCTCTTCGCCCAGCGCCTCGGTGATCCGCGGGTCGTCATCCGCGGCGAGCACCTCGAGCCGCGAGGGTGCTTGGCTCGTGTAGGCGCGGACGTCTCCGTATGTGCGGAGGTGCTCACGATCACGGAGGAGCGTCGTGATCGTCTCGGTGTTCTCACGGAGCAGTCGCACTCCCAGCGTTCCCGCGTCGGGATTGCCGTCGACTGCGATCACTCGATCGCCGCGGTACGCCGCAAGCGTATGGGACAGGAATGCGCACGTGGTCGTCTTTCCGACGCCGCCTTTTCGACTGGCGACCACGAGTTGGCGGCAACCGTCGACCGGCGTCTTTACCCGAGCGACGAGATCGTGGTGCCTGACCTCCGAGGCGCTCGGTCCGAGGATCAACATTCCGCAGCTGACCCGGTAGACGAGCCTTCGCAAGCCTGTGGCGGGTGCCGAAGCCCGCGCGCGCACCATCGTCGCAGACGAGAAGTCCTCATTCGGTGCCGCGGTCGCCACCTCGACTGGCGTGCTCGCCGATTCGGCTTCGCGGCCCGACCCCAGCGGGACAGGCCTCTCGTTCTCGTCGAGCATGGCCTCATCAGACAGCGGATGTTCGGACATCGTCCCTCCCCCATTCCAGCGGATCCACAGAACAGTCACGATAGCAGGGGATATACAGAAATCAAGAAGAGTGGAGGCTACATCTCTGCTATTCCGCTGGATAACTCGCTATGATCTGGAGTAGGCACCGTGGATCCCCGGATCTGACCGCGTATGGCTGATACTCCGACCGCACTTGGACTTCTGCTGAAGACCCGTCGTGAGGCGAAGCGGTACTCCCGCGCCCATATCGGAGATGTCCTGGGGATCCCGGCCGGGACGATCGAGGGGTGGGAGCGTGGGCGGGTCGCAAAGCCCCCGATCACCGACGTGTTTCGGCTCGCCGAATATCTCGACATCCCGCTCGAAGAGGTGCGCGCCGCGACGCTCCACGACGCCGATCCAGTCCCCGTGCCCGCAGCCGGGCGTGCCGTGGGCGAGGAGCCTCCCGCGCGGGGCGATCCGCTCGTCGAGGCAGCGGTGTCGGCCTTTGGTGGGCCTGACCGACTGGCTTCGGAGCTCGGCACGACGGTGACCCAGGTCGAGGCGTGGCGTCACGGCACCGAGGTCGCCTTCGCAGACTTCCTCCGGCTGCAGGCCCTCGTCCTGAGCCGGCTCGCACGTGACGTCACCAACTCCGAGGATGCTCGGGTTGCGGATCTTGCTCGCGCCATTCGACCCGAGGGTGCCCAAACGTCAAGGAGCGGCGAATGAAGCTCCACTCTCGTCTCGCTCCGGGCTACGAGATCTGGGGCCGGTTCCATCTCTACGAGCCGATCGTCGCCCTGGGCGTCGGTCGCAGTGGCGCGCGCCTCCGCAGAACCGCGGCTCAGGCGCTCCGCCTTCAGAAGGGCGAGTCGGTGATCGACATCGGAACTGGTACGGGGCTCACGCTTCCGTACCTCGCGGCTGGCGTCGGGCCGACGGGGCGCGTCGTCGGGCTCGACCGGTCCGCATCCATGCTCGACGGCGCAAGAGAGCGTGCGCTGTCGCCTCCAGTCGAACTGGTTGAGGGCGATGCGATGAAGCTCCCGTTCGAGGACGCGACGTTCGACGCAGCGATCTCCACGTACGGGATGACCGCTGTCGAGAATGTTGATCCCGCGATCGACGAGATGATCCGTGTCATCCGACCTGGTGGCAGGCTTGCGATCGCCGAGGTGCACTTCGTGAACTGGCCAACGCCTGCTGCCTTCAACCGGGCGCTGACAGTCGCGTTGCACCCGTTCAACAAGTGGTACACCGACCGCGACTTCCCAGCTCTCCTCATGAGTCGCGGGTTGCACCCCGAGTCGATTCCGACCGAACGGCCAGCGCTGACGTTCACGGTTGCACAGCGCTGATCTCCGCGCCGACGCCGACGAGCGTCCAACGCGGGTGAATCGCCTTGGTGGCTCGTCGCGAACGTTCAGGCCCTCGCGAGGGCCGTCGGTGAGCAGAACCGCGAGCTGTCGGAGTTGCGAGACCGGGTCGATCGAGCGCGCGATGTCCTTCGGTGAACGAACCGTGGGAGGCGACCCGCCCTACTGCTCGAGTTCCGGGTCGTCCTTGCGCTGCTGTTCCTCAAGGTAGTCGCGTACGGCGCTGGCGAGAGTGGACCCCGCCTCGTCGAGAAGGTCGCG
>Ga0070712_100001716_pt1 | contig 13401 bp, 9 predicted proteins | sample LARL81metaG_FD_71396 | JGI IMG/M metagenome (GOLD analysis project Ga0070712, IMG submission 71396) | Corn, switchgrass and miscanthus rhizosphere microbial communities from Kellogg Biological Station, Michigan, USA - LAR L8-1 metaG | ecosystem: Host-associated > Plants > Roots > Rhizosphere ...
GCACGGCTGCGCGATCGCCTGGCCGCGCTCGGCGAAGCCAAGGCCGCGGGCCTGTGACCGATCCGGGGCAGAGCGGCGCGCCACCGGAAGCGGGCAGCCCGCCCGCGGCGGCAGTCGGCCCGCAGGGCCAGGGCATGACGCACCCGAGGCAGACCATGCTGGACCAGGGCTGGCGCCGGCTGCATCCGCTGTCGCCGCTGGTGCGTTCCGGTCGCGGCCTGGTCGCCGTGCTGGCCCTGGCCGGGCTCTCCACCTCCGGGGTGATCGGCGGCGGCACCGGCACCCGCTGGTACGACCTGGCGCTGCCGGTCCTCGTCGCCGTGGCCGCGCTCGTCAACTGGTTCGTCACCAGGTGGAAGGTGGACGGGGTCACCCTGCGCATCGAGACCGGCCTGCTGCGCCGGGACTCGCGGCAACTGCCCATCGCCCGGATCCAGGCGGTGGACCTGGTGCGCCCGTTCTTCGCCCGGATGCTCGGGCTCGCCGAGATCAGGGTCCGGCTGGCCGGGTCCGGTGACGCCGACGGACGGCTCGCCTACCTGACCGAAGCGGCGGCGTTCGCGCTCCGGGCGCGCCTGCTCGCCGCCCACCACGGCCTGGACCCCGCGACCCCGGAGCCCGCGGAAAGCGTGGTCGCCTCGGTGGGCACCGGCAGGCTCGTCGGCTCGGCGCTGATCTCCGCCATACCGCTCGCCGTGGTGGCCGTTGCGGTGGGCGCGGCGATCGTGGCGGTCACCCCCGGCGGCCTGCTCGCCGTCGGGGCCCCGCTGGCCTGGTGGCTGATCATCTGCGGCGGGATCGTCTGGCGGCGGGTCTCTACCCAGTACGCCTTCACCGTGGCCGTCTCGCCCGACGGCGTCCGGATCCGGCGCGGGCTGCTCGGCACGGTGGCCGAGACCATCCCGGTGCCACGGATCCAGGCGATACGGATGATCGAGCCGCTGCTCTGGCGACCGCTGCACTGGTGCCGGCTCGAGGTCGACGTGGCCGGTCGCCTGGGCCACGACCACCCGGAGGGCACCGGGGAGGTACGCAAGGCGCTGCTGCCGGTGGGCACCCAGGACGAGGCCATGCGGCTGCTGAGGGTCGCCCTGCCTGCCGCCGGGGGCTGGCCCGCGCTGAGCCCGCCGCCGCGCCGCGCCCGGCTGAAGGCGCCGCTGAGCTATCACTTCCTTGCGGCCGGGCACGACGGCATGCTCGCCGTGGCGATCACCGGGCGGGTCCGCCGGGAGACCACCCTGGTGCCGCTGGCCAAGACGCAGAGCGTACGGCTCGTCCAGGGCCCGCTGCAGCGCCGGCTCGGGCTGGCCACCGTGCACCTCGACGCCGCGGGCAAGCGGGTCAGGGCCGAATTCAGGGAACGGGAGCAGGAGCAGGCCAGGTCGCTGGTCGGCGAACTGGCTACGCTCAGCCGCAGCGCCCGCAGGCAGGCATCGCTGGCAGCCGCCCCGCCGGTACCACCCGGGCCGGGCGGGGACGACGGGCCCGCGGCGGCGAACGGCCGCGACACGGCCGTCGGCCCGGTGACGGAGGAACCGGGCCGACAGGCACCGGGGGGCTCCGGGGGGTCGCTCCCCCGGACTAGCACAGGTCAGGCGGCGAGCGTGGCGTCGCCGGTGAACGCGTCCCAGAGCGAGGTGTAGACACCGCCCGCCGCGAGCAGGTCGTCGTGCGTGCCCACCTCGGCGATCCGGCCCTGGTCGAGCACCACGATCCGGTCCGCGCGGGCGGCGGTGGTGAGGCGGTGCGCCACGACCAGCGTCGTCCGCGAGGCCAGCAGGCGCTCCGCGGCCCGCGCCACGGCCGCCTCGCTGACCAGGTCCAGCGCGGCCGTCGCCTCGTCGAGCAGCAGGATGTCCGGATCGACCAGGTAGGCACGGGCCAGCGCGATGAGCTGGCGCTGTCCGGCGGACAGGTTGCGCCCGCGCTCGGACACCTCATGGCCGAAGCCGCCGGGCAGGCGGCTGATCATGTCCACGGCGCCCACGGCGCGCGCCGCCGCCAGCACCTCGGCGTCGCTGGCCTCCGGCCGGCCGTAGGCGATGGCGTCGCGCACCGTGCCCGCGAACAGGAACGCCTCCTGCGGGACCACGCCCAGGCGCTGCCGGTAGGAGGCCAGGTCGAGGTCGCGGACGTCGGTGCCGTCCACCAGGACGGCGCCGCCGGTCACGTCGTAGTACCGCGCCACCAGCTTGACCAGGGTGGACTTGCCCGCGCCGGTCTGCCCGACCAGGGCGACGGTCTCACCGGGCGCCACGGTCAGGCTGACCCCGGTGAGCGCCTCCTGGCCGGTTCCCGCGTAGCCGAAGTGCACGTCCCGCAACTCGATCCGGGCCCGGCCGCGCGGCGAGGGCAGGGGATGCTCGGCCTGCGGGGTGGAGGTCGGGGTGTGCAGCAGTTCCCGGATCCGGCGCAGCCCCACCGCGGCCTGCTGGTAGCCGTCGAACACCTGGGAGATCTGCTGGACCGGCGAGAACAGCATGTCGATGTAGAGCAGGTAGGCGATGAGCGCGCCCGCGGTCAGCGCACCGCTGTGCATCTGGCCCGCCGCGACGAGCAACACCAGGCCGCTGGCCAGCGTGGACAGAGACTGCACGAACGGGAAGTACAGCGCGATGTAGCGCTGGGCGCGCAGCCGGGACCGGCGGTAGGCGTCGCTGCGCCCGGTGAACCGCTCCAGGTTGCGCTCCTCGCGCCGGTAGGCCTGGGAGACGCGCAGCCCGGCCACGTTCTCCTGCAGGTCGGCGTTGACCGCACTGACCTTGTCCCTGGCGTCCTGGTAGGCCACGGACGCCTTGCTGCGGAATACCGCGGTGGCCACGGCGACCACCGGCATGATCGCCAGCACCACCAGACCGAGCTCAAGGTTGATGATCAGCAACGCGGCCAGCACCCCGGCGACCAGCAGCACCGAGTTCACCATCGTGATGAGCCCGGTCTGCAGGAACGAGGAGAGCGCCTCCACGTCCGTGGTCATCCGGGTCATGATGCGGCCGGACAGTTCGCGCTCGTAGTAGTCCAGGCCCAGCCGCTGCAGGTGCGCGAAGATCTTCACCCGCAGGGTGTAGAGCAACCGCTCGCTGGTCCGGCCCACCACCGTGGTCTGCACCGCGTTGATCACCCAGTCACCCAGCGTGATCACTAGTGCCACCGCCGAGACGACGAAGATCGCCGACAGCACACCGGCCTCGATGCCGTGGTCGATGCCACCGCGGACCAGGGCCGGCATGGCCAGGTTGGCCAGCGCGTCGAGGCCGTCGAGCACCAGCCCCACGGCGAGCGCGGCGAGGAACGGCCGCAGTAGCCGGCGCAGCGTGAAGTGCGGGTCGGGGGCGCGGGCCGCGGCGGCGTCCACGCCGGGTTCCTCCGACGCGGGCGGCAGCGCGTCCACCTGGGCCAGCAGTTCGGGCGAGGCAGGTATCCCGTCGAGGAAGCCGGAAGGGGATGCGTTACGCACCCGTCCCGACGCCGGCCGCGCCGGTGCCCCCGGCCGTGCCGCGGCAAGGGCCATGGGCTGCGGGGCACCCGGTTGCGTGGCGGTCACCGCGGCCGGGCCGTGGCCTGCGGCGACCGGTTCCACGGAGTCCGTATCGCCGGAATAGAAGCCAAGCTCGCCGGCGCCGATGCCTTCCGCGTCGTCGCCAGGCCCGGCCAGCAGCAGCCGGTAGAGCGGGCACGATGCCATGAGCTCCTCGTGGTCGCCCGCGGCGACGAGCCGCCCCTCGTCCAGCACGGCGATCCGGTCCGCCAGCCGCAGCGTCGACCGCCGGTGCGCGATCAGCAGCGTGGTCCGGCCCGCCATGACCCGCCGCAGGGTCTGGTGGATCTCCGCCTCGACCCGAGGGTCCACGGCCGAGGTGGCGTCGTCGAGCACCAGGATCCGCGGGTCGGTGAGCAGCGCGCGGGCCAGCGCGACCCGCTGCCGCTGGCCGCCGGACAGGGTCAGACCCTGCTCGCCGACGACCGTGTCGTAGCCCTCGGGCAGTGCGGTGATGAACTCGTGCGCCTCGGCCGCGCGGGCCGCGGCCACGACCTGCTCCCTGGTCGCGTCCGGCCGGCCGAACGCGATGTTGGCGGCGACGGTATCGGAGAACAGGAAGCTCTCCTCGAGCACCAGCCCGATCGCGGCGCGCAGCGAGTCCTGGGTGAGGTCCCTGACATCGAGGCCGCCGACCCTGACCGCCCCGCCGCGCACGTCGTAGAAGCGGGGGAGCAGCAGCGAGATCGTGGACTTCCCGGAGCCCGCGGTGCCGACCAGCGCCAGCGTCTCGCCCGGCGCCACCCGCAGCGACAGGCCGCGCAGCACCGGCTGCGAAGGCACGTAGCCGAACCGGACGTCGTCGAACTCCACGGCCGGGGTCTGCGGCGGCAGCGCCACGGCGCCCGGCCGGTCGGTCACCACCGGGCGGGCGTCGATCACCTCGAACACGCGGATCACGCTGGCCCTGGCCTGCTGGCCCATGGTGACCAGCATGGCCAGCGCCCGGACCGGCCCGACCATGGCCAGCAGGTAGGAGGAGAAGGCCAGGAAGGTGCCGAGCGTGATGTACCCGCGCAGCGCCATCCAGCCGCCGAGCGCGAGTACCCCGACCTGGCCGAGCGAGGGGATCGCCTGCAGTGCCGGGTTGTACTTGGCCATCAGCCGCACGGTCCGCACGCGGGAGGCGTACAGGTCGGAGCCGGCCCGTTCGAGCCGCTCGATTTCCTGCTCCTCCTGCCCGAAGCCCTTGACCACGCGCACGCCGGTCACGTCGGCCTCGACCACCTCCGCGACGGTGGCCGCCCGCTGCTGCGCGTCCCAGCTCGCCGGGAACAGCGTGCGCCGGGACCTGAGCGAGATGAACCACAGGGACGGGGCGACCGCAAGCGCGACCACGGTGAGCAGCGGCGAGAGCACCGCCATGGCGATCAGGGAGCCGGCGAACAGCACCGCGCTGCCCACCAGCATCGGCACCATCGACAGCAGGCCCTGCACCATGGTGATGTCGGAGATCGAGCGGCTCACGATCTGGCCGGTGTGCAGCTCGTCCTGCCGGGTGCCGTCCAGGCGGGACAGCGAGGCCAGGATCTGTGTGCGCAGGTCGTGCTGTACGTCGAGGGAGAGCTGGCCGGCCCGGTAGCGCCGCAGGTACAGCGCGCCGAAGTTGGCCACGGCCGCGATGACCAGGGCCACCGCCAGCGGCCAGATCGCGGCCTGGGCGGCCGAGGTGAGGTTGTCCACGATGGCCCGCTGGATCAGCGGGATGGCGATCCCCACCGCGGCGACCACCAGGGTCCCGCCGAAGGCGAGGATCACGTTGCGCGGGTAGCGCCAGCAGTACCCCGTAAGCCGCGCTATCCAGCCGCGCTCGCGTGGGCCGGCGCCCGGTGCGCTGGCCGGGCCTTGTGCGCGATCAATGGTTGTGTTCCGGTCCGTGCTCTCCTGACCGTTGTTATCCGTGGCCGCTTCCTCCCCGTCGGGCTTCCACGATCAGCAACGCGCCGGGGACGGGCCGCATTTCCTCCCGGCGCGGCGTTCCTCAGCCGGCACCCGGTTCGACCAGGCCGTGCTCGTACCCGAACACGACCGCCTGGACCCGGTCCCGCAGCGCCAGCTTGTCCAGGATGTGGGCCAGGTGGGTCTTCACCGTGCTCTGCGACACGGTCAGCGCGCCGGCGATCTCGGTGTTGGACCGGCCGCAGATGACCAGGTCGAGCACCTCCCGCTCGCGTGGGGTGAGCCGGGCCAGTTCCGGCGGCGGCCGGCGGGCGGCGGGCCGCCGGGCCGCGAACTCGGCCACCAGCCTGCGGGTCACCTGCGGCGACAGCAGCGCCCCGCCGTCGGCGGCCGCGCGCACGCCGAGCAGCAGTTCCTCGGGGGGCGCGTGCTTGAGCAGGAAGCCGGACGCGCCCGCGCGCAGCGCCTCGTACACGTACTCGTCCAGATCGTAGGTGGTCAGCACGACGACCCGGACGGGCCGGGCCCCGGGCGCGGCGGGGGCGGCGAGGATCCGCCGGGTGGCGGCGAGCCCGTTGAGCACCGGCATCCTGATGTCCATCAGCACGACGTCCGGCGCGACCTTGCGGGCGAGGTGGACCGCTTCCTCACCGGTGCCCGCCTGCCCGACGACGGTCAGCCCGGGCTGGCTGTCCAGCAGCGTGGCGAGCCCGGCCCGCACCAGTGCCTGGTCGTCCGCGATCACGATGCGGACCGGTTCGCCGCCGGTCACCGCGCGCCGCCCGCGGGCGCCGCCGCGCCACCGGCCCGATCGGCCGTCCCGTCACCTGGCGGGTGGCCCGTCTCGTCACCGGGCGGGTGGCCCGCGCCGTCACCGGCCTGGCGGCCCGCTGCCGCCCCATAGGGCAGTACCGCTGTGACCAGGAACCCGCCGTCCGGGCACGGGCCCGCGTCGAGGGTGCCGCCGTAGAGTTCGGCCCGCTCCCGCATCCCGCGCACTCCCAGCCCCAGCCCTGCCCGTGTCCCTACCCCCGCCCGTGTCCCGGCTCCTGCCCGGGCGGGCGCCGCGGCCGGCCGGTGGTGGCCGTGCGGCGGGGCGGTGTTCGTGACGGTGATCTCCAGCCGCTCCGTGGTATAGCGGAGCACGACCCCGGCTGCGGCACCGGGCGCGTGCCTGGCCACGTTCGCCAGCGCTTCCGAGACGATCCGGTAGCCGGACAGTTCCGCGCCGGGTGAGAGCACCCGTGGCCGGCCCTCGATGGCCAGTTCGGCCGCTACCCCCGCCTGCCTGGCCGCGGCGATGAGCGCGTCCAGCCCGGCCAGCGTCGGTGCGGGCGGCATGTCCGCGGCGGCGTCCGGATCGCGCCGCAGGGCCCCCAGCAGGTGGCTGAGCTCGGCCAGCGCTTCCCTGGACAGCTGTTCCACCCTGGCAAGGACCTCGGCCGTGCTGCCGAGGCCACCCGCGCCCGGGCCGCCCCCCGCCGCGCTGCCGGTGGCGACGCGGGCGGCGCCCGCCTGCACGGCGATGGCCGAGAGCTGGTGGGCGACCACGTCATGCAGCTCACGTGCGATGCGCGTGCGCTCCGCCTGGTGTGCCGCCGCCACCGCCGCGGCCGTCTCCGCGCGCCGGGCGCTCGCCGCGTCGCCGAGCACGAACGCGGCCCCCAGCAACGCGAACGGCGCGGCGGCGAGCCTGATGTGGTTGACGGCGACGGTCACCAGCGCGACCGCCAGCGCCGCCCAGCCCAGCCAGCGCGCGTACCGCCTCGTGGCGGCCGAGTAGGCGCCCAGCCCGTAGGCGCCGATCAGGACGGCCGCGAACGCGGAGATCTCGTTGCGGCCCAGGGCGGCCCGGGTCGCCAGCACCCCGGCGGCCAAGGCCAGCACCAGCGCGGGAAAGCGGCGGCGCCAGCAGAACGGAACCGACATGGCCAGCGTGAGCCCCAGCGAGCCGAGCACGACGGGGGTGGAGCCCGCGTGGCCGGACGGCTCCCACCACCACGGCACGTCCGGGAGCCCCCAGGCCAGCAGCACGGCCGCGATGGCCAGATCCACCCGCTGAGGGCGCCCGAGGTCACGCCAGGCAGGCACGCGCATGATCCGACAGTATGACCACCCGGCGCCGTCGCGCCCGCGCCGCATGGGCGGGGTGATGGGGCCGGGGCCAGCTACGGGCGGGGTGGTGGGGCCGGAGCCAGCATCTCGCACCGCGTCAGCCGCTGATGTCGGCACGGCGGAAGATCCGCTCCGCGACGGCCAGGCCGGCCACCACCAGCCCGGCCAGCCCGGCGAAACCGGCTGCCTGGCCGGGCGGGGCGCCGGTGCCGAGGAACCTGGACCAGAAGTTGGCCGGCAGGGCGGTGACCGAGCCGAGCCCCGCGGGAAAGCCCATCCAGCTCGCCACCCAGGTGGCCGGCGTCCACGGCCCGGCGCCGGGCAGCGCGGCCACGGCCAGCATCGCGAGGATCGCGCCCGCGGTGGCCGCGATCGTGCCGATGGCGCCCCGCGTGATCACCGCGGCGAGCAGCCCGATGACGGCGAACGCGGCCAGCACGAGCAGCGCCCTGGCCACCTGGGCGCCGGACAGGCTGAGCCCGTGGGCAACCGTCTGGTCCGGCCCGGGCAGGTGGTTAATCCCGGCCAGCACCGGCCCGGCCACCGCCAGCGCCGCCCAGCACGCGGCGATGAGGCCGATGCCGGCCAGCCACAGGCTCACCAGCTTGGCCACCAGCACCTGCCAGCGCCGGCCGTGCTGGGTGAGCAGGCTCTTCATGGTCCGGCCGGACCACTCGCCGCCGATGTGGGCGCCCGCGAGCAGCGCCATCGCCAGCGCCCCGGGCAGGGACGCGATCAGCCCCGCCGCCTCGGCCCCGGCCGCGGCCGGGGCGAGCTGGCCGGCGACCTGGGCGGGTTCCGCCCGGATCTGCCGCAGCCGGGCCCGGGCCGCGGCCTGCCAGCGGGAGCACTGCGGCCCGGCGGGCACCTGTTCCGCCGCGCAGGACGGCAGGTGCCGGGGCGCGCCCTGCGCGTCGAGCATCGCGTTGTGGCTGCCGCCGGCGGCAAGCAGCAGGCAGAACAGTGCCGCTGCGGCCGCCACCCCGAAGCTCAGCGGCCTGGCGAGCTTGGCCAGTTCAGCGTGCAGCAGTCGCATCGTGCACCGCCGCGGTGTCCTCGGTCATGGTCAGGAACGCCTCCTCCAGGGCAGGGCGGTGCAGGATGACCTGGTGCGGCCAGACCCCGCCCTGCCCGAGCGCCCGGGCCACCGCCTGTCCGTCTGCCTGGTCCACCAGCACCGCGTCCGGGCCGTCCGGCCGCGCCGCCCAGGGTGCGAGCAGCGCCAGGGCGGCCCGCTTATCTGCCGGGTCCAGTACTACGCGCACCCGCGCCCTGGCCGTGACGAGCCCGTCCACCGGGCCCTGCTCCACCAGCCGGCCGGACCGCAGCACCGCGACCTGGTCGCAGATCTGCTCGACTTCGGCGAGCAGGTGACTGGACAGGAACACCGTGATGCCCCGGCCCGCCAGGGAGCGCAGCAGCGTGCGGAACTCGGCGATGCCCGCCGGGTCCATCCCGTTGGCGGGCTCGTCGAGCAGCAGCAGCGCGGGCTCGCGCAGCAGCGCGGCCGCGAGGCCAAGGCGCTGCCGCATGCCCTGGGAGTAGCCCTTGACCTTGCGGTCCGCGACCGCGCCAAGGCCGGCCGCGGCCAGCACCCGTCCGACCTGGCCCGGCGGCCCCGGCAGCGGCGGACCGGACAGCGCCAGCACCTCCAGGTTGCGCCGCCCGGTGAGCCACGGGTAGAAGGCCGGCTCCTCGATCATCGCGCCGACCTGGGCGAGCCCGTCCGGGTCACCGGCCGGCCGGCCGTTCACCCAGGCCCGGCCAGCGGTGGGCGTCACCAGCCCGAGGAGGATGCGCAGCGTGGTCGTCTTGCCCGCGCCGTTCGGGCCAAGGAAGCCGAACACCTGGCCGGGCCCGACGTCGAGATGGAGCCCGTCAAGCGCGGTGACGCCGCGGTATCGCTTGGTCAGGCCCTCGCACCTGATCACATTGGCCATGCCCGGGCCTCCCGCCGTCCGGTCCCGCCGGGGCGGCGGGACCAGCAACGACGTTAGGGATGGCGCGGCCCGCTGTCATCGGCGCACCGACGACCTTCGCCTCGTCCCGGAGACGAGACGACCGGCACGCAAGGACGAGACGGCCGGGCACGCAGTAACGACGTGACCGGGCCGGCTCAGGCCAGGGCCGGATCCTTCTTTGCGCCGTACCCGGCCGCGAAGCTGAACATGATCAGCACGAACAGCGCGAAGGTGATCACGTGCACGCTGGTGCACCACAGGCAGATGGCGCCGATCTTGAATAGCTCCGCGTAGACCAGCCACAGCACGAACAGGATGCCGACCACCATCGAGCCGGTCCGCGCCCACCGGATCGGCGGCCAGGTCATCCGCCACACCCACGGCGAGTTGGCGACCGCGAGGAACAGGTAGAAGGCCAGGCCCAGCACCGCGACCGGGATGCCGAACGCGTACGACTGCGGGCTCGTGGTGACCTTCTCACAGTTCACCGTGCTCGTCGCCGGGCAGGCCAGCGTCACCGACGTGTTGAAGTGGGCGATGGTGAGGTAGATCGACACGCCGAGGCCGCCAAGTGACAGCGCCCAGGTGGTCCACTGGAGCCAGGCTGGCGTGGCGGCGACGCCGGGCTCCACGGCAGCGGCGGCCGCCACCGGGGCCGTGCCTCCGCGCTGCGCCTGGCCGGCCGCCCGCGTCTGCCCGTTGCCCGGCCCGGCCTGGCGTGCGGGCTGCTTACCCTGCCGCTGGCCGGTCGTGGCGTTCGCATCGGGCCGGCCGCCCCGGGTGCCCTTGTCCCGTGACTTGGCCCCGCCGCTTGGCCGGGCCGCCGTGCCCGGCTTGCGCGCGGCCATCCTAGAGGCCGCTCTGCACGGCTTGGACGGCTGGCGAGGAGCAGACGTTGGACGGCTGGTTGTTCGTCATCTTGCAGATGGCGCCGGTGATGTAGTTGGCCGCGCCGTTCACGTTCTGGGCGATCGGCGACGTCGGGTCCTTCAGCGCGGCGGCGACCTGGCTCCACGACTTGCCCGCCAGCACCCCGGGGTCGAAGATGGGGGCCTTCAGTATGAACTTGTTGCTGAACGCGATGAACGGGTAGCCGCGGGTGTTCGGGTCGGGCTCGTACTTGGCCCAGATCGCGTTCTGCGCGCTGGTCGGGCTTTGCAGCGGGGCCCGGCTGACGGTCTGCACCTCGACCGGGGTGAACGTCAGGTAGTTGCTGTTGTAAGTGGTCTTGTAGAACGTCAGCGTCGGGGTGTTCGGGTCGGTGTCCGTGGCGGAGGAGTGGATGCCGTGCAGCGGGCTCAGCGTGCCGAACCGGCTCAGCGCGACCGCCATGGACCAGCGCATGGCCGCGCAGTACGGGCAGAACTCCGCGCCGATATAGAGCATCTCCGGCTTGCCACCGCTGGTCAGCGCGGCACCCGAGGCGGGGCTCAGCGGGGTCGACGTGTAGGACGGGATCGCGCCCTTGCCCACCCTGTCCAGTGTGGCCACGGGCACGCCGGTGACCTGGCTGGACACGCTGGCCGGCAGCAGCGTGCCGGTGGTCGATGTGTTGCCCGGGCTGGACGTCGAGCCCTGGGTGAGCTTGATCACGATGAACACGGCCACGATCACCAGGACGAGGAGCGTGCTGCCGCCGGTGATCATGATCCGGTTGCGCCGCTCCGCCTTGCGGGCCGCCTCACGCTGCGCCGCGATCTTCTCGCGGGCGCTCTGCTGCTTGATCCTGCTCGCCTTGCCCATCGCCTGTCCTCAGAAAGGGTCCACAAGAATCCCCCGGCCGCCCTCCATCGTAGGGCGTAAATGATGTGCTGCCGGCCTGCCCCGGGCACCGAAGCGGACATTACCCGGCCGAACCGCTGACAGCTTGCCGGCCACGACCCCAGCCGTTGCGGAGAGATCGTCGCATCCTGGTAGGTCAGTGCCCGAAAACCGGGATGAGGAGCGCCCGCGCGATGGTGTGGAAGCGCAGGTTGAACCCGGCGACGGCGGGCGAGGCCTCGGAGTCCACGCCCTGGCTGGCCAGGTCGTCCACGTCCAGCGCGTGCACGGCGAACACGTACCGGTGGGTCTCTCCCGCGGGCGGTGCGGCACCGCCGAACGCCTTGACGCCGTAGTCGTTGCGGACGCAGAACGCGCCGGCGGGAAGGCCGGGAAGGTCGCCGCTGACCGCGCCGGTGGCCAGTTCGGTGACCGACACGGGCACGTCGAGCAGCACCAGGTGCCAGAACCCGGATCCGGTGGGGGCGTCCGGGTCGAAACAGGTCACCGCGAAGCCCTTGGTCTCCGCGGGGAAGCCGCTCCAGCTCAGCTGCGGGGAAATGTTCTGCCCGGTCATGCCGAAGCCGTCGAAGACCTGGGCGTCGGGCATCTGCTGACCATCGGCCACGTCCGTGCTGGTCAGCGTGAACGACGGCACAGACGGCATGAAGTCATAGGGCAAGGGCGCGCGCTCAGTCATGAGTCATCTCCGTACGGGTCAGGTCCATCGGCCGGGTGGGTCATGGTCGCCACGCCGGCCCCATGTGGCCACGCCTACGCTATCCACAGCCCAGCAGTCACGGGCGGCAAATCCCCTCCCAGCCGGTTCCGTGCCACCTGCGCCAGCCAACCCTCGGCCGACGGCGCTACCGTGGTGCCGCGGATGGGATCTGGGCCGAGCGGTGGCAGCCGGGAAGGCGCGGAGCGAGGCGTGAAGGTAAGGCAGGGTTGGCAGGCGTGGGTACGCCGCCTGTCGTTCGCGGCCGTCCTGCTCGTTGCCGCGATCACCCCGGGCATGGCGGCGGGCTGGTCATCGCGGCAGTGCCAGCGGGCCAACTGCGAGAGCGCCGGCACCATCCGGTGGATCCGGCCGATGCCCGGGTCGTGGACCGTGCAGAGCGGGGAGGTGGGCACCACCCCGGTCGACGGCCAGGCCTACGCCGCACTGGGATCCCAGATTGCCGCGGTCGGCTCCGGGCTCACCGTCTCCGCCTATCAGGCCAGCACCGGCGGCCGGTTGTGGACGACCGTTTTGACCGGCTTCCCGGCCGGGTCGGCGATCACCGCGGTCCGCGTGTGGCCGGGTGTGGTCACGGTCGGGGTCGTGCCGCCGGCGCCACCAGGACCATCCACCAGTACCGCGCCCGCGCCGGGCGGCCCGGCCGCGCCCGCCGGCCATGCCACGGGCGGCGGGCAGGCTACCGCCACGGGCGGCGGGCAGGCCGCGGCCGGTACACCGGCCACGAGCGGCGGCGCCGCTGCGTACCGGGGCCCGCCACGGTCGGAGGTCGTGCTCCGCGCCAGCACCGGGCACAAGATCCGCGCCTACCCGGCCGCCCAGTTCGGCGGCGCGGTCGCGGCCAGCACAGCCACCACTGTCGTCGTCGGGCCCCGCGCGGTGACCAGCTACGCCAACCACACCGGCGCCGTGCGCTGGAGCCGGCCCACCGGCGCGGTCCCGCAGGCCTGGCAGGTGGACGGCGGCGAACTCTACATGGCGGTGGCGGCCGGAGGTTACCTCGGCTCCGCGCCGGTCACCGCGCTGCGCCGGATCAGCCTCGATACCGGCGCGCAGCACGTCGTGCGCTCGCACGGCCCGTCCTTCCTCGGCGCGCTCAGCCTCGCCTACCAGGGCGTCGTGGTGTTCTCCTCGGCGCGGTGGACCAGGGGGTACAGCGCCGCCACCGGCCGCGAGTTGTGGCATTACCCCAGCGCGCTGCCCGACACGGTGGACGCGGTCACCGGCCGGCTGTATCTGATCTCCGGCAATACGCTGATCGGGGTGAACCCGCAGACCGGGAGCACCCTGGCCCGGGTGAGCGCGGCCTCTTCGTCCGGGCTGTACGGGGTCCGCGAGGGCGCGGTGCTCGGCATCGATCACGGCGCGCTCGGCAAGGCCTGGGGCTA
>Ga0070712_100001717_pt1 | contig 13401 bp, 10 predicted proteins | sample LARL81metaG_FD_71396 | JGI IMG/M metagenome (GOLD analysis project Ga0070712, IMG submission 71396) | Corn, switchgrass and miscanthus rhizosphere microbial communities from Kellogg Biological Station, Michigan, USA - LAR L8-1 metaG | ecosystem: Host-associated > Plants > Roots > Rhizosphere ...
ACATCCGGAACTCCGGACTCGATGGCGCGATGCGCGATCGCCTATTGCTGACATCGGCCCGTATCAAGGAGATGGCTTGCGGAGTGCGGGAAGTCGCGGCCTTGCCCGATCCCATCGGAGAAACGCTAGCCGAGTGGACCAAATCGAATGGGTTGAAGATTCGAAAAGTTCGCGTACCGCTCGGAGTGATCGGCATCATCTACGAGTCTAGACCGAACGTGACGGTCGATACAGCAGCGCTTGCGCTGAAGACCGGCAATGCAATTGTCCTGCGTGGCGGGAAGGAGGCGGCTCGGAGCAACGCATGTCTGGTCGAAATCATGACAGGGGTTGCGGGCGTTCCGGAAGGCGCCATCGAATTGCTGGACTCTTCAACCCGCGACTCCGTTCACGAGTTGATTAAGGCTCGAGGATTGGTCGATGTCATCATCCCGCGCGGTGGCACCGGATTGATCAGCTTTGTCACGGAGAACTCGACCGTTCCCGTGATCGAGACGGGCGCTGGCAACTGCCATGTTTTCGTGGACGAGTCGGCTGATTTCGATATGGCAGATCGCATTGTGATCAACGCCAAGACGCAGCGGCCTTCCGTGTGCAATGCGGCTGAGAAACTTCTCGTGCATGAGAGCGTCGCGCTGCAATACATTCCACGCATCGCAAGAAAGTTGACAGAGAGTGGAGTCGAACTGCGTGGCGATGCGAGATGCCTGAGTCTCGCCGGTCAAATTACGGTATCGCCCGCATCCGAGCAGGAATGGTACGAGGAATATCTCGAGCTACGCATGGCTATCGCAGTGGTTTCGAATGTGGATGAGGCGATCGCGCACATCAACAAGTATTCGACTAAACACTCCGATTCGATTGTCACAAGCGACGAGGCGAACGCCCGCAAGTTTCTTCGCGGCGTGGATTCTGCTGCGGTCTACTGGAATGCTTCGACGCGGTTCACCGATGGCGGCGAGTTCGGCTTTGGAGCCGAGATGGGCATCAGCACGCAGAAACTCCACTGCCGCGGGCCTTTCGCGCTTCCCGAACTGACTTCCTCAAAGTACGAGATCGTGGGAACCGGACAGGTCCGATAGCCCTGCTAGCGGCTATGCCGACGGCCGATTCGAGTCTTCTGAATTTTCCTTAAGTTTCGCCGAACAGCCCAGGCTAACAATCCAAAGATCGGTCCCCAGAGCAGAAGCATTCCGAGAACAACAACCCACAGAACGTGGCGCGCTGCGACTAGAAAAATTCCCAACCATGCGCAGACGAAAACCGCTAGCACGGCCATGCCAATTTTAATCGAGGCCGTCCAGGGGCGATCTCCCAGATTTCGCCAGAACCTAGCCTCGTTCTGTACTGTGTCCGGAAATACAGTGTTGCGCTGGCTGGCTTCAACGTCCTGCAGCCATCTGTCGGTTGTGTTGACTGGTCACGCTAACGTAAAGACTATCACTGAGCCGCAAATCCTAATTTCTGATATCACCGCCAGACCGGAATCCGCATCACGTCGAAGTGGTAATCATAGGTCCACACCTGAAGTCCCATACGAAGTGCCATGACCGCCAGAGTAGCGTCGAATAAAGTGATCGGTTGGTCGATATACGTTTGGACCTTGGCCATTGCCTGGCGATAGTCTTCCGGGGTTGGATTGATAAGCGTCACTTCGCCGATCTCTGCTAGCCATGCGAACGCAATGTTAGGGTCGAAGCGGCGACGCACCAGAGAATACGCCTCAAGCAGTATCGGAGAGGACACCAACACTTCACGCCGATTACGCGTCAGTTTTTGCAACTCGTCTAGGGCACGGCGATGGTGTACATCGGAGGGGTCGGTAGCAGCGTATAACGGGCCGGTGTCCGCCAGCACCGCTTCTCTCATTTTTCGCCTTCTGCGAAGTAACGGTCATGATTTACGCTGACGTCGCTTCGCCCACTTCCGCGTGGCGCCGGCGTGATCTTCAAAGGACGATACTGTCGCAGGAAGCCTCGCTCTCTCAGATACTCTCGCAGCGCTGCCTGGACTACAGCCGTAAGCGGTGGTGGGGCTTCTTGTGCCCGTACGTATTCGTCCACAGCCTTTGCAAGGTCGTCAGGCAGAGTCATCGTCGCGCGTTTCATTCGCCTATTATACCATTTAATTTCACCAATTGGTGAAGCTGGTGAAATCGGTGACCTAGGCGAATGCAAGGCGAATATAACGTTGCCTTGAAGATCGCGCATCGCCGGGCGAGGCGTGTGCTACCTTACTAATCTTGTCGGGTCAACCAATGAGAATCCTGTTCGCGGGAATACTGGCGTCTGCACTTCTAGTTTCCGGTTCTTCGATCAGCGCTGACAAAAAGACAGCGGCACCCTCCGCTTCTTCAATCTTTGGGTTTCGTAATTCTGCCAGTGAGTCCGAATTCGAAAAACAATTTCTAGCTGTTCCCGACCCAAAGCTTGCGGAAGAGCATTTGCGAATTCTTACGCAAGCGCCGCACATGGCCGGAACGATCGAAGACAAAGCGACAGCCGACTACGTCGCGGGCAAATTCCGCGATGCCGGCCTTGATACGGAGATCGTCGAATATAAAGTTTGGATCAACTATCCAGCGGAAATCAGTGTGGATATGACCGCGCCTGCGGGCGTCACAATGCACGGGCCGACCCGCGAGCACGTTGCCGGCGATCCATATCAGGACGATCCACGGGTTGTGATGCCTTTCAACGGAATGTCTCCATCGGGCGATGTTGAAGCGGACGTCGTGTACGTGAACTACGGTACGCCAGACGACTTCGAGAAATTGACGAAGCTCGGCATCGACGTGAAGGGCAAGATTGTTCTTGTCCGGTACGGGCAGAACTTCCGCGGCGTGAAAGTTTTCGACGCCCAGGAGCATGGAGCAGCCGCGGTCATCATCTACTCCGATCCTGCGGATGATGGCTGGCGGCGCGGCGACAAGTATCCGGATGGGCCTTGGCGTCCAGATACGGGGGTGCAGCGCGGGTCTACAGGATTCATGTTCGAGTTTCCGGGCGATCCGACAACTCCAGGCGCCGCATCAGTTTCATCGTTGGCTGAGTCGCAGCGCATCTCGCCGGAGCAGTCGGCACAGATGCCGAAGATCCCGGTGACGCCGCTGTCATATCAGGATGCCTGGCCGCTTCTCCAGCATCTTGGCGGGCCAGATTCGCCGCGCGAATGGCAAGGCGCCCTTCCCTTCACATATCACGTTGGGCCTGGTCCGGCGAAGGTGAAGATACATTTGAAGCAGGATTACCAATTCCGCACGCTTTGGGATGTGATTGGCCGAGTGAAGGGAAGCCAGTTTCCGGACGAGTGGGTGGTCACCGGCAATCATCGCGACGCGTGGATTTATGGCGCGGTTGATCCAAATAGCGGAACAGTAGCTTTGCTGGAGGCGGTACATGGCGTGGGCGAACTGTTGAAGTCCGGATGGAAGCCCAAGCGCACGCTTGTCTTCGGCAGTTGGGACGGCGAAGAAGAAGGGCTGATCGGATCGACGGAGTGGGTGGAGCAGCACGAGGCGGAATTGCGGCACTCGCCTGCGTATTTCAACGTGGACGTCGCGGTATCAGGGCAGAGGTTCGGAGCATCGTCGGTTCCATCACTCAAGCAGTTTTTGCGCGACATTACGAAGGCTGTGCCGAACCCGAAAGGGGGGACGTTATACGAAGCGTGGCAAAAGGCTTCGAAGCCAGAAGCTTCGGTGTCTACGCAATCACCGGCTGAGGCACTTGGGGACCGCCGCGCTCCAGTGGCGCAGGTGAAGAGCGATGTCCCGGTCGGGGATTTAGGAAGTGGATCGGATTACACGGCTTTCTTGCAGCACCTTGGAGTTCCGTCGACTGACATAAGTTCCAGCGGACCTTACGGCGTGTATCATTCCGTCTTCGACAACTTCAACTGGTTCAAGAAATTTGGCGATCCGGACTTCGTGTACGAGCAGGAGATGGCGCGAGTGCTCGGGCTGGAAGCAGTGCGTATGGCGGACGCGGATGTGCTTCCCTACGATTATGAGGAATACGGGAAAGAAGTTCTGGCGTACCTCGACGCGGCGGGAAAGCGGGCGGAAGAGAAGTTTGGCGCACATGCGCTCGATTTCAACGCAGTCAATGCGGCTGCGCATCGTTTTGAGAGTGCCGGTGCGAAGATGCTGGCAAAGCAGAAGAGCCCTCCGGCAGATTCCGCGAAACTCAACCAGGTGTTACTCAACACGGAGCGAGCCCTGCTCGTGCCGCAGGGACTTCCGCACCGTCCGTTTTTTCAGCACGCTATCTACGCTCCGGGAGAGTACACGGGTTACGCAGCGGTTGTGATTCCTGGCGTCAACGAAGCACTGGATAAAGGCGATAGCGATCGCGCACGTCAGCAACTGGCAACGCTTGCGGCAGCACTCGAGCGGGCGGCCAAGACACTGGAAAGCTACAAGTAAGCTATGCACTCCGCTCATGTGCTGGGACAGATTCTGCGGACGCTGCCTGCTTCGGCGGCGGCGACGTTTCTGGCGCTTTTTCCGATCGTCGATCCCTTTGGCGGAGTTCCAATCTTCTTTGCAATGACTTCCGAGTGGCCCGCGCGTGAGCGGAGTCGGACGGCGTTCAAGACCGGAATCTGGGTCTTCGTGATATTAGTAACTTTCCTTTTCTTCGGCCGTTTCGTGCTTTACTTCTTTGGCATTTCGCTGCCCGTGCTGAAAATCGCAGGCGGACTGATCGTGGCGAACACGGCTTGGGGTATGGTGACATCGACTTCGCGGATCACTCCGGCGGAAAGTCACGAGGCCGAAGACAAAGAAGATATCTCACTGACTCCGCTGGCGATGCCGTTGATGTCGGGTCCGGGGGCAATCGGGGTTGTGATGGCGTTGGCGGCTCATGTTGACAACCGAGCGGCTTACATTGGCATGGTGATTGGGATTGCGGCAGTGGCGCTGAGTGTGGTGCTGTTCTTTTGCATGGGAGGGCCGTTGGTTCGGCGGCTTGGTCCGAGTGCCGTCGGGGCGATCAATCGCATTTTTGGCTTTCTGATTCTGGCTATTGCCGTCCAACTGGTATGGAACGGCGTTGCGGACTTCAAGAGCTAGCGTGAAAGCGCGCCATCAGTCTCAGAATCTTTCACCACAGAGAGCACAGAGGAACACAGGGACGAGGCTGCGCGATTGTTGGATCCCCAGCTTCTGCGTGTCGCCTCAGGATGACAACCAAATCCGCTATTTTTGGCGGAACTCCTGAGCCGTTCTTTGCGTACCATTCAGTGGCGCTGGTGCGCCTGCGAGGTGCTCCATGTTTCAGCGAACGATGGTCCGTTCGTTACTCAGCGTGCTGCTGTTCTGCCTGGTTCTGGTCCCCTTTTCTTCGGCTGACGATTGGAAATACGAGGAAACCCATTCCGATTCGCGCGAGTTTGTTTCCGGTGGTCACGTGCACGTGCGTTGCAGCGTCGGGGATGTTCACATTCGAAAGGGCGAGTCCAATCAGATCAAGGTTCAGTACACCGTAAAATCGCGGCGGGAGAAGAACGTTAAAGAGGCGCGTCTCGACTTCAATGTCAACGGCAGCGACGCGACGCTCGAGTTCCATGCTCCTATGGGAGGCAATACGAATTTCGACGTCGAACTGGAAGTGCCGCAGAACACGAATCTTGACGTGCATCAGAAGGTCGGCGACCTGACGGTCGACAGCATTGACGGAGACAAAGATCTGAGCCTTGGAGTCGGCGACCTTCGCGTTGCGACCGAACACACGGGATATCACCTGCTCCGCGCAGACACAGGAATTGGCGATGTGAATGGAGCTGATTATGGTGAGATGAGCGGCTGGCTTGGAAAAAAGCTCAAATATAGGGGAGATGGAAAGTACGAACTACGGGCGCATGTGGGAGTTGGAGATATTCATTTAGAGGGGAGATAGCAGCGTCTCAAATCGAATTCCCATTTTGGGAATGCGTCGGTTGCGCAGGCACCCCTCCCCTACCCGAATCTCTGGAATCATCGAGTTAGCGGGAAATCGCGAAATAATCTATGGGGCTCAACGAGTTAGGGGCAAAATCTTGAGCCGCAAGGAGTTATGTGCCTTGCTGCTGCCCGAGTCTCGATTACGCGCTATCCTCGGACCATCATCTGCTTTTTGCGCTCTGGAGCGCAACGTCAGATGTCACACGATTGGCGGTTTTTGCTGTGGAAAACTTTTTGTCCGCCACCAGGCTGGGTTAACCCGCCACATTCAAGGCTTCACTACAAGGTAGGATGCTTCGACTGCGGTTGCTCAGCATGACAACGACTCTCCGCATGCCGAGAAATTGGCTGCCGTTCCATTTTCCGAACAAAACGGACTGCCAGTAGCGTATATTTCTCGGTTTTGCTACCGTTTGACCGCCAAGGGGATTCTCATCTCAGTGTCGAGGTAGCCATGGCTTCTTCCCAGGAAGCAAACCGTCATCCTGCGCACAAAAAGAAAAAAAAAGCAGAACTCGACGATCCGGTGACGTTCGATGAGGTGTTGAGGCGCGAACGTGAGCGCGTCAATAAGTCGCGCGAGAAGCGACACGTGTCACTGCCGGCGCATGAAGACAACCTGATCGGGCTAGCGTTTTCTGGCGGCGGGATTCGAAGCGCGACGTTCAATCTCGGATTGCTGCAGGCGCTTGCGCAAAAGGGATTGCTCAGCAAGTTCGACTATCTCTCGACCGTATCCGGCGGCGGCTATATCGGCTCGTGGCTGACTGCTTTCACGAAGCGTTATACAGACCCCACGAAAGACCAGTGGGCTGGAAATGAATTCTCAGGTATCGAGAAAGCCCTGAGCCCATCACGTTACGATCCTGACCAGCGGAGCGAGCCTCCGGTAATGCACTGGTTGCGGCTTTACAGCAACTACCTGACGCCGCACACGGGCCTGATCTCGGGGGACACGTGGGCGATGCTAGGGACATGGGGACGGAATTCCTTTCTCAACCAGACAATCTTCGGAGTGATTTTTGTCGCGCTGCTGGTGCTGTGCCAGAGCGTTCTTCTGAAACTAATCCGGGCTACAGAGGATGAGCACGGCGTGTGGATGCTTGTCACGGGGGCAGGGATCCTTGGCGCGGCTTGTATATCGATGGCAATAAATATAGTCGCCGAGGCGCAAGAGCGTGAAATCCGGCAGACGTGGTTTCACAGAGCAAAAATCGCGATCACGGTCATGCTGCCGTTTGTAGTGGCTTGTGTGCTGTTGAACTCCGGGTTGTGGGAGAGAACGGAATTCGGAGACGTGCCGCTAGTCTATTGGGCGTTGGGAGGGCTGCTGTTTTACCTGGTCGTATGGGGATTTGTGGCGATCCTGGGGCAGGTGCGGAGAAAGCGGCGCGCACGACGGGATAAGCCAGTGCAGGAAAAGATTTCGCTGAAGGCGCTGATCGTTTTCTCGCCGGTGGCTGGAGCCGCCGGAGGAAGCCTATTCAAGGCGTACATGCTGCTGCTCAGGAACCTGCCGGACTGGACGAGCACGGATTGGATGGTACTGGTGTTCGGGAGCGGCGTGCTGATGGGCATCATGATACTCACGGGGACGCTGCACATTGGGTTGGTAGGACGCGGATCGATGGATGTCGTGCGGGAGTGGTGGGCGCGGCTGGGCGGATATCTGGTGCTAATGACGATGGGATGGCTGCTGCTGGCGACGACCACGGTTTTCGCGCCGCTCGGCGTACGCTGGGTGTTCTTCTGGCTGCAAAAGAAATCGATCATCGTTGTGGTGCTTTGGATTGTTCACAACTTTCTCGGGTTGAAGGCAGCGGACAGTCCGAAAACCAGCGGAAAGGTGAATGATCCGAATGTGAAGAAGATTGTCGAACTGGAATCGACCCAGGAAAGCGGCGCTGGAAGCCGGATCAAAAGTGCACTGACGTCACCTGCCGTATTGAGCGCTCTTGCGAAAGCTGCGCCGTACGTTTTTCTTGTGGGCTTAGTTCTGATCATAAGCACGGTTGTGCACATCGGAGCAGGATTGTACTTTGACTCCAGCTGTACAGAGTTGCTTTGGCGCTTTAACAGCGGCATGGACTGGGCATCGGTCCAGGAATTGTATTGGGCAGTACTCAACACCCAAGGTCCCGGCGACCTGTTCATCATTGCGATGGTTTTCCTCGCAGTGGGATTCCTGCTCTCATGGCGTGTAGACGTTAATGACTTTTCCCTGCATCACTTTTATCGAAACCGCCTGGTGCGGTGCTATTTGGGAGCATCGAATCCGGCGCGCAAGCCCGAGCCCTTCACCGGATTCGACGCCGATGATGATCTACCGCTTTGCTCGCTGGACGACAACTATCCCGGCCCGTATCCGATACTCAATGCGGCGTTGAATATTACGGGTGGAGAAGAGCTCGGATATGCGACACGGCGGGCGAAGTCCTTTGCGTTCACTCCGCTTTACTGCGGATATCAATTAGGAGCGCCGGGCGAAAACGAGTTGCGATTCAGCCGCCGTGACGGATTCGAGGCAAGCTATTGCAAGACGGAACAAGGCCGAACCAGGGCAAGTTTCGGAAAGCTCCTATGCGACTGCGGGCTGACACTGGGCACAGCGATGGCCATCTCGGGTGCCGCAGCCAGTCCGAACATGGGATATCACACGAGCCCAGCTACAGCATTCTTCATGGCGCTATTCGATGTGCGATTGGGTTGGTGGATGGGCAATTCGCGCAACGGGAAGCAGTGGGCAAGTACCGGGCCGGAGTTGGGTTTCATGTACTTGTTCTCGGAGTTGTTTGCGCAAAGCGACCAGAAGAAGAACTATGTCTACCTGTCGGACGGAGGTCACTTCGAGAATCTGGCAGTGTATGAATTGCTACGACGGCGTTGCCGCCTGATCATTGCAGGCGATGGCGATGCTGACGGGGACTACGGATTCAGCGATCTGTTGAGCCTGATCGAAAAGGCGCGCACGGATTTCGGGGTCAGAATCGAAATCGATTTCGCTTCGATAAGACCGGCCTGTGGATCGAGGGAATGTCCAAAGAATTTTGCGATCGGGAAAATCTACTACGATCCGGAAAACCGGAATGATGTCGGGACCTTGATACTGATCAAGTCGAGCATGCCGATGAGAGGGGCGGCACCGAATAGTCCTTCGGATCGGAAGCTGCCCGATGACGTTTGGCGTTACTACGAGCAGCACAAGACGTTTCCGCATCAGACTACGGCCGACCAGTGGTTCAACGAGCCCCAATTTGAGAGCTATCGGGCGCTAGGGGAGTACATCGGGTGTCAGGCGTCAAGATATATCAGCAACTCGATACGGGAGGCGCTGGAATATCCGCGGTTGGCGTGGCGGGCTGAAATGTAGTGTGCTGTCCCGGAAATAAAGTGGCGTAGGTGCGGGCTGGCCGCGTCGCGCACTGCGGGAGCATCGACGCTGCAAGCAAAGTACATGGGTCCTTCGCTTCGCTCAGGATGACAGGTTCAATTTTAGTACGCGAGTTGAGGTCAGCACAAAGGATCTCGGTGGTTGACGCCATTTGAGCGGGCCAACCGGAAAATTGTGTGCGGCATCTATTGGGCATTCTGGAGGTCCAATGGCCAGCACGAAACAACGGAACGCGGCGCGACGAAATGTTAAGACGGCGGCTGCAGCCGCGAAGAAGAAACGGACGATTGCCCACTTGCCGAAGTCGGTGCGCACTGCATTGGGGAAGCAGGCTGCGAAGGTTGCCCAGCAGGAACGAAAGAAGGCGAGCTGAAGGTAAACAGCTCGCATCGTAGCAACAAGATTGTGGATTCTCCGGGGGCTAAAGCCCCTGCGTTCTCGCGCATTTTTCGGCATGGCTGAAGCCATGCCCTGATACGAATCAAATTTCGGCGGAGCCATGCCCTGATACGATCCACTTGGCTGAGACGCGTGCCCTGATAGGAGCTATCTTCGGCTGAAAGCCATGCCCATTCAGAACTCCAGTTGCTCACATAAACTATGAGACGGCCTCAATACTCAGTTGGGGCCTAGTGCATCAGGCTGCTTCTCTCCTGTCTGCGCGTCGGAATGCGGAAAGCATCTTCCTTAGTTCGAGTGCGTTCTTTGGGGCGTAGGCGGCTTGGTCGTTGTCGAAGTACACGAAAATGTGTTCTAGGTCTTTGCGCCAGGCTTCGATTCGAGTCGCCCAGGTGCGCAATATCCGCTCGCTGTAGTCTCCCTGATATTTGTTGGACCCTGGGCCGTGAAGGCGAATGTATGCGAAGTCGGCGGTGATCTGGATGGGAGATTGATAGCCGGCTAATTCGTAGATGCAATACGCGGCGCTGTGGCGGTGCAAGACCTCGTAGACATCAGGGACATCCCACGTGGGATTACGGAATTCGAAGACGTAGCGATGATACGTCGGCAATCCTTCTAGGAACTGTTCCAGACGTTCGAGATTGAGTTTCCAGAGCGGTGGGAGTTGAAAGAGAATTGGGCCGAGGCGCTTTTCCAATTTTTCGACCACTGTTATGAATTTCTCGACGGTGTTGACTGGGTCGTTCAGCTTGCGGTTATGTGTGATGTAGCGGCTGGCTTTTACCGCGAAGCAGAAGTTGGGAGGCGTTTCGCGGCACCAACCTTCGATCGCACTTTTTGCGGGCAGACGGTAGAAGCTGTTGTTGATTTCGACAGTGTCGAAGTGTTCGAGATAGAAGCGCAGCATTTTGGAAGGGGGCATCTTGGCGGGATAAAACGGTCCCACCCAGTGCTTGTAATGCCAACCGGAAGTGCCGATGTGGACGGATCCGATCGAGTGTTGGCCGGTAGGCATGGCTTTCATTGGATGGAAAAAGTCGGCGAGAAGATGGCAGCGTAGTGAACTCTCTCATGATTTAATGGCTGTTCCGCTTTTACATCAGTCACTCCGAGGTGGGCATGAAACGACCCGCGCTGCTTTCGCTTGCCATGTTCGTTGTTTCCTGCGTTTTCTCTTTTGCTCAGGCGGCAAAGCTTGATCGCCAGGTTGCGATCACGATCGACGATTTGCCGTCGGGAATGGCGGACCGGCTGCCAGCTACGGATATCACCGCGCTCACGGCAAAGCTGCTGGGCACCTTGCGCGATCAGAAGATTCCGGTGGTTGGCTTTGTGAACGAGAAGAAGCTATATAAGCCCGGCGAGGTGGATGAGCGGATCAAGGCATTGAAGATGTGGATGGATTACGGCTTCGAGTTGGGCAACCACACGTATGCACATTCGTCTTTGAACCAGGTTGGGCTGAAGGCCTGGGAAGAAGATGTGATTCGCGGCGAGACTGTCACGAGCATTCTGATGACGCAGCACAAGATGAAGCTGCGGTACTTCCGGCATCCGTATCTGGATACAGGGCGTGATTTGCAGACGCGGCGGGAGGCGGAGGGGTTCTTGACGCAGCGTGGGTACAGAATTGCTCCGATCACGCTGGACGGTTGGGACTGGATGTTCGCCGGACTGTACGAAGATGCAAAGAAGCGGAATGACGGCGACCTTCAGCAGAAGATTGTGAAGGAGTACCTGACGTATCACGACACAGTGTTTGGGTATGAAGAGCAGGAGTCGGTGAAACTACTGGGGTATGAACCGAAGCAGATACTGTTATTGCATGCGAGTAATCTTGAGGCGGATCACATCGGGGAACTGATGGATGTGTTGCGCAAGCGCGGGTACCGGTTCATCACGCTGGAAGACGCTTTAGGAGATGCGGCTTACAGCTTGCCCGACACTTACGTTGGGGAAGAAGGGACTGGATGGCTCGACCATTGGGCGATCACGCAGGGGAAGATTCCGCAGGGCGCGCCGAAGTTTCCGGAGTGGGTGATTCAGCGCGCGAAGGAACTGCACCAGTCGACGGGGCAGGTGTCTGCCGAACCGCAGCAGTGAGAGTAGTGCAGCAATGAAATCCGATCAGATTTACTGCTGCATTCTCACTTTTTATTAATTCCTGATCTGTGTCTTCTTTCTCTTTGTTCGCTACGATGGGCCTGAAGTTTCATTTGTGTTCGTGATCTTCGCCTGAAGGGTGGCTATCGCTTTCTTGACCTCGTCCGCACGCGCGGCGGTGGGGTCCTCTCTCAAGTAGGTCTGCAGTTCAGCGACGGACTCGGTGATCTTTGCCAATTGCTCGTATACGTGCGCGGCAATAAGGTGCACGAATGCGTGATGTGAGAGTTGAGAAGCGTGCGCGCGGCGGCTGGTCTCAATGGCTTGATCAAAGTGCTGATTCGTCATTTCGGCGTACGCGAGCAGGTTGAGTTCATCGGCACTTGGAGTGCCGAGACCAGATTCTTTATTCAGGAGCGACTCGGCGCCGGTGAAGTTCTTTTCTGCGAAGTCGAGGCGCGCCAGATTGACGTATGCGGCGGCCAAGTGATCGTCCAAGGAGATGGCCTGCTGAAAAGCGGAGCGAGCATCGGCAGCGTCTCCCATCTGCGAATACACCGCGCCAAGGTTGTTGTAGGCGGCAGCGTATGAGGGATAAAACGTGACAGCCTTGTGCAGGCGGTCTGCGGCCTTGGACCATTGCGCGCGAGCGATCATCTGATTCGCTTTTCCGAATTCTTTCGCGGCGGACGTAGGGACATGGAGATCAGCGACGGAAACGAACGTAGGTGATCCGGTGAATGAGCTGGCCGAGTCCGCAGCGCGCCGCGCGCGCACCTCTACATCCTGCAGACCAGCGACTTCGATCTCGCCATTGTCTGTGTTTACGACGTCACCGCTGAGGGCGACGCGGTACTTGCCGGAGGGTACATCGAAAAAGGTCGCGATGCATTCTCCGTTTGTGGAAGTTTCTGCGAGAGAGAATCCCATGTTGCCGATCAGCGAGACATGCGTAGAAGTGGTACAGGGAGCGTGATCCGACAGGATGACTCGGATTCTGATACGGCCAGCAGATTGAACGCCGCGCTCGATTTGAGCCCAAGCAGATGTTGCAAGAAGTAGCGACAGAACCAACAGACGACCCGCCATGGTGGCCTCCGGGTTCGTTGTCACGCCGCTGCAGAAATCAGCGCCCCAGAGGGTGACAACATTGCGAGTCAGACGGGGAAACGGAGAGAGGGATAGCGGGAAATGCGCGCAGGATGTGAGTTTTTACAAGTGTCGAACAATCACGACGAGAAGTGCGTTGTGAGCAAAATTGTTTGGTTGCGTTTTTGTTACGACTGGCGCGGTTCAACGAGGTTGAGTGCGCTTCTTGAGACGGACTGATGAGATAGCTTGGGAAGTCGACAGGGGCTAAAGCCCGCTTGTTGTTTGGTACTTTGACGCGGCCCTGAAAGGGGCCGCACTTCCACGGTCAGGCGTGCACGGAGGTGCGTCGCATCGAAGGTGGTGGCGGCTCGACTGAAAGGGGAGCACTGGCAAACAGACTTGTGAAATAGTAGAGTCGAGAACAGGCGCAGTGACTGTAGTCTCCCGGTGGATATTCGACGTAGCT
>Ga0070712_100001718_pt1 | contig 13395 bp, 10 predicted proteins | sample LARL81metaG_FD_71396 | JGI IMG/M metagenome (GOLD analysis project Ga0070712, IMG submission 71396) | Corn, switchgrass and miscanthus rhizosphere microbial communities from Kellogg Biological Station, Michigan, USA - LAR L8-1 metaG | ecosystem: Host-associated > Plants > Roots > Rhizosphere ...
GCACTGTACGCGTTGACAGTCCTGCTCTGCTTTGACGAATGATCTAATTGCGACGGATGCAATCACGGGCAAAGACCATGCTGTCTGAACGTCTTTTTGCCTTTGTGGAGCATGAGACTTCATGATCACGAAAGAGTTGTCGCCTGCGTCTCCTCAGGTTCAAAACTGGCATGAACTGCACAGGGCGGCAATACACGAGACGGATCGGAAGAAATTGCCGTCACGCATAAACGAAGCTGAGGAAGCCGTGGCTCGCCCGCAGCCGCGAACTGTTTGCAATGCCGGGAAAGAATTTAGAAGAACGCGACGAGCTTGATCACGCGATGTACACACTGCGAGCGTTGAGTTTTTGTCTCAGATTGAAAAATGGCCACACGGACTCAAAGTAGAGCCCGATTTTGAAGCACACGTGAGCGGCGAGGAATATCGCCCACCGTATTTTCGCTCGGAGGCCCTTGGAGATCTCCGTAGCGAAGGGGAGTCTGCAAGGTCTTTCGTCACAAGGGACTTCAAGTAACTTTCCACTACGGCCACGTTCTTTGATTTAGACAATGGCTCCCCCCTCAGCGAATGGGCGAAACTGCCGAGACGAATTTATGGCCTGCTGGCAAGAGAACCCTGCTTTTTTTTTTGGAGCGGCACTTTTTCCACAGCCCACGTCTCCCCGGTTGTGACATCTGCCCTTGTCCTCCACAGCCTAAGTGTTCCATCATCCACGAAGCGGCACATGTCCGCTCCTCCTTTCTATACAAGGACGGCACTCGATCTTTGAAAAATAACTGTTCGTGGTGGTGGCACCAAACCATGTGTTTTCAATAATTTACCTATAAATCATTTATTCTAAAGATTTTACCGAGGTCGAAGTGGTATATCGAACAGCTAAGTCTCACTCGCTCAATATTTTGCGGGAAATCGCATAAAAAAATAAATTCGCGATTGGGTCAATCATTCCCGGCTAAGTTCTTAACTGTCAATACGTTACACTTAAAATATTGAAAACAAGTAATTTGCACCTTCCTGACCGGAGTTACGAACGTTCATTGGTCTTTGGTAACCTTGTGTCCACAGAACGCGGGCCACTAAAACCCGCTTAAGGACAGTTATGGCGGTTCTGCAGAACATCGGCAGCAAACGATCACCGGTCAACCTCGGTCATGGAGTCCTGGCGTACAAGCGGGATGGTCACTGGCTGTTCCGGAACTCGCAAGACAAAGGTCGCAAGTTCAAACAAGCAACCGACGCCGAGCTGATGTTTGAACTCGAGAAACGCGGCATGACCGTTCTCTTTCCGGCGCACGAATGTATTGATCGCCCCGGTCTACCCTGTCCCGCCTGTCAGCGAGATTCACTCCGAGCGTTGGGGCTGTTGAAAGTTTGCGGCTGATCGAGTGGCTTCATTTGCCGCAAAACCTCGGGCGATGGAATCGGGCCCTGAAGACTTTGAAACCTCGCCCTGAGATTTCGTCCTCTGAAAAGTCTGCGGAGGATTACGCCACTTTCTCGATGTAGATCAGGTACCCCGCCAGCGCCAATCCAAACAGCACGGTCAGGATCGTGACAAGATCGAGCACGAATCCCGCGGGTTCGAAGGTGCCTTCGTCGAGGCGCTCGCGCGTCTTTCGATAGCGGAATAGTCCTGCGACGACCAGCGCAACTCCTAACACAATCGAGATCGCGCCCATCCAGACAGAAATTCCGGCGCGGTGTACAGGATGGCCTTCAAGCGAACTCAGTTGCCGGAGCGCAATCGAGAATCGTCCAATAGCAAATCCAAAGACAACGATCGCAGCGCCGGTCCGCACCCATGCGAGAAACGTGCGCTCGTTCGCAAGGTGATCGCGTGCGCGATTCGGATTGGGCTGATCTGGCATGAATTCGCGTCGCACGGCAAGTGTGGCGCGGGCGCCTCGCCCGCGAAGGGTTTAGCAGCCCAGGAGATTATTCCACAGCCTTGGCGATCAAGACTCCAGGCCCAGCAAGATTCTTGATCAGGTCCGCAGGAAACCATGCCGGTCGCGCAAGTATTCGGGATCGTTATATGTGACGGAAACTTTGCCGTTAGCGTCTTCGGCGACTAGAGCTTTCAGCGGCAGATCAATCGCAAGGCTGGGCGCAGCCACCATCAGCGGCGTTCCGGCCTTGGGGCTGCCGAAAACGATCACTCTCGTCGCAGCCATTTTTAATCCGGCTTTCTCCGCCTCGCCGCTGTGATCAATCAGGGCAAAGATCTGCAGCCCCATTGCCACAAGCGAAGCTTGCAACCGGCGGACTGTTTCTTCCACTGAGTAGTGGCTGGGAATGTTGATGAGTCCGTTTTCTTTGGCCATGATTCTGATTCCTTCCACATAAGGGGGATCGCGTGGCCCGAGCCATAACATTCTATCCGCGCTGCCGCAGCTCATCGCAATGATCAGTTCATGCGTTACTACTCTCCCGCCCCGGCAAGTCGCAGAGCCCGTGCGGAACGAGAATCTCTGTGATAAGGTTTTGGCCGAGATCGCAGGCCAGCGTAGAGGAGAAGAACGATGGCAGCTTTGACCGATCCAATTGTGCAGCAACTGCTAAAGGGCAGACACATCGCATCGATCGCGACGCAGAGTCCCAACGGATCGATTCACATGGTTGCGGTGTGGTACTGGTTCGACGGGGCGAACATTTACGTTGCCACGTCCTCGCGATCGCGAAAAGCGCGCAACCTTCGGTCTTCACCCAAGGTGACACTAATGATCGACTCGCGCGATCCTGTAGCGTCGTTCGGTGTGACCATCTCTGGCAGCGCGCGGCTCCTCAGCGGAGAAGAGTCTCAAAAGACAAACAAAGAGATTCACACCAAGTATCTGAGCGCCGCCGCCCTGGCCGACGCGAGAGTAGGACCGGTATTCGCCGGTTGGGATAACGTCACGATTCAGGTGACGCCCGAGTCAGTCATCGCCTGGGATATGCGCGAGGCCGACCGCCAAGTTTTCGGTGGAGCATTCGAGAGTAACCCAGGATATCTGCTGCCTGTGCAGCGCTAAAGGATTCATAGAGCCCATGATCACTGTTCGTAAGACACGCGCACTTCAAAGTTCGCTCGTCTTTGTTTTGGCCTTTCTCATCTTTAGTTCGTTGCCTTCTGCCGCTCAGTCGACATACCAACCTTCTCCAGAGAATCTCCAAGCCCGGCATGAATTTCAGGACATGAAATTCGGCATGTTCATTCACTGGGGCGTGTACAGCGTGCTCGGCGACGGTGAGTGGGTGCTTCACAATCGCAAGATGACGGTTGACGAGTACAACCGGCTGCCGATGTTCTTCGATCCGGAGAAGTTTGACGCCCACGCCTGGGTGTCGCTCGCGAAAGCTGCCGGGATGAAGTACATCACGATCACCTCGCGGCATCATGACGGATTCGCGATGTTTGATTCGAAGATTTCCGACTGGAACATCGTCGAGCGCACGCCGTACAAAAAAGATCCACTGAAGATGCTGGCGGACGAGTGCCACAAGCAAGGCATCAAGCTCTTCTTTTATTATTCGCAGCTCGACTGGCACAATCCGGATTATTATCCGCGGGGCGCAACCGATTGGCCGAATGGACGTCCAGATCACGGCGACTTCAACGCCTATCTCGACAACTACATGGATGGACAGCTGACTGAGTTACTCACGAACTACGGCGCGATCGGCGGCATCTGGTTCGACGGCATGTGGGATAAACCGAATGCCGACTGGCATCTCGACAAAACCTACGCGTTGATCCACAAATTGCAGCCCGCTGCGCTGATCATCCCCAATCATCATCAAACGCCGCGTCCCGGAGAAGACGTTCAGACCTTCGAGCGCGACCTGCCCGGACAAAACTCCGCCGGCTTCAACACAACGTTTATCAGCACCCAGCTTCCGCTCGAAAGCTCCGACACGCTAAATGACAACTGGGGATTCAACATCGGCGACAGCCACTACAAAAGCGGGGAAGAAGTCGAGCGCCGCCTGGTGCGCGCGGCCGGAAACAATTCGAACCTGCTGATGAATATTGGACCGTACCCGAACGGCGAGATCGATCCGCAGTTTCAGAAACGCCTGCGCACCGTCGGCGAATGGCTCGCAAAATATGGAGATTCGATCTACGGAACCAGAGGTGGCCCGATTGCTCCCGCGGACTGGGGAGTTACGACGCAGAAGGGAAATAACATTTACGTGCATGTGTTGAACTGGGCCGCTCCCCTGCTGGCTCTACCCCCGATCCAAGGCAAGATCACAGCGGCCCACGTTCTACTCGACAACCAACCGATTACCTTCACTCAAAATGCTGATGGCGTGGTTCTGAAGCTTGCTTCACCTTCGAAGGACGAAACCGACCGAGTCATTGTGCTTTCTCTCGGCGGGAAATGACAATCGCTGAGAGGTTCTAGCACGGAGAGGCTAGGGCCTACCGCGAGAGCTCCGCTGGAAGATCAGTCGTCCTTCCGGGACGCACTTCGATCTTCAAGTCTTCCCGACGCTGGAAGCGCCGGGCTATTGTCAGTTGCCCCTCCGGGGCAATCGCTATTAGGACTGCACGATCTTCTCCAGCGCGACGCGGCTGCGAATGACGAGCGTTGCTCCCTTGGCCTGCATCAGTTGCTTCTTCTTGAACTCTGAGAACAAGCGGCTGACAGTTTCCCGAGTGGTGCCGATGATTTCGGCGATCTCTTCGTGCGTTAGCGTCAGCTTCACTTGCGAAGATCCGTCGTTCTGCGCGCTCTTCGTTGACCAGGTCAGCAGCAGCTTCGCGAATTTTTCTGACGGAGACGCGGCCAGTCCCAAAGTCCGAATCTCTTCATACGCTGTGAAATAATTCCGGCTCAACTGTTGGGCCACACGCATCGCGGCCTCGGGGAACTCGCGCAGCAATTGCGCTAGCGAATCGCGAGGAATGAAGTTGGCCTGCCCTGGCTCCATCATCTCGGCTGTGACTTCGTAGGGCAGATTCGAAACGACTGCATTCAGGCCGAGCACGTCGCCGGCATCGGAGATCTTGGTAATGATCGTCTTGCCTTCTCGCGACGTCGTCGAGAGCTTTACCTTTCCGCTGCACAGGACAAATACCCCGCGCGGCAGTTGGCCCTCGATAAACAGCATCGCGCCCTTCGGGTAGACCGCAGTTGACTTGATCTCATTGAGCCGCTGCCCGGCTGGTGTGGAAAGATTGCAGAAAAGGTGTTCCCCACGAAATGGACAAGACAGACAATTATCCAGAATGTTCAGACCATAAGGAGCTCGCATCTTAAACCTCCTCTGGGTCGGGCCGCGTCCCCACTTGGCTTTCGCTCAACCCACTTGTGCTATGGCACGATATGCGCCAATCTCAGAGGAGTCTCAGGTCTTTTGCCGCAGAGCCCTTAATTCATTGAAAACAAGGAATTAAACCAGCGAGAAATCTGGTTTGATCCTGGGCAATAATCGCTGGGGAAAGCACGCAGCAGGGGCATTTCCCTCACATCGCTGTGTGATCTGCATCACTCCTTTATGTGATCTTTCCGCGGAAGGGAGTGTCCGGAAGTAACCCAGCAGAACCCCCGCGACCTACGGCCCCACCATGACTTGCAGTGCTGACGCCGTCTGGAGACGCTGCCGGTGGATAACATTCTTGGTGGCCACTTCTCCGATAACGTCCACGTGGACGACGTAGCCGCCGCGCGGCAGAGTCTCTCCGAATGGCAGTTCCATATCTACAGTTCCGCGTCGCAAGGGGAAGTGCTGATATCCGATCGCCACCGCTCGCCCATTCGGCGGAACGGCCAGGACAATGTACGTCAAGTCAATATCATCCGGCGTCGTATTGGAAACATTGACGCTACCTTCGATACGGCTGCCGTTGACGTGAGCCTCAATTTTCCAGTTCACGGTCAAGGCACTGACGACGCGCAGGACGAATCCCTTTTGCACCGCCCGGGCCTGACCGCTGTCGCGTAGCGAGACGGTGAATTGAAATTCTCCGGCGCGCTCGGGACGACCGTGCAGCAAGCCATCTTCTTCAAGTTTCAGGCCTGGCGGGAGGACGCCCTTTTCGATCTTCCAACGAAGCGGTACGACGCCTCCTCGAGCCCGGAAGCGCAACTCGTAGTCGGCCAGCGGATAAGTATCCGGGAGGGGCGAATCATTCTGTATGACGAGGTCGGAATCGTTCGCAGTCTGAGCGGAGGCTCGTGAGGTGAGGTCATCCTGATCGACGATGTTATCGAATTTCGCGCACGAGACGGTGCCGACAGCACAAAGCATTGTCAGGAGTGTCGCAGTCAAGCGGCAGGCTAGTTTCGTACCGATCAGTTTCATAAACATTAAGTCCAGAAGTACTTACCGCCCTAACAGATTGCCAGAAGGTCGCCGGTCCCGGTAATAGGAATGATCCAGCACATTAAACTTGCGTCCTTCCACACAAGCAAAACGGAGGTCACGTTGACGGGCATTCGGCACTTCTGAAAAACTATCAATGATTGCCAGTTTCTGCTGGCTCCCAACAATCTGACGTTAGGCGAAATGGAGCTCCTGCTTAATCTTAGCTGGCTGCTGCTTGCGATGCCTGCCTTCTGGCTCTGGCGCGTATCCAGCGGTGTGCCTGACCGCCGGAGGCTCTCGGCTCTGCAGGGAGTTTTCGCGCTTGCCTGTGCGTTGGTTCTTCTTTTTCCTGTGGTTTCTGCGACGGATGACTTGCGGGCGATGCGCGCCGAGATGGAAGAATCTCAGACCAGCAGGCGCAGCATCAGCCAATCCAGCGCAGAAAGATCGTCAGCTTCGAGAGCTTTAGCACAACCTGCACTCCCCGTCTCGGCCACTGTTCCCGTTGCTCTTGAGTGCGGGTTTCTGTCGGTTATTCCAGATTCTGTTCCCACCCCAGCATCCCTCGTGTTGATTCGTCCGGGTCGGGCGCCTCCTCTACCTGCAAACAGTTAGCATCGGCGGATCTTCGATTCGCCTGAGAACGAAAACGGCAGCGGTCCCGCCTGTTTCCTAATCAACCTACGCGAAAAGTCCCTGTGGCTCTGTCACTGGATTTCCTAGCCCTTGAGACGACATCCTGCGGACCCTTCTCAAGATGGGCTTCGCACAGTCGGAGTATTTGGATGCGATTGAAATTACATATCGCGGCAATGATTTTTGTGATTGGGACGATGCGCGCGAGTGCGCAGACTGCGGCGCAGCCATCGGCCCCGCCTGCCCAAGTCTGGACATGGGAACAGGTGAAGGAAAACCTCCGCCTGAACAATACAACGCTCATGGCGGCCAAGCTCAACATCGACGTACTGAAGGCGGAGGAGGTCACAGCTCATCTGCGACCGAATCCGGAGCTGAGCGTATCGGCCGACGGCACGCAGATCGCTCCGAGCCATGGCGTCTGGCAGCCATTCGCGGGCACGTTCGTTTCTCCCGGGGTGAGCTACTTATTCGAGCGCCGCAACAAACGTGGTCTGCGATTCGAGGCCGCCAAGCAAGGTACTGCGATTGGCGCGGCTCAAGCGGCTGACTCGGAACGCACTCTGCTGTTCAATCTGCGCAGCACGTTCGTCGGGATTCTCCAGGCAAAAGCCGTCGTCAAAGTCACTCAGGATAACCTCGAGTACTACGACCACATTCTTAAAATTAGCCGCGACCGGTATGAAGCAGGAGACATCGCGCAAATCGATCTTGATCGTCTTGAGTTGCAGCGCCTGCAATACGAGTCCGATCTGCAGAATGCGTTAGTCAATCTCCGCACGACGAAGATCAACATGCTCGCTTTGCTTGACGATAGGCGACCCGTCGACAGCTTCGATGTTGATGGAACATTCGACTTCACTGAAGACCTCCTCGCAGTAGACGATTACCGGAAGGACGCGATCGACGCACGCCCTGACCTGAAAGCGGCTTCGCTCACGGTTCAGCAGGCGACTACCAATCACAAACTTGCCGAAGCGGATGGATCAGTCGATCCGACCGTCGGCGTGTGGTTTACCCACAATGGATCGTTTAACAATCCGGACGCTCTGAACACGATTGGCGCGAGCGTGAGCATTCCGCTGCGAATCTTTGACCGGAATCAAGGCGAAAAGCTGCGTACGAAGGTCGATGTCGACCGCAGCGAGAAACTGCGGCAAGGCACAGAAACGCAGGTGTATGCCGACGTAGACAGCGCCTACGCTAGCATCGCCTCGAACATTGCTCTACTCAAGCCGTACAAGCAGAAATATCTGGCGCAGGCCGTGCACGTCCGCGACACGGTGCAATTTTCCTATCAGCATGGCGGCGCGGCCTTAATCGACTTCTTGAATGCCCAGAACGAATACCGCGCTGTGCAATTGAGCTACGTGAACCTCGTGGGCGCGTATCTCACCGCCGCGGCGCAACTGAATCAGGCCGTGGGACGCGAGGTGATCCAATGAAAAATGAACTTGAAAACTACAATCGTCCGGAGAAGAGCTTTACACCTCGCAGGCTAGCTCTCATAAGTCTGATCGCCACGCTGATGATCAGCCTAGCTTGCTCGAATGATACTCCCGCTGCAACCAGCAAGCCGCCAATTTCTCTTGATCCTGATGTATTCGAGGCCGAGCGCCCCGATTTGTTCAAAACAGCTAAGGCTGAACTTCATCCGTTGCCAACCACCGTCATTGCAAACGGTGTCGTCTCGCCAGAGGTGAACCGAACGATTCATGTAACGTCTCTTGGATCAGGCCGCGTTGTTGACCTTAAAGCCAAACTCGGCGATACGGTGGAGAAAGGCCAGACCCTGCTGGTGATCTCGAGTCCCGATCTCGCCGGTGCATTTTCCGACTACGAGAAGGCCAAAGCGGACGAGCAACTCTCACACCGTGCTCTTGAACGTGCGCAAATGCTCTACGACCGTGGTGCGATCGCGGCAAAGGATCTTGAGGTTGCGCAAGACACCGAGGACAAAGCCAAGGTCGATCTCAACACTGCCGATCATCGCGTGCGCATTCTCGGCGCAGATCCCAATCACCCCAGTGCTCAGATTGAGTTGAAGGCTCCAGTGTCGGGCACGATCGTCGAGCAGAATGTGGCCGGCGCGGAAGGCATAAAGAGCCTCGACAACACGCCGAACCTGTTCACGATCGCGAATTTGTTCGAGGTCTGGGTTGTGTGCGACGTCTTCGAGAACGACCTGGGAGAAGTCCATGTGGGCGACTCTGCGGACATCCGCCTGAATGCTTTTCCCGAACGCGGCTACAGAGGAAAGATCGCTGACATATCGCGCGTGCTCGATCCGAACACGCGGTCGGCGAAAGTTCGCATTGTCTTGCCCAATCCGGACGGCTCGCTGCGGTCGGGCATGTTCGCCGTTGCGGCTTTTCGTTCGCGCAAACTTACCGATCGTGTTGTCATTCCCGCCACGGCGATCATGCGACTACATGACAAGGATTGGATCTTTCAGAAGATCGGCGCGAATCGCTATCGAAAGATTGCGATTCAAGCGGACGGCCTAGCCCCGGACGGCATGCAGGAAATCCGCTCCGGAGTGAAACCTGGCGACGAAGTCGTCACGAACGCCCTCGAGTTTTCTACAGAAGTGGCAGAAAAGAAGGCAGGGGAATAGCGAATGATCCGCAAGGCCATCGATTTTGCCCTCGGGAATCCGCTGCTCGTGCTCGGCGGAGCGCTCGTTCTCTTTGCGTGGGGCGTGATTTCGTTTCACAACCTGCCGATCGAAGCCTACCCCGACGTCGCCGATACTTACGCGCAAGTCATCACGCAGTGGCCCGGGCACGCCGCCGAAGAAGTCGAACAGCAGATCACCGTTCCGCTCGAAGTGGAATTGAACGGCGTCGCGCATCTCACGCATCTGCGCTCCGTCTCGTTGATGGGGCTTTCCGTCATCACGATCATCTACGACGACGACATCACAACATTCAACGCGCGCCAGGAGGTACTCGATCGTTTGCAGAATGTAACGCTGCCGCCGGGCGTGAATACTGGCATTGGTCCGGACTACAGCCCGATCGGGCAGATCATGTTCTACACGTTAACCAGCACGAATCCGAAGTATGACGTGATGGAACTGAAGGCGCTCAATGACTGGTTTGTGGTGAACCAGTTGAAGTCGGTGCCGAATATTGTCGACGTGAATCCGTTTGGCGGGCCGACGCGCGAATATCAGGTGCAACTCGATCCCAACAAGCTCGTTTCTTACGGATTGTCTCTACCGCAAGTCGAGCAGGCTTTGATCGCCAACAACATCAATGCCGGCGGGGGATTCATTGAGCGGGGCCAGCAGGCACTAAACGTACGAGCAGTCGGCCTAATGCAGACCACCGACGATGTTGGCGCAACCGTCGTGAAAGTACAGAACGGAACGCCGGTTCGCGTGCGGGATCTGAGCAACGTGGTTCAGGCGCCCAAGGTTCGGTTGGGTCAATTGGGCAAGAGCATCCGCAAGAAAGATGGGACGATTATCAATGATGATGACGTGGTTGAGGGAATCGTTCTGCTCCGCAAGGGCGCAGTCGCCGAGACCACACTGCAGGACCTGCATAATAAGATTGATCAGTTGAACGGCACGGACGGAAAAGCAGGTCTGCTTCCCGTCGGCGTGAAGCTGGCTCAGCACCTCGACCGCAGCGAACTGATGCATCACACGACGCACACGGTCTTGCGCAACCTGACCGATGGCGTACTTCTTGTCACGCTCGTACTGTTTCTATTCCTCGGCAACGTACGGAGTGCGTTGATTGTCGCCTTCACGATTCCCTTCTCGCTACTTTTTGCCGCGATTCTGCTCGATCTGCGCCACATTCCTGCAAACTTGCTGTCGCTCGGCGCCCTTGACTTCGGCATGGTCGTCGACGGGTCCGTCGTGATGGTGGAGAACATTCTTCGCCACACATCATTTGGAGACCACAAGAAAACGTTCCGCGAGATCGTCGCAGTCGCCGCGCACGAAGTCCAGAAGCCGGTTTTCTTCGCGCGCGTCATAATCATTGTTTCTTACTTGCCGATCTTCACGCTGCAGCGAGTTGAAGGCCGCCTGTTCGCGCCCATGGCGTGGACGGTCGCCTTCGCTCTGCTCGGTGCGCTCGTCTTTGCATTGTTCATTGCTCCGGTGCTTTGCAATTACTTCTTCAGCCGCGGACTGAAGGAATGGCGCAACCCGGTCCTCGAATGGGTCAACCGAAACTATGCTCGCTCGCTCGATTGGTGCTTCGATCACATGAAGTTCACACTGGCACTGGGGCTGATTGGCTTCGGACTGATTTTCTTCTTCGCCATGAGCGGAATTATCGGTTCGGAATTCCTGCCGCATCTCGATGAGGGCGCGATCTGGGTGCGGGGAACGCTTGCGCCGAGCACGGGTCCGACAGCGAGTATCGACATGGCCAATCGCGCTCGCGTGATGCTGGCGGCATTTCCCGAAGTGAAGCAGGTGGTCAGCCAGGTTGGACGCCCGGACGACGGCAGTGATGCTAGCGGGTTCTATAACACTGAGTTTTTCGTCGATCTTCTTCCGCGCGAGGAGTGGCGCTCGGAGTTACATGGCAATAAGGACAAACTGATCGCTGCGATGGACAGCAAGCTGCACGAGTTCCCCGGCGTGGACTGGAATTTCTCGCAGCCGATATCCGATAACGTGGAAGAGGCCGTAAGCGGCGTTAAAGGCGAGCTTGCGGTGAAACTCTTCGGCCGCGATTTGAGGACGTTGGAAGAAAAGGCTGACCAGATTCAAGGCGTGATGAGCCAGATTCCGGGTGTGGCTGATCTCGGCACGTTTCAAGTGCGCGGGCAGCCGAACGTCAACATTAATGTCGATCGGGCGGCGGCTGACCGCTTTGGTATCAACGTCGCCGATATTCAGGATGCGATTGAAACTGCAGTCGGCGGGAAAGCCGTAAGTCAGATCCTAATCGGCGAGCAGCGCTTCGACATGACGGTGCGGTATCAGCCACAGTATCGGCGGACGGTGGATGACATCTCGAACATTCGGCTTGTCGCTCCTTCGGGCGAGCGCGTCTCGCTTGGGCAATTGAGTCAGATCACGCTCGATGACGGCGCGTCGACAATTTATCGCGAAGGAAACCAGCGCTATATCGCGATCAAGTACAGCGTGCGCGGGCGCGACCTGGGGAGCACCGTACGTCAGGCGATCGATGAAGTCGGGCAGAAGGTGAAGCTGCCTGAGGGATATCACCTCGACTGGACCGGCGAATATGAGAGCCAGCAGCGTGCGAACCGGCGGCTCGCAATCATCGTGCCGGTGACATTGCTGTTGATGGCATTCATTCTTTATTCGGCATTCCAGTCGTGGAAGTGGGTATTCCTGATCCTGGCCGTCGTTGCCTTGTCTCCGCTTGGTGGATTCTTGAGCCTGCTGATGACCGGTACCCACTTCAGCGTCTCTTCGGGACTCGGCTTTCTTGCGCTGATCGGAGTGTCCGTGGAAATCGGCGTGATCATGGTGGAGTACATCAACCAACTGCGCACTCGCGGTATGCCGGTGCGGGACGCGGCGAAAGAAGGCGCGGCGCTTCGTCTTCGTCCGATTATGATGACCATGCTGGTCGCGACGCTTGGATTACTGCCAGCCGCGATGTCGCACGATATCGGGTCGGACTCGCAGCGGCCTTTTGCGATTGTGATCGTCGGTGGATTGATCGTTGAGCTGCTCGTCAGTGTAATTTTGTGGCCTACGCTGTATGTGTTCTGGGCGCGTCCGGGTGACCGGCTACCTCCGGCCGAACAAAGCTTCATGGCTGAGGGTGAGCACGTCGACTAGTCCTATATTCTTAGCGATCTCTGCGGAATCCTCAGCGGTAAGGCTCTTATCGCTGAGTGCGCTGAGAAAATCCGCTGAGGCCGCTAAGTGCTGCTGCGGTCCGTAACTTCCCAAGCGTCCCCTGCGTTATACTTCCAGCACCACTGACGTAACTCTTCCTGGGGATCTCACAATGGCAGTCGGTGTACGCACAGAAGACCTGCGCAAGGTGTATCACTCTGCGCCGCCATTGGCCGCGACGGGCATCATGGCGCGTCCGACAGAGAAGAAGAATTCGAAGCAACCCAAACCTCAAATTAAGGCTCTCGACGGGCTTTCGCTCGAGGTCAAACCGGGCGAAATTTTCGGACTGCTCGGCCCGAATGGGGCCGGCAAGTCGACCACGATCGGAATCATCACGACTCGCGTTCGCGCAACGAGCGGACACGCCTACGTCGGCGAACATGAAGTCTGGCAAGCGCAGGCGAAAGTCAAGCGTCTGATCGGCGTCGTGCCGCAGCGCCCGAATCTCGACTTTTCTCTGACAGCTCGCGAAATTTTGGTTTTTCATGCGGCGTATTTCGGAATCCCCCCGAAAGAAGGAAGCCGCCTCGCCGATGAACTGCTTGAGAAGTTCAAGTTGACGGACCGTGCCGGACAGCTGGTGCGCGGGTTCTCGGGAGGCATGATGC
>Ga0070712_100001722_pt1 | contig 13389 bp, 15 predicted proteins | sample LARL81metaG_FD_71396 | JGI IMG/M metagenome (GOLD analysis project Ga0070712, IMG submission 71396) | Corn, switchgrass and miscanthus rhizosphere microbial communities from Kellogg Biological Station, Michigan, USA - LAR L8-1 metaG | ecosystem: Host-associated > Plants > Roots > Rhizosphere ...
TTCCAACAATTCCGGCAAAATTCTGGCCAATTCAGGCGTAGGAATTGGCTCCGCATCCGCGCGGGCACGAGCCTAGTTTGCCTTGCGCTCACTTGTCTGGCGCTCGCTATCGCCAGTGTTGGTTTACCCCGTCTCGCTGCCGCGCATGACCCGCGTAGGGTCAATTACTACAACTGGTCCGACTATCAGGACCCGACAGTCCTGGACGGCTTCAGAAAAGAAACAGGGTTCTTCGTTAGTTACGATACTTTCGATTCCAACGACACGCTCGAAGCGAAACTTTTGGCCGGACATTCTGGCTATGACGTTGTCGTGCCGAGCGCCTATTTTCTGGCGCGACAGATCAAGGCTGGGATTTTTCGTCGGCTCGATAAATCGCAACTTCCCAATCTGAAATATGTCTGGCCGGAAATCGCCAAGCAGCTCGCCGTTTACGATCCCGGCAATGAGTATGCTGTCAACTACATGTGGGGCACGACTGGGATCGGCTACAATGTTCAAGCCGTAAAACGGATTTTGGGGCCGGATGGAACCATCGACTCCTGGGATTACATTTTCAATCCGGAAAAAATTGCGAAATTCAAAAGCTGCGGAATTCACCTTCTCGATTCATCGGACGACATCATGTCGGCGGGACTGCACTATCTGCATCTCGATCCGAATACCAGCGACCCCGGCGATCTGAATAAGGTCACCGATCTGCTTATAAAGATCAGGCCTTACATTCGCAAATTCCACTCATCGGAATACCTCAACGCATTGGCCACCGGCGAGATTTGCCTCGTGGTCGGCTTTTCCGGCGACGTCAAACAAGCACAAAAGCGTGCGGCAGAGGCCAAAGGCGGGATCGAAATCGGCTATGCGATTCCCGAGGAGGGTGCCCAGCTGTGGTTCGACAACCTGGCGATACCGAAGGACGCACCCGATTCCGAGGAGGCGCATGCGCTGATTAATTTTCTGATCCGGCCCGATATTGCGGCGAAAAATACCAATTACGTGTCCTACGCCAACGGTGATACCCCAAGCGATCTCATCGACAAGTCCATTCTGGAGGACCGAACCGTATATCCAGATGCCGCCACCATGGCGAAGCTCTATACGATCATTGCGCACGATCAAAAGACGCAGCGCCTGATAAATCGGCTGTGGACGCGCATCAAGACCGGGCAATGACGCGAGCGCGACGAACTAAAAAATGCGCGGTCTCGGACAAGGAGTGCGAATATCAATGAAACACGTCGCACCGGGGATGCCGACGCGACGGCGCATCGTGAAAGGGGCGGGAGCACTGGTTGGCGGAATAGTTGCGCCAGCGCTGGTCGGACAACGCGCCGCCTGGGCTGACTACCCGGACCGTCCGGTGAAATTCCTCGTCGCCAATACGCCGGGCGGTCCCTCCGACATCGTCGCCCGCATCGTTACAGCGGCGCTCGATCAATCGACCGGCAAAACTTTTATCGTCGAAAATCGGGGCGGAGCTGGCGGGAATATCGGCATGGAATACGTGGCGCGCTCCAATCCGGATGGCTACACGGTTCTGCTCGCCACCAACGCTTTCTCAGTCAATTACGGCCTCTACAATCAATTGCCGTACGATCCATACAAGGATTTCGTCGCCGTCAGCGAGCTTGCAACGACGCCGAATACGTTCGTCGTCAGAGCCGAATCGCCGGCGAAGACCATCAAAGATTTCATCGCGCTGGCGCGCGCCAATCCGGAAAAGTACAACTGCGCCACGCCGCCGATCGGAACGACCCCGCAACTGCTGCTCGAATTATTCAAGATGCGCGAGAATTTGCCGAAGCTCGCGGATGTCGTTTTCAAAGGCGGCGGCGATGCGGTCCAGGCCCTCCTGACCGGTACGGTCGAATTGAGCGCGGGCTCGCTCGGCGCGGCCTTACCGCACATCAAGGCCGGCACGTTCCGCTGTCTCGCGATCTGCGGCGACAGCCGCTGGCCGGAATTACCCGCGGTGCCAACGATGGAGGAGGCCGGTTACGACGGCTTTAGCATTGGAACCGATATGGTTCTGCTCGCGCCGGCCAAAACGCCGCCCGCCGAGGTCAAATGGCTCGAATGTGCGACGTTGAAGGTCCTGCTCGCACCGGAGATCAAGGATAAGCTGTTCCAGGCCGGATTCTTGGTGCGCGCCAAAGGCGCAGATGCGGCGTGGGCACGCGTGACCAAGGAAATCACGACGTTCAAGCAGATTATCGACCAGGCAGGAATTGCGAAGCTTTAGTCAGCTGGGCCGCTGTGCGCGGCGGGCCACACGCGGCTCGAAATTCACGCAACGCTTTGTCTTGCAGCGATGAGCTGAGAGGCGGCGGCGCATCGCCGCCGCCCCTTAGCGACGGAAATCAGAGTTCTTTGCCGATGAAACGATCGACGGAGTAGGGGCCGCCGCCGCGAATGGCGATGAGGAAGCATGCCGCCCCGATCAGCAGCACGTATTCGTAACCGCCACCGGAAGCCGCATAACCCCTCGACAGATGGACGACCAGCAAAGCTATCAGCATCTCGATAGCGAGCGCTGCTGCAAAAAAGCGCGTGAACAGGCCGATGATCAGACAAATGCCGCCGACCAATTCGAGGAAAATGATGACATATGCCCACAATATTGCGGGTTCGAGGCCGTTCTTCGACAAAACATTCGCGGCTACGGCGCCAGGGCCGGTCGACAGTTTTCCCGAAACATGCATCACAAACATGACGCCGATGACAATGCGCAAGAAGGTTTCGGCGATCGGCAGCACACTTTCGTAGAAACCGGCTAATCCCGGATACAGCAACTTCGCTTGGCTATTGGCCATGGCGCATCCCCCATTGATTTTAAACCGCGCGATCGGCGGCATCGTCTAGCCGTCACGAACTATAATAACACCGAAGGACGCAGAATCTATTCCCCTAGTCTCCTGCGCCGCGTCGCACTTATGCGCTGCAACAAAAATGTCTTCTATTCGATGACTTCGTCGGCGCGGGCCAATAACGTCGCTGGAATAGAAACACCGATGGCTCGCGCGGTCTTGACGTTGATGGCGAGGTCAAACTTGACTGGCTGCTCGACCGGCAAATCGCCCGGATTGGCACCGTGCAGGATCTTGTCGACCAGGTCCGCCGAGCGCCGGAACAAGTCGACGAAATTGGCACCGTAGGACATCAGCGCCCCCGCTTGAACGTGATCGCGGTTGCTGAACAGCGTCGGCAGGCGCGCGTCGGATGCAAGCTTGATGATGTGAGCGCGATTGGTGTCGACAAGCGCGGAGCCGACCGCATAAAGCGCGTCGGCTGGACGGCTTAACGTCGCGAAAGCCGGCCTAATGTCTCGGCGCGCCGGATTTCCAGCGGCACGATTTCGATACCGAAGCTACCGGCAATGGTATGAGCTTCGCGCAATTCGAGCACTGATTGGGGAAAGGCGACATCGATCATGACCGCCAACCGGTGGAGATGGGGGACTGCTTCGCGTAAAAGTTCGATGCGCTTGCCGGCGAGATCGGTTGATTGCAGCGATAGACCGGTGGTGTTGCCACCTGGGTGGCCAAGACTGGCGACCAAGCCGCCACCGACCGGATCGCTTGCCAAAGCGAAGACGATCGGAATGGTGGACGTCGCCCGTTTCACGACGGGGACGGAGGGCCCGTCCGTGAGAATCACATCTACCGGCTGCTGGACAAACTCGGCCGCGATCTCGGCATCACGCTCGGGACCATTCGACCAGCGATGTTCGAATATAACGGTGCGGCCCTCGATCCAATCGAATGCTTGCAACCGCTCTACAAACGCTGCGATCCACGGAGTGAAGATTGCAGGGTCAGCAAACAAGAAGCCGATGATCGGCAGCTTGACCCTCGACTGTCCTCGCGCGGCGAGTGGCCAAGCAATCGCGCCGCCAACGAGCGTAATGAATGCGCGCCGTCGCATGAATTGATGAGTCTGGGAGAGTTCCGCCGTAAGGTAACAAAGCAATATCGCACGCGCAGGTAGTGCGCTAGATCAAACACATCTCCAGATTATGATTGCAAACACGTTTTCAGAGTGTGGGTGCGGTTTTGCGCAGCGGCAGTGCATCGAACTGAAGCTGCACAAATTCGCGCGATCGAGACGGAGAATTTGTGACGCACCCTCGTCGCCGCTTTCCGGCGCGAGCGCGGGAAACATCCTAATCGCCGAAACGTTCTCCTGATAGGAAGCTTCAGGAGTGTGAAATGGTTGATAAGGATCGCGTCAAAGGCTCGGCCGAGCAGGTAAAGGGCAAAGCCAAAGAATGGGTAGGCAAGGCCACCGGCGACGCAAAAACAGAAAGTGAAGGCAAGGCCGACCAGGTTAAGGGCAAAGTACAAAATACGGTCGGCGGTTTGAAAGACGCCGTTCGCGAAAAATAAAAAACCGGCTGAACGGCTTTCGCTGTGGGGGCGGCCGTTGGCCGTCCCCAATTCTTTGCGACTCTTTCGCGCGGTAACCGCTAACGCCAGCGCCGATGCAGCCACAGCCATTGCTCGGGAAACTGCCGGATCCATCCCTCGATGACGGATGTGATGGCCTGCATGGTCCCACTGACTTGGATTCGGCCGTCGGCATCTCGAACCGGTTGCACCGGGACTGAAATTTCACCCCAGAAACTGTTGCCATCGGTTTTGCGGACGACCCGCATGCCGTAGATCGGCAGTTCGGTCTGCCGCGCCAGCATCGCGATCAGCGGATTGGCGAGGCAGCGGCGGCCGAAAAATATGACCTCAACGCCCTTACTGTAATGCTGGTCGGCCAACATGCCGACGTGGACGCCGGATTCTAAAAGGCGCGCCAACCTCACCGGTGCATCCAGTCCGGTTGGAATGAGTTCGCCCATCAGCGGCGCCCTCAGCTTGATTATGGCATCGTTGACCGCGCCGATGTTTGGCCTTCTATAGAGAACTGCCGATTTTACGCCGATGAGCTTGGCGCCGATGCCGGGCAGTTCCCAGTTGGCCAGATGCGCCGCAAAGCCGATCGCGGCCTTGCCGCTTTTCATGATCCAATCGTAGCGGGCTTGAGATTCAGGCGGGTAGGTGATGACATCGGCAGTCTGTTTGCCGAAGCCCTCGACACAGAATTCGTCGAGATGAGCGAACTCGATCGCGATGCGGCCGAGATTGTCCCACACCCCCGCCAGAATGTGCTCGATTTCATCGGCGGATTTGTCGGGAAAGGCGGCGCGGAGCTGTTCGCGGCCGATGCGATGCTCCGGAAATAGCGGACCGATCCTTCGCATGAACGCACCGGCAAAATTTGCGGTGCGCCGGCGATCGGTATGTTTGATACCGTTGAGCAGACCAACCGTGATCGCGCCGACAGTCTTGTCGAACAGGTTCTTGAGCGGCCGATCGGGCATTAGAACGTGACGATGATCTTGCCGAATACCTGGCGGCTCTCGAGCCGAGCGAGCCCGCGCTCGAATTCGGCAAGCGGCACTTCGGTATCGATCACCGGAACAAGGCCTGACGCCATTTTGGCGAGGCTTTCGCCGATATTGCGCAACGAACAGCCGAACGATCCGAAAATACGATATTGCTGCAAATAAAGCTGGAACAGATTCATGGTGATCGACTGTCCCGAGGTCGATCCGCAGGTGACGAGGCGGCCGCCGCGCTTGAGGCAAAGCAGTGAGCCGTTGAAAGTGTCCGGGCCGACATGTTCGAAAGCGACATCGACGCCTTTTTTCCCGGTCAGCTTTCGCACCACGCCTTCGAAGCGCTCGGTGCGGTAATTGATCACGTGATCGGCGCCGATCGCTTTGGCTTTTTCCGCCTTTGCCTCGTCGCCCACCGTCGTGATCACAGTGCAGCCGATCGCCTTGGCCATTTTGATCGCGGTGGTGCCGATGCCGGAGCCGCCGGCCTGAACCAGAATGGTCTCGCCGGGCTCGAGCTTGGCATTGTCGAATAGCATGTGCTGCACGGTGCCGAATGCAACCGGCGCGCAGGCGGCGTCGCGATAGCTGACATTGTCGGGAATCGGTACGACCAGCCGGGCCGGCATGTTGACGAGCTCGCGGGCAAAGCCATCAACATGGAAACCCATGATGCTCGCAACGTTTTCGCAGAGATTATCGCGACCGGCGCGGCACGCATTGCAGGTCCCGCAAGTCAGCGCCCCATAAGCGACGACGCGATCGCCTGGCCGGCACGAGGTTACATCGGGGCCGACGCGGGTGATCTCGCCAGCGGCTTCGACGCCGACGATGAGGGGGAGGGTGCGCTTGGCAAATGCCATGCCGCGCCATCCCCAGACGTCGATGTGATTGAGTCCGATCGCTTTGATGCGGATCTGCACTTCGCCGCTGCCGGGCTCCGCGGGCGCTGGAATATCGCGAAGTTCGATTTTGCGATCGGCGAGGAGCGTGAGCGCACGCATTGATGCACCGGTCGCCCCAGGCGAACGGCCGGCGCGGGCATCGACAACGGCTTCGTCAGTTCCGCTCACGCCGGCTCCCGCGTCATCACCAGACAAACATTCTGACCGCCGAAACCGAAGGAGTTGGAGATGGCGCGCGTGACGCGGGCATCGCGCGCGACGTTCGGCACGACGTCGAGCGGGATGGCGGGATCGGGAAGCTGGTGGTTGATCGTCGGCGGGATGCGCTGATGTTCGAGCGTGAGGAAGCTGACGACCGCTTCCACCGCGCCAGCCGCCGTCAAGGTATGGCCGATCATAGACTTGTTTGACGAGATCGGAATGTCGCGGATGTGCTCGCCAAACACCGTGGAAACACCCAAATGCTCCATCTTGTCGTTCTCAGGCGTCGAGGTGCCGTGCGCGTTGATGTAGTCGACGTCTTGCGGCCCGACCCCGGCATCAGCCAAGGCGTTGCGCATGCAGGCGATAATTGGCTTGCCGTCCGGGCTTGAACGGGTGCGATGGAAGGAGTCGGATTTTTCTCCGCAGCCTTCGAGAATGCCGAGGACCTTGGCGCCGCGCGCGACCGCATGATCGTAGTCTTCGAGCACCAGCGCGGCCGCGCCTTCGGCCAGGACAAAACCATCGCGATTCTTTGAAAAGGGCTTCGAAGCCTGGTCTGGCGGGTCGTTCTGCGTCGACAACGCCGAAAGCAGCGAAAAGCGGACGAGGGATTCGGGCGTCAATGAGCCGTCGGCGCCGACGGCGAGTGCGGCCTGACATTCGCCGCGCCGGATTGCCTCGACCCCGAGCTGGATCGCGGTCGCGCCGGAGGCGCATGCCGTGGTCAGGGAAATCGGCGAGCCTTCGGTGCCGAAATGATCGGCGAGATGCTCACCGATAATTCCATATTTTAAGGTCTCGTAGACCGGTGCGAATTGCGGTTCGCACGCCACGCGCATCAGGTCGGGATAGCTGGCCTCGCCATTGGGTGCCGCCTGTTCGGCCATCTGAATCCGGTAGGGCCATTCGATTTCGAGCGGCGGCAGCGCCAGAAATAACGGTCCAGGAAAATGGCCCTTGCCGCCGATCTCCGCTTGCGTGATCGCCTCCTCGCCGGCCAAAAGCGCGATGCGTTCTGAAAGCTGGGCTGGCGGCATGTAATCTTTGTACACAGCGTCCACAGTGCCGGCGATGGTGGTGCGTAGACTGTCGAGCGGAAAACGCGAAATGCGGCGGATGCCGGATTTCCCCGCCGTCAGCTTGGTCCAATTGTCGGTCTTGCCGACGCCCAGCGAAGTCACGACGCCCATCCCGGTGACAGCGATGACTGGCCGCCCCGCTTTATCACGATGCGCGCTGGCCGTGGGTTTGCTCAAAGCCATCATGCCTCTCCCTCAGTTCACCCGCTCGAGGAGCGCCAGGCCTTCGCCGCGCCAATTGCCGATGCTGGTAACGACGATTTGGCGCAAACCCGCCGGGCTCGTGCCACTATCCCCCGATCCGGTCGGGGCGAATAATCTGCCGTGCTCGATCGCGGCGCACCCGATTCCCAGATTAGCCACGAACTGGGTGTCGACGCCATGCCCGATATATGTGCCGGTATTGCGGACCGGCAGCCCGATTTCCTTGAGCACTGTAAGTTCGGCCGAAGTGGCCGGTTCGAGCCCGGCCGCGCCGGAAATGACCGCACTATGCGCGCGGTCGAGCCGCGCGCCTATGGCGTCTAGCTGTCGGCGAAAAGACGCCTCGGCATCGCCGGGCTTTCTTATGTTGCGATCGGAAAGCACCTGCGAAATCCGCGCCCGAGGACGGGCGCCGCGGGCCGTCGCATGCTCTTTGCTCTCCAGCACCAAAAACGCGCCCATTGTCGCGAAGGCGATGCCGCCTTGCGGCTCGCGATCCCAAACCGGGGCAAACTTGCCCTTCAGCACGACCCCACCGAGCTCGAAAGCCAGCAGTACGTCCCAGCGCGTGCCGTGATAGGCGCCGCCGACCAGCGTCAGCTCACTTTGTCCGGCGGCGATCCGCGCCTGGGCCACGCGCACGGCGTCGACGCCGGCGGACTCCTCGCCCATGAAGGTGCGCGATGAGCCGACCACGCCATGAACGAGCGAAATATTTCCGGCCAGCAGGTTCGGCAACTGCGCCAGGAACAAAGTCGGCCGCAGATCGCTCATCAGTCGTTCGTTGAGAAAGGCGCCCGGCTGATTGGTTTTGCGCACGCCCGCCATGATCGCGGTGTCGACGGCAATGTCGCGCTCGCCGCCGCCGGCAGCGACGATCATGTCGGTATGGTCGAGCAATTCGGCGTTGCCCGCGATCGCGGCATCGGTCAGCGCCAGCCCCGCGGAATAGACGCCGACCCGTTGCCACATCTCCATCTGCCGCTGGTCGCTTTTCTTCGGGATCTGCTTGTCGAAGCTCATCGGCGGCAGCTGATGCACGATGTAGGGCGCAAAGCTCTTGTCGTCGTAAGGCGGCGGATCGCCGCGCTCGAGATGCTCCCAGGCTGTTTCCAGCCCCTCTCCCAGACTGGTGAGGAGGCCGACGCCGGTGATCCACACCTCGCGCCGTTCGGTCACTTCGCGAACTCCTTGGCCGGGAAGTTGATGCGCTCGGCCCAATCCCACAATCCGGCGCGAAGTTCGGGGCTCGGATAGGGAACGATGCGATAGGTCAGGGTAGCGTCGCAAATCGCGGCGCCCTTGCACCACCCTTTGGCCTCGCCGATCGCATAGCCTGATCCCTCGTGGATAACCTTGCCTTCGAATTCAAGTTCGTCGCCGGGAAAGACCGCGTTGCGGATTTTGCCTTCCTTCACGCCGGCAAGCGCCGGCAAACCGGTGAAACCGGTCAGCGCACTCACCAGCCAGCCGGTCGTTTGCGCCATACATTCGATGAGCAGGACGCCAGGCATCAACGGATAGCCCGGAAAATGACCTTCGAACACCGTGCTTTTTAACGGCACGGTACAGATCGCGCGCACCACGCGGCCGCCGACGTCGACGGCGACGAAGCGGTCGATCATTTGGAAATACTCAAGACGCATGGGAGGCGCTCAGGCGCCCTTGGCAGCGATCAACTCGTCGATCCGCTCGCACAGGTTCTTCAAGACGAAATACTGATCGGTCGTGGCCTTGCCGTCGTTGACCTCTTGCGTCCACTGTTCGAGCGGCAGCTTTATGCCGAACGCCTTGTCGATGGCGAAGGCAATGTCTAGAAAATCGAGACTGTCGATCTCCAGATCGTTGATCGCATGACTTTCCGGCTTGATGTTCTCGCGCGGAATATCGCAAGTCTCAGCAATGATTTCGGCCACTTTATCGAATGTGGTGGACATCAGGCGTGCTCTTTAGGTCGATCGAAGAAGAAGCGCCGGCCCAGCCCGGCGCGAGCAAGCCCGGTCGCGTCGGGCCCCTCATTTGTGAACGCCCCGTATAGCGAAGGACGCCGGTAAGTTCAACGGCGGCCGCCTTCTTTGCGGGCGCGCATACACGCCGCAAAAAGCCGTATTTTGTTGCTGTAGCGCAAGAGCTTATCGCATCGGCGGCAAAGGCGGTCCGCGCCCGGCATGCTTGATCGCGCCTGCCATGTTGCCTAAGGGAGCGGCCGAAAGAGGGGGCCAATGCCGAAAGCCTTCGTGCGCAAGCGGTGCTTCGTGCAAATGACCGGCTACGAGCCAGTCGGGCCGGAACACCAGCATCGCCGCTTCATTCGCGAAATGGCGCGGTTCCAAAAGACCTGGAACGTGCAGGGCAAGGTATCGCCGCTGCAGCTTTCCGCGGATGGCGCCGTGGCCAATTGGACAATCGAAACCTCCGGCCCGAATTGGCGCGTGAGCACCGATTTTCACTGGTTTCGCTGGGATGACTTCGTGGCCACCGATGCGGCAATGAGCGATTGGTGGCGTTTTCCGCTGGGCATCGCCGCGCTCATGGAATTTGTGCTGACGGGAACCGTCATCCGCTATTTCGTCATAGCTTGGCGGTACGGCGCGTTTTTTCTCTCACCGCTGATTTACCTCCTCGGCATGATGTGGCTGTCGATTGCCGCCACGCGCTTCGCGGCGATCCACATCGGACTGCCGTTTCGCCTCGTTCTCGCGCCGGCGCTGTGGCTGGCTTTTTTTGCGGGCTTGCGCTGGACCTTCGGCCGCATGGTCCATATCGGCTATGCGCTGGACGATTGGTACTTCGCCCGCGATTTCATTCATCGCGTACGACCGGTGCTCGAAAAACGTCTCGATGTGTTGGCACATGAGCTCGTGCGACTCATCCGCGGCAGCGACGCCGATGAAATCATCATCGATGGCCACAGCCTTGGCGCGCCGCTGTCGCTCGTTGTCCTTGATCGCGCGCTGGCGCTGGATCCACAGCTGCGCGCCGGCGCGAAAACACTGCACGTCGTCTCGACCGGCTCCTCGCTGTTGAAGGTCGCGCTGCATCCGGCCGCCGGCTGGTTGCGCGAGGTCGTTCAACGGCTGGCCAATACGCCGGGCATTTATTGGGTCGAATATCAAGCGCTGGTCGATATCATCAATGTCTACAAGGTCGATCCCGTCGTCGCGCTCGGGCTGCCGCCTACGGGCAAACCGATCGTGAAAATTTTCCGCATCCGCATGATGGTGGAGGAGCATACCTACCGGCGCTTCCATCTCAATTTTCTGCGCATCCATCGCCAAGCGGTGATGGGGAACGAGCGGCGTTATTTTTACGACTACTACATGCTGTGCTGCGGTCCGATTGCGCTCCAGGACCGAGTCGAAAAGCCGGATTGGGCAGTGGCGGCCTTTGCCGTCGACGGGGCGCTCGAATCGAACCCAAACGGCACCACGGCCGAGAGGCAGGCATCGCCCGCCGCCGCAGCAGGACCTTAGGCCATGACACCGACGATAGCGAAGATCATCTGGCTCGCCTGCGGCCTGACGTGGTTCGTTCTGCGCTTTCAGCCGCGCCAACACTCGCGCACGACACCGGTGCGCTCTTCAGGACGTGGTCCGCTTGAATTTGCACTCCTCGCAGGCTCGCTCGCCGGCCTCGGCATCGTGCCTTTCGTCTACGTGGTGGCTCATTTTCCCCGCTTTGCCGATTATCCACTGATTCCCGCGCTGTCCTATCTTGGGATTGCGGTCGAGCTTGGCTGCCTCTGGCTGTTTTACCGAAGCCATCGTGATCTCGGCCATAATTGGTCCGTCAGCCTCGACCTGCGCGAACGCCATACGCTCGTCACAACCGGCGTCTACGCCCTGGTGCGGCACCCGATGTATGCCGGCTTCTGGCTGATGGCAGTCGGACAGGCCCTGCTTCTGCCCAACTGGGTAGCGGGGCCAGCCGGTCTCATCGGCTTTGGTGTGCTGTTTTTCGGGCGGGTGGCGCGCGAAGAAGCAATGATGATCAGCGCATTCGGCGACGAGTACCGGGCCTATATGCGCCGGACGGCCCGCGTGGTTCCGTGGCTTTATTGATGGCTGGCCAGCGTGTTCCCTCACGTTGCATTTTTGCTACAGATACGGGTCGCTGTTCCGGAAGGGGCAGGATTTTGGGGGACTTCGGTGGCAAAATCTGGCAGTGCAATATGAACTGCTTAGAATGCAGGACCGGCCTGGGTTGCACCGCTCGGCGCGGTGCGAGTCGGGTGTTCAGGTGAGGGGCTTATGAGACGTTCGTGGCACTTGACCGCGATTGGCATGCTGGTCGTTGCGATGCTCGCGCTCGGAACCGATCCGGGCGCCGCGGAATCGCGAGCGCACGTTTATCTGCTGCGCGGGCTGATGAACATATTCTCGCTCGGCATGGATACACTGTCGGAGCAGCTGAACCGACGTGGTGTCTATGCGACGGTGCACGGCTACGGCGAGTGGCAGTCGCTCGCCGATCGCGCAGCGGTCGATTTCAAGGCCGGCAAAGAGGGGCCGATCATCCTGATCGGTCATTCGCTCGGCGCTGACGCAGTCATGGAAATGGCCGCCTATCTGGGGCGCAAGGGCATTCCCGTGGCGCTGGTCGTGCCGTTCGACGGCACGCAATCGTTCGCTGCAAGCGACAACGTCGCGCGCGTTCTCAATCTGACACAGCGGGACTACGCCTATATGCGGCGGGGGCCGGGCTTCCACGGCACGCTCGCCAATATCGATGTCAGTTCCGATCCGAGTATCGATCATATCAATATCGATAAATCTCCGCGGCTGCATGCGCGGGTTGTTTCGGAAGTCCTCGCCGTCGTCGGCGGCCATCGCGCGGCGGCGCCGGGCACGGTGAAGCCGACGAGCTTGAATGGAGCTGCGCCGGCCGGTCAGGATGGCGGCACGACTGCGGCGCCCGCGGCCAAGCCCGAGGCGCCGCCCGCGGCCGCGCCGGGAACTCCGGCCAAAAGCGGAAACGGTGCCGATGCCGGTACCGCGACGCCTGTCGCCGATGGCACGCCGATCATTGCGCGTCCCGAGCGGACCGGCGCGCGGCAGAACGCCGACAATCCAGCTCCACCGCAGCTCAAACCGGTGACAGACCCGCCGCCGATTCGCGCCGAGCAAGTGCCACATTGATGCGCTGAGCGGCGCGGCGGCACTATTCCTGCACCGGGATCGGTAGTTCGATTGGCGCGCAATTGCTGCGGCCTTGCATGAGGCAGTCTTGGTTTCTTTGCAAGTCGCTGATTGTGTCGGCGATCCAAACGCCCAGCCCCACCAGCGATATCAGGATCGCAAGCGCGATCAGGTTCATGATCATCCGGTGGCGATAATCGATCGGCTCATCTTGTTCTTGTTCGAACTGCGCGAAATCGTCGAGATCATCTTCGACCGGCTGCGGCGTAGCGGACGCAAGCGAAGATTTACCCGGCCGCCGCGGCTCAAACTTCAATATTTGGCCGAATGGTCCGGCGTCACGCGGATCGGGTCGCTCGATAACCGCCTTTGAGCTACGCATCATGCTCAAGCTACGCCTCTGCGGCAAAATCTCCAGCCGTCGAATCGGTGGTCATCCGGTCGTAAGTTGCCTATACACAATGCCGTAA
>Ga0070712_100001730_pt1 | contig 13356 bp, 8 predicted proteins | sample LARL81metaG_FD_71396 | JGI IMG/M metagenome (GOLD analysis project Ga0070712, IMG submission 71396) | Corn, switchgrass and miscanthus rhizosphere microbial communities from Kellogg Biological Station, Michigan, USA - LAR L8-1 metaG | ecosystem: Host-associated > Plants > Roots > Rhizosphere ...
ACGTTCTTTACCGCTCCACTAATGGCAAAACGGCTGGAGCTGCTTCGCGAACTTGCACCCAAGACGCAGACCGTTGCAGTGCTCGTGAATCCAGACAGTCCCGCTAGCCAGCTGGAGGGCACCAATGCACAAACCGCCGCGCAGACCATTGGTGTGGAAGCCCGGATTTTAAGGGCAAGCAACGAAGAGCACATCGACGATGCTTTCACGATCATCATAAACAACCAGATCAGCGCGCTACTCGTAAGTGCCGACCCGTTGTTCTTCAACACCCGCGCCAAACTCGTTGCGCTTTGCGCACGCCATGCTGTTCCCGCAAGCTATGCTGATCACGAGTATGCTGAAGTAGGCGGCCTGTTCAGCTACGGAGCGAGCCGATCGGATGCCTATCGCCAAGCCGGCATCTATATCGGAAGGGTACTCAAGGGGGAGAAGCCGGGCGATTTACCGGTCGTTCTACCGACCAAGTTCGAGTTGGTAATCAACCTCAACGCCGTCAAGGCGCTCGGACTCACCGTGCCCTTGACGCTGCAGGCCAGCGCCGACGAGGTGATCGAGTGAACCGGCGCGAGGTCGTCACCCTGCTCGGCGGCGCAGCAGCTGGCCGGCCACTCCCGGCGCGCGCACAGCCTGCGGGCAAGGTTTTTCGCATCGGGTTCGTGGGCCTAACGACCGCCGACAGTCTGCCCAAACGACCCGAAGCCTTTCGGGCCGCCATGCGCGAGCTCGGGTATCAGGAGGGACGCAATATCGTCATCGATTTCCGTTGGGCGGACGGGCACTACGACCGACTGCCCGCGCTCTTCGCGGAAATGGTTCGACTGAACGTCGATGTCATCGTCACCCATGGGACACCGGGAGCTTTGGCCGCCAAACGGGCCACAACGACGATCCCGATCGTGTTTGCCACGGCAGGCGATGCCGTAGCCTCGGGTCTCGTGACGAGCCTCGCGCGGCCAGGTGCGAACGTGACCGGATCGACTTACTTCATCCCGGAACTCTCTGCGAAGCAGCTTGAGTTGCTCAAGGAGCTCATTCCCGGGCTGACTGATGTGGGAATCCTCTTGAATCCGGCAAATCCCATGAACGAGCCGGTCGTTCCAGCGATGAAGCAGACCGCGCAGTTGCTCAAGGTCGAACTTCATCAGTTTGGAATGAGTGAGCCTGCCGAGCTTGAAGGCGCTTTTGCTGCGATGGCAGCGAGACGCGTCGGCGCGCTCGTGGTGATCGACGATTCGACACTGATTGCCAACGCTGCGTTGGTTGCCAAGCTCGCCTTGCGGCAGCGTCTGCCGGCGAGCGGCTGGCCCGACTTCGCCGTCTCAGGTGGGCTAATGGCCTATGGCATAAACTATGTTGACATGTTCCGACGCGCGGCTGCATTCGTCGACAAGATTCTAAAAGGCGCCAAGCCTGCCGACATTCCGGTCGAGCGGGCGACCAAGTTTGAGACGATCGTCAACCTGAGCACCGCCAAGGCGCTGAACCTCGATGTGCCCACGTCGCTTCTGTTGCGCGCCGACGAGGTCATCGAGTGAAGCCATTGCGGTGAATGAGCGCAATCATGAACGCAAAGTGCCGATGCGCCACTAACGTCCGAGGTCTGACGTTGAAGCAGGACAGATTCCGAGCGCACCGGTTACCGCTGTTTTGATCCAACTCGATGCAACGCGTCAGCGGCTCGCCGGTTGCAAAACCATTCCCGCAGCGGCTGACTGCCCGCTTCTAATCGTGTAAAGCTGCCATTGGGTCCTAACTGGCAGGGGATTGAATGCAGCTCAATCAATCTAACCGCCGCGACCTCATCGCGTTGCTGGGCGGCGCGTTTGCATGGCCGCTCGCGGCAAATGCACAGCAGGGCGCGCGCCTGCGGCGGATCGGCGCGCTGATGGGGTACCCAGAGGGCGATCTGCAAGCGCAGGCCAATGTCGCAGCGCTGCGCCAAGGCCTTCACGACCTCGGCTGGATCGAGGGGCGCAATGTCCAGACCGACTATCGTTGGGCTGGCGGCGATGCCGACAAGGCTCGCATCTTTGCAAGAGAACTGATCGGCATGGCGCCCGACGTGATCGTACCCAGTACTAATCAGGTGACGCGGATCGTGCAGCAGGAAACGCGCACGATACCGATCGTATTTGCGTTTGTCGGCGACCCGGTCGGTAGCGGCTTCGTGATGAGCTTGGCGCGTCCCGGTAAGAACCTGACGGGATTCGCCAATTTTGAGAACTCGATTGGAGGCAAATGGCTCGAGCTGTTCAAAGAGATCGCTCCCGATACCGGGCGCGTCGGATTCATTTTCAATCCGGACGCGGCCCCCAATGTCGGTTTCTTCCACGCGGCCGAAGCCTCCGCTGCGTCATTGGCGGTCAAGTTGACCGGGCTCCCCGTTCGCGACGCGATCAATATCGAAGAAGGTGTCACGGCCTTCGTGGCCGAAGCCGATTGCGGTCTTATTGTCGCACCGCATGCGGTGACGCTAGGAAATCGCAAGCTGATCATCGCGCTGGCCGCGCGCCACCGCCTTCCGGCGGTTTACAGCGATCGTTACTTTGTCGAGAGTGGAGGCTTACTGTCGTTCGGGAACAACTCGGCTGATCTGTTCCGCCGTGCAGCGTCATATGTCGATCTCATTCTGAAGGGCGCGAAACCTGCGGACCTGCCGGTCCAACTCCCGACGAAATTCGAATTACTCGTAAATTTGAGGGCGGCGAAGGCGATCGGGCTACCGATCCCGGAGGCTTTCCTGGCTCGCGCCGACGAGGTCATCGAATGACCCGCCGCGACCTCATCGCGCTCCTGAAACTTGGGGCAGCTGCATGAGACGCAGAGATGTCCTTAGCCTCATTGGCGGCGCGGCGGTGTCGTGGCCGGTGGGCGTGCGTGCGCAGCATCAGCATCCGCCCCGACGGATTGGGATGCTCATTGGGTACGCCGAGAACGACCCGGAGATACAGGCCCGCCTCAGGGCATTCCGGCAAGCACTTGAGGGCAATGGCTGGAAGGAGGGTCGTAGCCTCCATATTGACTACCGCTTCGCCCCTGCAAGCCCGAATCAGGCACGAGTCTTCGCCAAGGAGTTGGTCGCCTTGCAACCGGACGTGCTGGTCGGCAATTCGACCCCAGCTACAGCGGCGCTGCTAACCGAGACGCGAACCATCCCAATCGTGTTCGTGGGTGTTTCCGATCCGGTGGGCAGCCACTTTGTCGCGAGCGTCGCGCGACCGGCCAGCAGCGCAACCGGCTTCACCAATTTCGCGCCATCGATGATCGGGAAATGGCTGGAAATGCTCAAGCGGGTGGCGCCTAGCATCACGCGAGCGGCAGTTATGTTCAATCCCGAGACTGCTCCGGGCGGTGGCTTGTTTTTCCTCGAACCATTTGAGGCAGCCGCCCCGACCTTCGCAATCGAGCCGATCGCGGCCCGCGTCAAGGACCCGGACGAAATTGCCATAGCAGTTGCGACGATAGCGCGTGAGCCCCACGGTAGCTTGATCATAATGCCGGATGCCTTCACCACGGTGCATCGTCAGCTGATTATTCTCCTCTCAGCGCGGCACGCGTTGCCCGCAATTTACCCTTATCGTTACGAGGCCGTCGAAGGCGGCTTGCTGTCCTACGGCGTTGATGACATCGATCTGATGCGCAGAGCAGCACCCTATGTCGATCGCATCCTAAAGGGCGAGAATGTGGCCGACCTGCCCGTGCAAGCGCCGATCAAGTTCGATCTTGTTGTCAACTTGCGAGCTGCAAGGGTGCTCGGTCTCACCGTGCCCCCGACGATCATTGCCCTTGCCGACGAGGTCATCGAGTGAACCGCCGCGAACTCATCGCGCTCCTCGGGAGCACAGCAGCAGTTGGATGGCCGCTTGGTGCGCGTGCGCAGCCGGAGCACGTGCGGCGCATCGGTGTGCTCATGACCCCGGCCGAAGACGATCCAGAAGGCCAGACCCGCATGAGGGCGTTCGTGCAGGGCCTGCAACAATTGGGCTGGATCGATGGCGGCAACGTGCGGATCGTTACTCGCTGGGGCGCAGGCAATGCTAACGACATCCGCAAGTATGCGGCTGAATTGGTTGCACTCGCGCCGGATGTCATTTTGGCCACAGGCAGCGTGACCGTAGGGCCTTTGCTGCAGGCGACCCGCACCATTCCAATCGTGTTCGTGTTGGTCCCTGACCCGATTGGGGCTGGCTTCATCGAGAGCTTGGCGCGACCTGGGGGAAACGCCACAGGATTTATCAACTTTGAATACGGCATCAGCGCGAAATGGTTGGAACTGCTCAAAGAGATCGCCCCGAGCACGAAGCGAGTGGCAGTCCTTCGTGATCCCGACCTCGCCGTCGGGGCGGGGCAGTTCGGCGCGATCCAAGCCGCGGCGCCGTCCCTCGACGTCGAGTTGACACCGATTAACGTGCGTGACGCAGCCGAGATTGAGCGTTCCATTACAGCGTTCGCACGATCCTCGAATGGAGCTTTTTTGGTGACGGGGAGTGCGTTGGCTATCACTCATCGAGACTTAATCGTCACGCTTGCAGCCCGTCACAAACTACCCGCGATGTACTTTGGGCGCGTGTTCGTCGCAGCGGGCGGATTAATGTCGTTTGGGCCTGTCTTTGTTGACCAGTATCGGCAAGCTGCCGGCTATACTGATCGCATCCTCAAGGGCGAAAAGCCGGCAGACCTGCCCGTACAGAGGCCGACCAGGTACCGACTGGTGATCAATTTGAAGACCGCGAAGGCCCTTGGGCTCGATATACCACCGATGCTACTCGCCCGCGCCGACGAGGTCATCGAGTGACCCGCCGAGACCTCATCGCGCTCCTCGGGAGCACAGTAGCTGCGTGGCCGCTTGGGGTGCGTGCGCAGCAACCGAAAGCTATGCGGCACATCGGCGTTATGATGTCCACAGGCCCTGAGAGTGCGGTTGCACAGACCCGTCTCGCAGCGTTCATGCAAGGTTTGCAGGAATTGGGTTGGGCTGTGGGACGAAACGTGCGGGTCGAAATCCGTTGGCCGGCAGGTGATGCCGAGCGCATACGGCGAGATGCGGTTGAACTGGTTGCCTTGGCGCCGGATGTCATTGTTGCCACTGGCAGTGCGACCGCTCCTCCGCTATTACATTTGACCCGTACATTGCCGATCGTGTTCGTGATCGTTCCAGATCCAGTAGGTGCCGGGATAGTCGATAGCCTTGCTCGACCCGGCGGAAACGCTACGGGCTTCACCACATTCGAATATAGCATCGGCGGGAAATGGCTCGAGTTGCTCAGGGAAATCGCTCCCGCCGTAACACGAGCGGCCGTCATCCGCGATCCAGCCATTACCGCCGGGATCGGTCAGTGGGCTGCGATACACTCCATGGCCCCGTCGCTCGGAATGGAGGTTGTCCCTGTGAATGTGCGCGATCCGGTTGAGATTGAGGGCGCGCTGACTTCGTTCTCCCGCTCGGCCAATGGCGGCATGATCGTGACCGGAAGCGCGTTGGCATTGACGCATCTCAATCTGATTATCGCCCTCGCAGCTCGACTTAAACTGCCTGCGGTTTTCTCTGAAGGCATGTACGTCGTCGCGGGTGGCCTGATTTCGTATGCGCCCAATTCCGTCGAGCAGTACCGGCAGGCGGCCGGCTATGTAGATCGCATCCTCAGGGGCGAGAAGCCTGCCGACCTTCCGGTGCAGGCCCCGACGCGCTACGAACTTGTCATCAACTTGAAGACCGCGAGAGCGCTCGGGCTCGATGTGCCTCCTGCGCTCCTTGCGCGGGCTGATGAGGTCATTGAGTAGGGCAGCAGTCGCGCTATGGGTGGAAGGGGCATCTGATGGGGTCTTGCCTTCGTCGCTGGCCAGACGCCGGTCTCCAGTGGCTCGGGCGGTGAGCCCTTCTCGATAGTCTTGCGCCCTATCTGCCCGGTCGCATACCGTGATGCCACAAAGAACGACGGAAGGAGAACGCCGCACTAGCTGACACAGGGAGGATCATCATGCGGAAGTGGTGGTGGGCTTGGCTTGGCATCATCTTGGTGGCGGGGCCGGGCGCGCGCGCCGGCCATGCGGAATATCGCGGCGGCACGATCAGGATTGGTGTACTGAACGATCGATCGGGCCTGTATGCCGATATCGCGGGCACCGGCTCAGTCTGGATCGCGCGGAAAGCCGTCGAGGATTTCGGCGCTGGCGCCAAGGGCATGAAGGTCGAGATCCTCTCCGGCGATCACCAGAACAAGCCCGACATCGGCTTGAGCATCGCGCGCCAGTGGTTCGACGTCGATAAGGTCGATGCCATCGCCGACGTGCCTACCTCATCGGTCGCGCTTGCCGTCAACGAACTCATCCGCGACAAGAACAAGGTGTTCCTCGCGGTCGGTCCGGCGACCTCCGATCTCACCGGCAAGGCGTGCTCGCCCAACACCGTCCACTGGATCTACGACACCTGGGCGCTGGCGAACGGCACCGGCAACGCGATTGTGAAGCGCGGTGGCGACACCTGGTTCTTTATCACCGCCGACTATGCCTTCGGCTATGCACTCGAGCGCGACACCGAAGCGGTTGTGCTCAAGAGCGGCGGCAAGGTGCTTGGCAAGGTCCGTCACCCGTTCCCCGGCACCGACTTCTCCTCGTTCCTGCTGCAGGCGCAGACATCGGGAGCCAAGATCATCGGGCTCGCGAACGCTGGCGGCGACACCATCAACTCCATCAAGCAGGCCGCTGAGTTCGGCATCGTGCAGGGCGGCCAGAAGCTCGCCGGCCTCTTGATCTTCATCACCGATATCCATGCACTCGGGCTCAAGACCGCGCAGGGTCTCATTTTTACCGACCCCTGGTATTGGGATCAGAACGACGCCAACCGCGCATTCGCCAAGGAGTACTTCGCGGCGCACGGCCGCATGCCGAGCTATACCGTGGTCGGGGTCTACTCGGCCGTATTCCACTATCTGCGCGCCGTAGAGGCGCTCGGCAGCCATGCCGACGGCAAGGCGGTGGTGGCGAAGATGAAGGAGTTGCCCACCGACGACAAGCTCATGGGCAAGGGCAGCGTGCGCATCGACGGGCGCAAGATCCACCCGATGTACCTGTTTGAAGTGAAGAAGCCCGAGGAGAGCAAAGGTCCCTGGGATTATTACAAGCAGCTAGCAACCATTCCGGTGGGGGAAGCCTGGCGGCCGCTCGAGCAAGGCGAATGTCCCCTGGCGGGGAAATAATACCATAGCGAACAGAGCCACATGACCAGTTGGGTCATTGCTGGTTAACAAGTTGCCGCACGCGTTCCTTCGTCACACCCAGCACATCCCCGATTGCCTGCAACGTCGCGCCAGCTTTTCGCGCCTGAATGGTTGCCACGTAGCGGGCAACCCCGCGAGCAAGGTCCTGTCGAAATTTCGCGAGCACTGCGTCCGTCTTTCTTTGACGATCTTTTTGTCGAGCCGCACTCCTGGCACGCGCCTCCCTTTCTCGTCGCAGGAAAGAGGGAAATCTCCGGTTTACTCCCCGGAGCCGCTGTGAACGCCCACTCACTGAATTCCGGCTCGTTCCGAGTTTTTCTGCAATTTGAGCGGCGGAAAGCCCCTTGGCTTCAAGCCGCTGAAGCTGGGCGTCCTTCTTCGGGGTCCAAAAACTCCCTGAAAAGTAGCGCATTTTTGTCATGCAAATGCATGAACCCGAGTCGCATTTCTGTCAATCCGGCTTACTCTCACGCAGGTTCTTGAAGTTCAGGCTCGGGAGACGGTAGGGTGCCGCGAAAGCGGGGAGTCAAGATGCTCGGGATGACTGGCTTCGCGCTTTCGCTGCGAATGAGCGGGAAATCGGGTATCTTGAACAGAGTGAATCCTCCGGTCGGCAGCGTGCGTTCACGACTGTCGGTTCGTGGGCGAGGGGAGACGAACACATGGTCAATGAGCAAAAGCACACAAAGCGGGATGAGCCGAAGCGGGATGAGCCGAAGAAAGTGGCCGTTGGCTGTCAGGGCGGGGGGATACATGCCTCCTTCGAGGTCGGCGTTCTCTGCGAAATCCTCGAGGCCATCGAAGACCAAAACCGGTCCAAGCAAACCCGCTTCGAACTGGTGGGCTTGAGTGGCACCTCGGCGGGCGCGCTGTGCACCCTCATCGTGTGGTACGGCCTTGCCAGGAAGAACGGCCAAGCGGGCTCGCCGCGCGCGGCCATCGAGCAGCTCGAAGACTTCTGGGAGCGGTTCGCCGCGACCACGACCGCCGAGAGGGTGCTCAACCTGTTTACATACTCCGCGTTCAGAGCGCAGGAAAAAGAGGTTCTTGGCTTCAACGCGCCCCTCTTCGGCATCAATCCGCGCAGCAGAATCAGTCAGGCGGTTACCGCCGGACTCCCGCTGCTGGGGGTGCGTGGGCGATACTTCGACTTGGACAAGCTGCTGGGCAAGGCCTGTCCGCACTTCAAGGGCATCGACTGGGACAACCTGCAGACCCGGCTTCTGGTCGGCGCCTCGGAGATTATGGACGGCGTCGAGACTACGTTCGACTCCGACTGCAACATGAAAGACCAGGGAGGCAAGCACACCGCGGCAACCTTGAATACGCATCGCTGGCGCAAGCGGCTCCCGCTAACGCTGCAGGGGGTCGCGGCCTCGGGAACGCTCCCGCAGTTTCGCGAAGCCGAGAAGATCCATGGCGGCCGCTATTGGGACGGCCTCTACTCGCAGAATCCACCTATCCGCGAGCTCCTGTCGAGCGTCCGCAAGGAGCACGTGCCCGACGAGATTTGGATTGTGCGCATCAATCCGCAGCAATCCGCGCAGGAACCGCAGTCCAATGCCGAGATCGAGGACCGCGAAAACGAGCTGATGGGGAATCTGTCGCTCAACAAGGAGTTAGATTTCATTATGACCGTGAACGATTGGATTACGAAGTACGGCGGAGACTTTGCCAAGGACTACAAGCCCGTGAAGGTGCGCACCATCAAGATGAGGCGCCAGACGGCCGCGGAATTGCGGTACTCGTCGAAGTTCAACCGCAGCCGTGACTTCATGGACCTGCTCTGCAAGGAAGGCCATGAGGTCGCGAAGGAGTGGCTTGGCCTTTGGCCAGATGTCGGCTGCTATCCCGAGGACGCCGCCTATTCGTGAGGGCGGATTGTATTGACGCGCTGCGGAGAGAGACCGTGCGTCTCGGGCGCGCACACCCCGAGAGCACTCCTGGCCCGCCAGCAATTAGAGAGATAGCTTTGGTGGACGACAGGCCGCTCCGCGCAAGCGCAATCCCGGCTGCGGCCGCGGACGTCGTTCTTGATGGCGTAGAGCCTTGCGATGCGTTCGAGCGCCTCGTCGGTGATCCGCGCAGGTCCAGCGTGGCGAGCTCATAGAAACGGCGGGCGCGGGACCAGCAGAAAGCGATGCGGAAGTCGTGGTTTACTCGACAGCAGATGCTGGCTATTCTGCTGCAGGACGCGTGCCGGTTGCGGCAGTGGCAAGGTGGCCCGGGCACACGATTTATGTACGCGGAGGGCTTCGGGGGCTTCAGACGATTGAGGTGCGGTGGCGTCCGCTACCCGCAACACCCCGATGCAGCGTCCCATTAGGCGACGCACCGGCCCGCAGCGGCATGTTGGCCTTGGCGCCCGGCCATACGCAACTGCGCCCCAAGGACGGAGCTGGCTAAGATGCCGAATGACAAAGACAACAACTCCGGTCACGCTCAAAATGGCGAACGCGGCATATTTAGAAGTTTGATTTTGCTGACGTTACCTTGGTTATCCTTACAACGGGACATACTGGGAGTTATAAAAAAAGGCCTGGAAGAACATAAAAAAGAAGACATCTATTTTAAGCCGATTCAGCATTTGGTGCACGAACTACATGCTCTCATGATGGTCTTGGATCGGTCGCGAAAGCTGAGAAGTCACTTTGACGACGATCTGGAAAAAAAACTAGTAGATGAATTTACACAGCTATTCAAAAAAGTGGTAGCTGGCTCAGTTAATTTTATCGAGGTTCAAGAAATAATTCTGGCCCGCGTAAGCGATGTATTATCTAAACTGAAGGATGGCAACAAACCTACTAAAAGCCATACGACTACAAACTGAGATTTGTGCGAGCCGCATTAACTTCCAAATGCTTGTGGAGGTCTCCAGGGCGAAGGAGGTGTCAAGGTGAATAGTCCACGGCGGAATGTTGACGTCGCGATAATCGGCCTGTCGTGTCGATTTCCTGGAGCGGCCACAACCGAAGAGTATTGGAAGAATTTGTGTGAGGGCGTCGAGTCCATCACTTTTTTTTCCGATCAAGACCTTGTGGCAGTCGGTGTCGACCCGTCCTTGGTTGCCAACCCCAGTTACGTAAAGGCTGCGCCGATGTTGCGCGACGTCGAGATGTTCGACGCGTCGTTCTTCGGTTACTCCCCCAAGGACGCAGCGCTGATGGACCCGCAGCAGCGCTTCTTCCTGGAGGTGTGCTGGGAGGCATTCGAAACCGCGGGTTACGACCCGGCTGCTTACGCGGGGAAGGTCGGTGTTCTGTCGACCGCCGGCGGCGTCGTTACGAGCTATCTGCTGGCAAAACTGCATCATGCAGATCTTCCCGGCCAGACAGCGAGCATTTCGCACATCAACAACGACAAGGATTTCCTGAGCACCCGGGTTTCCTTCAAGCTGAATCTGAGGGGCCCCAGCTTCACAATTCAGTCGGCGTGCTCCTCGTCCTTGGTGGCGGTCCACCAGGCGTGTCAGAACCTGAGGTTCAATGAGTGCGATATGATGCTGGTTGGAGGTTCGGTGGTGCGCGTCCCGCAAGTCCAGGGATACCTGGCTGAAAAGCGCAACCTTCATTCCCTGGACGGGCACTGCCGCCCCTTCGATTCGGTTGGCCAGGGAACCATTTTTGGCAGCGGCGTCGGTGCCGTGTTGCTCAAGCCGCTGGAGCAAGCTGTCGCTGATGGCGATCATATCTTTGCCGTCATCAAGGGGACTGCGGCGAATAACGACGGTTCAGCCAAGAGCAGCTACACCGCCCCAAGTCTGGGCCAACAGTCCCAGGCGGTGGTCGATGCGTTGGACTTGGCGGGGGTGAGCGCAGACAGCGTCGGCTATGTCGAATGCCACTCAACCGGCACTATTGTCGGCGATCCGTTGGAAATCGAAGCGCTGACCATGGCTTTTCGAAAAGGGACCAAACGCACGCAGTACTGCGCTGTCGGTTCAGTCAAGGCCAATATCGGCCATCCGGAGCAGGCGGCGGGAATTGCCGGCCTGATCAAAACCGCGCTCGTGCTGCATCACAAACGAATGCCGCCCAGCATCAATTATGAAACGCCGAATCCTGCAATCGACTTCGCATCGTCGCCATTTTACGTGAACACTAAGCTGCGAGATTTTCCCGTTGCGGACACGCCGCGGCGAGCCGGGCTGAATAGCCTCGGGATTGGCGGTACGAATACCTTCGTCGTCCTCGAAGAAGCGCCGCCGATCGCGGCGAGCAAGAACGAGTCATCCGACCTTTTCCCGTGCCTGGTCACCCTTTCAGCCAAAAGCGCTGATGCGTTGGTGGCGCGTGTCGAACAACTTCTGAACTGGTTGAACGACAATCCCGATGCACCTGTTGGTGACCTTTGCTATACCACTAACGTCAGCAGAAGCCAGTTTGCATTTCGCTTCGCCGCGCCCGCCCGATCGGTAGCAGAGCTGAAAAGGCACCTTGCAGCATGGCTGCGGACGGTGACCGAAGATGCGTCGAGCCTGCGGTGCACCAGCAATGCGCCGGTCGCTTTCATGTTTTCCGGTCAGGGTTCGCAGCATACCGGCATGGCCGCGGAGTTGTATCGCACGCACTCCGTGTTCCGGAATGCAATGGATCATTGTCATGCTTTGGCAGGGCCGTATCTTGAGCAAGGCTTGCTCGAGGTGATTTTTGCTGCAGGCAGTGATGATGCCCTGGTCAACCGCACCGACTACACCCAGCCTGCGCTGTTTGCGGTTGAGTATGCCCTGGCGGAACTTTTGAAATCCTGGGGCGTCGCGCCTGACGCAGTGATCGGGCACAGCTTGGGAGAAATTTCCGCTGCCTGTGTCGCGGATGTAATGACGCTCGCAGACGCGATGCGATTGGTCACTGCTCGCGCTGCGTTGATGCACCGACTACCGAGCGGTGGGGCCATGACCTCGATAATGGCCGAAGAATCCGTGGTGCGTACACTCATCGATAAGATCGGTCCCGAGATTACTGTGGCCGCAATGAACGGACCGCTGAATACGGTCGTGTCCGGTGACAGGGATGCATTGCGAATTCTATCAGAGGAGTTGGACCGGCAGGATATCACCTATCGGGAATTGCGAATTTCCAACGGCTTTCATTCGCCGCGTACCGAGCCCATTCTTGATGATCTAGAAAACGTTGCAGCCCAGATCAAGCATAACGCGCCTAAACTGCCGCTGATATCCAACCTCACCGGTGAGGTGATGTCCGCTGCGCCCGACAAATCCTATTGGCGCCGACACCTTCGGGAAGCGGTGCGGTTCGGAGATGGGATGCTTTCGCTTGCCAAGCTTGAGTGCGGGACCTTTCTCGAGATCGGGCCGCACCCGGTGCTGCTGCCGATTGCGCAAGTTTGCCTTGGAGCAAAAGGCAAGTCCGCTGCCTGGATTGCTGCGCTAAACCGTCAAAAGCCAGATGCCGAGTCGATTACCGAAATGCTGGTCGCGCTGTATCTCGCCGGCCACAAGTTAAATTGGACTGTAGTGCATTCCGACGCTTCATGGCGACGAATACCGTTGCCCACCTACCCCTTCCAGCGCAAGCGGCACTGGATAGAGGACGATACCATCCATACCGAACGACCCCGGAATGCCGCCGAGCAACTCCATCCGTTTGTGGGTAGGCGCATAAATTCAGCTACCAAAGAGGTGTGCTATCAAGCGCGCTACGGCGTGCAGCACGCCGGCTACCTCTCCGATCACAGGGTCGTGGGAACCGTGGTTCTGCCAACCACCGCTGAGTTGGAGGCGGCCACAGTCGTCGGCCGGATGCATTTCAGGACGCGGCGAGTGAGTTTCGATAATGCGATGCATCACCAGGCGATGTCCTTTACCAACGGGGAAGATCGGATTGTGCGGGTGTTGGTAACTCCGCTCAAATCCGACAGGGCAAGTTTCAGACTGGAAAGTGCAGCTACTGAAGACTCGGAGGCTTGGCTTCCCCACATGACGGGCACCCTGCGCAGGTCGGAAGTACCGTCCTGGTCGATGACTTTTTCGACGAAACGGGTCCAGGCCCGTTGCCAGCAAACACTGCCTGTTGCCGATTTCTACGACTGGCTGGACAAGCTCGGACTTGAATATGGGCCGAGTTTTCGTGGCGTCCGGGAATTGTACTTCAGTCAACATGAGGCACTTACCAGA
>Ga0070712_100001731_pt1 | contig 13353 bp, 15 predicted proteins | sample LARL81metaG_FD_71396 | JGI IMG/M metagenome (GOLD analysis project Ga0070712, IMG submission 71396) | Corn, switchgrass and miscanthus rhizosphere microbial communities from Kellogg Biological Station, Michigan, USA - LAR L8-1 metaG | ecosystem: Host-associated > Plants > Roots > Rhizosphere ...
GAACTCTTCGAAGATCACTTCGTCCATGCGGCTGCCGGTATCGATCAGCGCGGTGGCGATAATCGTCAGCGAGCCGCCTTCTTCGATGTTGCGCGCTGCGCCAAAGAAGCGCTTGGGCCGCTGCAACGCGTTGGCGTCGACACCGCCGGTGAGCACTTTGCCGGAGGACGGCACCACAGTGTTGTAGGCGCGGCCAAGCCGCGTGATCGAATCGAGGAGGATCACCACATCGCGGCCGTGCTCGACCAGCCGCTTGGCTTTTTCGATCACCATCTCGGCGACCTGGACGTGGCGCACCGCCGGCTCGTCGAAGGTCGACGAGATCACCTCGCCTTTCACCGAACGTTGCATGTCGGTGACTTCCTCCGGCCGCTCGTCGATCAAGAGCACGATCAGGTAGCATTCAGGATGGTTATGGGTGATCGAATGCGCGATATTCTGCAGCAGCACCGTCTTGCCGGTGCGCGGCGGCGACACGATCAGCGCGCGCTGTCCCTTGCCGACCGGCGCGACAATGTCGATGACGCGCGCCGAGAGATCCTTCTTGGTCGGATCCTCGTATTCCATTTTCAGCCACTCGTCCGGATAGAGCGGCGTCAAATTGTCGAAATTGACCTTGTGGCGCGCTTTCTCGGGATCTTCGAAATTAAGCGAATTGACTTTGAGCAGCGCGAAATAGCGTTCGCCTTCTTTGGGGCTGCGGATATGACCGTCAATCGTATCGCCGGTGCGCAGTCCGAAGCGCCGGATCTGCGACGGCGAGACGTAGATGTCATCGGGGCCGGGGAGGTAATTCGCTTCCGGCGAGCGCAAAAAGCCGAAGCCGTCCGGCAATACCTCGACCACACCTTCGCCGACAATGTCAGTCTCGCGCGCCGAGAGCTGCTTGAGGATGCCGAACATCAGCTCCTGCTTGCGCATGGTCGAGGCGTTCTCGACCTCCAATTCTTCGGCAAAGGAGACAAGCTCGGCCGGAGTCTTGGTCTTGAGTTCTTGCAGTTTCATTTCCCGCATAGAATGTCCTACGGAAATTAGGCCAGCGAAGTACAATCGTGGCGTCGCTGGCTGGGGAAGTTCGCAGGTCTTTGGGCTGGTAAGGGTCTTTGGGCAGGTAAGGGCTTGGGGACCCCCAACCCGATGCACTGGTGGCTCCAGTCCACTGGAGCCGAGACGCAACTGCATCCGCCTACGTTGGGTGGGATAACCTGAAGATAAGAAAAGACCGCACTTCAGGCAAGGGCCGAACCGGATTCCGCCTTAGCAACGCGTTACTGTCAGAACGGTTTCACCACCGCCAGAATAACGATCGCCGCCATGAGGATAGCCGGTATCTCATTGATCAGACGATAGAATTTCTGAGAATGCCGATTGCGGTCGGCGGCAAAATCCTTCACCCAGCGGGCGCACCAGCCGTGTAACGCGGAGAGGATAACTACGAGCACGAGTTTGGCTGAAAGCCAGCCGGAAGCGAACCATCCGTACCGAGAATCAGGGCCGTGCCAGGCGAGCCACAGCCCCAACAACCAGGTCGCGACCATGGCCGGATTGATAATGATTCGGAAGAGCCGGCGCTCCATAATCTTGAAGGTCTCCGACTGGATCGACCCCTTTTCGGCGGCGCAGTGATAGACGAACAAACGCGGCAAATAGAGCATGCCCGCGAGCCAGGCGATAACGGCAATGACGTGGAACGCTTTCATCCATTCGTACATGCGGCGGCGGCGAGTGCTCTCTCAGCCGGCCGCGCGAACACGCGCCACCAGCTGTTCAACATGCGCAACCGGCGTATCCGGCAGCACGCCATGGCCGAGATTGAAGATGAACGGTCCGGCCTTGAAGTTTTCCATGATTCGGTCGACCGAACGATCAAGTGATCGGCCGCCAACCAAGAGCACGACAGGATCGAGGTTGCCTTGAACGGGCCTGCGCCGCTGCAACGCATCGCGCGCGAAAGCAAGATCGACGGTCCAGTCAAGTCCGACCGCATCGACCGGAACAGCATCGATATATCGTTGCAGCCGGCTACCGGCGCCGCGCGGAAAACCGATGAACTTCGCAGCTGGAATATGCGCGCGCACGGCGGCAATGATGCGCGCGCAGGGTTGAACGCAACATCGATCAAATTCGTCGTCGGGCAATATGCCCGCCCAGCTGTCGAATATTTGCACGGCATCGACGCCGGCCTCGAATTGCCGAATCAGATATGCCGCCGAAGCGTTCACAAGAATATCGAGCAATTCGGCAAATAGCGTGGGAGCGCGATAGGCAAATTCACGCGCCGGAATTTGATCGGGCGTGCCCGCTCCGGCGATCATGTATGTCGCTAAAGTCCACGGCGCGCCGCAAAATCCCAACAGCGCAATGTTCGGTGACAGCTGCGATCTAACCCGCACGATCGTCTCATAGACCGGCGTAAGCCGGTCATGATCGAGCTCGCTCCGCAGCCTGTGCAAACCTTCCGCACCATCGATCGCATCAAGCCTCGGCCCGTCCGTTGCAGTAAATGCAACACTCTGCCCGAGTGCGTAAGGAACAACCAAAATATCGGAAAATAGAATCGCAGCATCGAATCCGAATCGTCGAATTGGCTGCAATGTAACTTCCGCCGCTAGCTTCGGGTCAAGACAAAGATCGAGGAAATTGCCGATCTTTTGCCGAAGCGCGCGATACTCCGGTAAATATCTTCCGGCTTGCCGCATCAGCCAGATTGGCGGAACGGTCTGTTGCTTACCGGCAAGAACACTCATCAGGGTTTTGGTCACAGGTTTACCTGCGGCACTTTGATCTCCAATACAAATAGAATCTTAGAATCTGTTGTAGTGCTTGGGCAGTTGATTGGACTCATAAATCGGCTTGCACATTGCATGCGCGGAGTACCCACATATCCCCAGCTTCCGGGTGGATAAGTGGTTGGTCTGAAAAGTGCGTCGGCGTGCGTGTTTCCTGATCATTCTGGATTAGTTGTCAACTCGGTATCCACATTTCACCGATCCTGGCCATTACCGGCGAAATAAAACGCCGCAGGATCTGCTGTGTGGACTGGCAAAGCGTTCGCCCCGTTAATCTCTTGCGCCATGCGTAAAGCCATGGCCTTCTCCCCAGAGGTCAACAGCTTTTGCAGCCGGTTTGAACAAACTCATGGCGCACGCGGCGGGCTACTTCCACCTGCATCTGATCTCGGATGCGACAGGTGAAACCTTGATTACGGTGGCGCGAGCCGCCGCGGCGCAATACGCCAAGGTCATGCCGGTCGAGCACGTCCATCCGCTGGTGCGTACGCAGAAGCAGCTCGATCGGGTTCTCGCAGATATCGAAGAGTCGCCCGGGATCGTCCTCTACACGCTGCTGGAAGAGAACTTGGCGCAGCGGCTGGAAGAGAAATGCCGTGCGCTGGGCCTTCCTTGTTTGTCAATTTTGGGGCCAGTGCTGCACCTGTTCCATTCTTATCTGGGCGCCGAATCGACGCATAAAGTAGGCGCGCAGCACACACTCAACGCCGAGTATTTTCGCCGCATCGATGCGCTCAATTACACCATGTTGCATGACGACGGCCAGCACATCGACGACCTGGAGGAGGCGGACGTGGTATTGGTCGGGGTGTCACGAACCTCGAAGACGCCGACCTCGATCTATCTCGCTAACCGCGGAGTAAAAACGGCCAACGTCCCGCTGGTGCCTGGTGTGCCCCTGCCCGCGCGTGTCGAAGTGCTTAAGCATCCCTTGGTTGTCGGGCTTTACGCGACGCCGGAACGGATCGTGCAAATTCGGCAGAATCGGCTCCTCGGGCTCAAAGCCCATCGCGATGACGATCAATATATCGATCGGCAGGCGGTTGCCGAGGAAGTCGCCGCATCGCGGCGGCTCTGCGCCAGACACAACTGGCCGCTTATCGACGTCACCCGCCGCTCGATCGAAGAAACGGCCGCTGCAGTGCTTGCCCATCTCGGCGAGCGGCGCCGGCATCACGTGTCCTGAAGGTCAGCCCATGAAGCGGCCAATGGCGCTATGGCTTGCCGACGCGCCGCTGATCCTGGCGTCGCAAAGCAAGACGCGGCGGATGCTTCTCAACGCAGCCGGCGTGCCGGTCGAAACGGACCCGGCCGATCTCGATGAGCGCGGCCTTGAAGGGGGCGCTGGATCGAAGTCTATCGGCGCGGTGGCCGCGCTTTTGGCGCGCGAAAAGGCCATGGCCGTGGCGCGCAAGCATGGCGGAGGTTTGACGCTCGGGGCCGATCAGACGCTGTCCTTCGGCGCCGGACACTTGACCAAGCCGCAAGATCGCGATGCGGCGCGGGCGCAACTGCGCGCGCTTTGCGGCCGCACGCACGAACTTCACTCCGCGATCGCCTTCGTGCAGCATGGTGCGGTGCTGTTCGAACATGTCGGCGTGGCGCGGCTGACCATGCGCAATTTCTCTGAACGTTTTCTCGAGCTTTATCTTGAGGCAGCCGGCGAGTCGGTAATCACAAGCGTTGGCGCCTATCAACTCGAAGGCCTCGGCCTACAGTTGTTCGAACGCGTCGATGGCGATTATTTCACCGTTTTGGGCCTGCCGCTGCTCGAAGCGCTGGAATTCCTGCGGCGCTTTGGGTGCCTGGCGCGATGAATACCGACCGGCCGTTCGTCCTTTGCCTTACCGGCTCCCTCGCCATGGGGAAATCGACCGCCGCCAAGTTTTTTGCCGAATGCGGTGTGCCGGTTCACGACTCCGACGCCGTCGTTCACGCCCTTTACGAGAGCGAAGCGGCGGCTCTGATCGAGCAGTCATTCCCGGGCTCGACATCGGGCGGCAAGGTGGATCGCAGCAAGCTTGCGACAATCGTCGTCAACGACAAGGCCGCGCTTGCGCGCCTCGAAGCAATCATCCACCCGCTTGTGACCGCGTCGCGCGAAAAGTTCCTGGCGGAGGCGCAAGCAAAGGGCGCCGCCGTCGTGGTTGTCGATATTCCTTTGCTGTTCGAAACCGAGGCGCAATCGCAATGCGATGCGGTGGTGGTGGTTTCGGCGCCGGCCGCGGCTCAGCGCCGCCGCGCTTTGGACCGCCGGGGAATGACCGAGGAGAAGTTTGCAGCGCTGCTTGGCAAGCAACTGCCGGACGCGGAAAAGCGCCGCCGCGCCGATTTCGTCGTGGACAGCTCGCAGAGTTTCGATAACACCCGAGCGCAGATTCGAGACATTTTACGCAACGTCGCTACAATGCGGCGCCGGTGATTCGCGGCGGCCAACGAATTCTCGATGCGTGAAATTGTCTTCGATACCGAAACGACCGGACTGGACCCGCTTGCCGGCGATCGTCTCGTCGAGATCGGCTGCATCGAGCTTTTCAATCGATTCCCGACCGGCAAAACGTTCCATGGTTATTTCAACCCAGAACGCGACATGCCGGAATCGGCCCTCAAAATCCACGGACTGACGATCGATTTTCTCAGGAATCAGCCGCTATTCGCGCACCGGGTGGGGGAACTCATTGATTTCCTCGGCGACGCGCAGCTCGTTGCGCACAACGCCATGTTCGATCTGGCCTTCCTCAATGCCGAATTGGAGCGTGCCGGCCACCCGGCGGTAAGCCGCGACCGCATGGTCGATACGCTCTTGATTGCGCGGCGCAAACATCCGGGAGCGGCGAACAGGCTCGACGATTTGTGCGCTCGCTATGCCGTCGACAATTCGCGGCGCGTCAAGCACGGCGCGCTGCTCGATGCCGAACTCCTGGCAGAGGTCTATGTCGAGCTGATCGGCGCGCGTCAGGCTCAGCTTACACTTTCGCAAGCACCTATCATCGTGGCGCCTGGCGAGATCATCGCGGTACGGGAACGCCCCATGCCGCTGCCATCGCGGCTAACGGCGGATGCGCAGGCCGCCCACCGCCGGTTTGTCGCCAGCCTCGGCGAAAACGCGGTTTGGCGCGATTACGTCAGCTTGGAATAGCGGGCTTATTGGCTTGCTGCGCGGCGGCCATGCGATCGCGATAAAGCGAAGCGAAATCGACCGGCTCAAGCATCAGAGGAGGAAAGCCGCCATTGCGGGTCGCCGTGGCGACGATTTCTCGTGCGAAGGGAAACAACAGGCGGGGGCACTCGATCATGACCATCGGCTGGAGGCTCTCGGGCGGAACGTTGAGAATGCGAAACACCCCGGCATAGAGCAGCTCGAAGCCGAACAGCACGAATCCCTGGACTTCCGCCTTGCCGTCCAGCCTCAGCGTCACTTCGACGTCGTTTTCGGCAAGAGGCGCCGCCTCGACACCGATATTGATCTTGATCGAAGGCTGCTGCGGGCTCGGCGTCAGAGCCCGTGGCGCGTTTGGGTTCTCGAATGAAAAATCCTTCACATATTGCATGAGCACGCCGATCTGCGGAACCGGCGTCTGCGGGGCACCCGGCTGTGGCGCGGGGCCACCATTCGTCGTCGACATTGTTATCTCCGCTTGGCCGGCTTGGCTAACATGCGGCGGGGCCGCGAACAATGCCGGGGAAGCGGCGGGTTTTTGAGGTTCAAAGCCGAACAAAGCCGAAGACGGCGCGTCAATTTAACGTTTAGAGAAAGGGTGCGACCGCTCGGCTGCATTATTGGCGCAGGCGCGCCGATCGTTTAATGTTTACGGGTCGCCGCGTTAAAATGACGGCGAGCCGCCACTGGATGGCCTCACCTGCGTGCCTACATAAAGCGGGGACCGGTGTCTTGCCGCGGTTTGGTCATTCGAACCGATCCCCGGTATGCACTGCCCCGCTTGCTGCGATGGCGAAAGAATGGCCGACGTGTTCGATATTTACACCATCATTTTCCTAGCCCTCGCAGTGTTTATTTTCCTGCGGTTGCGCAGCGTTTTAGGCCAGCGCACCGGCCGTGAGCGGCCGCCTTACGATCCATATTCCGCCCGCGATGCTGTGCGCAGTCCGGCTGCCGAGAAGAAGGTGGTCACGCTGCCACAGCGCGGTTCCGACGCCTCGTCGCGCCCCGCCGAAGCCGCGCCGCCATCCGCCGAGCGCTGGAAGGACGTCGCCGAGAGCGGGTCAAGCGTGGCGGCCGGGCTTGATGCGATCGCTGGTGCGGATTCGAGCTTTGACGCCAAGCATTTCATTACCGGTGCACGCACCGCCTACGAGATGATTGTGACTGCTTTCGCCGGTGGCGACCGCCGGCAGCTCCGCAGTTTGCTGTCGCGTGAAGTCTATGACGGCTTCGACGCGGCGATTACCGAGCGCGAGCGCCGCAGCGAAACAGCCGAGACTCGTTTCGTCTCGATCGACGGTTCGACCATAACGGCGGCCGAGCTGCGCAATCGGACGACTGCGCAAATCACGGTGCGCTTCGTGTCCAAACTGATTTCCGCCACACGCGATCGCAGCGGCACGGTTATCGACGGCAACGCCGAAAAAGTCACCGACGTGACGGATGTCTGGACCTTCGCCCGCGATGTGTCCTCGCGCGACCCCAACTGGAAAGTCATCGCGACCGAAACCGGGCAATGATGTTCGCAATGAGGGGGGGCGCGGCGCCAGGCCTGGTTCTTCACCGTCTGGTTTTTCGCCGTCCGGCTCTCCGCGCTGTCGCGGCAATGGTCGTTCTCTTTGCGCTGCAAGCGGCGGCATTCGCGCAAGGCGGTCCGCTGGTATTTCCCGACACGCAATATGAACCGGTCGAGTGGAGCGAGCTGGAGGGCTGGACCAGCGACGATCACGCCGCCGCCTTCGCCGCTTTTCTTGGCAGCTGCCGGACGCTGCAGAACCGGCGTCGCCAGTCGGTTCGGGATTTGACCCTGATCCCCGTCGCTCTGAAAGACATTTGCGAAGACGCGCGTCAAGCTATTCCGCTTGACGAAGAGGGCGCCCGAAAATTTTTCGAAGATCATTTTCGGCTGATCCGAATCAACAGACTCGGCGACACGGACGGCTTTCTCACCGGATATTACGAACCGATCATTGCCGGTTCACGCGTGCCCACCGGCGAGTTCAACGCGCCGCTTTACCGGCGGCCGCCGAATCTCGTACCCGCCGGCCGGCGCAAGCTCGGCGATGCGTTTCCATCGAAGGGCGTGTTCGTCGGTCGGCGCGTTGGTCGACGCAAGGTTGTGCCCTACTACGATCGCGGCCAGATCGAAGATGGGGCGCTTGACGGCTGGCATCTTGAAATCTGCTACCTGCACGACCAGGTCGACGTTCTGTTCGCCCAGATCCAAGGCTCTGCCCGAATCCGGCTCGAAGATGGAGCCATTCTTCGCGTCAATTACGATTCTCACAATGGCTGGCCATATATGCCGGTCGGCCGCGTCCTCGTCGACCAGAAAATATTGGGCCGAGAACAGGTTTCGATGCAGAGCATTCGCGATTGGATGGAAGCCAATCCGGATCAAGCCAAAGAGGTGCGCCGGCAAAACAAATCCTATGTGTTTTTCCGGATCACTGATCTCGCCACGGAGGACGAAGCGGTCGGCGGCCAGGGCGTGCCGCTCATGCCAGGTCGCTCGATTGCGATCGATCGCGCCCTTCACGCTTACGGCACGCCTTTTTTTATCCAGGCAGATCTGCCGATCGCCAACCAGAAAACCGGCACGAAATTCGACCGCCTCATGATCGCGCAGGATACGGGTTCGGCGATCGTCGGTCCGGCGCGGGCGGATATTTATTTCGGCGCCGGCGACGAGGCGGCGCGCATCGCCGGGCGCATCAAAAATCCGGGCACATTTGTCATGCTGGTGCCGCGCGCGCTCGATCCGGTGGCTGCCGGCAGCGCAGTGCCACTGCCGCCGCCGCGGCCCGGCCCGTTCAGTTTCAATTTCGACAATATGCCCGACCCAACGGCACCCGATGACGGTGCGGGTGAGGTGCCGCCGCCTGAGACCAAGCCAGCAATGGCGGCCGGTGCGAATGCGGCGCTGTCCGCGAACGGCAAGTCTCACGTGCGCCGCCGCCGATGAGCCGGCGCCGCTTGAGCGACGACGAACGGGCGCTGTGGAGAGGATTTGCGCGCGGCGTGAAGCCGTTGCGCCGCAGCGCCGATGCTGCGCTCGGCGCTGCACCCGATCGGGCCGCGCATGAAACGCCGCCGCCAGCTCAAAGCGTTTCGAAAGAACGCGCCCATGCGAAACAGCCGCCGGCGCTGGCGCAGTTCGATCGCCGCTTGCGGCAGCGCGTCGCGCGGGGGCACGCGACGATCGACGCCCGGCTCGATCTTCACGGCATGACGCAAACACAGGCGCATGCGGCGCTTCTGCATTTTCTCATGCGGGCGCAAGCGCAAGATGCAAAACTCGCGCTGGTGGTGACCGGCAAGGGTATGGGCGGCGCCGTGGGCTCGGCGTCCGAACGCGGCGTGCTGCGGCGGCAAGTGCCATTATGGCTGTCGTTGCCGGAGTTCCGCCGCTTTATCGTCAGTTTCCAGGAAGCGCACGCGAGCCACGGCGGCGAAGGCGCGCTGCACCTGCGCGTGCGCCGCCGGCCGCGTTAGCGGCAATCGGCGCCAATGCACACGCGCCGTTAACCTCAATAGCGAGAAAGTCCGAAAAAACGCACGAATCCGTCAAACTCGTCGGCGAAACTCCGCCGCGCAAGCCAAACGGGATTCGGAAGTAACCAGCCCATGTCCGAGCGTATTGTTACCGATAGTATGGTTGCCACGACCAAGCCTGCGCCGGTTTCGGCACGCAATTCAATGCAGGCAGGCGCCTCAGATCTGCGCATGCTGGCTCAGGTCGAAAAATGGATGGCGATGATTCGCGAAATCAACCGCGAGCAGCAGAGCCAACCGGCCTTCCAGCGCTGAACGCGAGGGCTGCCGGTGCTACGGCCATTCAGCCACTCACAAGATAAATCGGCTGAGATCGGCGTTCTTGGCGAGATCGCCCACGTGCTTATGCACGTAGGCCGCATCGATTTTCACCGTTTCCCCGGTGCGGTCGGGCGCGCCAAACGAAACATCATCAAGCACGCGTTCCATCACCGTCTGCAAGCGCCGGGCGCCGATATTCTCAACGCTCGAGTTGACCGCCACCGCAACATCGGCGACGGCATCGATCGCATCCTCGGAAAATTCCAGATTGACGCCTTCGGTCGCCATCAGCGCCACGTATTGTTTGATGAGCGAGGCTTCCGGTTCGGTCAGAATGCGGCGGAAGTCGTCGCGCGTCAGCGGCTTGAGCTCGACGCGGATCGGCAATCGCCCTTGCAGTTCCGGCAGCAGATCGGACGGCTTGGAGATGTGGAAGGCGCCCGAGGCGATGAACAGGATATGATCGGTTCTCACCGATCCATGCTTGGTGGCAACGGTGGTGCCCTCGATCAAGGGTAACAGATCGCGTTGCACGCCCTCACGCGATACGTCGGCACCGATACGGCCTTCGCGGGTGCAAATTTTGTCGATTTCGTCGAGGAAGACGATGCCGTTGTTTTCAACGGTCTTGATCGCCTCCTGAGTCAATTGCTCGGTATCGAGTAATTTATCGGATTCTTCATTGACCAGAATGTCATAGGAATCCGCCACAGTGACGCGGCGCGTCTTGGTTCGGCCGCCGCCGAGCTTACCGAAAATATCGCCGATCGAGATCGCGCCCATCTGCGCGCCCGGCATGCCGGGAATATCGAACAGCGGCAAACCGCCGCCGCCGCCGGTCTGCACCTCGATCTCGATTTCTTTGTCATTAAGCTCGCCGGCGCGCAGCTTCTTGCGAAACGCGTCTTTGGTCGAAGCGCTCGCATTCGCCCCGACCAATGCGTCTAGTACGCGATTTTCGGCGGCTTGCTGCGCGCTGGCTTGCACGTCTTTACGCCGTTTTTCGCGCGTCAGCGTGATGGCGACCTCAAGGAGGTCGCGCACGATTTGTTCAACGTCGCGGCCGACATAGCCGACCTCGGTGAATTTGGTGGCCTCGACCTTGAGGAAAGGCGCGCCGGCGAGCCTGGCGAGCCGGCGGGAGATTTCGGTCTTGCCGACGCCGGTCGGCCCGATCATCAAAATATTTTTCGGCAACACTTCTTCGCGCAGTCGCTCGTCGAGCTGCAGGCGGCGCCAGCGATTGCGCAGCGCGATGGCGACGGCGCGCTTGGCGTCGCCCTGCCCGACGATGAAACGGTCGAGCTCGGAAACGATTTCGCGGGGAGAGAAGTCGGTCACGCCTTCAACGTCTCTACGGTTACGTTACGATTGGTGTAGACGCAAATCTCTGCGGCAATGTCGAGCGAGCGCCGCACGATCGCTTCCGCGTCAAGCGGCCCGTCGAGCAAAGCCCGCGCGGCGGCGAGCGCATAATTACCGCCGGAGCCGATGCCGACGACGCCGGCCTCCGGTTCGAGCACGTCGCCGGTGCCGGTCAATACCAGCGACACGTCCTTGTCGGCGACGATCATCATGGCCTCGAGCCGCCGAAGATAACGGTCGGTGCGCCAATCCTTGGCGAGTTCGACGGCGGCGCGCGTCAATTGGCCGGGATACTGCTCGAGCTTGGATTCGAGGCGCTCGAACAGCGTGAACGCATCGGCGGTGGCGCCGGCAAAGCCGCCGATGACCGCGCCGCCGCCAAGACGGCGCACTTTCTTGGCGTTCGCCTTGATGATGGTCTGGCCGATCGAGACCTGTCCGTCGCCGCCGATCGCGACCAGTCCGCCCTTGCGGACCGTCAGAACGGTCGTGCCGTGCCAGGGGCCGGAATGGTCCGCTTCTACCGATGACATGTGCTGGATGAACAATAAACCGGGTTCGACGGCCAACCTTCAACTGACCGGGCTGGAAAACGTTTACCTAAGCCCATGATTTAAGAGTTGGCCGCCGGCAATGCAAATGCGGCGGCGCCAGTGGCGAGTTCGGATCGGCCCTGATAAAAGGCCCGCGTGCGGGCAAGATTGCGCCCGAGACAGCGATCGGGAGAGTGGAAATGCGCAAAGGCGCGGTGGCGCGCAAGACGAAGGAAACCGACGTCGAGGTCGCGGTCGATCTCGACGGCACCGGCGCGTCTTCGATCGAAACCGGCATCGGGTTTCTCGACCACATGCTCGACCTGTTGGCCCGGCATTCGCGGATTGACATCCGCGTCAGAGCCAAGGGCGATCTGCACATCGATCACCACCACACGACCGAGGATGTCGGCATCGCACTCGGCCAAGCGCTGAAACAGGCGCTGGGCGAGATGAAGGGCATCACGCGCTACGCCGACGTGCACGTGCCAATGGACGAAGCTCTCACGCGCGTCGCTCTGGATATTTCCGGCCGGCCGTTTCTGGTGTTCAACGTTGAATTCGTCCGGGCCAAAGTCGGGCCGTTCGACACCGCATTGGTCGAAGAATGGTTTCGCGCTTTCGCCATGAACGCGGGTGTGACGTTGCACGTCGCCACGCTGTATGGCGCCAACGATCATCATATCGCCGAGTCCTGTTTTAAGGGTCTGGCCCGCGCGTTGCGCGCCGCCGTTGCCGTCGATCCGCGGGCGGCGGGCGAAGTGCCATCAACCAAGGGCAGGCTCGGCGAATAAACTGCGGTCCGCGGAACGTGAGTTGCAAACGCGAGTTTCTAAGGATCGCGCAGCAGGTTAATGCTGAGAGATTGGTCAATGTCCATCTACACCGTCCATCAACCGCCACTCGGCTCCGGCTCCGGCTCCGGCGCGGCCGCGGCCGAACCCTATCGCTTTGTCTTCGTCCGTGACGGCTTTTCATGGTGGGCTTTCCTGGTCACGCCGTTGTGGATGCTGCGACACCGCTTATGGCTGGCGCTGGCCGTTTATCTTCTGGTGTCGGCGGCGCTCGACGTCGGATTGCGGGCGCTCGGCGCTTCGGTGTTCACGCTGGTTTTGGCGGGCCTGTTGATCTCGCTTCTTGCTGGGCTTGAGGCCGGTACGCTGCGGCGCTTCAAGCTGGCGCGCCGCCATTGGCGTAATATCGGCGTGGTCACCGGCGATGATGTCGAGGACGCAGAACGGCGGTTTTTCGATGTTTGGATCCGTCAGGCGCCGGCGCGTCGCTCCGCATCGCCGCCGAATGCGCCCACGTCGGGCTTGACCGCGCCGGCGCCGCCCCCCGCGCCATCCGGCGTGATCGGATTATTTCCCGAGCCTGGAGCGCACCGGTGAGCGTCGCCATCGTCGATTACGGCTCGGGCAATCTGCATTCGGCGGCCAAGGCCTTTGAACGCGCGGCCCATGAGGCCGGATTGGATCAGCCGATCGCGGTGACGCGCGATCCGGAGATCGTGGCGCGCGCCGATCGCGTTGTTTTGCCCGGGGTAGGAGCTTTCGCCGACTGCCGCCGCGGACTCGATGCCGCGTCCGGCATGGTGGAGGCGCTCGAGCAAGCGGTGCGCGGCAAGGGCCGGCCGTTTCTCGGCATTTGCGTCGGCATGCAGCTCTTGGCCGAGCGCGGCCGCGAA
>Ga0070712_100001733_pt1 | contig 13348 bp, 10 predicted proteins | sample LARL81metaG_FD_71396 | JGI IMG/M metagenome (GOLD analysis project Ga0070712, IMG submission 71396) | Corn, switchgrass and miscanthus rhizosphere microbial communities from Kellogg Biological Station, Michigan, USA - LAR L8-1 metaG | ecosystem: Host-associated > Plants > Roots > Rhizosphere ...
GCTCGACCGCGGCCCATCAGGCGCGTGAGGTGTTGTGCGGCGCCTCCGCCGGGCAGCTGACCGAACGCCGGCTCGAACTGGCCGAAGACCGCCGACTCGCGCGCGGCGAAGCGCATGTCGCACGCCAGCACGAACTCGCTGCCCGCGGCGCGGACGCGACCGTCGATCTGCGCGATCGTGACGAGCCGGCTCGCGCTCAGATAGCGAAATAGGAGACCGATCGATGCCTCGCCGGTCAGCTTGGCCGCTTCCGCCCGGTACTCCTTGATCCGGGTCACGTCGACGTGGGAGATGAAATAGTCAGGATCGCCGCTCTTGAACACGAGCACCCGCACGGTCTCGTCGGCCTCTGCAGCCTCGATGAGCGAGACCAGATCGCGGACCAATTCGGGTCCGAGAAGGTTCATCGGCGGCGCGTCGATCGTGACGAACAGCACGCCGCCTCTTGCAAGCACGATGAGCGTGTCGAACTCGGAGAATGGCTCCCGGTTATCGATGCTCACACCGCCGCTCCCGCCGCGGCCGCTGCCTCGGTGTCGGCCGGGTTCATGATGCGCCCGCCGAGGGCGAGGGCGAGTGCTGTACCCAGGACCGCCCAGACGACGAGCACGATTATCGCGCCCGCGATCCGCGAGCCGCCGAAGAACAGAGCCGAGCGCGAGAGGTCGACGCTCGCGCCCGGCGGCAGCACACCGCCGACCGTCCTCCACAGGCCGGGCAGCAATGGCCGAGCGAAAGGCCCGCCCGACGCGGAGTTACCGAGGATCACGAACACGAGGATCACGAACCCGGTACCGGCCGGGCCGGCGGCAGCCTGAATGCCCGCTGTAGCGGCGCCGCTCGAGAAGATCGTCAGCGCGCCGATCGCGCACATTGCGACCACGTGGCCGGAGAACGCGCCAAAGCTCGCGCGCAGCATCACCACGCTGAGAATCCCGCCGACGACGGAGAGCTCGGCGAGCGCACCGAGCCGCGCTGCCGCGCGCTTCCTGCTGGTGCTCCGCGCGCTTCCGATCAATCCGATCAGCGTCGAGCCGATGTAGCCGCCGAACATCCAGGCGATCACCGCGTAGAACGCGGCGGTGCCGTTGGGGTCGGCACGAGGCAGCGGCTTGACGTCGGTGACGCGCACGGCCGGCCTTCCCTGCGCGGCGGCGACGATGTTGAACGTCTCTTCCAGCGCGACGGCGGTCGCTCGGTTGGCTGCCGAGGCGACGAACAGGCGGTTCGTGGCTGCCTCATAGGCGCCGTAGACCTTGCGATCGTTGATCTGCGACAGGGCATCGTTGCGAGACGACGCCTGCCGGGCATCGAGCGGCTCACCGGGCAGGCGATTGAGCTGTGCCGCAACGGTGGGCGGTCCGACGACGGCAAGTGGCACGTGGTGCGGCGTGGGTTCGTGGAAGGCCCCGACGTAGAAGAACGCGAACGCGAGCATCAGCACCAGCGCCGGGACGAGCACGAGCGTGACGGCCTTCGGGGTGGGAGCCATGCTCTGCATCAGGCCCTCAGCAAGGCCGTTTCAGATTCGGATTTGAACGTCGCCGTCGGCCTCTCGGGCCTCATACACGTTCAGCGGGTCGGTCGCCGGCCCGTTGACCACGGCGCCGCTGACGATGTTGAACCTGGAGCCGTGGCACTGGCACATGATCGTCGTGCCCGTGAGCAGGCCTCCGGACAACGGACACGCCCGGTCGGCGCAGGTGCACAGGTCGTCAAACGCATAGAGGTGATCGCCTACACGGGCGACCGAGACGCGTAGCTTGCGGTCGTCCAAGTAGTACGGAACGGCGAAGTCGTTCGGGATCGCATCGCCCCGTCCGACCGTGCGGAACGCGTCAGTGGCGAGCTCGGTCATCGGATTCTCCTTTCGTTTGCGCGTTTCGTTCAATACGGGACCGCGGGAACGACGTCAGCCTTCTTGGCGTCGAGCCGCAACTCGCCCACAGCGCCCGCGGGCACGACCGGGCCGTGGGGCATGATCGGGTCGATGCGCTCATAGCCCGACCCGAGTGGCGGCCTGGTGTCCTCATCTCCCTTGTTGGGCCACAGTGAGATCGCGCGTTCGACCAGCGCGGTGATCGAGAGCGACGGGTTCACGCCGGGGTTGGCCGGCATCACGCTGCCGTCCATGACGTGCAGGCCGGGCTGTCCGAACACGCGCAGGTAGGGGTCCACGGCGCCGGTGTCACTGCTCTCGCCGATCGGGATTCCGCCGACGAAGTGGGCCGACGCGTTGCGGTTGATGACCTCGGTCGCGAGTGCCGCCTCGTGGGCTCCCAGCTGCTTCGCTATACGGTCGACGAAGTCCTCGATCGCCGGGACGTGCACCGACGGCGGCGTTCCGGATGGCTTTGAATGCAGGAGCCCGTCGTGCCAGTACAGCTCGATCGAGGTGTCGGTCGTTTGTGAGCAGAGCGCAACGAAGGACCGCTCAGACCAATGACGCGGGTCGGCGGGCAAGATCTCCTCGCTGGGGTGCTTGAGGATCTCCTTGAGCCAGGACTCAAACGAATGCTTCTGCTCGCCGTGCTGGTGGTAGGTCCCCAAGAACGCAAAGACGTTGCTTCCCAGGCCCCAATAGGTCGGCTCGATGCTCGTCACCGGATCCGGCCACGTGCCGGAGGTGATCGTGACCGACCCCGGCATGATGTGGATCCTCTCCGGATCGCGCTCCCACTCCTCGTGGGTGCGCGTGATGTAGAGCAGCTGTTCGGAGTTCGTTCGCGCGCGTTTACCAAGCTCGCCCGATAGCCCGGTGAGGCGGCCCTTGTGCTGCATGTGATGCAAGAGCTTGGCCGACCCATACGCGTGGGCGGCCACGATCACCTGCTTGGCGGTGTACGTGTGGTGGTGGGCGTGGGCTGCGCGTTGCGCCCAGCCGGGGTGACGCGCGTGAACCTCAAACCCGCCCCCGTCCAACGGTACGAGGTCGAACACCTCGTGCATGTCGTGCACCTTCGCACCCAGCTTTTCAGCCAAGTACAGGTAGTTCGTCGTCACCTTGTTCTTGGCGTTGCGCCCACAGCCGTTATTGCAATTGCCGCAGGAGACACAGCCGGTCCGCCGCGGACCGACCCCACCGAAATACGGATCTTCAGCCTCGACCCCGGGTGTCCCGAAATACACCGCCAACGGAGCCTTGTTGTGAGTCTCCCCGCGGCCGATGCCGATCGCGACCTGCCGGATCGCTCGGTCGACGTCGGTGGGCATGTACGGATAGCGCTCGACACCGAACATCCGCCTAGCCTGATCGAAATACGGCGCCAGCTCGTCGGCCCAATCGGTGATGCCGGCCCATTCCTTCGCGTCGAAGAACTGCTTCGGTGGGACATACATCGTGCTCGCATACACATGCGAACCGCCACCCACCCCGGCGCCCGAAAGGACGAGCACGTCATCGAGATACTCGATCCGCTGGACCCCGTAAAGCTCCGCGGCGGGGAACCACACGAAATGCGCCAGGTCCCACTGGCTCTTCGGGATCTTCTCGTCCGGCCAACGTGGACCAGACTCCATGACGCCGACCCGGTAGCCCTTCTCAGCAGCACGAAGCGCCGCGACACTCCCACCAAAGCCCGAACCGACAATGACTACGTCGTAATCGAAACTCGCCATATTGCAGTTCCTCCTCTCGCGTGCAGATTCGCGATCAGCGCGCTGGTTCGCGCCCGTGCAGTCCCGGGTCGAGCGCGGCCTCAACCCCAGTGGAGCACCCTGGCGTTGCGATGACCCGGGGTTCCACTGGGCCGACGCGCGGGACACGCCGGTGCTCCACGGGCGCGACGAGTCGCTCGAAGCGCGACCGTGAACGGCGATCCGATTCCGAATCGCAGGTGACACAACGGTGGCGAGGCAGACCACAGGCTGCGGTTGTCCGAGCGCGAGGGTGCTCTGCAGAGAGGTGGTCGCAATCGTCACAGGCGCCTCGGTTGGCGCCGGGCGTGAGATCGCGCGCGAGCTGGCCGGCTGGGGTTGGGCGATCGTCGTCGTCTACCTCGAGCAGCAGCGCACGACCGAAGCGACCGTCGCGGAGATCCTCGCCGTGGAAGGGAAGATCGTCGCCGTCCGGGCCGATCTCACTGACGACCTCGATGTCCAGCGGCTGTTCGCGGAGTCTGGCGCCGCGTTCGCTGGCGTCGACGTCGTCGTTCACACCACGGCAGACAGCCCTTCACTCCTCTACCAGCACGCGGCACGCCACGTCCGTCGACGAGGCGCGATCGTCAGCGTCGCGCCCGCCGACGGCGTGACGCCCGGAGTCTCGCTGCGGTTGGGCGAGCGCGACATCAGCGTCTGCGAGACCGCGCCGGAAGGGGTGCTCTCGTTCCTTGACAGCTGGCGAGCGCAGCCTCTCTGGTGAGACCTTCACGGCGTCCCTACAGTTGTCAAGCAAATGCCGACCATCCGGGGGTTCGGTTTTCTCGGCCGGACACGCGAACGCGAACGCCTCGATGCCATGCTCGCCCAGGCGCGTGACGGTCGGAGCGCCGTTCTGGTGATCCGCGGCGAGCCGGGCATCGGAAAGACCGCGCTGCTCCGCTACGCCGCGCGGCAGGCATCGGGCCTGCGTGTGGCCGACGTCGAGGGCGTCCAGGCGGAGATGGAGCTGCCGTTCGCAGGGATTCATCGGCTGTGCGCATCGATGCTCGGCGCGCTCGAGGTCCTCCCAAAGCCGCAGCAGGACGCGCTTTCAGTCGCGTTGGGCGTCTCGCCGGGGACTGCACCAGACAGGTTCCTGGTCGCGCTCGCTGTGCTCAACCTGCTCGCGGTGACCGCGGAGGTGCGTCCGGTCCTGTGCTTGATCGATGACGCTCAGTGGCTCGACGCGACCTCGGTGGAAGCGCTTGGATTCGTCGCGCGACGTTTGGTCGCGGAACCGCTGGCGATGATCTTCTCGCTGCGCGAGCCGACTACTACCCGGGCGCTCGACGGGCTTCCGCAGCTGTGGCTTGAAGGGCTCGATGAGCCCGATGCACGCGCCTTGCTGTCGAGAGCGGTTCCCGGGCGGCTCGACGACCTCGTCCGCGATCGGATCATCGCTGAGACCGGCGGCAACCCTCTGGCGCTGATGGAACTGTCGCAACGGATGAGCGCCTCAGAGCGGGCCGGCGGCTTTGCGCCACCGGCGGTGCGTGACGTACCGAGTCTGCTCGAGGAGGGGTACCTGCGGCGCGTCGCCGGGTTGCCCGAAGCGACGCAGCGACTCATGCTCTTGGCGGCCGCCGAGCCGCTGGGCGATGCTGCGCTTTTCTGGCGGGCGGCCGAACGACTTTCCACGGGCCCTGGCGCGCTGGTTCCCGCTGCGGAAGCCGGGCTGCTGGAAATCGACGACCGCGTTCGGTTCCACCACCCGCTGGTGCGCTCAGCGGTATATCGAGCCGCGTCGCCCGAGGAACGACGGCGGGTGCACGACGCGCTGGCGGGGGTGAGCGATCACGAGCTTGCCGCCGACCGTCGCGCCTGGCACCGAGCCCTCGCGGCTGCTGAACCTGACGAGGCCGTGGCCGCAGACCTAGAACGCTCCGCAGAGCGAGCGCACGGTCGCGGTGGTCTCGCGGCCGCCGCGGCATTCCTCGAGCGGGCGATGGCTCTGACCCGGGACCCGGCCCGCCATGCGGCACGCGCGCTGGCCGCGGCCGAGGCGAGCTTGCAAGCCGGGGACTTCGAATCTGCGCAGCGGCTCCTGGCCCTGGCAGAAAGCGGCCCGCTCGACGACTTTCAGCGTGCGCGGACGGCGCTCGTACGAGGCCACGCCGCCGTCGTCTCGCGCTACGGCAACGATGGGGCCGGATTGCTCCTCAGCGCTGCGAAACAGCTCGAGCCTTTCGACGTCAGCCTCGCTCGCCGCGCCTACTTAACCGCGTGGCATGCCGCCGCCGCTGCAAACCATCTCGCCGAAACCCCCGTGCTTCTCGATGTCTGTCGCGCCGTACGCGACCTCCCGCCGCTGCCCCCGCACCCGCATCCACTCGACTTGGTAATCGAAGGTTTTGCGCTTTTGGTCACCGACGGACACGCGGCCGCGATGCCGGTGCTCGAGCGTGCGGCGGAGGAAGTCGTGCAGTTGCCGGTGGAGGACGTCGTTCGGTGGGGTGTGCACGTTGGTGGCGTGCGGTTGGCGATATGGGACGATGAAGCGATCGCGGTGTTCGAGCGACACGCCCGCGTGGTCCGCGAGGCAGGCGCCCTTGGAGAATTGCCGATCCACCTCCAGGCGTTGGCGTTGGAACGAGCGTGGCGGGGCGACTTGCCGGGCGCGCGCGCACTGGTTGCCGAGTCCGAAAGCATTTCGACGTCGACGGGAACACAAGTCCCGCCGTACGCGCTGCTTCGGATCCTCGCCCTAGAGGGAAGGGAGGCCGAGGCCTCCCCTTTGATCGAACGCGTCATCCAAGACGGCACGACGCGCGGGCAGGGAAACGCGGTCATGACTGCGCATTGGGCCGCCTCGGTGCTGTACAACGGCCTTGGCCGCCACAAGGATGCGGCAGCTGCATCGCGCCGAGTCGTCATCAACAGCGTCTTTCCCTTGCTAACCATGTGGGCGCTGTTCGAGCTGATTGAGGCTCGCGCGCGCGTCGGCGACAAGACAGGTGCGCGGCATGCACTAGACGAGCTGACGGCGACGACGCGGCCGGCTCGCAGCGCCTTTGCACGCGGCATTGAGGCGCGCTGTCGGGCGCTTCTAGCCGATAGCGAGGAGGCAGAAGAGGGGTATCGCGAGGCCATCATGCAGCTTGAACGAGCCGGAGTTCGGATCGAGCACGCCCGCGCGAATCTGCTGTTCGGCGAATGGCTGCGCAGCGACGGCCGGCTGGGCGAGGCGCGCGAGCGGCTGAGAGCGGCCGAGGAGGTGTTCACCGAGATCGGGATGGAAGGGTTTGCCGAGCGCGCCCAGCATGAGCTGGCTGCCGCCGGCGCTAAGCTGCGAAAGCGCACAGAGGAGGCGCGCGACGGCCTCACGCCGCAGGAGGAGCAGATCGCCCGACTCGCTCGCGACGGGCTCACCAACGCACAGATCGGCGGCCAGTTGTTCCTCAGCCCGCGGACGGTCGAGTGGCACATGCACAAGGTCTTCGGCAAGCTCGGGATCGACTCCCGCAATGGCCTGGCCGCCGCCCTGCCCCGGCAAGGGCGGGACGCAGACCGCTCGTAGCAGCTACGCCCGCTGGGCAGCAGCTCGTCGCGTTGCGCGCCTGGATTGCCTTGACGGAGTTAACGAATGCGTTGGAGACGACGCGCTTACCGACGGTGCCGAGCACGACGCCGAGAGACCGCCCTTTGAGGTTCTTCCCTTCCCGGACCACGACATGGTCGATCTCGGTCGTCCCGTCGGGCCGTCGCTGGAACGTGGAGGTATAACCTGACCGACCGCCCCACGCGTTGGCGCCCGCCCGAAATCTCCCTGGCCGCCCCACGACACGTCACCGGGCCGTTAGCGTTGCACCATGTCCACCACGCGGGCGCCGGCGTTCGTGGGTCGGAGCACCGAGCGCGATCTGCTCGATGGACTGCTGGCGAGGGTACGCGGGGGCGAGAGCGAGGTCTTGGTCATGCACGGCGAGGCCGGCATCGGCAAGACCGCGTTGCTGCGCTACGCCGCTCGGCAGGCAGCCGGATTCCGAGTAGCGGAGCTCACCGGCGTCGAAGCGGAGATGGAGCTTCCATTCGCGGGCATCCACCAACTCTGCGCGACGATGCTCGGCCTGCTCGACACGCTCCCAGCCCCCCAGCGAGATGCCTTGAGCGTTGCCCTTGGGCTCACGGCCGGGGAGGCGCCGGAGCGGTTCCTCGTCGGGCTGGCCGTGCTCAGCCTGCTGGCCGCGGTGGCCGAGGAGCGACCGCTGCTGTGCCTCGTGGAGGACGCACAATGGCTGGACGGCGCCTCAAGCCAGATCCTGGGCCTGGTGGCGCGACGAGTGCGAGCCGAGTCGGTGGCAATCGTTGTCGCGATCCGCGAGGCGGCCGCCGTGCACGACTTCCGTGGTCTGCCCGAGCTGCAGCTCGGAGGACTGGCAGACCAGGATGCCCGCGCGCTACTGCGCGGCGCGGTGACCGGGCGCCTCGACAACCGCGTTCGTGACCGGCTAGTCGCCGAGTCCAGAGGCAACCCGCTAGCCCTGCTGGAGCTACCAGGGCGCATGACCGCCCCGGAGCTAGCGGGTGGTTTCGAGTTCCCTGCCGCCGCCGAGCTTCCGGCGCACATCGAAGGGCACTACCTCAAGCGCGTCGGCGAGCTGCCCGAAGCGACGCAGCGCTTCATGCTGCTCGCGGCCGCCGAGCCGCTGGGTGACGCGGCGCTGGTCTTGCGCGCGGGCCGAACGCTCGGCATTGACACCGACGCGCTTGCGCCCGCCGAAGCTGCGGGACTGTTGGAGGTCGGGGCGATCGTCCGGTTCCGCCATCCCCTGGTTCGCTCCGCGGTCTACCGCGCGGCGCCGCCCGACAGCCGACAGCGCGTACACGAAGCACTGGCGGAAGTGAGCAATCCGGATTCCGACGCCGATCGTCGCACATGGCACCGGGCCCTGGCGGCAAACGGGCCGGACGAGGACGTAGCCGCCGATCTCGAGCAGTCGGCCGGACGGGCGCAGGCTCGCGGTGGCGCCGCCGCCACGGCGGCGTTCCTGGATCGCGCCGTCGCGCTGACTCCCGACCCGGCGCAGCGCCGTGAACGTGCGCTCGCTGCCGCTCAGGCCAGTCTCGCCGCCGGCGCATTGGCGACGGCTCGCGGCCTGCTGGCGATGGCGGCCGCGGGACCGCTCGAAGAGTTCCAGCGCGCACAGATCGACCTGCTGCAAGCCCAGCTCGCGTTCGTCTCCAGCCGCGGAACCGACGCGACTCCGCTCCTTCTGGCCGCCGCCGGCCGACTCGAACAACTGGACATGTCGGCGGCACGGGAAACGTACGTGGACGCATTCTCCGCGGCGATGTTCGGCGCCAGGCTCAACGGCAGCGTCGGGATCGCCGAGGTCGCACAGGCCGCTCGCGCCGCGCCGCGCTCGGTGGATGGCGAGCCGGCCACCGCCGACCTGCTGCTGGACGCGCTCCTCGCTCTGGCCGAGGACTACAACAGCGCCGTCGCGCGCTGCCGCAAAGCGGTGCAGCGCCTCTCCGGCGAGAAGGCATCGGCCAAGGAACGCCTGCGCTGGCTGTGGCAGGGGTGCGTCGTCGCACTCGAGATCTGGGACGACGAGCATGCACACTCGCTCTCGAGCTCCAGCGTCCACATCGCGCGTGATACGGGGACGCTCAGCGAGCTTGCGCTCGCGCTCAGTGCGCATGCGCCGATCCTGGTGTTTTGCGGAGAGCTCGCAAAGGCCGCCGCGGCGGTTTCCGAGACAGAGTCGGTCGAGGAAGTGACCGGCATCCGGGGCACCCCGTACGGGGCGTTGATCCTCTCGGCCTGGCGGGGCAGGACAGCCGAGACGACAAGACTCATCGAGATGACGGAGCGCGAAGCGGAGGCGCGCGGCGAGGGGATCGGAGTGGCCATCAGTGCGTATGCCCGCGCCGTCCTGTGTAACGGGCTCGGTCGCTACGACCAGGCCCTGGCCGCCGCCGTCACCGCCGCCGGCCACCGAGAGATCGTCGCCGAAAACTGGGGCCTGAGCGAGCTGATCGAGCCGGCGACGCGTTGCGGAAGGACCGATCTCGCGACGGATGCCATCAACCGGCTCGCCGCCAAGGCAAAGGCCGCACGTACCGACTGGGCGCTTGGAATCGAAGCGCGCGGCCGGGCCCTCCTCGCCGACGGCGCAGACGCCGACCGCTGGTTTCGCACAGCGAGCGAGCATCTCGGCCGAACTCGGGTACGCGCCGAGCTCGCCCGTACGCATCTTCTGCACGGCGAATGGCTGCGGCGCGAGGGTCGTCGCGTCGACGCACGAGCCGAACTCAACGTGGCGTACGAGCTGTTCACGTCCATGGGGATGGAGGCGTTCGCCGAACGCGCCGGCACCGAGCTCCTCGCAACGGGTGAAAAGGCGCGTCGGCGAATCGCTACCACCCGCGACGATCTCACCTCGCAAGAGCGCCAGATCGCCCAGCTCGCCCGCGATGGGCTCACGAACGCGGAAATCGGTGCCCGCCTGTTCCTCAGCCGGCGCACTGTCGAATGGCACCTGCGCCACGTGTTCTCAAAGCTCGGCATCCAGTCCCGACACCAACTGGAAAGCGCCCTTCACGCCTTCGACTCCGACGCCGTCGCCGGGTGAGCCACGGGGATCCTCCCTGGTCAAGGTCAGGGCCGCAGACACGGGGGTTCACGGGCGCGAGGGGAGGCTCGAGTCCCGAGGATGCGCAGCATGCAGACAACAACGACCCCCGTGGCTCGGTTTCGGACCGTCGGTGGAGTCCGGATCCGGTATGCGGACAGCGGCGGCTCCCGGGAACCCACCGTCCTACTCACCAGTCCGTGGCCGGAGAGCCTCTACGCATTCGCGCCGATCTGGTCCTCGCTTGCCGAGCACGCCCGTCTGTTTGCCATCGACCTGCCGGGGTTCGGGGCGTCCGAGCGCCGAGACGAGCTCCTGTCTCCCCAGGCGATGGGCGAGTTCCTAGCTGAGCTCATCGCCGAGGTTGAGCTGGGCAGGCCCCATATCGTCGCGCCGGACGTGGGCACCTCGGCTGCGCTGTTCGCGGCGGTGGCACGTCCGGAGCGGATTGCGAGCGTGATCCTCGGCACCGGCGGTGCTGCGGTGCCGATCGAACTCGGCGAGCCGCTCCGGTCGTGGGTCCTCGACCCTGACCTCGACAAGTACCGCACGATGGACCCCCACGCGATCGTCAACGTGGCGGTCGACACGATTGCCGGCGGGGTCCCCGACGAAATCCGGGAGGACTACCTCGCCTGTTATGGCGGCGACCGCTTTGTCGAGTCGATGCGGTATGTCCGCAAGTACCCCGAGGAGCTGCCCCAGCTCGCGGAGCTGCTGCCGCAAATCACGGCGCCGGTGACGATCGTCAACGGCCGCCACGACCGGGTCGTACCCGTCGCGAACGCCGAGTTCCTAGACGAGCGCCTGCCGAATAGCCGTGTCGTGCTGATCGAGGGCGGTCACTTCATCTGGGAGGAGGCACCGGCAGAGTACGCCGTCATCCTCGACTCGATCAGCCACAACCAATCGACCGGGAGGTCAGCATGAGCACCACAGGCGTAGGCACCGATACCTCGAGGAAGCCCCCGGAGCTGGGGACCGTCGACATGGGGCTCGAGGTGGTGACGTTGCCCGTGGCTGATGTCGATCGGTCAAAGCGCTTCTACGAGGGCCTCGGCTGGCGGCTCGACGCCGACATTGTCCGCGGGGATGACTTCCGCGTGATCCAGTTCACGCCGCCGCATTCACAGTGCTCGATCCACTTTGGCGTGGGGCTCACATCGTCAGCGCCCGGATCGGTCGACAGGATGATCCTCGCCGTCAAGAACATCCACGCCGCACGCGACGAGCTCATCAGCCGCGGCGTCGACGTCACCGAGGTCGAAGACATGCGTCCTCCTGGGACGGACCCGTCAGCCAGCTCGTACTTCCTATACGCCTCGTTCAGAGACCCCGATGGCAACGGATGGCTACTGCAACAGATCACGACCCGGCTGCCCGGACGGGAATGGGAGGACTGACGATGGACATCGCTGCCCTGGCAGAGCTACTTCACGAAACATCGGGGCGCCACGGCTCCTTCGAGGCGATCGCCCCGCCGCACGACTGGTGGGACTGGTATGCGGCATACATGGACGCGCGCGAGCACGGAAGCACGCCGGACGAGGCCTCAGCGGCGGCCGGACGCTACATGACCGACGTCAAGCACGTCGTCGTCGAGGCTTCCCGGGCGACGTAGCGGGCCGCAAACGTCGTGCGGAGGCGCATGTTCGCCGTGACTTGCCGGCACAGCGCGTTCGACATGGTGAACCGACGAAAGTAGGACTCGATGAGTGCAACTGCCGCAACCGCCGGCGGGTATCTGGCATCCCCCAACAGAATGGTGAGCGCCGCAAACGGGATCGACTATGCGTATCGCGACATCGGCGGCGGAACGCTGCCCGTGGTGCTTCTACAGCACTTCCGCGGAAATCTGGACAACTGGGATCCCGCCCTGATCGACGCCCTCGCGTCCACTCGACGGGTCGTCACATTCGACAACGCGGGCGTGGGCCAGTCGACCGGAACGACGCCGAGCACCGTCACCCAGATGGCACGGGATGCGATCGCGTACCTCGAAGCGATGGAGTTCGACGAGGTCGACCTGGTCGGGTTCTCGATCGGCAGCTTTGTCGCCCAGGAGATCGCGCTGATGCGGCCCGCGCTCGTCCGCCGTCTCGTCCTCGCTTCGTCGGCGCCCCAGGGCGCCGACGGCATGCACGGCTGGGCGCCGGAGGTAATCGGCGCCATCGGCGCGCCCGCACCGAACCCGGACGGCTACCTCGGGGTGTTCTTCACACACTCAGCCGCGAGTCGGCAATCGGGCGTGGAGACCCTGGGACGCCTGACCGCACGCACTGAAGATCGAGACCACCCAACCACGTGGCAGACCCGGCAGGCGCAGTACGACGCCGTCTGCACCTGGGGGATCCCAGATCACGGGCTGCTTCAGCGGGTCAGCGCCATCCGCGTCCCCGTGTTCGTGGCCAACGGCGACAGCGACCCGATGATCCTGCCGCACTACTCCTATCTGCTTGCCGGCCTGATGCCGCAATCACGAGTGAAGATCTACCCCGACTCGGCTCACGGATTCTTGTTCCAGCACCACGCCGAATTCGCCGGCGACGTCGAAGCGTTCCTCACCGCACCAGCCTCGACATAGCCACAGCGGGCCGACGCCATCCGGAACCGACGGTTGACACATCGGGTCTACCAGAACCAGCCTGGGCCGCCCCTTGGAAAGTTCGATTCCTTCGACGCGTCCTGGCCGAGCTTCGGCCAGGACGACAATCGCGTCACCGTTGGAAGGGTGTGATGGACCCGGATCTTCACTGTCTCAGCCGTCCTTGAACACGCCGCCCACCCCAGACAGGCGTGCCAGTCTCAGGCCCTGCGCCTACGGCGCCCGCGCGCGAGCGCACTCGCTTGCTCTGCCTCTCGAACTCCGCCGCCCTAGCGCTGATGCGGTCCTCGTCGGTGATCGCATGCAGCGAGCCCCTCGCCGCTGCCCAGTCCGACGCGCGCGCCCCGCCGCGTCAAGCTCACGCAGCACACCCAGCACCTGATCGCGGCCACCAGACATCCGAGCCGGCATGGGACACCTGCTGTTCCGAACAGTCGCGCGCCGCTTATGGTGGCCATAGTGCGCTGGGTGGGAGGATGAGCGCGTGATGGTCGGGATGGCTCGCGACGAAGGGCGCCGTTAC
>Ga0070712_100001734_pt1 | contig 13345 bp, 12 predicted proteins | sample LARL81metaG_FD_71396 | JGI IMG/M metagenome (GOLD analysis project Ga0070712, IMG submission 71396) | Corn, switchgrass and miscanthus rhizosphere microbial communities from Kellogg Biological Station, Michigan, USA - LAR L8-1 metaG | ecosystem: Host-associated > Plants > Roots > Rhizosphere ...
TCTCGAGATTCAGATCACGAGCTTTCGCGGCGATGCGCAACTGCAGCAGGCGCTCGCGGCCGGCAGTCTCGATGTCGGGCTCGGCTCGGGCCCGGCATTGGGCTTCCGCGCGAAGGGGGCGCCGGCCATCGGCGTTGCAGCCATGTATGGAGCGCCGGCCAACCTGGCGCTGGTCCTGCCTGTTGATACACCCGTGCGAAGCATCGCCGATCTGTGGGGCAAGCGGATCGGGGTGACCACGACGGGCTCGCTCACGGATTGGCTGGTGCGCGAGCTCTCCCTGCAGCAGGGCTGGGGCAGCAACGGGATTCAGATACTGGCGCTTGGACATGTGCAGGCGCGTCTCGCCGCCATCCAGAGGGGCGAGCTCGACGGCATGGTGATCGAGGCAGCAACCGGCTACGAGCTCGAGGACGCGGGGAAGGCGAAGAACCTCCTCCTGTTCGGCGATATCGTGAAGGACTTCTACACGCACGTGACTTTCGCCACCGACGCGGTGATCGAGAAGCAGCCGGACCTGCTGCGGCGCTTCCTCCGCGGCTGGTTCAAAACCATCGCCTTCATGCGCGCGAACAAGGATTTTGTCATCGCCTCGGAGGCGAGAACGATCGACGTCAAGCCCGCCATTGCAGCGAAGATCTATGATGCCCAGATCGGCGGGTTCTCGAATGACGGCGCATTCGACCCCGCAGCCATCGATGTGATCAGACGCTCCCTCAAGGAGCTCGGCATTCTCCCGACGGTTCCGGAGGCGAAAAGCATCTACAGCGATAAATTCGTTCCGGTGCAGTTCTGAAAATGCGATGGTGCTGTGACTCCGACGATTGATTTCGTCATTCCGCGGCCCGAGCGTAGCTCGCCGCTTTGCGGCGCCCCGGAATGACGTTGAGTGAATGAGGTGTCAGAGACACAACGGTAGAGTCTTCAACACCGAGCGACGGCGATTTCCAGCGGGAGCTTGTCCACGCATTCGTGACCGTCTGCGGTGACGATGAAGGTGTGGCCGAGAAAGATGCCGAACATTCCATCCGCCGTGATCGGATTGGGCTCGGCCATGATGATCATGCCCGGCTTGAGGATCTTGTCGGCTTCATCCGCTTCGGTGCGCTCGGCGAAGACGTGCGGCTTGTCCGTGACGATGTCGATCCCGTGCACCTGGGTGGGGCGCGACTGCACGCCCTTCTCCCGGAAAAACCGGCTCGCGAGCCGCATGTTGTCGGTCGCATTACCCGGCCTGATCTCGGCGATGATCTTGTTGTAGCCGGGGAGCGTGATCTCCTCCCAGAACCTGCGCACCATCTCGGTCGGCTCGCCGAGCGTGATGGGCGAGCCGATCTGAGCGGAGAGCCCGTTGTACCCGGCGGCAAGCTCCATGTTGATGATGTCGCCCTTTTTGAGCTTGCGATGGGAGGGGCGCGGATTCCCGAACACCATGGCCGGGTCGTCCATCGGCGTCGAGCCGATGATGAGAAAATCGATGTCCCCCCCGCCGTCGAGAATGGCAGCCCCGGCCGCGGCACGAAGCTCATATTCGGGCACGCCCGGCTTGGCACGCGCGACCATGGCCTCCATCGCACGCTGACACAGCGCCCCCGCCTTGCGCACGCAGGCAAGCTCCTCCTCGCTGTGAACGACCAGGAGGTCATGCAGGAAGCCCTCGGTAAAGACCAGCTCGGCATCGGGCAGGCCCTCCCTCAGCACGTTGTACTGGTTGACCGGTAGATAGTCCCTGTGGCGCGCATCGACCTCCACGAGCCCGATGCGGCCACGCTCGAGCTTGAGCTCCTTGATGCGCTCGACCATCACTTCGGCATATCTGCCGTTGCGGCTGTGGCGCACGTCGGAGAGCGCGTTGGCGCATTCCCGCCGGCACGCCTCCGCGTGGGTGCCGCCCATCGAGAAGACGAGGGTGGGCTCGCCTGCGAGCGGCACCACGACATAGGACGCGATCGCGTGCCACTCCCAATGCCCGGTGAGCCACTGCATGCCGGCGCCGAAGCTCCAGTGGCTGGGGCCGCCGGGCACGATCACGCAGTCGAGCTTGTGCGCGCGCATCCTGTCGCGCAGCGCCGCATAGCGGCGCGCATACTCCTCTTTCGAGAAATGGTCGTAGACCGCGTCCCGGTAATAGGGAGTGTCGTGCATGTTCGAGAAGGGGGCGTTCTGATCGAGCCGCTTCCGCACCTCGTCCCAGCTCTGGTGCGTCTTGGGCGGCGTCTGAATGTTCATTAGTCCTGGTCCTTACAGTTGCCGATGGTGACGGCCCGCTATTCGAAGAGCGGAATGACCTTACTCAGCACCTCGGCGGTGATGCGGTTCGGGATTGTCTCGAGCCTCTTTCCTCCCCTTGCGCGCAAATCGAGAGCGCGCGGCTGGTCGCAGCGCACGACGCCGGTGGTACGCGTGCCAGCACCCATAAGCGATACCGCAAACCCGGCCGTTCTGACGAAAGTCCCGCCGGTCGTGATCGGCAGCACAACGGGAACGCCGGTTAACCGATTAAAGGGGCCCGGAGAAATCACCAGCACGGGTCGTTTCCCCTGCTGCTCGTGTCCCGCAGTCGGATCCAGCGAGACCAGGTAGATATCGCCGCGCTCCATCAGATCAGCTCACGCCCAACCGGCGGACTTGACTGCCAGTCACGGTCCTTGCGCGAGCGTCGGGCGGAGGGTTTACACTGCGCCAGCAATTCGGCTAGCGAATATCGCCGTCGCTTTTTCGGCTCGACCACCAAGCAGCCCGCCTTGATGGACAGCCCGACAGAGGCGTCAGGCGCGAGATCGAGCGCATCCAGCATGGCCTTTGGGATCGCGAGCATAACGGATCCCCCAACCTTGCGCAGTCGTGTGGCGTGAGGCATGAACTCACCCTTCCGGAGTTATATTTCAGTATAATATTCCCCCTCCTAGACGACAAGCCGGAGTGCGCCAGCCGCAGCCCAAGCTCCAGCACCAGTAATACGCGAGAAGCGCAGCTTTTTTCTCATCAACGTCCGAGAGGCTTTACCATGTGCGACCTTCTTCGATATTCCAATCTATCAGTGGCTTGGATGGCGGCCTGCCTCTTGGGCACCAATCCAGGTCACGCGCAAAGCCTTACTCCTCCTCCACTGACCAGCGAGCACGCCATGCCCTCCGACATCGATCCGCAATCGGGATTCCGCCTGTCGCTGCCCAGGCGCGAAGACCTGGATGAGGCCGGACAGAAAGCCTACGATCGAGGAACTATGCCGGGCGCCACCATTGCGGGGCTGCAAGGTCCGGCCGGCGTGCAGCTCTACAGCACCAGGACAGCTCCGCACCTCACGGCGCTCAATCGCTATTTGCGGTTCGAGGCGGGCTTGTCGCCCCGCGTGCGCGAGCTCGCGATTCTCGCGACCGCGCGCGAGATGGACAGTCAGTTCGAGTGGGTCGCGCACGAGCCGGAAGCGCTCAAGGAAGGGGTGGAGCAGAGCGTGATCGACGTCATCAAGTACCGCAAGAGCACGGCCGCCCTCGCCGATGCCGACGCAACCGTGATCGAGCTCGGGCGTCAGATCTGGCGCGATCACAAGGTTAGTTCGGAGCTGTTCGCCAAGGCCAAGGCGCTGTTCGGGCCGAAGAAGCTCATCGACCTGGTACTGCTGATGGGCAACTATGCCGGCACCGCCGCCCTTCTGGCCGCGGTGGACATGCAACTGCATGCGGGCAAGACGCCGCTCCTACCGATTCCGTGAGGTACATCGGGGTTCGATGCAATCGAATCGCGCTGACGCCGTCATTCCGGCCGAGCGAGCCGGGCTTCGCCCCGGCGAGCGAGAGCCGGAATCCAGTAATCAAAGCGTTTCGCGCATTCATGCCGGCCGTGGATTACTGGGTCCCGGCTCGCGCGCGCCCGGTTGAGCCGGGCGCGCTTGGCCGGGACGACAGCCCATATGCGGATCGCCCACCCCTTCGTAGGGGCGACGCATGCGTCGCCCCACATGCGCAGCAGGGAATGCGGAAAAGAGGGCGAGGCAATGCCTCGCCCCTACGAAAGCTGAGCAGGCGAGCGCGGCCGCTCACGCCGGCGGGTGCGCGCGGAAATATTCTGCGTCGCGGGGGGCCTGCTTCCACTGCGCGTTGCCGCGCCACTCGAAATGGCGGCTCGACATGTCGGTCCCATAGCGCACCCGGAAGAGGAGCGTGCGAGAGGGGCCGTTGCTGTATTCATGCAGCTCGCCCGGCGGATGTACCACGAACGAGCCCGGCACCACATCGATGGTTTCGCGCGGGGTGCGCATCTGTCCGCCACCCTCGAAGCAGAAATAAATCTCGGTGGCATGCGGATGGCAGTGATTGGGACTGATCTGGCCAGGCTCCCAGCAAGCCACGGTGACGTCACCCTCTCCGATCTCCCCGAGGATCTTCTCCACGTGGTGCTTGGGATTCCACTCCTGCTCTTTTCTCAGATCGAACACCTGCATGCCTTGACCTCCGCAACTTGGGCGAGCGCAACGGCTCAGAACCATCCCGTTGTACTGCCGGTCGAAGCTAACTTGGATATCCGAGCTGGGGCAAACGCCTGGGGATCGCACGACCGCCGCAGCTTGATCCGGTCGCAAGCGCCGTTAGCCTTTGTAGACTCGCCTGCTCCCGATTCGATCCATGCGCGCCCGATCGCAACCGCTCCTGCCTTTGGAATTGCCAAGCTCCGCTGAGGCTTGGACCGAGCGCTTGTTCGAAGCGCTCAACGATCCAAATCGACATTCGGGATTCCTGCCGCTCGCCGAAGACGCAGTCGCGGCGTGTCCCGGTGACGGGCTCGTGTTGTCGCTCGCTGCCACAGCGGCATTGCTGGAGCAGCGGCCAGACAGGGCGCTTGTGTTCCTGAAACGATTCTGCAAGCGCTACAAGCCGAGAGCGACCGAGCACCTGCTGACCGCCTTCGCGTTCTTTCAGAAGAACAACCGCAGCGCTGCTCGCGAGCTCTTGACTGCCCATAAGCTCACGCAGTGGCCCGAGGCGTTCCAGGCTTTCCCGGTCGGCCAGGCCCGATTTCGGTGGTTGGCCGAGCACATCAATGCCATTATGGAACGTGCGAATCCTTACCCCCGCCGGGAATGGCCGAAGCCGGAGAGGAAGAGCAAAGACCGAAAGCAGCAAGCGCGAAAAGCCGTTCGCGTCAAGCAAGCAGTACCCGCGCCGACACCGAATGAGTCACCTGCGCTGCCGCCCCCGTTGCCGCAGATCGAGATCGACATTCCGTTCAGAGCCGAGCTCGATCTCGCGCCGCTGATCTCGGCGTGGATGCATCGGCCGGAACAGGACGGCCGCTGGTGGCGCCTGCGCGAGCGCTTCGCCCATCTCGGCCTGGCCCAGGGCTTTGATGAGCTTCTCTGCCTGCCGCACCTCGTCGGCGTGGAACCGCTGACGCACCAGATCGAGAGCGTGCGCAAGGTTCTCAAGCAGTTTCACGGCCGCGTGCTTCTGGCCGATGAGGTCGGCCTCGGCAAGACAATCGAGGCCGGCATGGTGCTCAAGGAGTATGTGCTGCGAGGCATGGTCGAGCGGGTGCTTGTGCTGGCGCCGGCCGCACTGGTGGGGCAATGGCGGGAAGAGCTGGAGACCAAATTCGGCCTGCCCTGCGCGACGACTCAGGAAGACTCGCTGCGCGATGATCCTGATGGCTTCTGGAACCAGAAGCGCATCATCGCATCCATTGCCCTGGCGCGCCGGAGAGAGCACGCGGAGCGCCTGCTCTCAAGCAGTTTCGACCTGGTCATCATGGATGAAGCCCATCACCTGCGTGATCGATCCAGCCAGAGTTGGAAGCTCGTCGATGGGCTCAACAAGCGTTTTCTGCTGCTGCTCTCGGCCACGCCGGTACAGAACGATCTGATCGAGCTCTACAATCTGCTCACGTTGCTCAAGCCGGGGATCTTCAAGACGCAAAAGGAATTTCGCTCGGCGTATATGACCCCCGGTCATCCTCGCCGGCCGGCGAACCCGCAGCGCCTGCGCGAGTTGATGCGCGGCGCGATGATCCGCAACACGCGCGCGGTTGTCGCGCTCAAGCTGCCGCGCCGGCACGCGATCACGATCAGGGTAGACGGGTCCCCGGGGGAAGCCGAGGCCTACGCCGAGCTGGCCGGCGCTGTGCGCCGGCTTGCGGCCGCGGGCGCGCGTCACGGCTTCACGCTGCAACACCTTCTGAGTGCCGCGGGATCCTCCCCCGCCGCGGCCGCGGGCGCGCTCGCGCGCTTTGCCGCTCGCCACCCGGACGATCTGGGCTGGCAGGCATTGGCCGAGCGTTGGGCGGGTATTTCTACGGGCGGCAAAGAGACAGCGCTCCTCGATCTCCTGCAGCGAAACCAACTGGAGAAGAAGCTTGTCTTCGTCCACTCGCGCGAGACGCTTGCCTGTCTCGGCGAGCTTCTTGCGCGCAATGGCCTGGATTTCGCGCGTTTCGATGGGAGCATGACCGGGCCGGAGAAGGATGACGCGATCGAAGAGTTTCGCGAACGGGCGCCGATGCTGCTCTGTACGCAATCCGGCGGCGAAGGGCGCAACATCCAGTTTTGCAACACGCTGATCAATTTCGATGTTCCCTGGAATCCCATGGCCATAGAGCAGCGCATCGGCCGCATCGATCGTATTGGACAAGACCGCGAAGTCTTCATCTTCAATCTCGTGACACGCGGCACCCTGGAGGAACAGGTGCTCACATTGCTCGATGAAAAGATCTCCATGTTCGAGCTGGTGGTGGGCGAAGTCGGTGCAATCCTGGGCGGCCTGGAAGAGGAAGGAGATTTCGCGAATCTCGTGTTGGACGCATGGCTGAACACGACCGAGAAAGGTCGTGCAGAGGCTTTCGACGTGCTCGGCCGCAAGCTCGGTGAGGCGCAGTCGCAGCACGAAGGCGCCAAAGCGCTCGACGAGGCGCTGTTCGGACAGGAATTCGAGACCGCGTGAGGAGCAGGTAATGGGAGCGCTGCGTGATTTCGTTGCCGACGTGCTGGAAATCGAAGGCGCCGCCGTTGAGCCGCTTGATCCGGATGGCCTGGACATAGTCGCACCCGAGCCGTTGCGATCGGCCATAGGCTGGCCGGAGTTCATCCGGCTCGGCTTCGGAGCGGTGCTCCCAAGCGGCGCCACGCCGATCAGATTCGAAGGCGAATGGCTCGATCGGTTCGGCGGCCTTCTTCACGACCGGGGCCGGTGGGCCGAGCGACAGCTCCTGCTCGCCTCGCCGGTTCCGCCACCGAACGACCCCGAACGCGTGCTCGATCGCGCCTTCGATCTGCCCAATGCGATATGGCGATGCCGCGGCGCAGAACCCGCCTGGGCGCGATGTGTCCTGCTCCTGTTTCGGTATACCGCCGTCTCGGACGACAAGCGCGAGGGCTTGGTATGGCTCGGCTTCAATCAAAGCACGGGCGCAGTACTCGACGACATGCGGGCCCGACTGTTACCTCTGTTGCTCGCAGAGCGCAGCGAATGGCAAGAACCGGACGCCGGCGTTCGTCATTCCGCAGGTAACCGCTGGGATGCAGTCGGCTTGCAAACACGCATCTCGCCGCTCCTTGAAAACAAAGTGCGGCGGGAGCTCGAACCTTTCCTGCGCGGCATGCGCCGACGGCTCGACCGCGATCGCACGCGCATCCACGAATATCATCAGGATCTGCGGCTCAACGCGCTCAAGCGACTGGCGGCGCTCGCCGAAGCAGCGAACGAGAAACCGGAGGCGGAACGCAGGCGCGAGACCCTCCGGGTCGCAGCGATCGAGCGGGAATACGCCGCCAAGATCGAGGACCTGCGCCACAACTATGCACTGCGCGTGACGGTCAACTGGATCCAGGCGTTGGAGGTGTTCGTGCCAGTGCATCGCTACGAGGTGCTCATCAAACGCCGCAAGGGTGAGAGGCTCGTCCGACTCGACTGGCACGCGGCAGTTCGCTCGCCAGAGCTGCCGGTTTGCGAGTTTGGGCTGGGGCTTGATCGTACGCGCCTCGTTTGCGACGAGCGTCTCCACCTCACGGATGCCGCAGGCCAAGCGCCCTGCCCCTCGTGCGGCAAGGCTTGGTGCCGTGCCTGTGATCCGGCAAAGTGTCCGCGCTGCGGAACGACAGCATCGGTCCACGATCGAGAAGGATCACCGCAATGAGCAAAGAAGTGCGCATCCCGGAGCATTTTAAACCCTGGATCGAGGCGCACAGGCGGTTTCGGCTGTCGCATATGCATATCCAGATGGCGCGCGAGCTCGGGATGAATCCGAAGAAATTCGCAAAGATCGACAATCACCGGCAGGAACCCTGGAAGGCGCCGCTGCCGATCTTCATCGAACGCATCTATTTCAAAAGGTTCGGAAAGGAGCGACCTGACGAGGTACTGACAATCAGGCAGTTTGCAGAGAGACAGCAGGCCAAGAAGCGCGCCAAGAAGCTCGCGCGGCTTGCGAGGAAAGCGGCGAAACTAGCGGAGGTTCCGAGTGCTTCGTCGAACCAGCCGGATGCAGAGACCGGGCGGGGACCAGTCAGCCTACCGCAACAAGGCGCATAAGCTCTCTCACATCGTCAGCCTCATCGAGCCTCCAGACTGCATCGATCACCCGATCGGCCTCGCAGGCGGGGCATCCTATCGCTGCCAGATCGCGTAGCTTCTGCGCGATCTCAGCATCGCTCATCGGCAGCGCAAGGCTGCCGCGCGCATGCATCACTTCGGAGCTCAACAATTTCCCGCCGCTCGTTCTTGCGCTCACGCGCGCTGCTCCGACCGGCATGGCAGGGTCGGTCTCGGCATGCACCCGCGCGCGAAAAGCGGCAACGGCCGGGTCCATGAACAGAGGATCCGAAAATTCGCGCACGCCTGCCGCGCCGAGCACGAATACCGCGGCAACGCTGTGATGGATGCTGATCTTGGCATCGCGCTCGTTGCGCACTGGACGATCCGCCCGCGCGAGCAGGAGCGGATGTCCTGCCACAGTGACCGCGGCGATATCGGCGGCAGCAAGCGCATGTTTCTTGCGCAGATCGAAGCACGCATCGATCACGGGATGCAGCACGATCCCGCAGGGATAGGGCTTGTAGGTATTCTTCGCGATTTCCCAGGTTTCCCCAAGCCGATCGAGAACACGCTCGTGTTTGAGGTCGTCTCCCAAGGCGTGCGCCCAGCCTTGCGGCCCTTCGATGGCCGCGGGTGCCGCCGTGCATCCGGCTTCTGCTGCGAGCGCGGCAAGCAGCCCATTGCGCGCGGCATTGCCCACGCCGAAGTTCTTTGCATCCGTGGCGAGGCTCTCCACCAATCCGGCCGACTGGCTCGCGGCAATCCCGATGGCGTGTGCGATACCGGCAGCATCGAGGGCGAGCAGCTTTGCGCTCGCCGCAGCCGCGCCAAAGACGCCACAGGTCGCGGTGATGTGGAGGCCGCGAGCGTAATGGCCTGGAGAGACAGCGTTACCGAGCCGGCACGCGATCTCCACACCCAGAACGAAGGCATGGAGGAGTTCCGTCCCCGAGAAACCGTGCTCCTCCGCAAGGGCAAACAGCGCGGGCGCAATGGGCGCGCTCGGATGGATCACCGTCTCGAGGTGGGTGTCGTCGAAATCGAGAAGATTGCCGCTGATCGCGTTCACGAACGCGGCATTCAGGATATCGAGTCGCTCGGAGCGTCCGAAAAGGGTTGCAAGAGCAGGACCAGTAACTGGGCGAAGAAGCCGCATCAGGCGTTCGAGATCCGGATGGCTTGCCGCGCCAAGCGAGGTTCCTATGATGTTGAGGAGCGAACGCTTGGCTTCATGCCGAATCCCATCGGGGATGTCGGTCCAGCGCGAGCGCGCGAGGAAATTTCCCCAAGCCGCACTGATGCTCTCGCTTGCAGCAGCGCCCGATGACGTATTGGGCCGTTGCATTGACGGTTCTCAATTCGCCTTGCGCATCATAATGCGCCGGCGCCAGTCCGCGATGATGGCCTGCGCCGCGTTGTGACCGGGTGCTCCCGTCACTCCGCCGCCGGGGTGCGCGCCTGATCCGCAATGGTACAGCCCCGGCACGGGAGAACGGTAATCGGCATAGCCAAGAGCCGGTCGCGCCCAGAACAACTGGTCGAGGGTGAGTGCGCCGTGGAAGATATCGCCTCCGCTGAGACCGAACCGCTCCTCCAGATCGAGCGGGGTCAGGGCCTGCCGGCCCAGAATGCTGGCCTTGAAGCCGGGCGCATAGCGCTCAACCGTTTCGATCATGAGGTCGGCGACTTCTTCCCGATGATCGTTCCAGGAGGCGCCGCCCGGCAATTGCGGAGCGACGTGCTGACAGAACAGGCTTGCGACATGTGCCCCTGATGGAGCGAGCGTGTCGTCCAGAGTGGACGGGATGAGCATCTCGATGATGGGTTCGCGGCTCCATCCGTGCATGCGCGCGTCGCAGAATGCACGGTCCATGTAGGCAAGGCTCGGCGCCAGGATGATGCCGGCCGTGTGATGGTCCTCGATCATGCGGCCGGGCCGCGCGCTGAAGCTCGGCAGCTCGGACAGCGCGACATTAATGCGGAACGTCCCGGAGCCGCAGCGCCATCCCCGCATCCGGCGCAAGAAGGCGGCCGGGAGGACGCTCTCGGGGACAAGGGCGGTGTAGAGAAGCTTTGGGTTGACGTTTGCGGCGACCATCTTGGCGCGGATCGTATCTCCGCTCGCGAGAACAGCGCCCGCTGCCCGGCCTTTCTCGATCAGAACTTCCCGCACCGGGGCATCAGTCGTGATCTCCACCCCGAAACTTGATGCAGCGCGTGCCATGGCCTCGCTGATCGCTCCCATCCCGCCGATGGCGTGACCCCACGCCCGCTTTTTTCCATTCACCTCGCCGAAGGCGTGATGCAGAAGCACATACGCCGTTCCAGGCGCGTAGGGGCTCGCATAGTTGCCCACCATGGAATCGAAGCCGAACAGTGCCTTCACCAGATCGCCTTCGAACCAGCCATCGAGATAATCCCCCGCCGATCTGGTGAACAGATCGAGCATCGCGCCCAGAGATTCCGTGGACAGCCGGCGAATCCTGTTGCCGAGCCGACCTGCTTTCAGTAATTCGCGCAGGGATTTGAAGCTCAGCCCGCGCGTGAGGTTGGGGGGCGCTTGCAGAACGAATTCGCGCAAGAGATTGGCGACCGCATCGAGCTCGCGCTCGAATGCGTCAAAACGCTCGCCGTCGGCGCGGCTGTGTTTCGCCACCTCGGCTCGCGTGCGACCCTCGGAGGCAAGCAGGTAGCGGCCATCGAGCGTGGGGACAAAATTATGCGCGCGCCGCTCGACAATCTTCAGTCCGTGCGCAGGGAGCTGGAGATCGGCAATCACCTTGGGGTTCAACAGGCTCACCGTGTAGGCGGCAGTGGAGTTGCGAAAGCCGGGCAGAAATTCTTCCGTGACTGCCGCGCCGCCGACGATGTGCCTGCGTTCCAGGACTTTGACCTTCAGCCCCGCCATGGCGAGATAGGCGGCACAGGTAAGCCCGTTGTGACCGGCGCCGATGATGATGACGTCATAAGCCTGCATATTGCCCGCTCAACCGCCGGCCTGTGCGCCACAAAGCGGCTGCTGCATCAAGACCGCTCTCCCTTCCGCGTCGCATGATCCATTCGCTCTGACGATCCCATGCCTGCGAAAATCTCGCCCTCACGCCACCTGCGGATCGGGAGATCAAGAGCCGGCTTGGGCCTCTTCGCCCGTGTGCCCATCCACAAAGGTCAGTTTATCCTGCGTTACAGCGGCAGGAAAATCAGCACCGAAACCGCCGACGATCTCGGTAACCGCTATCTTTTCGAGATCAACTCGCGCTGGACCATCGACGGCGCCACCCGCAGGAACCGCGCGCGCTACGCCAACCACTCATGCCGACCCAATGCCGAGGTCTATTTCGTCAAGCATGCAATCAAGATCCGCGCCATCAAGAACATCAAGCCGGGAGACGAGATCACCTATCATTACGGCCGCAACTACGTCGACGCCTTCATAAAGGCGGTCGGTTGCAAATGCCTCGCCTGCGTGCGCAAGCGGGCCAAGGAAAGAGCCGAGCGCCGCGCCAGATTGCGCAGAAGAGCCGCCAGGCGCCGCGCCACGCAGCGCAGGTAGCCGTATTTGAAGATCGCGTCGAACTCGTCATCGCCGGGCCTGTTCCCGCCCATCGACGCCTTGGCTGATGCACGAAAGACGTGGATGCCGGCTCAAGGCCGGGCATGGAAGTGATAAAACTGACTCGAGCGTAACTGCCGAACCCGCGGCCCGCATCAGATCCCGGGCGGCAAGATATGGATCAGATCAGCAATTTGCTCGCGGGTTAGCGGCTTGTCCAAAAACTTGAACTGCACGCCGTCCGCCATCACCGTATCGAGGTCAGATATCACGTCGAGCTGTTTACCCTCCTTCAGCTTGAACCTGTCGATCGCTTCGGTGATGACCGGCTCGGAAACGTGGACCTGATCGGCATAGAGCTTCGTCGATCGAGGGTCATTCAACAAGTAGGCCAGGGACCCGCGGTACGCGCGCATGAAGCGTTTCATCAGGTCCGGGTTGTTGGCAACGGAGTCATGCAGGATCTCGACTCGCACGGTCTGCTTGCGCAATGTGGGCACGTCATTCCCGTTGGCGATGATGCGAATTTTGCCGTCGGCCGCCTCGCGCAAGCCGAAGGGCGGGGTGGCCCAGCCGATATCGATCTGCCCGGACATCACCTGTGTGAGGGTCGACGCCAATCCTCCGGTCTGAGCCGGCGTGGCCTTGATGTTGTGCTTTTGGACGAAAGCCAGAACGACGTTGTGAACGCTCGAACCGCTGCTGGAGAAGGCGATGGTGTTGCCGGGGCCCGCGTCCGCAAGCGACTTGATGGCCGAGTCTGCGCGGACATACCAATAGAGATCGCCTACCCCCGTAAAACTTGCACCAAAGATCTTGATCGGGGCTCCTCGCTGATAGGCGCGCAGCACGCCGAGTGTTCCAACGCCGACGCCGACCTGTGCCGCATTCGAAACGACCGCCTGCAACGTCTCTCCCGAGCCCTGGGTGGCGAAGTTTTCAAGCTCGATGTCGTGCTTCTTGAAGATACGGGTCTCCTGACCCAATACCGGCGCCTGATTCACCCAGGTCTCCATCTGGCCGATTGCGACCTTCAGCTTGTCCTGCGCTATGAGCGAAGACGTCATGAGGACAAGAAAGGCGAACGATGTGACGCAAAAGACCGGTGTAAAACTGACCATGGGCACTCGCATCTGCCAGATGTTGCACAATCCGGGCAAGCCCCGGGTTGCGTCGGGAGAGAGCACTCCGAGCCCCGATGCTCGTCTGTAGATCACCACGGGTGCTCCCGGCCGTCGTGGCCGAAGAATTTGCCCGAATCGCTCGGCCG
>Ga0070712_100001736_pt1 | contig 13341 bp, 39 predicted proteins | sample LARL81metaG_FD_71396 | JGI IMG/M metagenome (GOLD analysis project Ga0070712, IMG submission 71396) | Corn, switchgrass and miscanthus rhizosphere microbial communities from Kellogg Biological Station, Michigan, USA - LAR L8-1 metaG | ecosystem: Host-associated > Plants > Roots > Rhizosphere ...
CTGATTGGTCACTTCACATTTGGCGCGGCAGCCGGGGCAGCGGTGTATTTCACTCACGGGATTCTCCCTGGGGCTCATTGGAATCCAGAATCTTCGTCAAGCTCATTTAGCTGCTCTTGGGTCCGCATCACGACCTTGATTGAATAGCTGGATGATTCATTGGTATCTTCGGACAGTTCCGCATTCTCCAAGAAGCCCCACAACAGTTCTCGGTCTTCCCATTTGACTGTGAAGGTATCCTTGGATGCATTTGTCATTTCGATGCAATGGAGTTTGTCACTCATGTTTGCTCCCCCTCGCTGGGCGGATGGGGAAGAGGCATCCAGTGTGTCGGAAGTTGCGAACCCGAATAATCGTAGTTCTGCCAATGCCAGCCAGCGCGTTCTGCTCTCTGGCTAATCCAATTTGCGCGTGCCACCCATTCTTTTAATGCCGGGAATCCGTCTGCATCAATCGGCGGACAGGCAGGCCAGTAAGCCCATACGTCTACAGCTTGCGGCGGCGGGCTCTCGCTGCACTTCACCCACCCTTCCGGCACCCCCGCTTCGAGTAGCCGGGAGAGGGCTTTATCCAGAGCTTCGGCGCATTCATGCAATCCGGCGGCATATCCAGTGGTGCCGTTGCGGTCTCGCTTTTCTCGCCATTCCGCCACCAGCTTCCTCAACAATTCTGTATCAGTGTTCACTTGGGCTCCTTCGGGGATAGGGACTGCCGGGCATCATCCGGGAGCTTGCGGATCACGGGGATTTCTCCAAGGCCAGCAGGAGAGCGTCTGCGTGCTTAACAGCCAGACCCGCCAAGGCGTCAGCCTCCATAAGGCGTTCGTTCCAGCGGGCGGTAATCATCCCCTGCATCGCCAGCCCCGCGAAGTACTCGCGCTTAGTCAGGCCGACCATATACGGAGGTTCCTGCAAAGGGAACGCGGATTCATTACCATTGTGTTTGTTTGTCATTCGCCTTTCCTCTGCCCCCGCATAGGGGCTACGCATTGTCGAGTCTCTTTTCAAACTGCTCCATTTCCCACTTATCCTTAATCATGCTGGCGGCAGATGCCATCCCTGCATATTGGTTTTCTGTAGGATGCTCTGAAGCCAGTTTGTCGAAATACTCTTTCTGGCATTTAAGCCAATGGCTGATAGTCCGTAATTGAGCTTCCGTAAATGGTTGATACGAAATTGCCGCTACGGTCCTATGCTGGTAGAAATCACGCATGATGCTCACCGCCTACACCTCTCTATGATTGCTGGGGGAACTAGCTACGCCGCGTTAGGGTCTTTCACTAGCTGGATGGACTCGAAGTTCTGCACATAGTGGAGTTCTTCCTGAGCCCACGCACCACCAGGGACTTTTATATGCCAACAGTCGCCAGTGGCGGAAGGCATATGAAGAACGACGCCGCAGATTGGGCTGCGATTCGCAAAATTAACTTGCACCCAATCACCTTTTGAAATCTTGTCGCCCATCTGTGTTCCTCTCCTGTGGATTGAAGGGGCTATGCGTATTTGTCCAAGAGATAAAAAAGCGCAGGCAAAAGAATAACCGCGCTCAGTAGTCCCGCACATACGCCGGTGACTGGCCCCATTGGCATTCCAACCCAATATAGGAAAGCCACTGATACAGTGCAGGTTCCTATGCCCACGGCTATCGCCAGAAAAATCAGCGCATATATTTTCAGCCATTCCATTTCTCTCCCTCCCTCTGTAATCCGGGGAATCCGGTTAGTAAATCTTAGGCAGGTTCGGCGGGAAAATGCGGAGCCAAACATGACAGCGGATTATCGAAGCAATCCAGCCAGTCAGGCTTTCGCAGTAAACTTCCCGCGCCAGGACTTTGTAGTAACCTTTCATGCCGCACCTACCATATCTGCTTGGACGTATTCAGGCTCACCGATGTATTCCCGTTCCCAGCCTTCCACACAGTAAGGCCAGGGCTTCTTCCACCACTGCGCGATTTCTACTTCGCCGCATCCTGCCGTGGGCGCTATCTTGTTGGCGTATTTGATAGCTGCCGCCTTCGTGGTGAAATCCTTGAAGTAATTTGGCGTTGAATCAAAGTCCGAGTCCCCATTTTCATCTAGGGGAACTTCACCGTACCAAGATACTTCCCAAAAGGTTTCGCGTTTCATGGTGGCTCCTCTCAGTTCCCACATACTCTACAGGATAAATCGGCACTTGTCAAGCACCGGTTTCTATGATAGACTATCCTACATGGACAAATATGCACGGGCCGAGGCTGCCCTGAAAGCTCTCAAGAAAAAGCACACTCAGGCCGCGATAGCGGACGCGCTAGGAATCCGCCCGCAAGCGGTAGGCCAATGGACCGTTATCCCGCTAAACCGTCTTAAGATGGTCTGCGCGAAGTTCGGCGGGACACTACAAAGTTATAGACCGGATGCTTTCGAATAAGCCCTCCCATGAGAGCTAAGGGGAAACGATGAAACGCGCGAAACCTAAAACAGAATTGGCATGGGCATGGGAAATCCAGAACAATAAAGGCGAGTGGGTTTTATGCCGTTGGGCAGAATCGTCTAAATTCAAATTAAATGGGTTTAATAGGCCTAGCGATGAAGCTCGCAAAGTCTGTGTGCGGTTAATTAGAAATAAAGATTATCGCCTAGGTAAGCGTGCGAAGGGGAAGGGGAAATGAACGCATTGATAATAGCCAGAATAGCCGTCTCCATAATCGGAGCGCTCGGCTTCATAGTAAACGGAATGTATATTCAGGAAGGAAAGGATACTGAGGCAATATTTCCTTTTGTAGTAGGCGTTATTTGCTCTATTGGAATTTGGTTTATCCAGTAAGAGCTAACCCCCAAAAGAGAGCTGGAAAAGATTTTGGGTCATAAGAATGAAGCAGTAACTTCGTGTAAGTTATTTTCAGGAGGCATAAAGTGAGCAAGCATCGAGAAGTGTGCGTTACCGTTTTTGAGCGAGAGCGTTACGACGGAGAATGGCCTCCAGAAGATGAGGCCGGGTTCCTCGCATGGTTCACTGATAAGTTTTCTGAAGTCCCGAAGGAATTTCGTGGTTCGCTGACTGTTCGGATAGATTCGCATAGCGGATATAGCGGTTCTCATAATCCTGGTATTGAGATTGAATATACACGCCCGGAGACCGACGAAGAATTGGCAAAGAGAGAAGCCCAGGAGCAACGCGCTAGTCAAGACGCTCTCAATGTTGCTTATTCGGAATATGTGAAGCTCAAAGCTAAGTTTGAGCAAAAGTAAATCCCTAAAAGGCTTGCGGTGAAAACTTTACGGGACTCAGGAGATTTTTGTGCTTGACTTAGGGAGTTCACCCTATATACTAAATGTAACGACTTACCATTACCCGGCGTTACAATGTATACAAAGCTATTCGGAAAGATTCTCGACTCAAGCATATGGCTCGAACCCGACCCTACCCGCCTTGTCTGGATAACCCTTTTAGCGGCTATGGATGAAGATGGATTTGCACATTTCTCAGCCATACAGAACCTTGCGGACCGCGCCAAAGTGAGCCTAGAAGCCACTCAGGCGGCCTTGGAGACGTTCCAGGCCCCAGACCCTAACTCAGCCAACCCCGCCAATGAAGGCCGCAGGATTGAGAGGGTCCCCGGGGGGTGGATGATTCTAAACGCCGCTTACTACCGAGAGCTTTTCAGCCGTGCTGTATCCAGAGAGAGGACTAGAGAGAGGGTCGCCAGATTCAGGGCTAAGTCCAATGGATTATATACCGTTACTGAAACGTTACCATCCGTTAGCCCTGTATATGTATCTGAGTATACATCTGAGTTTGAATCTTTCTGGAATCTATATCCTAGAAAGAAAGCTAAAGGACAGGCTTACAAGGCATGGCAAAAGCTCAATCCCGATTCCGCCCTGCAAGCCGCTTTCTCTTTGGCTATCCAGGCTCAGAAAGATGAACGCGCCGCACTCACGAAAGCAGGTCAGTTTGTTCCAGAGTGGAAATATCCTGGCACTTGGCTTAACAGCAAGTGTTGGCTCGATGAACCAGTGAAGATTGAGGAATTGCCGAAAGCAAAACCAAAATTTGGATATAAGACAGATTCAACAGTCATCATGGCCGCATGTGCAGAACGAAACATAGATACGCGCGGGAAGTCTACTGAGGAACTTATAAGGAAACTCAACGCATGAAGACCTGTCATTTCCATGTAGGCGCTCAACAGTGTCCAGCTCCCGGAAGCATGCAATTAGAGGGCGGTCCTTGGTGGTGTCACTGGCACTCGCCTTCAAACTCATTCGACGAAAACCGCGCGATACTGAATGACCTGTTAGAGCATGGCGTTCCGAAAGTAAAGCATTACAGCGATTTCATAATTGACTTAGTGATTCACGGCATTTCACCGGAAGCCGCTATCGCTAAATGGCATGAACACATCCGCCCATGAGATATGGGTATCCCCTTGGGAGCAAGTGAAGTGAATAAATTAAATGAGTTAGCGGCTAAGGCGATGGGGTGGTATGAATCCATAGAAACTGTAGGCGATATGCTTATTCGTTGGTATGGTAACGATGCCCAAACGTTTACGCAGAGAGTAACGGACTGGAACCCCTCCACAGACCTCAACGATGCAGCCGAATTTCTGGAGAAAATTACTAACGGGAATCCATGGTATTTGGTAAAACATGATAAGGAAAATCTTTATCTAAAAGAAACAAGATTATTTTGGTATTGCTATGCGGATGGAGAAAAGAAACAGGCGCATTCCGGGTATGCAGAAACTGAAGCATTGGCTAAATGCCTCTGCGCTCTTCGCGCCGCTAATATCTCCGAGCAAGAGATACAGGACGCACTGAAATGAAACCTAGCACCGCTCTTGAACGCAAGGACTTACGCTAATGACCATGAACTCCCACATCTTTCAGGAGTAGCCATGCACCAGGAATCCTTCAACCTAACCCCGGCGAGTTTCGACATTAGAACTCCTGCCAGCCATTCTAACGACCCGGCGACCTCCCATAAGGCAGAGGCAGATATGCGCTCTAGCGGGCTTATGGAGACCCACAATAGGAAAGTTGCGTGGCTGGTCGCAAGACACCCAGGAAAGACCGCTAGTGAATTATGGGACCTAGCTATAGTTTGCCATGGTGAGCATTTCATGGTGCGTGATGGGTGGGATTTACAGGAAGTCCGCCGCAGACTGACAACGATTAAGGATATTCACGCGGTGCAGGGTAAAGCAAGGATGGGCCTGCGGAAGAAACCCGAAGTAACTTGGTTTCCTAAGTGACTTCTCTCCTAGCGGCCTATCTCTACCTCACTGCTGCGCAGGCTCATTGGGCTAACGAAGCATACAAAGCAGGAGCGCCTTATAATGTCGGTTATACCCTTTCGGCAATTGAAGGACAGGAAAGCTCATTCTGCCGATTCAAAGTTAATTCCTGGTCTCGCGGATGCCTTGGCCTCAAGCGCAGCACTGCACGCCTATTCGACCCCGGAGTTACCCGAGAGCAATTGGAAACCGATGACGCTAGAAATCTCCGTGATGGGCTCGCCTTTCTCTTATACTGTAGAAATCACACGCGAGACTGGCGGCAAATGGTATATGCGTACCATTGGGGCTTACCGAAAGCTCTTGCGGCGACTAGGTTGGAAATTGATTCTGATGGGTATGTAAAAGCTGTATCCGAGAGAGTAAGGCAGCTACAACAGATTCCGGTGGATACGAAATGATAAAGCCAGTAATAATCGGAAATGCGACTCTTTATCTTGGCGATTGCCGGGAGCATTTCCCTATTTTATTGAATCCAGAATCTCATTGGGTAGATGCGATTATAACCGACCCACCCTATGGACTTGGCGATAGAATGCAAGGTGGTACATGGGGAGCTAAAACTGAATTTAAGGAAATGAGAGTTTGGGACCAAACCAGACCAATTATAGACGAATTATTTAACACGAAGATAGAGACAATAATTTGGGGTGGTAATTATTTTGTTTGTCCACCTTCAAGATGTTGGCTTCTGTGGGATAAGGCCAATGCCGTTCCTACAATGGCCGATTTTGAAATGGCATGGACTAATCTTGATAAGCCTAGCAAACGATTTAAAGGAAATGTTGGCAGAATATTGAATGGGCATCCAACAGAAAAACCAATTTCTTTAATGGAATGGTGTATAGGATTATGCGATTCTTATGCTCCTAGCACGGAAGCTCAGGTCATATTTGATCCCTTCATGGGTTCCGGCACCACCGGCGTAGCTTGTATGAATATAGGCCGCAAGTTTATCGGCATTGAGATTGAACCAAAGTATTTCGACATAGCCTGTCGCCGCATAGAGGATGCTCAGAGACAGCAGAGGCTTTTGCCATGATTGACTTGCACCAAGTAGAGGACGCGCTAAACTTCCTCGCTGACACCGACATTCATGCGGGGCAACTCAAGAGGGCTGTCGAAGCTCACGACTGGTTAGCTGACAAAGCTGAGTCTAGGTCATTCCTGGTTCAGGATGGGAACGTAGCGGAACGAAACCACAAGGCTTCGCTAGACCCCGAAGTAACCGCACAGCGTGAGAAATGGCTAGACGCTATCGCCGAAAGCTCCGCGCTTGAGAATCAACGTAAGACGAAACAGTTAGTCGTTGGAGTCTGGCAGTCAATCCAAAAGGCGCGGCTAGGATGAAAAAGCAAAAGGACAAACCCAAACACTACCCCGTCCATTCTAAGCTCTATCCCGTTATAAAAGCGTTCCATAAGATTTGGTTCCCTAACTGTCAGTGTGAATACTGTAAATGAAACCGCGTAGGCAGAAAGCGAATAAGGCAGAGCAAGAGCGATACAACAGGCTAAAGCAGATTATCTGTATCTGTTGCTATGACGAACCGTTGCAAGTCCCTTATGTGGGAGTTGAAATTCACCATATGACTAGTGGAGGCAGACGGATAGGGAATGAATTTACGCTCCCTCTTTGTTTTTGGCATCATCGCGGGGTCCTTCCTGCCGACAGCAAAAACAGTACAATCGCCACATTAACTTATGGTCCATCGCTCGCAAAGAATAAACGTCAGTTTGTAAATCGCTATGGAACCGAGGCGCAGCTACTCACTAAGGTTAACAATCTGCTATGAGACGCGCAGCCAAGCGAGACCTAACTGAGCCTGCTATAATTGATGCGTTAGAACAGGCGGGATGCTTGGTCTTGCGTCTGGACCGCTTTGATTTGCTTGTGAGGCGCGGGCACAAGTTCTGGATGATAGACTGCAAGTCACCCGGCGGACGCCCCACGAAGAGCCAGGAGCGCTTAATAGCCGACGGCTGGCCTCTATACTACGCAGACTCCCCGGAATCCGCTTTAGAAATCATCCGGTGAACTGGACCCCCACGCAAGCCGGATTAGCTTCTGGAAAATATCTGATTGTGCAGGAAGCTCCCTCACGGTATCAGTTACGACAACGAATAACGATACAGGATGAACAGTGGTTTGAGACTATCCGTACATTACCTACAGAGGAGTTGTGTAAGAGTGTGGCTGAGAAAAGAGAGATGCGTTAAGATTTAGGCGGCACTACTGAAAGCTTATCTCTGAATAGAGCTGGATATTTCTGGCGCTCCTCGAAATCCTTTGCATCCCAACCCCTATACCATTCGTCACGGGCTCTCTCGCGGGCCTTCTTCCGCTCGGTAGCGAAGAACAAATAATATTCCGCGCCCTCGTAAGGATTTGAACAGCGGTCGTAACTCCAGCCCCGCGCTTTCATGCCTTCATGATAGATGCTCACTCTCAAATCTCCTAGTACTAACTTATAACGAGCCGCTCTAGCTCTCTTGTAACCCTGACTCCCTCTCTACTTCCCTTCTTCCCCTCGGGCTTTGGCAATAGCTGCTGCTGCTTTATTTTGTGCTGCTATGAAAGCCTTTTGCCAAATGTCAGATTTTATCCAGCGTTCGCATCCGCGCATTTCCTTTTCGCAGGCTTCCAGCGCTTCCAGAAGGTCTTTATGGGAATTAACTATGGAGACTACTTCTTTCATTTCAGCGCAAGGAATCCCATCCGAGCAATACGCTAGAACTAGCCCGGAGTCATCCAGTAAATACCCTGTGCCGCTGATACGGATTGGGATATGTAAGCATTTGGTATCCATTTGGTTATCTCCTAAGGGGGATTAGGCTAAAAGGGGAGCATTCGAGGGCCGACATTCCCTGCGCGGCCTTCGTCCAGCCAATGGGTAGGGCCGAATTTGGGTAGCTGAGACCACCCAGTAGGTGCTTCGCAGTCATTCTCATTGGCAGTGAACCACGCATCCCCGCCGATTTGCCCGCGATGCTTGACGATATAACGCCCGGTCTTTTTCGGCTTCACAGTTAAAGAACGCCATTTCATGATGTACCACTCCTAGCTAGTTAGAAATACTCTTGATTCTTATCGCCCAACTCTCTTATCTATCTTTCTTTGGGTTATGGGGCGCTATAAGGGATTAGGACGAAAGGATTCGAGATAGTTCATCCTGTTTCTGTCTTATATCCTCTTGCAGTAAGTGTATTTTCCTTTTTAGAGCTGCTTCCTTTTCTGTTTCCTCTCTAGCCTTCTTGGCCTCTTCACTCTCTACGGGCTTATTCAATTCCACTAAAAGCATATCTGCGAGAATCACTGCGCGCTCTATTGCTATCTCATTGCACGGACCAGTCTTATAATCATAAGCAAGTTGTAGGCTTCCTAGGATATGAATAGCCGCATATTCGCGTTTTGTAAGCCCGGATTCTGGATATGAAATCATTTCCCCAGTTCTGGGGTCTTGCATATAGGGAATAGGATGAGCCGCATCTTTCCCATGGTGTGAATTGTTCATGATTTACTCCAAGTAATTGCCTCTTTTATTTCTAAATCTAGTCTGCTGTTACCACCGCTATCTTCATTTAGAAGCGATGGGCATTCACCATTGACTAATGCATAGAGTTCCTCCAAAAGGGAACTAAGTTTCATAGCATCACTAGTTTTAACCCATTCCCCATCTGGATTAATAAATACAGCAGTAGTAATATCGTATCGATGCATCATAATTTCTTGAGTGCAAAACGCACGCCCTCCATAAAACAATTAACCATCGCATATTCCGCTATGTTCACACCCGCTTCGGATATTCTCGTGCCTGAGGAAGGCCACCGCTTTTTAGCTTCTCGAAAAGCATCTTTTAAAAGTTTTTCATGATTGTTGGTTATGTTTTTCATATTTATCCCCTTAAGTTGTAGCGTTTGAAGCCATCTACCACCACAATGCGTTTGCGAGAATATATAAAAGCGATATGCCCTGAAGCGCGAAGACTCTCAACCTGTTTCATTGTTAGGGTGCCGATAACGCTCATGTTCTTCTCCTTAGTATCTCTATGAATCTCTATAGGGGGAGTTAGGGCTTATCGCCATAATTGTGAGCTATAAGCTCGTAATTCTGCACGCGGCCTTTGAGGGCGGCTTCCGGGGTAGGCCATAGCTTCTTGCTGGGCTTTGCCTGAAAGTGCGGGTTAAACTGCCAGCCAGCGCCTTTCGGAGTCTCGATATAAATGACCGTTCCCAGCATCCTGCGCGGCTCTAACGGTGGCCGTATGACGTAGTAAGCTCTATGTTCCGGGCGGCTCATTTGGTCTCTCCTTGGTTTGTGGGGCTTAGGCGGCTAGCGCCTTTGCAATCGTTATTTCCAATACATCGTGGTCCCGGACGGTCTGGCCCATGAATTTGTGTGCTGTCACATATCGGACCTTCACTACCTCGCCAGCCAGATTAGTGGTGGTCAGGATATCTACCACTTCGCATTCCTGGCCCTTGCGGTCTGTGTACTTGGTGCCGACTTGGTAGCGCATGTGAATCTCCTTACTTGTTGTGTATAAGAATAATACATGGATAGGAAAGATGCAAGGGTTTTTGAGACTTTATTTTTAGGCCAATTTAGACCTATTCTAGGCTTGTAAGTGCCTTTTGAGTGTGCTATAAATATGCGTATGGTAAAGGAACAGCGTAAAACCCCCTATAAAGCTGCCTTAGAGGCCCTTGATAAAAGCCTTATCCAAGCCGCCCTAAAGGCCGCAGGGAACAATAAATCCCAAGTAGCCCGCGAGTTAGGGGTGACTAGAGTCACCCTATATAGTCGTATGAAGGCTTATGGGCTATGACCACAAGGTTTAAAGTAGAGATTGAGCATTTACCCGACAATGTAGTGGTGGATGTTGAACTATGGTCTTCATCGGTAAGGACCAACCGTCCAAGTAAAACTCCGGAAGGCGCATATATAGAAAATTCTCCCGGCGAAAGAAAAGAGGATTATAGATTTACACGCATATATCGGACGCTTGATTTTAGTGGTGCAGGATTCAATGAATACCTTTATCAAGGTCAAGCATTTGTTCTACGCGAGCGGAATAAACATTCTAAATTATGAGCTATAAATCTCAAAATATCCGCGCCTCTGAGCTTGAGGAATGGGTATTGGCTAATTCAGAGGATGCCGCTTTCGAGCTTGGTAATTATCGGTATGAGCTTGAGAGATTGCGCGGGCTCATCATGACTCGTGAGCAGCTTTTGGAATGCTCATTGGCTGCTGCAAATGCAATTTATGACAGGCTATATAACCCTCACGATATGGATACGCCAGATTGGGCTATAGCTGCGGTCAAGAAAGCATTTGAAAGATTTTCGATGTGAAGTTGACCACCCTTGAGCGCAGGATATTGAAGCTGGCCTAATAGGAGGGAATATGCAGAATCCGCTAATCGGAAAGACTTTGACCGGAATCGCTCTCGCAGACGATAAAGAGGCTATACGCTTCGATACCGCCGAAGGCCCGATTATTGTTCGCGTGGACGCTGATTGCTGCTCCCATACTTGGGTGGAGAGTATCGAGCTTCCCGCGCGCGGATTCCCGGCGACTGTCTCCGCTGTAGAAGACCTCTCTATGCCCGACCTCGGTTCGCCCGGAGACGGAGATTGCATCGCCTATTATGGCTGTAAGATTGTCACCGATAAGGGCGATATTATAATTGATTACCGCAATTCCTCCAATGGTTACTATGGCGGAAGCCTCTCATGGCCCGGAGAATATTTCTACGGCGGCGTGCATGGACAGAATGTTTCCGAAGAGAAATGGGTTCAATTACCCGCTAGCTGATTCTCAAGCTATTCCCAGGGGAGAAGGCGTGAGCCATATTAAAACCGTTCATCTCAAAGTTAAGCCTGAATCCTGGCCGTGGCTGGATAAGGCGGCTATTGAGGTTAACCAGTGAATAAAACTCGTTCCCAAATAAATAGGGACTGGTATGCACGCAATAAGGAAGCGCAGCAATTAAGGAAGAAAGCATATGGCTTGCTTTATCGAGAGCGCTTTCCATGGCAAAAGCTGCTTCACTGCGCTGCAACTAGAGCAAAAAAGAAGGGAATTGAATTTACTCTAACTCCCGAATGGGCTTCTATTTCATATACTGGATTTTGCGCCATAAGTGGACTTCAATTTAATACAACGCCGGGAACTCGTAGAGGACCTAGACCATATTCCCCAAGTATCGACAGAATAGATATATCTCGCGGCTATACACCCGATAATTGTAGATTTATTCTGTGTTCTTTGAATGCATTCAAAGGCGAACTGAATGACTCTCAAATGCTGGAAATAGCTCAGGCTTTACTTGAGCACAACTCGGCCAAGAACATTCTCCGGTTGAGTCAGCAACCGCCATGCGGGAACGAAAGACAACTTATGGCTGCCGGAAAGGAATAAACATGACGCCGCATGAAAGAATATTGGATATTGCTGATTTTGCAGAAGGCGACCCGCGCAGGGATGGTTTAGTTGCATTGGGAAAAGCTGACGCCGCCGCTCTCCGCGAACTCGATAAGCTATTAGAAGACAGCAAGCATTTCCTTGATGGGCTAGCGCCTACTGCCTATCCTATTTGGGAAGAATTCCATAAGCGCCTAACGCAGGCAGGTTACTAATGGTCATGCCTAAGAGTTACGATTTACTTGTGGAGAAACTCATGCACAAAGTAACGCAGATGACCGAGCAGGAAACAGCGGAAGAGATCGCCAAGACGACAGAGGGAGTTTTCGCGCCCCAAACAAACGCGAGTAATAATTTACCTGACGTCCCTCTTTCATGTCCTAGTGTTTTCTCTGTAAACCCTCCTACTGAACAAAATGCAGTTTCTGGCGGCTACATGACCACTACCGGAAGGCTTCTTAAAGGTAAACCGGGCAGAAAGAAAGGCTGGCGGAAGGTGAAAGCGTGAAATCAATGGAACAAATGCAGAGCGAAATGCTCTCGCATGCTAGATGGGATGGAGGATATCCACGTCCTGTTTGTATGTTCCCAGGTATTGTTGCGTTGGCCTACGATGAAAAACAATGGAAAGAGTTGAATAGAGCTAATATGGTAGGGATAATTATCTATTGTGGTGGGCTTGGGTTAGGGGCTATTGCGCTAATCATTTATGCAATCTGGATAATGCTATGAAATTCTACCTCGATACCCGTAGCAGCTAGAGATTATCACACGGTCTATCCGTAGCTTTCAAAACAGGCTTCTCTAAAAGCTTCCTATCTTTCGGAGCGCAAATCATGTTGACGCTTCCGACATTAGGCCATAGATTTTCAATTTTACCAAGATGATTCTTCGGATTAAACAAAGCCGGTGTATGGTACATACAGTCATATCCGATGGACCAAATGTATTCGATTAGCTCCTGGGACTTTTCTAACCTGTCATTCTCCACATAAAGGAACGGCTGATATTTCTTTATGGTCTCTTTCGCTCCCTTCAAAACGTCTATTTCCATTCCTTCCACATCAGCTTTAATCAAACCGATTGGGGAACCTATCAGTTCATCCAGTGTCTTAACCTGTACCATTGTCTGAAACATTCCCTTCGCTTCAGTTTGTACTTCTATCCCTCCATGATTCCCTGGATACTGGTAGTCAATCGTAGGAACGTAACAGAAACCAGATTCAGATCCACAAGCGGCATTCACACAGAGGATTCGTTCATACAGATTATTCAAAGCCATGTTAGCCAATAGAAGACCGTAACAAGATGGCTGGGGTTCTATCGCTATGACGTTATAACGGGAAGCAAGAGGAATGGTCAGATAACCCGCATTAGCTCCGACTTCGACTATGTGAGCGTCTTTCGGTAAGAGAGACAGGAGGAAATCCGCTTCCTCGTTCCCATATTCCCCATAATTTATAATCGCTTCTCCAAGATACCGGTCATCTTCATAAGCAACAAGATAACCATACCGGCTTTCGATTATTTGTGGTTTCATAAATCCTGCTTCACCTTTTCAAGTGCTTCGATATAACTTCCAGTCTCATCCTGACGGTAAATATTTACCGATGGATACCAAGGGCAAGATTCTCC
>Ga0070712_100001737_pt1 | contig 13337 bp, 13 predicted proteins | sample LARL81metaG_FD_71396 | JGI IMG/M metagenome (GOLD analysis project Ga0070712, IMG submission 71396) | Corn, switchgrass and miscanthus rhizosphere microbial communities from Kellogg Biological Station, Michigan, USA - LAR L8-1 metaG | ecosystem: Host-associated > Plants > Roots > Rhizosphere ...
TTCTCGCACAGGCCCCAGCTCGGGAAATTGAATGCGTTGATATGGACGGCGACACCGCGCCGCGGCAGCAGCACATGAACCGCCTGGTAGTTCTCCGCTTTGGCGAGCCGTACCGGCTTTTCGTCCAGCAGCATGCGGGCGTCGCCCAGACCTGAGCCGAGCCGGGCATAATATTTCAGCGTTCCGATGCCGCCGTCGATATCGATTGCCGCATCGTTCTTGGTGTTTCCGGAATTCGCGATCGCGATCTCCTCGTAGCGCGCGCGGTTCGCAACGAGCACATCGGACACGGCGCCGAGGAGCTTCGCGCGCTGTCCATAGCTCATGCCGCGCAAGCTGCCCTGCCCACTGCGGCGGGCATAAGCGAGCGCGCCGACAAGATCGAGCCTTTTGGCCGATACCGTCGCGAGCTCGTCGCCCCTCACCGGATCGTAGAGCCGCGTCTCGATACCCTCGCCGCGCTGCCAGCGCCCCGAGAGATTGCTTTCAAGCACTTCCGCAGACATGGAAGCCTCCTCCCTCGTCGTTGCGACCAATTACTTCTTATTATGTTCGTGCGCGTGCGGGGCTGCGGGCTTGCTCAGCATGTGGCTGCAGCCGGCCTTGTTTGCCCAGTATTCCCACGCCCGCCATGTTTCCGTCGAGTAGGGGCTGTAGCCGCGATTGCGGGCATTGATCTCGCCCTGCGCGAGATACTTGATCTCGCCGCCCAACTGCTTTGCGCGCAGCAGCGCGCGCGCGTTGCGCGGCAGATAGACCGACATGCGCACCACCTCGATCAGGGAGCGCCCAGCCGAGGCGAAGCCGTGGCCCCGCATCAGTGCGACATTGTTCCCGCCGAGACATTTGGCGAGGTCGCGCCCCTGCTCCATGTTGGTAACCAGGAGATTGGTATCGCCGAACCTGTCCGCGATGTCCCACACGGGGACGTTCGCCCCGATGAAGCTGCCGGAATGAATGACCGGACGCAGCGGGGTCGCCTGCGCGATGCCGAACGGCAGGATGTCCTCCGCGTGGGCATGCACTACCGCATTGATCTCGGGGCGCGCCTCCAGGATGGCGGCATGGATGAACCGCTCCAGATAGAGCGCGCGTTTCTCCTCGCGCACGGGCTGCCCGTCGAGGTCGAGCTCGACGATATCGGGAGGCTCGACCAGCTCCGGGGCGATCGAGCGCGACAGAAAAAAGTGGCGGGCATTGTCAGGGTTGCGCACGCTCACATGGCCATACGCATCCACCACGTCCTCACGCGCCAGGATGCGGTTGGCGATGACGAGATCCCGAATGAGCGTATCTACGGTGGCCATGCCTCTCCTCTAATATGTCGGGACGAAGAGATCATCCACCGGCACGGGCGACGCAATCAAGGCTTGATCCTGCAGATAAGTGACGAACGCTTCAAGCGTCGGCCGGTTTGCCTCCACGCCGTAGGGCCACGGATCTCCCTCGAAGACTTCGTAGATCTCGTCGATATCGCGCATCAGAAACGGCGTCATGTAGCGCAGTGCACGCAGGTTGAACATCTTCTCCAGCGCGATCTTCTTGGACTCGCAGAAAGCCTTGTAGAGGCTGGTCGTAACAAACGGGTAGCGCTCGTAGACCTGCTTGCGGATCGCGACCAGATGCATGATGGGATAGATCCTGGTGCGCCGGTAGTATTCCTTCTCCAGCTCGACATAATTTGGAAACAAGCGCACGACATCGGGGTTGGTGCGCACTGCTTCCGGCAGGCTCGTTCCCAACGTGGCATCGACCGCGCGCTCCTCGATCAGATCGCTCATGGACTTGTTGGAGCGGTTTTGCTCGACCGATACAGCCTTGAGCAGCGGCAGCACCGTGGGGCTGCCGTGGGCGCCCCCAGTGTTCATCGCGCCCTGCACCCAGTGTATCTTGCCGAGGTCGACGCCGTATTCGTGCGCCAGGAGCCCGTTGATGTAGATCACCGCCGTCATGGTCAGGAGGGGCACGCCTACCCGCTTGCCTTCGAGGTCCTTGGGTTTGGTGATGCCGGCCTTGCGGTGAATCGCAATGAAGCCATGGCGGAACGCGCGCGACGGAAAAACCGGAAGCGCGACGAACGGGCATTGCTTATTGGCGAAACGCTGGACGAATTCCGAGCTGGAATATTCCGCAACATCGAACTCCTCGCCGCCCGACATGCGGTCGAAGATAGGCCGCGGCTGATCGATGGCAATGAAATTGAGCTCGATGCCGTCCGGCCGGACCTCGCCGGTATAGAGCGCCTGCATGCGGTCGTAGAGCCCGCACGCGAACGAAAGCTGCAACTTGGCCATGGTGGAGTACCTCAGGTCCGTCATGCGCGGGCTTGACCCGCGCACGCATCTTCTTCGCAAGACAAGCTTGTCCGGCCATCCTCGTCTTGCAGCCAGAAAACCAGACGTGGATGCCCGGCACAAGCCTGCCCGTCGGACTTGATCTGAGGGGGCCGTGGCAGACGATGCTCTGGCCCGCATGCGTTCACTCATGCTACTCGGATAGAGCCACACCCACCGATCCAGGTGCCCCATGAACAAGCCCGTCACGGACCTCCCGCACCCGAAGATGCTGCTCGACCCCTATGCCGGCTGGGCAGCGAACGAGGGCGTTCCCATAACCGAGGACTTCGGGGTCGATCTCCTCACCGTACCGACCGCGCCCTGGGCACGCTTCGACACGAATGGCGGGATTGTCCACCTCAAGGGACGCGGGGACTTCGTCTCGATCTTCGTTCTTGATCTTGCTCCAGGGGCAAAATCCTCGCCGCAGAAACACCTGTTCGAGGAGGTGGTCTACGTGCTTTCCGGGCACGGCAATACGGCCATCGAGACGAGCGACGGGCGCAAGCACAGTTTCGAATGGGGCCCGAAGAGCCTTTTCGCTTTGCCGCTCAACGCCCGCTATCAGCACTTCAATTCGAGCGGCCGCGAGCGCGCAAGGCTCGCCTCGACCAACAATCTCGCCATGATGCTCAATCTCTTCCACAGCGAATCCTTCGTGTTCGCCAACGCCTTTGATTTTCCGGAACGACAGGGCGCGGCCAAATATTTCAGCGGCGAAGGTGAGTTCATTCCGGTGCGGCCCGGCCGCAACATGTGGGAGACCAATTTCATTCCCGACCTCGCCGGCTTCGAGCTCAAGGCCTGGGACCAGCGGGGCGCCGGCGGCTCCAACATGATGTTCATCCTCGCCGACGGCACCATGCATGCGCATACCTCGCAGATGCCGGTCGGCACTTACAAGAAGGCGCATCGGCACGGCCCGGATTTCCATGTCTTCGCGGTGACGGGGCATGGGTTCTCGCTCTTGTGGTACGAAGACGAGAAGGATTTCGTGCGCATCGACTGGCAGCACGGCTGGGTGTTCGCGCCGCCCGACCGGATGTTTCACCAGCATTTCAACACCGCGCCCCACCCGGCCCGCTATCTCGCCGTCGCGTTCGGCAGCCTGCGCTATCCTTTCACCGCCGATAAACGCCGGGTCTTCACGGGCATGGACGTCAGCGTCAAGGACGGCGGCTGCCAGATCGAGTACGAGCACCAGGACCCCCGCATCCACAGGATTTATCTGGAGGAGCTCGCCAGGCACGGCGTCAAATCCGGCATGGCCAAGTTCATCGACGAGCGGCCCTACGCCCAGGCAACCGCGTAGTGCGATGCCGCGCTGTAGGGTGGGAAAAATCGCTCGCGCGCACGAACAGGCATACGCAGCATTCAATGGCGATTTTGCCCACGCGGAAGGCCGAACGCGTGGACACGGCGCGCGAGATTTGGAGCGCCCTGTATATGTGGAGGGACGCGCCTTTGCCCACCCTACGAACCCGCTTTTAGCTGACCGAAACGCGCGCTAGCGATGCACGATCTCGAATTCGAGCACCTGCACGTCAACGCGGAAGACGCTGCGGTCAACGAGGTCGCCTGGGCCGCCGACAATGTCGAGCTGATGACCGTCGGCATCGATATCGGCTCCTCCACCTCGCACCTGATGTTCGCCCGCGTTCACCTGCAGCGGCTTGCAGCCGCGCTGTCGAGCCGATTCGTGGTGGTGGATCGCAAGATCCTCTGGCAGTCGCCCATTCTGCTCACCCCCTATCGGTCCGACTACACCATCGATGTGGACGAGCTCGCCGGCTTCATCGGCGGTTGTTACGCCTTTGCCGGCATCGAGCGCGAGAAGGTCGACAGCGGCGCGGTCATACTGACCGGAGAAGCGCTCAAGCGGCGCAACGCCCGCGCCATAGCCGACCTCTTTTCCGAGGAAGCGGGCAAGTTCGTCTGCGCCTCGGCCGGGCACCACATGGAATGCCAGATGGCGGCGCATGGCTCCGGCGCCATTGCGCTCTCGCGCGGGCACGCCGCAACCGTTCTCAACGTCGATATCGGCGGCGGTACCACCAAATTTGCCCTGATCGAGAACGGCCGCATCCTCGCGACCTGCGCGCTTGCCGTCGGCGGCCGCCTCGTGGTCGAGGAGGAGCAAGCAGGCCTGACGCGTGTCGAGCCGCCCGCGCAGGAGATCGCGCGAGCCTCAGGGATCGTGCTGCACCTGGGCGACCCGCTAGCGCCGGCGGATCGCAAGCGGATCGCCGCGCGCATGGGCCGCATGATCATGGGCATGATCGAGCTGCGGCAGCCAGGCGAGCTAGCGGGGCGCCTGCTGGTCACTGAGCCCTGGCCGGGCGAGCTTGCCAACAAGCGCATCGATGCATTGACGTTTTCCGGCGGGGTCGCCGAATATCTCTACAAGCGGGAGACCCGCCGCTTTGGCGATCTCGGCTCAGATCTTGCGGAAGAGCTGCGCCATGCGCTCGCGCACCGGCGCGATCTGCCGCCCGTGTGGGACCCCGGCCAGGGGATCCGCGCCACCGTGATCGGCGCGGCGCAATTCTCCGTCCAGATCAGCGGGAATACCATCCTCATCGCCGATCCGGCCAAGCTGCCGCTGCAAAACCTCCCGGTGCTGGCGTGCAACTTCGGCTTGGATGGCGAGGTCGCCCCTGGTGCAGTCGCTGCCGAAGTCCGTGCCGCCCTCGCCCGGGCGGATTTCGCGGAAGGAGAAAGTCCCGTCGCACTCGCATTCCCGTGGCAAGGGGACCCTTCGCACGCGCGCCTGCACGCGGTCGCAGCCGGTATCTGCGATGCGCTTCCGCGCACGCTCGCCGAGCGATGGCCGCTGGTCCTGCTGGTGGACGGCGATGTCGGCAAGAGCCTCGGCCGCATCATCCTGCACGAGATCGCGCCGCATGCCGACGTGATCGCGATCGACGGCGTGCAGCTCAAGGCCTTCGACTACGTGGATATCGGCAGCGTGATCGAGCTCACCAACGTGGTGCCGATCATCATCAAATCGCTGCTGTTCAAGTAACCCTGCCGTTGGTAAGGTTCGTCATGGCCGGGCTTGGCCCGGCCATCCACGCCTTCGCCACCACACAGACGTGGCTGCGCGGGTCAAGCCCGCGCATGACGCGCAGCGTAATCCTCAGAACGGCGACATCCGCAGCAGAAACGCTACGACATCCCCGCCGATATCGTAGATGCCGTCGAGGACCGGATTGGGGATCTCGTTGTCGCCGAAGAGTTCGAGCACCGGCGCGTTCAGCGGGTCGACCGGTTCGGCCGCAGGCAGCATGGCGGCGACAACCATGGTTGAGGCCGCCGAAACCAGCGCCCATCTGACAATTTTAGGCCGCAACAACTGCCCCTCTTCGGTCCGAGCTCAACTCTCTCATTCGCCATGACCGGGCTTTTCCCGGCCTGTCCCGTCCATCCAAGTCTTGCGTCCTAAAGACGTGGATGCGCGGGTCAAGCCCACGCTTGACGGTGACGAGAGCAATAAGTCCCTCTAGACGCCTCGATTGACGGCATTATGGCGCAGGGCCGCCTTCCCATTATTTCAGCTGGGCGAGCGCGCGATCGTAGTACGACAGATCAAGGTACTGCTCGGGCGCAGGCGGGGTGCCACCCCAATCGCCGTGCAGCTCGGCGCGCAGCTTCAGCACGTTCCTGAAGCCCGCCATATCGATCTTCGCGTCGCGCGCAAACCCATTCTGCGGATCAACGGCGACCGCATAGGAGCGCTCTGCCATGTCCTGGGAGATGTTAAGCCCATTCGCGAGCATTGCGATGCTCTCGTTCCTGTTGGAGGGCTGCATCACCCAGCGCAGCCCCTCGACATAGGCCGCGATATAGCTCACCAGCGTATCGGGGTTCTCCCGCGCCCACGAGCGGAGCATGAATCCCGCGGTGGCGAGATATGGTCCGATCACATCGACCGCGGTGGCGAGCTTCTTGAGGCCGGCCTGCTGCGCCTGGAACGAGAACGGCAGGTTCAGCATGGCCGCGGCAGCGCTCTTGTCGGTGGTCATCGCCTGGATGCGAAACCGGGTCGCGCCGACGGGCTTCACAGTGATCTCGCTCAGACCGATGCCGTGCAGCTCGAGCATCTGATAGAGCTGAAAGGCGAATGCGGTGTCCCGCGCATCCACCACGACGGTCTTGCCGCGCAAATCCGCATACCCGTTGATCTCCGGCTGGACGATAAAGTCATTCCAGCCATTGTCGCCGCCCAGGACGACGACGATATCCACCTTCGCTTGCTCCGCCATCGCAATGGCATTGTCGACCGCGGTGTGCACGAGCTGATAGCGGCCTTGTGCCAAGCCCTCGCGCAGCTCCTGCGAGTTGGGCGCGATCCGCTGGTCCACGGCAAGGCTGTGCTTTGCAAAGAATCCTTTCTGCTGGGCGGCAAAAAGCGGCAGGTTCTGCACCCCTTGAAACACCATCGTCGTGAGCTGCGTCTGACAATGGCCGGTGGACATCGAAGCCCCCATGGCCAATGCTGAAACGATGCCGATCATCAGGCGAGCGTAGCGGCGGCTTCCAAACCCGCCCCTACAGGTCACGGTTTCGCAGCGACGATGTCGATCCATGCCATCTGACTCCTGAGCTACAGCTGGATGTGGGCGGCCCCATGAACCCCCAACTCGAAAATTATCCCGGCGATCAAACCTGCGGCGCCGGATCTTGACCCTCTCTCGGTGCTTCTCTTGACCGCAGAAAATCCGCATCGCTAATATACGAGACATATATCACCGGTGTTTGCAATGGCGCGAGCAAGAAGCACGCCGGTTCGCACGGCGATGACGGGCAAAGCTGCACCTTCTGCCCGACTGCTGCGCGAGCCGGCTGCGCCGGCGAGCTTGGCCGAGACGCTCACCGAGCAGGCGTATCGGCTCATCGAGGAACAGATCGTGACGCTGCGGCTCAAGCCCGGCGACATCCTTTCCGAGCAGATGATGTCGGCCTCTTGCGGGATCGGTCGCACGCCGATCCGGGAGGCCTTGCAGCGGCTCGCAAGAGAAGGTCTGGTGATCATTCTGCCGCGCAAGGGCATTCTGGTCTCCGATATCAATCCCCGCAATCAGCTCCTGCTCCTCGAAGTGCGCCGCGAGCTCGAGCGTATGCTGTGCCGTGCCGGCGCCGAGCGGGCAACACGCGAGGAGCGCGATCGCATGATCGAGATCGCGCAAGGCATGGATCGCGCGGCAAAGACCAACGACGATATCGCCTTCATGCGACTCGACCGCGAGCTCAATGAGCTGATGATCGAAGCGGCGCACAACGCCTACGCAGCTCGTTCCATGAAGCTGCTGCAGGGCCTTTCCCGCCGCTTCTGGTACATGCATTACCGCGAAGCCGCCGACCTGCCGCTGTGTGCCCGGCTCCACGCCAATGAGGCGCGCGCCATCGCCAGAGGGGACAGCGAGGCGGCAGCGCGGGCCAGCGACAAATTGATGGACTATGTGGAAAGCTTCACGCGGGCAACGGTGTCGGTGTGACATGAAGACGTACGAGGGGAAGCGCACGATCGATGGCCTCGTGGTCACCGTCGACGGCGAGCAGCTCGACGAGCACTATGAGGTCAAGCGCTTCACCAAATATGGTTTCGAATGGACCTACGAAGGGGAGAGCCCGCAGCAGCTGGCGCTCGCGATATTGTTTGATTACCTCGGCGATAGAGAGCGCGCCATCCGTCTCTCGGAAAGCTTCATGCGCGACGTCGTCGCCAATCTCGACAACGACTGGACGATCTCCGGCGACCAGATCGACGCCTTCCTGCGCGGCAGCGGGCAGTTAGACCGCTGAAGTGTCTCGGTCGTCATGGCCGGGCTTGACCCGGCCATCCACGCCTTGCTTCCGCGCACGAAGACGTGGATGCCCGCGACAAGCGCGGGCATGACGACGAACGTGCGTCACATACTCGAAAACGCCGCCCTAGCAGTGCGCGCCGGGGCAGGGCTCGACTTCGACCGTCACGTGCGACAGCGCGGGCAAATCTGAAAGTCGCTGCTTGTACGCGGCAGGGCTTTGCGGATGGTCCGAGACGAGCGAAATGATTGCGGCGATGTGACCGGGACCAAGCCGCCAGAGATGAAGATCCGCTATGCGATCGCCTCCCGTCTCGAGCCGGGATCTGATGGTCGGCGCAAGCGCGCCATCCGGCGACGCATCGAGCAGGACGGCACCGGCTGATTGCGCCAGACTCCATGACCAGTTCAGGATGACGATGGTGGCAACAAGCCCCATCAGCGGATCCATCCAGAGCCAGCCGAGCTGCCGCGCTGCAAGGAGCCCGGCGATGACAAGCACCGAGACTGCCGCATCCGCCATCACGTGGACAAAAGCAGCTCGCAGGTTGTGGTCGCGGCGATAACCGTCATCATGTGCGTGGTCGTCGTGATGATGCTCGTGATGCTGATGGTCATGGTCATCGCGCAACAGATACGCCGTAAGGAGATTGATGCACAAACCAAGCGCGGCGATCGGGATCGCCTCGTTGAAGGCAATCGGTACGGGCCGCAGCAGGCGTCCCACGCTCTCGTACCCGATCAGCAGCGCGATCATGGCCAGGACGATCGCACTGGTGAACGCTGCAAGATCTCCAAGCTTCCCCGTTCCGAAGGCCAAGCGGCTGTGCTGCGCGTAACGCCGCGCATAGGTGTAGGAAAGCGCGGCAATCAGCAGCGCGCCGGCGTGGGTCGACATGTGCAGCCCGTCCGCGATCAGGGCGACCGACCCGAACCAGACGCCCCCTACGATTTCCAGCGCCATCATGGCGGCGCAGATCGCAATCACGATCCATACTTTGCGCTCGTTGCGTTCGTGCGCTTCGCCAAGGAACATGTGGGCGTGGCGAAAGTCGTCGATCGAATGCGAGTGCATGGGGGTGCTCCCGGAGGCAGCGGCGCAATGTCTACTGTAGCCTACTATGTAGCTCGAGCACGAAGACGCTGGTAGGCGGCTGAGTCGTCATGGCAGGGCTTGTCCCGGCCATCCACGCCTTGGCAGCAGACAGAGACGTGGATGCGCGGGACAAGCCCGCGCATGACGGTGATAATGGTGACTCAGCTTCCACCCCGCAGCAGCCTGCGACACCAGAGCTTCGGGACGGCGGCGAGCGGAGCGTGCCGCTTCCTTGTTGCTGGCATGCATCTGACATATCATCTGCGCTCACAAAAGCACGGCGCAACGGACCACGAACCAAACAATACGGAGGAAACCCAATGAGAGTTTCGCGTCGCACGCTGCTGCAGTCGGCAGCAGCCGCCAGCGCAATGACAATGACCGGCGGGATACACGCTCCTGCCATCGCGCAGAACAAGCCGGTGCGCATCGGCATCCTGGCGCCGCGGTCCGGAATTGCAGCGGCGCCGGGGGAGAACGGAATTCGCGCCACCCAATGGGCGGTCGATCGCTTCAACGCGCAGGGCGGCATCGCCGGCCGCAAGATCGAGCTGGTGATCGAGGAGGAATCCTCCCCCAAGGATACGATCGAGCGCTTCAGCAGGCTGGTGCAACAGGAGAAGGTCGATTGCGTGCAGGGCATCATCTCCACCGGCGTCGGCCTTGCGCTCGGTCCGGCGGTGGAGGAGGCGCGCGCGCTGACGATCTACTGGGACGGCACCACGCAGGATGGGGTAGACGAGAAGATCCCCAACCCGCGCTATCTCTTCCGCAGCACCGACAATGAGTGCGAAGCGGTCATGTCCTCGCTGCTCACCATCAAGCACTGGAAGGGACAGTTCGTCACCGTTGCGGGCATCAACCCCGATTATTCCTACGGCCGCAACAATATGGCAGCGTTCGTCGCCATGCTCAAGCGTTTCAACATCGACCACAAGGTGGTCACCGAGCAGTGGCCCAAGGTCGGGACCATGGATCTGACCAGCCACGTGGCCGCGCTCAAGGCGGCCAAGCCCGACCTCATCTTTTCCTCCCTCCTGTTCGCCGACCTTCCCGTGTTCATGAAGCAGGCGCACGCGGCGGAGCTGACAAAGACCACCAAGCTCGTGTTTCCCGCCGCCGGCTTCCAGCACACGCTGATGAAGAAGGAATTCACCCCGGAAGGCATGCTGTTTGGTCACAACACGCTCTATTTCGCCAACCCGAATGCATCGCCCGTGGCCAAGGAGTTCGTTGCCTGGTACGCGAAGACCTACAACGACTACCCGGAATGGGAAGCCGATCGGGCTTATTTCGCAATCGCCTCCTACAAAGCCGCGGTCGAGGCGGCAGCAAAGGCAAAGAACGGAAGCTGGCCCGCGCAGGACGACGTCATCGATGCCCTCACCGGACTCTCCATCGAAAGCCTCGGCGGCAAGAGCTCGTGGCGCAAGGACCATATCGCCGACCAGACATTCGTGCAGGGCTTCACCACGCACAACAACCCTTATGATTTTGTGACGCTGGGCAGCTTCGAGTCGATGTACTCGACGGACTTGCAGAAACCTCCCGGCGCCAATTTCTGGGAATGGATCAAGACCGCCCAATTCAAGGTGTGACAGCGTCCCGGATCGTCATGGCCGGGCCTGACCCGGCCATCCACGTCTTACCGCGCTACCAAAGACGTGGATGCGCGGGACAAGCCCGCGCATGACGGTGAGGGGAGCGAAGCAGTCGGATGGCCGGGTTTGCCAACATCCTGATCGGCGGCGTGTTTCACGCCGCCGTTCTGTTTCTGGTCGCGGCCGGCTTGCAGCTCGTCTTCGGCGTACAAAAGATCGTCAATCTGGCCTGCGGATCGTTCTACGCGCTCGGCGCGTATTTCGGCGTCACCTTTATCACCTACGCCACCCAGCTTGGCCTCTCGCCCTGGCTCATCTTTCCCGGGCTCATCCTCGCCGGCCTGCTGCTGGGTGCCATCGGGCCGCCGATCGAGCGGATGCTGCGCAGCGTCTACGGACGCGACGAGAGCTTTCAGCTGCTTCTGACGTTCGCGCTTCTGCTCATGTTCCAGGACGTGTTCCGATTCTTCTGGGGCGCCAATCCGCGCTCGCTCGATAATGCGTACCTGATTTATGGCACGATCAATGCCGGCGATTTCGGCGTCCCTGTCTATAATCTGATGGTGATCGCGGCGGCGATCGCGATCGCCGGCGCGCTCGGCGCCTTCCTGCAGCGGACCAATTTCGGGCGCATCCTGCGCGCGACCGCGGAAAATCGCGCCATGGCGGAGGCGCTCGGAGTGGATGTGCGCCGTATCTATTCGGCGGTTTTCACGCTCGGTGCGGCGCTCGGTACCACCGCCGGCGCGCTCATCGTTCCGACAGCGGCCGCCTCGCTCGACATGGCGGTCGAGCTCGTCATAGAGGCGTTTGCGGTTGTGGTCATCGGGGGGCTCGGCTCCATGCGCGGCGCCGTGGTGGGAGCGCTCATCGTCGGGCTCATTCGCGCCTTTGCCATTGTGCTCTATCCCGAGCTCGAAGTGCTCGCGATCTACATGATCGTCATCGCGGTCCTGCTGTTGCGCCCCGCCGGCCTGTTCGGGAGACCACTCACGCCGTGATGCTGATGCTTCTTCGTAGGGGCGAGGCATGCCTCGCCCCTACAAACGCCGGAGGTAACGCTTGTCCGTACGGGCGAGGCATGCCTCGCCCCCGCAAATGCCGAGCATGAGATCGGGAACATTGCAGCAAGAGCAACATGACCGGAAAGCGATCTAATGTGATGCCGTGGGGCGCTGCCGCATTTGCTGGAGCGGGCACCCTCGCCCTGGCGCTGCTGCCGCTCGCGGCGCCGCCATATTACGCCACGCTGATGATCCCGTTCTTCGGCTACGCCATCGCCCTCCTCGGCTTCAATCTCATGTTCGGCTATACCGGGCTCCTCTCCTTCGGGCATGCGATGTTTCTCGGCGCTGGCGCCTATGGCGCGGCTTTCTTCGCCGGCGTGCTCGGGGTCCCATCCTTCGAGCTGGTGCTCTTTGCCGTGGTGCTCTTCACCATGCTCGCCGCCATTCCGATCGGGTTCCTCTGCGTCCGTAACGTGGGCATCTTCTTCGGCATGCTCACGCTCGCCTTCGGCATGCTGTTTTATTCCTTCCTGTTCAAGTTCTATCACCTGACCGGCGGCGACAGCGGCATGCGGGTGCCGCGCATGAACATCCTCGGACTGGAGCTCGCGCAATACAACAAGATCGAGCTTCTCGCCGGCCCCTTCTATTACTACTGCCTGGTGCTTCTGGTCATTGCCGCGCTGGTAATGTGGCGGATCGTGCACTCCCCGTTCGGGCTGCATCTCAAGGCCATCCGCGACAACGCGCGCAAGGCGGAATATCTCGGCGTGCACGTGCATCGTTTCCGGCTCGCCGCATTCGTCATCTCGGCGGGCTTCGGTGCCGCGGGCGGCGCGATCCTTGGATTTCGCATCGGCTTGGCCGATCCCGAGCTGGTCTATTGGACCCATTCCGGCCAGCTCGTATTCATGGCGGTGCTCGGCGGATTTTCCAATTTCTTTGGCCCGATCATCGGGGCACTGGCGTTCACGCTCTTACAGGATCAGCTCCAATCCCTCACGCAGTATTGGCGCTTCATCCTGGGAGCAATCCTCGCCATCACCGTCATCGGCTTCCCCGGCGGGATTGCCGCCATTCCCGACATGCTGCGCCCGATCCGGCGGGCAGACGCATGAGCGCTCTCCTCGAGACCCGACGGGTCAGCAAAGCTTTCGGCGAATTCCGCGCGCTGGAGGACGTCAGCATCGCTGTTGCCCCCGACGAGCTCGTCTCCGTCATCGGGCCGAACGGCGCCGGCAAGACAACCTTGGTCAACTTGCTCACCGGGCTCCTCGAACCCACGGCCGGCGACGTTCTGTTTCGGGGAAAGAGCATCGCCGGCATCGGTCCGGTGAAGCTCGCCGAGCAGGGTCTCGCGCGCTCGTTTCAGCTCATTGCGATCTTTCCGCAGCTCACCGTCGAGGAGACCATCGCAACCGCGCTCATCTCGCGCCAGAGGAAGCGCTGGCATCTGTTCTCGCGCCTTGCCGCCGACGCGATGATCCGCA
>Ga0070712_100001739_pt1 | contig 13329 bp, 9 predicted proteins | sample LARL81metaG_FD_71396 | JGI IMG/M metagenome (GOLD analysis project Ga0070712, IMG submission 71396) | Corn, switchgrass and miscanthus rhizosphere microbial communities from Kellogg Biological Station, Michigan, USA - LAR L8-1 metaG | ecosystem: Host-associated > Plants > Roots > Rhizosphere ...
GAAAGTCACGCCGGCGAAGGACGGGAAGTACAAGTTCGTCATCAAGAACGCCGGGGGGGACAACACGGTGACCTTCGAGGTAAAGGTCGCTGAGTGATGACCCGCCGATTGTCAGAGAGACCCGAGGATTCAAGCGGCTCTTTGGTGGCCCGAATCACGCTGGGTGGCTGCCGCCCGAAACTGCAACGCCCCCTAGCCGCAGAGGCCATTCGTTAGGGCAGCCTGTTCGATTTCATTCTTACTCTTTCTGATACTTGAGCTGTAAAAGCGTCCACTTTCGAGGGGCTGTGGCATCGGCTCCTGCGGCGTTCCGCGTCCGAGTCTGGCACCTTATGTCACGGGGACGGGGGCCACGAGGGGGGTGCCCGCCGCCGGAGAGGGCTAGTGTTGGCTACTTTCTCGCCCCACGCGAGTCTGGCGCCGCCGCGTCGTGATCGGCTCCTCGAGGGCGCGGCGGACGCCGTCGTGCCTTCGCGGCGAGATGTCGCGGCGAGATTGACGCGGCGGTGCGTCTGACATAGCATGCCGCTCACCCGAGCCGGGTCGCTCGAGGTCTTCACGTACGGACCCCCAGACCAGGCGTTCCAGCAAGCGGATGCGACGCGCCGCCTCGTCCATCATCTCGCGGACGATCTCGGCGGCCGGCTTGATCGCCCTGGTCAATCCGGCACTCTCTCCAGCCGCGAGGCACATCTCTTCAAAATCGCCCATGCGAGAATAGCTTCGTGCACCCGATCTCGGCCGCGGGTTCCGGTGGCGGGGGAGTTCTGTCGTCCCGTCCCGCCCACTCGCGGACGACGCGATTCCGGACGACCTTCATCGGCTGATCCGGCCATTCGGGGCCGAAGATCGACGTGCGCGCGATGTCGTCCACCCCGGCGGCGGCGACGACGCCTCCTGGCTGGCCACGAGGCGCGTGCCCACACAGATGGCCTCGGCCCCGAGGGCCAGCGCGGCGGCCACGCCTCGGCCATCCGCGATCCCACCCGCGGCCACGACGGGACGTGGCGCAACGGCATCCACCAGCGCCGGAACCAGCGAGGATAGACCCAGGACAGACTTGTTGTGGCCGCCGGCCTCGCTACCCTGGGCGATGATCGCCTCGATTCCGGCGTTGATCGCCTCGTGAGCCGCTCGCACCGAGCCTACCGTCATCCACACCTTCGCGCCGCCGGCATGGAGGCGCGTGATCCAGTCCCGCGGCGGGAGATGCCAGAAGAACACCACGACGGGGACTCGTTCTGCGAGGCACACTTCGATGTGCTGCTCGGTCGTGCACGGCCCGAAGGCCGTCTCCTCGACGATCAAATCGACGCCGAACGGTCGTGTCGTGAGCGATTTCGTCCGGCTGACCATCTCGTGCATGAGTTGCGCCGGCGCCGGCGCAACACCAAGCAGCCCCAGGCCGCCGGCGTTCGACACCGCCGCCACCAGCTCGGGGAGAGCGACGAAGCCCATCCCGGCCGAGACGAATGGAAGTTCGAGGCCGTATTCCCGTGTAAATGATGAACGCCACATGCCATGCTCCTTTCCCAATCGCGCTACTTCGTCACCTGCATCGCGGCGATGACGCCGCGGCAGTTGTTGGTCTCGCTGGCCGTGCTCTATCTTCGCCGCAGCTGTTCCACTATCAGTCCAGGACCACTCTCCTAGCGCCTGCAGATGAGTGCGTCGCGAATCGGTGGAGAGCCTTGGCCAGCTCGTTGGTCATCGACAGCTGGGGCGTGTGATCTGTGTCGAGCTCAATGACGTCGGCGCACATATTCTCGGCGACCATCCGCCGCTGCAATGGCGGCGGGATAGCCCGATCCCGCGTACACAACACGTAATACCCGTTGATGCCGTTGAGGGCTCCAGGTGGGATGGATACTGCCATCGGCAACGGCGAGACTGGTTGCGGGCACTGCCGTGCGATCGCCCACGCCGCAACGTCCTCCGTGCAAGATCCGTACAACGCGTGACGCGAAGCCGCTGCCGGCATGACGGCGACCGGAGGCTCTCCATCGACGACCACATTGGCTAGCACCTGCTCGCCGTCTCCCTCCGGAAGCTTCGTCAAGTCGAGAAGACTCTGCCCGTCCTTTGGCAAGAAGGCCGCCACGTATACGAGTGCCGCGACACGTTCGGGACATCGTGCCGCTCCTTGCGTTGCGACAATGCCGCCGATGCTGTGGCCGACCACGACGCCGGTTCGGAATTGGCCGCCAGCACCTCGCACACACGGTCTGCGTAGCTATCCAAGGCGACCTCGCTCGCAGAAGTGTGGTCGTCGCCCATCCCCGGCAGGTCGAACGCCTCCACTAAATGGCCAGCCGCCTTTAGACTGTCAATCAGTGGCAACCAAATCCATGCGCCGGAAAATCCTCCATGCACCAAGACAAATCTCGCCATTTGTTCTCCTTTATGTTGGGAGGATAGGCAACACGAACGACCTTCGGCAGCGGTCGCCCCCTCGCGGCCCCCGTCCCCGCGACATAATCTCCCAGACTCGGACGCTGGCCGCCCCGGAAGCCGCTGCCACAGCATCGAGTATTGAAAACGGTATTGCCATGGAGTGGGGGGGACACCCTTCATTTCTTGTTGCCATATTTCTCGACTAGTATCGATCGATGGGCTTTAACTTGCGTTTGGTAGTCCGCATCCACGACGGCCAAATATGCCTTCAACACCTTCTCTCGGCCGGTGGCAAGTGAAGAGCGATCGACGTTTTTTAACCACAACTGAAGTTCTTCCTTCGTCGGATTGGTGCAGTACACAGGTGATCCAGGTTGTTGCCGCCACGAGTCAGCGATTGTCCCGGCGTCAACAGAATCGAATCCGATTCGATCAATGACTTGAGCGACGATTTCTTTTGCCTTGGGATCGTCTCCAGAAATCGGCAAAGCAACACGATCTCTACTTCCAGCCGGACGTCCCGCCTCCGCCAAAGCCTTCGCTATAATTGTGTTGAAGACTTTGACCACGGGCCGTCCAAGCTGCCTCTCAACCCACACACTTTCCGTGAGGCCGTTTTCTATTTCATCGATACAGCCGTCGCGAAATGGGTAATAATTGCCAACATCAATAACAATGGTCTCCTTTTTTGCTTTCTTTAGAAGTCCTTTCGGTAGTTTTGGAATCGCCTTTTGAGGGACAACAATGAAGAGAATATCGACATTGTGAACGACCTGTTCAACTGAAACAGGCATTGCTCCCGTTTTCGCTGCGAGACTTCGTAGTGACTCTGGCCCTCTTGAATTTGCCATTTTCACTGGATAGTCTGCATCTCTTAAGTTCCTGACAATAGCGGGAGCGAGGATTGAAACGCGACTTTCAATCCCCTGCCCCGAAGAGACTTCCTGCGCTGGTTCAGTCCCTTGAAATTGTGTGAATCGTGTTGATCGAGCACTAGCGAACCACGCGGTTCGCGATCTTCGACAGCACCTCCAGCCGCCGGAAAGCCGAGGCGGACAGCATGTCCTCGGTCGCGCGCCAGTTCCAGTTCCCCGCCGCGCGGCCCGGCACGTTCATCCGCGCCTGCCGCCCGAGGTTGAGGAGGTCCTGCAACGGAGCCACCGCAAGCGCGGCCGGGGACGACCACGCCAGTTGCATCAGCGCCGGGGCAGCATCCCCGTCCTCTCCCCCGGGCCGCTTCAGATAGCTCCACAGATTCCCCCGCTCGGCGTTCGGTAGGTCCTCGTACCATTCGCGCGTGGTGGGGTTGTCGTGGGTGCCCGTGTACACCACCGTGTTGGTGACGTAGTTGTCGGGCAGATGCGGGTTGTCCCGATGACCGTCGAAGGCGAACTGGAGCACCCGCGTCCCGGGCACGTGGAACTGGTCGCGAAGCGCGCTGACGTCGGGCGTGATCAGGCCGAGATCCTCGGCGATGAATGGCAACGCACCCACCTCCTTCTCGATGGCGGTGAAGAGATCGGCGCCGGGACCAGGCAGCCACTGTCCCGTCTGCGCCGTCGGCGCCCCCGCGGGGACGTGCCAGGCGGCGGCGAAGCCCCGGAAATGATCCAGACGGATCACGTCCACGTGCGCCAGCAAGGCGCGCAAGCGGTCGATGTACCAGCGGTAGCCGGTGCGACGGAGAGCCTCCCAGTCATAGACGGGATTGCCCCAGAGCTGTCCCTGGGCGGCGAAGTAGTCCGGCGGCACCCCGGCCACGAAGCGGGGCCGGCGCCCCTGGTCCAAGAGGAACAGCTCGGGATGGGCCCACACGTCGCTCGAGTCGGGGGAGACGAAGAAGGGCAGGTCGCCGATCAGCCGCACTCCCCTGGCGCGGGCGCGGGCCTTAAGGCGCTCGGCCTGACGAAACAAGGTGAACTGTGCGAAGCAAACCTGGTCGATCTGGCTCGCCACGTCGCGACGCGCCTGGGCCAGAGCGTGCGGTACGCGCCGGACCAGGTCGGCGGGCCACTTGAGGTAGGCGGCGCCCTTGTACCGGGCCTTCAGCGCGCGGAACAGCGCGTAGTCGTCCAGCCAGTGCGCCTGGTCGCGTCGGAACTGCTCGTAAGCCGGCCGGAGGTCTGGGCGCGCCCCCGCGGAGAAGTTGGTCCAGGCCGTCTCGAGCAAGCCGAGCTTGAAGCTGATCACCGCCTCATAGTCGACGGTGGCGTCGGGGAACGAGTGGCCCGCGACGTCGCTCGCTCGCAACAGTTCATCCTCGATCAGGGTATCCGGACTGATCAAGAGTCCATTGCCAGCGAAGGACGACAGCGACTGGTACGGGGAGTTGCCATACCCGGTGGGCCCGAGCGGTAGCGCCTGCCACCAGCTCTGGCCAGCCTCGTGGAGACGGTCGATCCACGCGAGGGCCGCTGGCCCCACGTCGCCGATTCCGTGGGGCGAGGGTAGTGATGTGACGTGCAGCAACAAGCCGGAAGCTCGATAGCCCGCCGGGAATGGCAATCGGCCCGCAGGAACGCGATCGTCGCTCATGCGGCTCAAGCGCCGGGCTCGCGGCCCGCGCCGGCCGGCCCCAGTGCCTGATTCACGATCTCCTGCGCCTCCGCCACGATCGCGTCCAAATGCCCCTGATTCTTGAAGCTCTCCGCGTAAATCTTGTAAATGTTCTCGGTGCCGGAGGGGCGCGCCGCGAACCAGCCACTCGCCGCCACCACCTTGAGCCCGCCGATGGGGGCGTCATTGCCAGGAGCCCGTGTCAGCTTGGCGGCGATCGGCTCGCCAGCGAGCATCGAGGCCGCCACGTCCCCGGGCGCGAGCCTCGCAAGCCGCGTCTTCTGTTCAGGCGTCGCGGGCGCGTCGATCCGCGTGTAGCACGGGGCGCCGAATTCCTCAGTCAGCGCACGATAGTGTTCGCCCGGATCCTTGCCCGTCCGTGCGGTGATCTCGGCGGCGAGCAGGTTCGGCACCAGGCCGTCCTTGTCGGTGGTCCACACGGCGCCGTCGCGCCGCAGGAACGTCGCGCCCGAGCTCTCCTCGCCGCAGAAGCCGATCGAGCCATCGATGAGCCCGTCCACGAACCACTTGAACCCTACCGGCACCTCGACGAGCCGGCGGCCCACGCGCGCCGCCACACGATCGATCATGCTGCTGCTGACGACGGTCTTGCCGACGGCGACCGCCGCCGACCACTGCGGCCGGTTGGCGAACAGGTAGGCGATGGCCACGGCGAGGTAGTGGTTCGGCTCAAGCAGCCCCTGGCTCTTACTCACGATCCCGTGGCGGTCGGCGTCCGTGTCGCTGGCAAAGGCCACGTCGAATCGCTCCCTGAGGGCGACCATCCGTGTCATGGCGTAGGGCGACGACGGGTCCATTCGTATCTGACCGTCCCAGTCCACGGTCATGAAGCGGAAGGTCGGGTCCACCGCCGTATTGACGACCTCCAGGTCGAGTCCGTAACGATCGCCGATGGCCCCCCAGTAGGCCACGCTCGCGCCGCCCAGGGGATCCACGCCAATCTTGACTTTGCCCGCATGGATGGCCTCGAGGTCCACCACGGAGGGGAGGTCGTCTAGGTACGCGGCGAGATAGGGGTGCCGATGCGTGGTGGACGCAGTGCGGGCCCGTGCGTACGGGATGCGCGCCACGCCTCGTAGGCCGTCGGCGATGAGCCGGTTGGCCTGGCCTTCGATCCACTCCGTCACGTGGGTGTCCGCGGGGCCCCCAGTGGGCGGATCGTACTTGAAGCCCCCGAATCGCGGTGGGTTGTGCGACGGCGTGATCACGATGCCGTCGGCCTTGCCCTGGCGGCGCCCACGGTTGTAGGTGAGCACCGCGTGGGAGATCACCGGAGTCGGCGTGTACGTGTCATCCGCCATCACGCTGACGCCGTTGGCGGCCAATACCTCCAATGCGCTCGCGAAGGCGGGTTCGGAGAGCGCGTGCGTGTCGAAGCCAATGAAGAGCGGTCCGTCGATACTCTCCTTCTTCCGGTAGTGGCAGATGGCCTGGGTGATGGCGAGAATATGGGCCTCGTTGAAGGCATTGTCGAGCGAGGAGCCCCGGTGTCCAGAGGTGCCGAACACCACGCGCTCCGCCGCCACGGAGGGGTCCGGCTGCCCCGTGTAGTAGGCCGTCACCAGCCGCGGGACGTTGACGAGCTTGGTCTGGTCAGGCGGCTTCCCGGCGAGCGGGCTGACTTGCATGACTGGCCTCCTCGGTTGATGGACCGCTCAGCTACAGGGGACTCTGCTCGCCGTGACGGGTTCAGTCCCTTATGGATCCGGTACATTGCCCTCGGCGTAAGTGTTCGAAAAGAAGGCTGGCTTGAGGAGACGGCTCCGACGAGCACCCATGGGCCGGCGAGCCGGACGGGTGGTCGCGCTCGATGTGGAGATGCAGACCACGCGCGGCGCTTTCTTTGTGCCATGCTAGGAGCGGCCCGGGAAGACCCCGGCAGTGACTGAGAATCGGCCCTATATATCTTCCGTAGGTTACTCTCCTGATTTCGCGAACTCCAGACGGGTTCCAATAACGCCCCGCACCGGTACGCTCGTTGCCCCCAATGACGGGCAAGAACATCTGGCGACTCTGCAAAACCTACGGCCGGATCATCGGCTACCCCATGCTGAAGCCACACGACCTCCCGCCACGGCGTGGCCATGGAGATCCTCAAGCAACACCACGACCTCGCGGCCGTGCGCGCCATGCTCGGCCACACGCGCATCGACACCACACAGACCTACGCGCAGATCCGCCCGGCGCAGCTCAAGCCGGCCGTCGAGTTCTACGAAGAGAAGGCGACGGATTTACCCGGCAACTGAGGAGAAAACGCGACTCCGGGTTTGAAGAACATTTCTGGAAGACGTAGATCAGCGAACCGTTGGAGGTCACCGGGTGTCTACGGGCATGCTCGGCCATCGCCCGAAGGGGATGGGCCGCCCTCGAGAGGCTGCCCCGTCGGGCTCCTACCGCGAAGACCCCGCGGACACGCTCCTATCCACGAGCGCGGTTGATCTGTCCCTACACGCAGTCGGCACACGTTCCCCTTGACAGCTTCCCGCCGGCCAGCGCAGTAATGTCGTGCGGTGAGAGTGCCACGCCGATCCGCCCGGTTCCGCCTCTGGTCAGGGGAGAACGCCATGAAACGGACCGCCATCGTGATCTTCCTCCTCGGGGTCGCCACGTCCCAGGCTGCCGCGTTCAGCAGTCCCGGGCACCAGGCCATCGCGGACGTGGCCCAAGATCGGCTCTCCCCCACCACGCACGCGGCCCTGGGTCGGCACCCGAGTGTTTGACAATACCTCGCGAGAAGATAGAGTCGGCTCGCACGAGCAATAGGCACCCTCGAGCTATGGACGCCGACCGCATTACCTCATCCGAGTCAGGAGGCCACATGGAGAATCTAAGAAGCCGGACCGTCAGCGGCTTCGCCGCTTTCGCGTCAATCCTGATCCTGACGAACTCAGTCGATGCGAGCACGATCGTTTCAGTGACGTCTCCGCCAGGGCTGAGTAGCGCAATTGGTCCTGCTGCAGTGGCGACTTCGTGGTCACAGACGAACGCCTACGTCGACGTGACGATCCAGGCGCTGGTGGATTCCCTGTTGGTCGGCGAATCGCCGATGGGCACTGCGTATCTGACGACCCGTATCGGACCAGGGACGACGTCTCTGGATGAGATCGCCGCGGCGCCGTTTACAGTGCCGCTTCTGCTGCCAGTCTGTTCTGGCTCCAATTGCGGAGCTAATGTCACGTTGTTCTCGGGCCTGAGCCTGGGCCCGGCACCTATTTCCTGACGCTCGGGCCGCCCACCGCTGGTGTGACTGTTCCCGGGTGGTTTCCGGCGTCGAGTCCGAATCCGACGGTCGTCACAGATTTCGGTGTAGCAGTGGAGCCTTGCTTTAAGGCGCTATCGCCAAATATAGCCCCTTATGCGCCTGCGAGTGAGTTCCTTGGTGCAAACTCGTGTGGGTCAACGAATGGCATCTTTGCTGTCATGAATTTCACGGTCGCGGGAACCTCGGTCAGTTCCGTTCCTGAACCGGCGTCAGCAGCACTTATCGGATGTGGCGCTCTCTTCCTGCTCATCAGGCGGTCGAATCGCTCGTCCAAACGCAAAACGGCTGGTGCCGCCGCATTAGGTGCCGGGTAAGAACGCGTCGAACGGATTCATCGGTGCTCCAAACAGCGAAAAGGGCATAGATGAGCAGCACGCTCCTTCAGGTCGCCTTCGTCTTCCACAGCGCGTCGCAGGCCGCGTGGACGCTGACGACTAGGCCGGCGATGTAGAAATACTGGACTTGTGGACCGGGCTCGCCACAGATGGTGCCCGGCTCCTGGTGCGAGCCTCCAATGCGGGTCCGTGCTGACCTCTTGCCCGGCATCGGCGGCGGCACTTCCCGGGTGATCGGAGCGGGTTCGTTCGGCAGAACACCCGAGGCTATCAACTCGCGGATCGTGGCCCGGATGTCGAGTGCAGTCCGATGAGAGTAGCCGTGATTGGCGGGCACACCATCAGCGTACCTTTGAGGGGAACTGGGTGTCTGCGGGCACGCCCGGCTACCGCCCGAAGGGGATGAGCCGCCCTCTAGAGGCTGCCCCTTCGGGCTCCCTGACCAGCGCTACTCTGCCGATGGTTTGAATGGTTGTCGAATCAAGTCGAAGCCTATCGCCTCCTCACGCCTCCCGGATCTCCACGTCCGCCTTCTCTAGCCAGAAACCCATGTCCATCTCGCGGTACATCGTGGTCGCGAGGGAGAGGTGCTCCTGCGCCTGCCCGCGTTTGCCCGTGCGCCGGTAGAGCGTACCCAGGCCGAGGTGACAGTGGGCAACGAGGGGGCGCATGCCGCGCGGCTCGGCCAGCGCCAGGGCCTGCCCGAAGTAGGCTGCCGCCTCACCAACCGCCGGCGGCTCGCGCATGGCGCTCAGCTCGCCGAGCAGGTGAAGCGCCCAGGCCTGGTGACCGCGCTCCTTGTGCGAGACGGCGAGATCGAGCGCGTGGCGCGCCGTCTCGCGGGCCTGGTCGAGCTGCCCCGCCGTCATGAGTCCCTCGGCCAGGTTGAGCGTCCACAGCGCCAGGTAGGCGTTGACGCCCAGCGCCTCGCTCAGGTGCACGCCGTCCCTGAGGAGCGGCATCGCCTCGTCGAACTTCCCCAAGAGCGCCTGGGTCAGCCCGAGCAGCGAAGCCGGGATGGGCCGCCAGACATCGAGAAAAGGCTTCTCGCGGCAGGCCTCGAGGCTCGGCCCGAGGTATCCGAACGCGCGCTCGAGATGCCCACGCCGGAGCCACACGAGCCCGGCCAGGGTCCGCGCGATCGTCTGGCCGTACGCCTGCCCCGCTGCATCCGCCACGCTCAGCGCCTGGTCCGCGCAGGCATCGGCGGCGTGGAAGTCACCGAGCTCGGCCAGCGTGAACGCGAGCCACCCGTAGGAGATGGCGCGCCAGAGCTCATCGGCGGCGGTGCCACGCATCAGAGCAAGAGCATCGACGTTCTGGCGCAGGATCAGCTCGGCACGCCCGTACTGTCCCTGCGCGTGGCAGGAGAGGCCGAGGTAGCCGCGGGCCAGCGCCTGCAGCGCCAGATCCTGTGTGGCGTCGGCGATGCGAAGACAGCGCTCGCCGTACTCGATCGCAAGATCAGGCTCCCCCTTGAGGTAATGGAAGTTGACGAGACAGCTGTACACGCGGCCCAGGCGGCCCTCGTCGCCGAGCTCGGCGCCCAGGTGCTCCGCCTCCTTTGAGATCTGCAGCACGTCGCGCAGCCGTCCCAGAGCCAGGAGGGGCGGACGCAGCTCGAGCCGGATGTCGATGGCCTGCTCGAGCTTGGCCCGCCCTTCGGGAACATGCATCAGCGCCTGGAGCGCCTGGTCGAGGAGCGCGACCGCCTCCTGGTTGGCCGCGCGGGCCGCCGCCTTGCCGCCCGGCTGGCGCAGGGCGTCCGGGTGCGCCGACCGCGCGGCCGCCTTGAGGCCGGCCTGACGGAGATAGGACACCGCCTTCTCGTGCAGGTCGCCCCGGACGGCGTGATGGGCAAGGCGCTCGATCTGCTCGCCGAGGCGATCGCGGTGCAGCGTCTCGATGACGTCGACCACCCGCGCATGGAGCCAGCGCCGCCGCTCCTGCAGCAGCCCGCCATACGTCACCTCGTGCGTAAGGGCGTGCTTGAAGGTGTACTCCGAGTCCGGGAAGAGCTGGCTCTCGTAGAGGAACTCCGCCTCCTGGAGATGCCCGAGCCCCCGCCGCAGAGCCTCCTCAGGCTGCTCGGCGATTGCCGCCAACAGCGCGTACGGCACGTCCTTGCCGATCACCGAGGCTGTCTGCAGGAGCTGCTTGTCGTCCGCCGGCAGCCGATCGATCCGCGCCGCCAGGATCGTCTGCACCGTGGCCGGCACCTGCAGCGCCTCCACCGGCCGCGTCAGCCGGTACGCCCCGCGCTCGCCCGCTAGCGCCCCCGTCTCCACCAGGGTCCGGACCGTCTCCTCCAGGAAGAACGGGTTGCCCCGCTTCACCAGCATCTGCGTGAGCGGGACCAGCTCGGGGTCCGGCCCGAGGAGGGCCGCCAGCAGTTCCCCCGTGCTCTCGGCAGGCAGGGTGTCGAGCCAGAGCTGGGAGTAGGCCGTCTTGCTCACCCAGCGGTGCGCGTACTCGGGGCGGTAGTTGACCAGGAGCAGGAGGCGGGCGGACCCGAGGCTGTCCACGAGGCTGTCGAGCAGGGCCTGCATCTCGCCGTCGACCCAGTGCAGATCCTCGAAGACCAACAGCAGCGGCTGCACCTGGCTCTCCCGCAGCAGCAGGCGCTTGATGGCGTGGAGGGTGAGCTGGCGGCGCTCGGGCGGGTCTAGGGTCTGCCAGGCCGCATCCTCGACCGGCACGTCGAGCACCGCCAGCAGCGGGGGCAGCAAGGGCTCGAGCTCGCGGTCCAGGCTCAGCACCCGCCCCAGCACCTTGGCCCGCATCTCCCGGTGGTCGTCCCGGTCGCCGATCTTGAAGTAGCCCTTGAGCAGGTCGATCACCGGCCCGTAGCTGGTGGCCTTGCCGTATGAGACGGCCGAGGCTTCCAGGATCAGCCAGTCCTGCGCCCGATGCGAGCGGGTGAACTCGTAGGTGAGCCGCGATTTGCCCACCCCCGCCTCGCCGACAATGGCGACCACCTGCCCCTGGCCGGCCGCAGCTTGGCCCAGCACCCGGCGCAGGTGCTCGACCTCGGCGTCGCGGCCGACGAAGCGCGTGAGGCCCCGGAGCGCCGCGGCCTGCAGGCGCGTGCGCGCCTGGCCCGCCCCCGTCAGCTCGAAGATCTCGATCGGCTCCGGGAGCCCCTTCACGGGGATGGGCCCAAGCGACCTCACCTCGACGTAGCCCTCAGCGAGCCGCAGGGTCGCGCCGGTCAGCCGGACGGTCCCGGGCAGCGCCAGCTGTTCCATCCGGGCCGCGAGGTGAGTGGTCTGGCCCACGGCTGTGTAGTCCATGCGCAGATCGCTGCCGACCGCGCGGACAACAACCTCCCCTGAGTTGAGGCCGACCCTGATCTGCGCCTCCTCGCCGTGCGAGCGACGCGTGTCGTCCGCGTAGCGCTTGAGCGACTCCAACATCCTGAGCGCGGCGTAGCAGGCGCGTACGGCGTGATCCTCATGGGCCAGGGGCGCCCCGAACAGCGCCATGATGCCGTCGCCCATAACCTGGTTCACCGTGCCCTCGTAGCGGTGCACGGCCTCCATCATCCGCTCGAGCACTGGATCGAGGAGTTTCCGGGCCTCCTCAGGATCGCGGTCGGCAAGCAGCTCCATCGAGCCCTTCAGGTCCGCGAAGAGCACGGTGACCTGCTTGCGCTCGCCTTCCAAGGTAGCCTTGGAGGTCCGAATTTTTTCAGCGAGGTGCTTGGGGGTGTAGGACTCCGCCGAGTTGAACCGAGAAGCGGTGGCTGCCCCTGCCGGGGCCCCGAGCGGAGCGCCGCAGCCCCCACAGAACTTCTCGCCAGGCTCGTTCGAGAAACCGCAGGACGGACACGCGAGTGCCAGCCCGGCGCCGCACTCCGCGCAGAAGCGGCGTCCCTCGCGGTTCTCGTGCTGGCACTTGGGACACTGCATGCCGTTAACCTTGACGAGCCGAGCTCGAAAGGTCGGACAGGTGCACCGAGCTTAGTCTCCCGGTGGTCAGGGGTCAAGGAGGTCAGGGACCGTGCGGTGTCATGAGGCGGCCCCGGGCTGACGGGGCCATTTGCCCAATTGACCCGTCTCGGAAGTTGTGCGAAGAGTACGCGCCAGCTCCTCCGCTTAGTCCTGTCCTGACGCAGACAGTAAGGAGACATGTCATGAGCCACAGCCCTCGATGCCGCTGGATCCTTCCATGCCTGACCGTGAGTTTCGTGGTCGTGCTCGGCTCGATCGGAGAAGCAGGGCCCGCATGGGGCTGGGGCGACCTCGGCCATAAGATCGTCTGCCAGATCGCCTTCCAGGAGCTCAACGACAAGGCGCGCACCGAGGTTGTCCGGCTCATCGCGCTGGATGAAGCGTTCGACTCCTTCACGGATGCCTGCACCTGGCCTGATCACCCGCGCAAACGGGCCGAGGAGCACTTCATCAACGTGCCGCGGACCCTTCAGACCATTGCTACCGCGCAGTGTCAGGGTGCACCAACGTGCCTCTTCACGGCCATCGTGACCGATCGCGAGGTCCTGCGCACCTCGACCGACGATACGGCCAAGCTGGCCTCCCTCAAGTTCCTCGGTCACTGGGTCGGGGACATTCACCAGCCACTACATGTGTCCTTCGCGGATGACCGCGGCGGCAACTTCATCCGGGAGAGCGGGCCATGCGTGAACAGCCTCCACACGGTCTGGGACACGTGCATCATTGAGAAAAAGCTTGGGGCTGATCCAATGACAGTCGCGCGGGATCTCCTCGACGGCCTCCCCGAGAGCGACAAGACCGCGTGGGT